>Ga0272440_1000283_pt1 | contig 43073 bp, 33 predicted proteins | sample SSMMMBAug17_FD_192440 | JGI IMG/M metagenome (GOLD analysis project Ga0272440, IMG submission 192440) | Marine sediment archaeal communities from Little Sippewissett salt marsh, Falmouth, MA, United States - SSM-MMB-Aug17 | ecosystem: Environmental > Aquatic > Marine > Wetlands > Sediment ...
GATAAACAAAGTATACAAGAACAAATTGGAACACTTTCTAAAGATAGAATGAGTGAAGTCTATGAGGGGCTAAAACTAATTATGAATTTTCCAACTTAAATTGTTCTCATCCTGAGACACACTTGGATTTTGTGAATAGTAACTCACAAAATATACGGCAAAAATAACGTTACGCAAAATAGACGCCAGCTACAAGACTGCTTGTTAACGATCAAAAATAAATTCTTATATAACTGCTGGTGTTTAGCTAATTGGCAGGGCTGTCATCAATTTTGCAGGTAGCGAGAACATTATTCAACATATATTTAAAAGGTTCATTGATAACACTTATGTAATTGGTTAAAAATCAAAGTTCTCGGTTTCTATCACGTTTAGCAAAATTTTCGCCAGCTACAAGGCTGATAATTAGCGACACAAATTAGACTTACTCATAATTATTTGTAATTTGCCAATCGGCAGGGCTGACATAAATTTTGCAGTTAGCGAGAACATTTTTCAACATAAATACTGAGTTTTTTTACATATATTATCGTAATTGGTTATTGTTAAAAAGTTCTTGGTAATTGCAAGTTCGAAACAAAATCATGAATTTCGGAAGATTGCAATAAGAAAAACCAGTAACCGACTAATATAATTAGAAATACAATATCTGTGTCAACCTGACACCAAACGCTGAGCGCATTTTTACAACTTTTGTTTTTCAGTGGTTTTAGCATGTTTGGTGCATCAAAGCTAATCCTTTTAGCGTTTGGTGCAGGTTACACCTGTTCATTGTATTTTATTCTTGACCAAAGTTCAAAGTGTTTGTGGCAGTCTTCAGCTTTTTTAATAAATTGCTCTCAGGGTATTATGCTCTATAATCAGCTAAATAAATATTAAAACATCTTAAAAGTTAGGCTTTCCTTTAAAATTTGCCCAGAGGGTCTATGTTATTATAATCAATTGAAAACTTTATTTATTTATGGTTTTTACTAAACTTAATAGAAATAAGGAATTATACCATGAAATTGAAAATTTGTTTTTATTCTGTAGCATTAATCTGTTTTTGCAATTGTTTTGCTTTATCAAATGACTTGCTTATTGAAGAATTTTTTATAAACAGCCCATCTTCTTCGATAATTAGTGGGTCGAAGAATCTTCAACAAGATGTTTCATATATACTTACTATTGAAGGTACTCATAGTGTATGGAAAACATCCGAATGGCTTAATAATGAAAATAATTGGCAAGGGGTTCCTGAAAATGAACCCATATTTTTTGATGGAGAGCCTTCAAATAATTATGTTGGTGCAGATGCTGCTTTTAGTTTTTCTTGTCCTAATAGTACGTTTTGCATTGAAGAAGAACTCCCTGTGCCAAACCCTTTTTTTAAATTTTCATTAGACAATGATAGTAATTGGAGGGGAAATATAAAATATCTATAAAAGAGAAACAAACCGAATCAGAGTCAAATGATGATAGCAGCGGGTGTTTTTTAGACTTAGTATATTAATATCTATAAAAAAAATTAACTGACATTGTAAATATTTTGCCTATTATAAAATGACTTGTGCGTATATTTTCATAATTGGTTAACTCTCGAAGTATTCGGAATTTATACTATTTAACGAAGTTATTTAGCGCCAGATGCATTGCACAACAAAATTATAAGGCAAGTGAAATTATTTTCACAAGCAATTGGTTATATTATAAAAATCGATAATGAACACGATTTTATCAGAAAATAATATTCCTATTCGATTGACATATAAGCAATGGGCACACATTGTTGAAGCGCATGACTATATGGCAGGATGTTTAGATTTAATTACTGAGACATTATCATCTCCAGATTATATTGTAAATGGATGGTCGGATGAGCAAATTGCAATAAAACACTATCCCAAAACAGTCATTACTGAAAAGCATGTAATTGTCATCTTTAAAGAAAATATAAAGAGTAATGATGGATTTGTAATAACCGCATTTATGACATCAAAAGTGAAAAAAATTTTGAAAAGAGGTATAATATGGAAAAAAATGTCTTAATGAAATCAATACCATACTTTTTAAATTTACTTGTTCCATCCACAAAAATATGGATAGACTATGACGATGATGTTGATGTATTATATATAAGTTTAAAAAAACCACAGAATGCTAATGATAGCATAATGGAAAACAATTTTATATATCACTATCGAAATGATCAACTTGTTGGGATTACAGTCTTAAATGCAAAGAAAAATTTTCCAATTTCATAAATCGAAAGGAATGATTATAATTGCTTATTATAGCTTTACGTTCACGGTTTTAATAACGTTTAGCAAAATTGACGCCAGCTACAAGGCTGCTAATTAGCGATAAAATTAAAATTTATTCATATTTGTTTGTATTTAGCCAATCGGCGTGGCTGTCATAAATTTTGCAGTTAGCGAAGACATTTTTCAACATTAATAAAAAGGTTCATTGCAAAAATTTTCGTTCTTGGTTATTGTAAAAAAAGTTATTGGTAATTGCACGTTCGGAGCTAAAATACGATTTTCGGAAGTTTGCAATAAAAGGAATCAGTAACCAAATAAAATAATTAGAAATACAATATCTGTGTGGTGCTGACACCAAAAGCTGTGCGTGTTTTTACAAATATTGTTTTTCGGGGTTATAGCACATTTTTAAATCAAAGCTATTCCTTTTTCAGCTTTTGGTGCAGCAGTTCATATGTGAGAGTGTCTGGCAGCCTGCGAATAGTGTATGATTAAATTTTTTCAAAAATAATTGAAAAAATTAAATAATTAAATCTATATTTGTACCTTAAAAGGGATACGCTAAATTCTAATAAAAAAGGATACTTAGTAGTTACTATGTATCCTTTTTTTATTATGTCATATCAAAAAAAAGAAAGGAATAAATTATTATGTCTAAATACTTGGGTAAAGGAAAAATGATTCCAGCTTCTGGCTACATATTAAAACAAACAATTTGAAAAATATTTATTGTCTGACGGGCCTTTCGACAATCATTGAGTTTTCATTTGTGCGTATGTGAATCTGTATCATTGTGTCTATTTTGGTTACACTATTTAGGTTACACTCAAATCAATTAGAAAAAAGGTCAGTTTAAGAAAAATTCAATCAAAGGAGGTTTGAATGAAAGATCAAGATTTAACATACAAAGTAAGAAATTCAGTTGCCTGGATTACAATTAATCGGGTTCAACAAAGAAATGCAATTAATACAGAAGTAATTCAGCTTTTTTTACAAGCGCTGGACCAGGCCAAAGAAGATGATCACATTCGGGCAGTTTGCATAACAGGCTGTGGTGATAAGGCCTTTTGTTCTGGTGCTGACCTCGGCGGCCAAATGGGATCTTGTGATGCGACAACACTTCAGGACTCATTTAATAAGTATTCGGATTTATTATATCAACTGTATACATTTCCAAAACCCACTGTAGCAAAAATCAATGGTTATTGTCTGGCAGGGGGAACGGGTTTTATGCTTGCATCCGATATTGTAATTGCCCGCAGTGATACCAGGTTTGGAACACCGGAAGTCAACGTTGGCTTGTTTCCTATGATGATCGGAGCATTAATATTTCGTAACGTGCCCCGAAAAAAAGCAATGGAAATGGTTCTTTTGGGTGAAAAATTAAACGCACAGCAGGCCCTGGACATGGGCTTGTTGACCCGCATTGTACCATACGAACAATTGGATTATGCGGTTGAAAAGGTTCTGAAACAGCTTTGTGAAAAAAGCCCATTGGGTATTAAAATTGGCAAACAGGCATTTGTTGAGGCGGAACAAATGCCTTTGAAAGAGGCGATTGCCTTTTTATCTCAAAAATTGATTGAAGTGACATCAACTGAGGATGCAGTTGAGGGCATATCAGCATTTTTGGAAAAACGACCACCCAATTTTAAAGGAAGATAGTTATTTCAGAGTCTCAAACTGTTTTGAAAAAACTTTCTCACATCACTAGTACAGCAAGGCAGAAATAATGCCCCGGTTTTGAAAGACATAAAACCTTTATTTTTCAGTGTTTCAGCAAATTATAAACTGGGGCATTATTTCTGCGCCTACCGAACAAAAACCGCTATCAAACCTATGTTCGAGAATGAATGTAGTTCTTCGCAAATATAAAGCTGTAATCATCGGCAAAATAAAGAAACAAATCGTATGTCAATAAAAACAGTTTCCTTGTTATCCTGGTCTGCCTTCAAATGGCAAGCAATTTGCACTATACGCATTAATGGAAAAGTTATTTTTGGGACTCTTCTCAAGGATGAGTCAAATAATGAATGATTATTTTAAAACGTTACTCATTAGATCAAACCTATCCGACAAGACTGAGCGGATATTGTCAATGCATGAAAACAATTAAAAACAAAATAAATATATATGTCCAAAATTTGTCTTTGGGGCAAAAAATTGGGCTTTGTTTATGGATTGTATTAAGTTTTACAGTGATTATCGGTGTATTTGGACATATAATGCTTAATCGGGCCATGAAAGGCATTACATTTTATGATCAAATTTATCGCATTCAGAATTCCTTTTCCCATGTCAAGTATTATCATGATCAATATCGACTGTATGCTTATGATGAAGGCCGGTTCATACAAAAACGCATGAAAGACAGGGTTATCAGATATCTAGGGGAGTGTTCACATCATATTGACAATTTTAATAAACAGCTGATTTATCAAATGGATATTGAAATTCAGATCGCTCAGGCTGTTCAAGAATATAAGAAATACAGTGTGTTTTGCCATCAATATATCCATTCAGAGGAGAGGAAAATCTTTGTTGAAGAGAAAATTAATCATTTGGAAAAGCAACTCAAAAGCCACATGGCAAACATGCCATTTATAGTTGACAGGATCAATTCTCAGTTTGAATTATTACAACTTGTTGCAGATAGATATTGCAGTCGAAGTGATAGCAAAAAATGGAAGCAGTTAAAAATTTTCCTTGCCAACATGCAAGAGTCCATAAAGAATTGGAAAGAACAAAGCCAGCATAACCTGAGATTAAAAGAAGATAGTCAAACCCTGTCTCAACTATTTGATGACTATCAATCTCAGTTGTATCATTACCATCTAATATGTGACACACAGAATAGATTTCGACAAAATATTACCGATTTTCAGGACACCTTTTCATCTATACTTCAAAATTTGATCCACAAAGCAACAGAGCGAATGCACAACATACAGATAATATCAATGATAGTGTTGACAAGCATACTGGGAATGGCATTGATAGTTGGAGCAGGCATATCAGTTGTTTTGGCACGGAAATCATTTATAAAACCCATTATGCAATTGGATGCCGCAGCCAGGCAAATTGCATCGGGAAATTATGATCTGGCATTACCGGTTTTTCAAGGAAAAGATGAATTGAGCAGCCTGTCGAGAAGTTTTTCAAAGATGCAGCAGGCAATTCATGAACAGATATGCAATATTCATGATGCCCGAAAGCAATATCAGAGTATTTTTGAAAATGCTGTGGAAGGAATATACCAGATTTCAGTGGATGGAAAAATACTCAAAGCCAATCCATCATTGGCCTTAATATTGGGGCACAAGACGCCTCAAGAGTTTATTAATGATTCCTGCAAAAAATCAGTTTTTTATTTTATCCCATCAGAGGGACGAGAATATTTATTGTCTCAATTGAAGCAGGGCAAACAGGTCAAGAACTATGAAGTTCAGATTTTACAAAAGGATGGTATCAGAAAATGGTGTTCTGTCATGGCGCGGGTTGTCGGGGAATCATGGGACAGGTGTAAATACATAGAAGGTTCCATTGTGGACATTTCTGAACGAATTGAAAGGAATCGTGCCTTACAAGAGCAAAAAACTGCCGAAGCAGGCAGCAAAGCCAAGAGCGAATTTCTGGCCAACATGAGCCATGAAATCCGCACGCCCATGAATGGCATTATTGGTATGGTTGATTTATTGAAAAATATGTCACTCACCCCCAATCAAAAGGAATACGTTGATGCAATCGCCTGCTCTGCAAATTCTTTGCTGACTGTCTTGAATGATATTCTAGACTATTCAAAAATTGAAGCCGGTAAACTGGTAATAGAATCGGTGTGTTTTAATTTAAGAGATGTCGTGGAACAGGTGGGTCAACTGATGGCAGCACAGTCTCGAAACAAGGATATTGATATATTGATCCATTACCCCTCAGATATACCTGAGCATGTGTTTGGGGATCCCACACGTATTCGACAGGTTTTGACCAATTTGTCCAGTAATGCTATCAAATTTACTGAAAAGGGGTATATTTATATCAAGGTGGAACTGCTTGAAATGGGGGGGACTCAAGGCAAGTTTATATTGAGTGTGATAGATACAGGCATCGGCATATCAGAAAAGAATCAGCACAAAGTATTTTCCCAATTTACACAGGCAGATGGTTCTACGACGCGAAAGTATGGGGGAACAGGCCTGGGATTGTCAATTTGCCAGCAACTTGTGCAATTGATGGGTGGCGAGATTGGTCTTGAGAGTCAGTTGAATCGCGGCACAACATTTTATGTTACCCTGACATTGACATTGGCTGAAAATCAGCAAGTTCCTGAAAAGAAAGCTGATTTATCAGACAAGGCTGTGCTTGTGGTAGATGATAATGCAATCCATCTCAGTATTATGCAGGATTATTTACAGGCATTAAATGCTCACTGTGAGACTGTGGAAAATGCGCAAAGTGCATTGCATCAATTGCGGCATTGTGAAGAACCATTCAATGTGGCAATCATTGATCTTAACATGCCAACAATTAATGGTATTGAGCTGGCGCATTTTATTTACAAAGAATCACTCAATGAAAATATGACACTCATTCTTGTCGCATCTGGCGTGATTCCTGATGATATTTATCAGGATGCAAAAGCAATTTTTAATGAAATACTGACCCGGCCCATTCGTTTATCTGTATTGCGTCAGACCCTTGTCAGAATAAATGAAACAAAAACATATGATAATGATGCCACTCCGGTTCAACAGGAGAAAAAATATAAGCATGTGAAGATATTGCTGGTTGAAGACAACCTGATGAATCAAAAAGTCACACATGGTTTATTAACGCAAATGGGATGTGATGTCACTGTTGCAGAAAATGGTCAGATAGCGATTCACTTAATAGATAAGCAATCCTTTGATCTCATTTTTATGGATGGAAACATGCCTGTAATGGATGGTTTTGAAGCCACCCAAAAAATACGCAAGAAAGAAAAAGCAAAAGGCACATATACACCAATTATTGCAATGACAGCCCTTGCAATGGCTCAAGATCGGGAAAGGTGTTTTGCTGCAGGGATGGATGACTTTATTGCAAAGCCAATTAGTGGACAAAGTATTGATGCAGTCATTCACAAATACTGTTCAGAAAAGGAAGCAGTGGAAATATCACTTCAAAACCAAAACAATGGTCTGGATGAGGTATTGGACCAAGAGCATTTTATCACAATTTGTGGAAATGATCCTGATGTCATTCAGGAGATAATTGGGATATATATCAGAGATGCGAATCAATATATTCAGGAGTTAAAAGAATTCCATGCTGCCAATGATCCAGTGGCATATTACAGGAAATTGCATACATTGAAAGGCAACAGTGCGAATATCGGGGGCAAGGCCTTGCATCAAATGATATTGGAAATGGAAAAAGGAGATCATAATCAGATACCAGGAGCATCTGAGATTGAAAGCATTGAAAATGCTGTTAATCAGTTGATCGGGCATCTTGAATCAATTGATTGGAAATCAGTGTGTGGTTAAGGTTTATCTTTTAGGCGTTGGATTTCATCTCGCAATTCAGCAGCCCGCTCAAATTCCATTGCTTTGGCAGCAGCCAGCATTTCTTTTTCCAGTTGTTTGATTTTTTGGGCAATTTTTTTGGGAGTGACGATATACTCGCTGACTGTTTCCGCTGCCTTTTGTGCGGGTTGGTAGTAGCTATCAGCAATGGTGGGGAAGAATACTCGGGTGACATCTTTTGCGATGCTTTCAGGTTGAATACTGTGTTTTTTATTGAAGGCTTTTTGACGTTTTCTGCGACGTTCAGTTTCATCAATTGCAGTTTTCATGGATTTTGTCAAATTATCTGCATAAAGAATGACCCGACCATTGACATTTCTAGCCGCCCGGCCAAAGGTTTGAATCAATGAACGTGTGGAGCGCAAAAAGCCTTCTTTGTCAGCATCCAGAATGGCGACCAAACCGACTTCAGGAATATCCAGTCCTTCACGAAGCAGATTGATTCCCACCAAAACATCAAATTTGCCGGCACGCAAGTCGCTGATGATGTCCATCCGTTCAAGGGTTTTGATTTCCGAGTGAAGATATTTAACGAGAATGCCCAGGTCGTGATAATATTCAGAAAGGTCTTCGGCCATTCTTTTGGTCAGAGTGGTGACCAGAACGCGGGTTTGTTTGTCAATGCAGGTTTTGATTTCATCCAACAAGTCATCCACCTGGTGTTTTGCCGGTCGAATGGTGATTTCAGGATCAATCAAGCCGGTGGGGCGAACAATTTGTTCGACAATGGATTTGCCTGCCTTTTCACGTTCGTAATCAGCAGGTGTGGCAGATACATAAATAATTTGGGATACTTTTTGGTTGAATTCTTCAAATTTCAGAGGTCGGTTGTCCAGGGCGGATGGCAGTCGGAAGCCATAGCGGACGAGGGTTTCTTTTCTGGCCCTGTCACCGCGATACATGCCAATGAGTTGAGGGACAGCAATATGACTTTCATCAATGAACATGATAAAATCATCTGGAAAGTAATCAAACAAGGTTGGGGGGGGCTCACCAGGTTTGCGACCGGTAAGATGGCGAGAATAGTTTTCAATGCCATTACAATAGCCCAGCTCCAGAATCATTTCCAGATCGTAGAGGGTACGTTCTTCAATGCGTTGGGCTTCAATGAGCATATTGTTTTTATGAAAGTAATCAATTTGGGATTTCAGTTCAAGCTTAATGGTTTCAATGGCGTATTTAAAGGTTTCATCTGTGATAACATAATGACTGGCAGGATAAACAATGACCCGCTTGAGTTTTTGCACAGATTCACCGGTCAAAGGATTGATTTCTCGAATGTCATCAATTTCATCGCCAAAAAAATCAATGCGAACAGCGCGGTCTTCTTCGTAAGCTGGAAAAATTTCAACCCGGTCTCCTCTGACCCGAAACACACCGCGATGAAAATCAATATCGTTTCGTTCATAGAGCATATGCACCAGGTCTTTGAGCAAGCGATCCCTTTGATATGCCATCCCGGGAGTGAGATCCAGACGCATGGATATGTAGTCTTCAGGAGCCCCCAAACCATAAATGCAGGAAACACTGGCCACAATAATGACATCATTTTGGGACAAGACTGATCGGGTGGCAGAATGGCGTAGTTTGTCAATCATTTCGTTGATGGAAGAATCTTTTTGAATATAGGTATCAGTGGTGGGGAGATAGGCTTCAGGCTGATAATAATCATAGTAGCTGACAAAATATTCCACAGCGTTTTCTGGAAAAAGGGATTTGAACTCATTGTAAAGTTGGGCGGCCAATGTTTTGTTGGGGGCCAGAACCAGAGCCGGTTTTTGCAGTTTTTCAATGACATTGGCCATAGTAAAAGTTTTGCCTGAACCGGTAACCCCCAACAAAACCTGGTGCGGTTCGCCCTGATGAACGCCCTGGGTCAGTTTCTTGATGGCTTGAGGTTGATCCCCTTTGGGAGTGAATTCTGATTGAATGTGAAATGTATTCATGTTTATTGCTCTGTGTATTTCCAACGACTACCATCGGCCCGATCTTCAAGGGTAATGCCCATTGCAGTCAGTTGATCCCTGATGGCATCTGCCCGGGCCCAGTCCTTATTTTTTCTTGCCTGAAAACGTTCATTCACCAGTTGATCGATTTCATCAACCGACTGATTGCCAGCCATGCGCTGTTTTTGATCATTGGCATATTCTGCGGGTGTCTGGTTAAGGAGTCCGAGAACTTTACCCATTTTGTGAATGTCTTGATATATGCTGCATATTTCATTTTGTTGATCACTGGACAGTATTTTATTGTGATCGAACAATCGATTGACCTGGCGAACAGCATCAAAAACATAGCCAATAGCCTGGGCTGAGTTGAAATCATCATCCATGGCACCACAAAATTTTTGCCATAGGGCACCTGTTTTGCTGTCATCTGCATAAATTGAAGAAGATTCAATACGTTCAATTGCGGCATAAAGCTTGTTGAGAGCAGATACAGCATCATGCATGGCCTGATCATTGAAGTCTATCGGGCTCCGATAATGACTGGACAATAAAAACAGTCGGATGGCTTCTGCAGGGTACTTTTGAAGGAGTGTTTTAATTAAAACAACGTTTCCCAGGGATTTAGACATTTTTTCACGATTGATATTGACAAAGCCATTATGAACCCAATATCTGGCATATGTTTTACCATTGGCAGCTTCAGACTGGGCAATTTCATTTTCATGGTGAGGAAAAATCAGGTCTTTCCCGCCGCCATGAATATCAAAGCTCTGTCCGAGAAATTTCATGCTCATGGCCGAACATTCGATATGCCATCCAGGGCGACCTTTTCCCCAGGGGCTGTCCCAGCAGGGTTCATTGGGTTTGGCTGATTTCCAAAGGGCAAAATCATGTGGATTGCGTTTGCGGGGGTCAATATTGACCCGGGCACCTGCAGCCATATCCTCAAGCTTTCGACCTGAGAGACAGCCATAGTTTTGATGGGATTCAACCGAAAAAAAGACATCGCCATCAATGACATAAGCATTTTTTTTCTGAATCAATGCGTCCACCAATTGAATAATTTCTGGAATATGAGAGGTTGCTTTGGGCGCCATGTCCGGTTTTTGGACATAAAGTGCATCCATATCCCGATCAAAGGCCTGGATATATTTTTCAGCCAGGGATTCTGTCGTGATATTGCGCTCCTGGGCGCGTTGAATAATTTTATCGTCAATATCAGTATAATTACGAATGTATGTCAGTGTGTAATTGCGTATTTTAAAATATCTGGCAATCATATCAAAGACAACTACAGATCGTGCATGACCGATATGGGCATCATCATAGACTGTTGGGCCGCAAACATACATATTTACATGATTCGTAGAGAGTGGCGCAAAGGCTTCTTTTTTTCGGTGAAGTGTATTGTAAATTTGAATGGACATGGTTTCTCCTTTAGTATTGTATTATGTAGTATTGTATTATGAGTTTAATCCCCCAGGTATCTAGCGGTAAGTTTTTTCCAATATTCTTCATTGGTCCATCGTTTGAGGAGTTCCTGATTAATTATCTCACGATAGCGAGTTCCAGCAGGCATAGCAATACCATAGCTTTGGGGGTTAAACAATGCTTTAATTACTGTTACTTTACCTTTTAGCTCAGAGTTTGCATAGAATTGCAAAATGGGTCTGTCATGGACCATGGCATCAATTTTGCCATCAGCAAGGGCTTGTAAGCCATCCAAAACAGAACTAAAGGTTTTGGGTCGAATATTTTTATTTTGAAGATACTTTGTCGTGGTCGATTTTTCCAGGCTCCCCACCACAACATCATATAAATCGTCAAAGGATTTGACCCCTGAATCCAATTGACTGACAGTCAAAGATGAAGCGATTCCGGCTGTAAAAAAAGAAATAATAATAATGGCCATGAACATCCATATGAGAGCAATCAGGCGTCCGAAACCGCTTTTTGGAACAGTATCGCCATAACCCACAGTGGTCATGGTAACAGCCGACCACCAAAAGCCATCCAGAATGCCTAGTAAGCCAGAACGAACTTCATCTGAATTTTTTCGGCGTTCCGCCAGCCACAACAAAAAACCGACACCAAGGAGTGTAATGATTAAGGTAATTAAATATCCTAAAAACTGTAAAGATATCACTTGTTTTGCAATGGTTAAAATAGGATTACTTTGCATCTTAACCGGCACCGCAATGCCCAGGCCTGTATGATAAAATGCATGTGAAAAATCAAATACATTTTCCCTTGCAGGTGTAATTGTAATAGCAGCAACGCCAAAATCAACAGACTTGTTTTCCACTGCATTGAGCAAGCCTTTTAAGTCGTATTCTTTTAAATCATATTGCAAATTCAAGTCATTTGCAATATGACGCCATAGATCAATACTGATACCTGTCCACACCCCATTTTCATTTTTGAATGAAAATGGAGGGGCTGGTTTGGTACCAACAACCACGACTTTTTTGTCCATTGTCTGTGAAAGGGTTTGAGCGTGGATGACGCCACTGAGTGAAAACAGGATCCATACAGAAAAGACAATGCGGAAAAAAAATTGCATAAAACCTCCTTTTGTTAAAATGTTTGATTGGTTAATAAAATAGTTTAGCATAGATTTTAAATAAAATAAATACTTGAAATGGAGAGTTTTTTAAGTAAGCGATCATAAGTTTTCGGGTAGATAAAAGTATAACCTTCCGGACTATGTTCGATCGCCTGGCATTGAAAAATTCCGGTTCCAGCACGACCGCATGGGGTTGAAACCCTAGGCGGTCGCGGCTTTGCCGAAATTTTGCATTGATGGATTTTTATAGCTATTATCGTTCAACTATGGTTTTTCATGGCATGTTTATTGCCTCCTCATTCCCACGCTTTGCGTGGGAATGTATCAGGGCCACCTAAAAATAAGTTCACACTCTTTTCTTAGCCCCGATAGGGGCGGAATCTTTGTAGACTGGGGCGTTAGCCCCAGGTCATTGACCAAGTCAGAATCTTAGCCCCGATAGGGGCGACATAAATATTGTTGAATGGTTATAAATAAATATGTCGCCCCTATCGGGGCTTAAGAAATTGACTGGTCAATGATCTGGGGCTAACGCCCCAGCCTACAAAGATTCCGCCCCTATCGGGGCTAAAAAAAAGGCAATAATTATGCCATGAAAAACCAAAGTTGAACGATAATAAAACCGGGGCATTATTTCTACCTTGCTGAAATAGGTTGTTCTTCAACATCGGATTGCTCATCAACAGCAGATTCTATCATTTTTTCCTCAACAGCAGGCTCTATAGGTTGTTCTTCAACATCGGATTGCTCATCAACAGCAGATTCTATCATTTTTTCCTCAACAGCAGGCTCTATAGGTTGTTCTTCAACATCGGATTGCTCATCAACAGCAGATTCTATCATTTTTTCCTCAACAGCAGGCTCTATAGGTTTTTCTTCAACATCGGATTGCTCATCAACAGTAGGCTCTATAGGTTTTTCTTCAACATCGGATTGCTCATCAACAGCAGGCTCTATAGGTTTTTCTTCAACATCAGATTGCTCCTCAACAGGTTCTATCGTTTTTTCCTCAACAGGTTCTATAGTTTTTTCCTCAACAGCAGGCTCTATAGGTTGTTCTTCAACATCGGATTGCTCCTCGACAGGTTCTATAGTTTTTTCCTCAACAGCAGGATCTATAGGTATTTCTTCAACATCAGATTGCTCCTCAACATCAGATTCAATCGTTTTTTCCTCAACAGCAGGTTCTATGGTTTTTTCCTGAACAGTGATTTCAGCAGCAGAGACATCCTCAGTTTCTTCAGATGAGGTTTCTTGATCCACCTTTACGTCTGCATCATCAATCTCCAAATCATCAGGTGCTGGCAAATCTTTAAGGTCGTTCAAGTCAAAAACTTCTAGAAAACGTTTGGATGTTGTATACAGCATTGGACGCCCGGCCACCTCTTTTCGTCCAATAATACGAATCAATCTGTTTTCCACCAACGTTCGCATGATTGCACCTGAATCAACACCACGAATTTTATCCACTTCAGCCCGTGTGACCGGTTGTTTGTATGCAACAATGGCCAAAGCCTCCAAAGCCGCACGGCTGAGGCGCATTGGTCGAGAGCGGATAAATCGTTTGATCCACTCCTTGTATTTGGGGCGAGTTCGAAGTTGAATGCCTCCGGCAACATTGCTTAAATAAAAGCTGCCTTCCCTTTCATTGTATTCTTGTGTCAGTGCCTCAACAGCTTTCCGAATGTTAGACATGGTAACATCTGGCATGATGTAATGAATCTGCTTCAGCATGATCGGTGTATCAGATACAAACAACAGGCTTTCAACAATATATTTTAAATTGTCAGTTGAATCCATTGGTTTTAGTTTTTTTAATCAGTTTCTTTTTTACGCCGAAAGCCATACACAACACCCATATTAAAGGTTTCAGTGCCTTTTGGATATTTCATTGCCAACAGAAAGTCCTTGACCGATTGACTGACATTTCCTGTCCTGGCATGAACAAGTCCACGATTGTAATAGGGTTTTGCAATTTTGGCATTCAGAGAGATTGCTTTTTCATAATTTCGCAAGGCCTGATCCATATCTCCCATATTGAAATATGCAACACCCCGATTATTGTAAGCCATATCATTTTTGGGATTTAACCGAATGGCCTTTGAAAAATATTCAATAGCAGTGTCCGGGTCGCCTTGATAATACAGTGCCAATGCAATATTAAAATGAAGGACTGCGCTTTTTGGGTCTAAATGCAGGGCTTTCATATAGTCGGAAATTCCTTCTTTCAAGCGCCCCTTACTGCATAACAATAGTCCCCGGTTAAAAAAGGCTTTGTTATTTTGTGGGTTGATTGTAATGGCTTTTGAAAAATCCTTGAAAGCAGTTTCAATTTCATCTGCATTAAAAAATACAGTTCCTCTATTGTTGTATGCTTTGTCATCTTCAGGCATTTTATTGATGACCTTTGAAAAAGAAATGGCCGCTGCTTTATTTTCATTATGACAGTAATACACAAGACCACGATTATAGATAACATAAATTTCATCACCTTCCAGGTTGACTTTTTTGGATAGTTTCAGAATATCTTTCTTGTTTTCACCTTGATATTGATACATAAGGCCAACGTGCTGTCGTGATGGGTCCGCTGTGAGACTCATTTGTGTAAAATTTTGAAATGCATGTTTGACATTGTGGCTCTTAGAGTTGAATTTCATGGCTTCACAAAAGTCTTTAAAAGCATCATCTATATGATTTCGTTTTTTATTGACATAGCCTCTATTGTAAAACGCTTTTTCATCAATGTTTTTACAGGCAATTGCTTTTGAAAAGTCCGCATGTGCCAATTGAATTTGACCGGCCTTTGCCAGAATAATACCTCTATTATTGTATGCTTTGTAATAGCGATTGTTGATTTTAATTGCAGATGAATAATCCTTGTATGCTTCTTGTACTTTTCCAATATTGGCGAAAGCAATGCCCCGATTGAAAAAAGCCTGCTCATTTTTCATATTACAGGCGATTGCCCGGCTATAATGCCGGATAGCTGTGGTATCATCACCTTTCTCAAGATATGCAACGCCCAGGTTATAATGTGCTTTGTCATAGTTGGGATTGAGTTGAATTGCTTTTGCAAAATAGGTGAGTGTATTTTTATTGTCACCTTTCAGATAGTATGCCACACCTAAATTATAATAGGCTTTATCAAATTTGGGATTGACTTTCAGTGCCTGATTATAGTCTTCAATAGCCCAATCATAGTTGCCCTGCTCAAAATATACCAGCCCACGATTGTTGTAAGCTTTTTCAAAATCTGGTCGGAGGCGGATTGTGCGGGAATAATCTTCAATCGCTCGGGGATAATCCTTTTTGCCATAATAGGCCAGCCCGCGATTATAATATAAATCTGAATCATTGGGCCGGACACTGATCAATTTTGATAAAATTTTGATGGCTGTATCATGGTTGCCTTCAGTCATGCTTTTGACTGCTATTGAAATTAATTGGCTGATCTTTTTTTTGATATTTGATTGCATAAGGTTTGCCTTGTTTTGTTATATCTAAAAAATTGCAAGGAACATGTGGTAAGCTCCCCATGCAATTTTTAAGTTATAATTGTTTTAGCAGGCATAAAAACGCCTTAAAGTTAGAATTATATTATCATATTGCTTTTTGAACAATTGATACCATATTCAATATTTCATGGCAATATTATTTAAATAAACAACAAAAAAATTATCAGATCCAATCATTAGAAAAAGATTTTTCTTGAAAAGTTTGCAATAAATTTCTATATGAATATAAACTTAGAAACAAAGGAACGACTTATGAAACGCATTCTTTTTGTCGATGATGACCTGACTGCCCATGCTTTACTCAAAGGCATGCTTCCTGACTGGCAAATTTTATCCGCCCATTCAGGTGTGGAGGCATTGGAAATATTGGAACAAGAATATGGATTGATTGTCATTACAGATATCCATATGCCCAAAATGGATGGTATTACGCTACTGAAAAATATACGCGAAAAACATTCAATGGTGCAGGTAATTGTGCTGTCAGCCACTGATCAGTCCAACAATTTATTGGCGGCTTACCAGGCAGGCGCCAATGATTTTATTTCCAAACCTTTTGAACGTGATGAAATTATTGAAGCATTGGCAAATACACAGAAAAAAATTGACCGATGGGAACATGCAATGGGCAACCTTTATGAAAAAAAAGGAAAGAACTGGTAACCTATAAACTATAAACCATTTTGAGAGCGCCCAGAATCAATACAAACCATCCCAATACCAAATGTCCGGGGAAAATTGTGTGCAAAAAAGCAATGCCAAACAGCATGAGAATAAAACCTGCCACAAGATGTTTCATATACCCACGAACTTCCTTTTCCACCCAATCCATCTGATCTCTCGCCACTTTCATGGACATAGATCCATCATTTAAATGATAAAAAATATCCCGAACACGTCTTAAAATGAGTGGAAAATTCTGGACTTCTTTGAATAATGATTGTATCAGTTGCTCTTCAAGCAAAAGCGCTTGTGGTATATAGACCTTTAACAATGGAAAAATGTCTTTAACACTATTAAAATTTTCCACCCGGGCTGTTCCCAGACCTTCAATCATAACACCCGCACGAATCACATAAACAACATCCTGAGGCAATTTGAATGGAAAAGCCTGCATGGACCCCAGAAGTTCAAAAGCCAGATCCTGCATGGTGGATGCACTGAGGTGATCATCACCAAAAATGTCAAACACACGCTTGGCATATTCTTGTATTTGGGCCTGTGGGGCTTCATATGCAATGATACCCAGTTTCGTACATGCAGCAATAAACCGCTCAAATTCGTATTCATAAGCTGCCTTGACCATTTCGATGATTGCAAACCGGGTTTCATTGGGAATGCGCTTGACCATGCCAAAATCCAACATCACGAGCTTACCATAAGAGTTAATCAGCATATTTCCTGGATGAGGATCTGCATGAAATACACCCTTTGCCAATACCTGAACAATATAAAATCGAATCAACTGCGTCATGATATGATCAAAGTTAAACTGATTTTTATTGACTGTTGACTGAGCTTCATGAACCATATCACTCAATCGGATGCCCTCTTCAAAGCTCATCACAAGGACAGATTCATTGCTAAAGGCTGCATATGTTTTGGGAAATACAATATCTTCTTTGGCATAAATCGTAGAAAACTCCCGAATATTTTCAAGCTCGTTTCGCAGGTCAATTTCAAGCAAAATCATCTCAGAAAATTCCATAATGAGTGTTTCGATAGAATTATTGGTATAGCTTGAAAACATGGGTTTGAAAAACTTGTTCAAAAGCGTTAATATTTTAATATCTGCCACAACCCTTTTTTTGATCCCAAAACGTCTGAGTTTTACTGCAACACGTGTTTTTGGATCTTTCAAATAGGCCACATGGACCTGGCCAATGGTTGCACTGGCAATAGGGGTTTGTTCAAAGTGTGAAAATGGATTTTTATTGCCAAAGGCTTGAGAAAACACACGTTCAAGATCGCTTTCAGACATGGGTTCAACTTCATCATGAAGTTGTTTGAGTTTTTGGAGATATTCAGGCGGAAAAAAGTCGGCTCGGGTTGCAAGTACCTGTGCAAACTTGATAAAACATACGCCCAATTGATCAATGGTTTCCTTGAACCGATCTGGGGATAGTGGTTTAAATCCTAAAAATTGCTTACGTTTCATGATGATCAGAAATACAGTCATCACAAAAGTAAATATGGCATAAATCCGATGGGGATTATAAGGAGACATTAATTTCATAGGAACAGCAGTTGTTGAACTAATTTATTTCCAAATTTTGTTGTTGACGATACATTTCTTCAGGATCCTGTGCAAATTCCCAACTGGTAACGATCCCATAAGCGTTCAGTATTTTTTGTAATAATTCGTAATTTTGACTGATTGATTCTTTTACAGATTCATAACCGCGTTTTGCTGCCTTTCGTCGTTCCCAAAAGGCCAGTGGATTCATATCAAAAAATTTATGGTCATAATCTGTGGGTTCAATGAGAATAATATCGCCTTTGAATTTTGGATCTGTGCGATAATATTCCATCCCATGCATTAATCGTGTGTGAAGCAACGTTCGAAAAACCTGATTAATCAAGGCATAAAGGCCATCATCAGCAATATTCAAACGATGTTTTCGCTGTTCACGTTCTGAATAGATCTCAAAATTAATGGGTCGAAAAGGGTTGTAACAAATAACAAGATCGGCACCTTTATCAATAGCAATGTCCATACTTGCTGTTTTGATTACACCGCCATCAACATAGTCGGAGCCATCAATTCGCACCGGTTTGTAAAACAGCGGAACAGCAATGGATGCCTGCATAGATTTAGAAATGGTCACTGTGTTTATTTCATCTGGACCAAAGATTACGCGTTGTGCGGTATCCAATTTGGTAGCAGCAATATAAAGACGTTTGCCGCGTTGTTTATACAATTCTTTAAAATCATTACACAATCGATTTCTTTCCAAATTATTTCGGATAGATTTTTCAAAATTGTCTGTATTGAAAATGCCATTGGGAATATAACCCCATGGAATGGATGCATTATGTTGTGTATCCAAATCCGCTTCTGCGGCCATTGAAAATACAGCTTCAATATTATCATATATGGGATTTGCCAGGGCAGTCAGTAGACGCCGACGAAATTCAGATTGAAAAAGATTGTTGGTCTTAAGAAAATGATAAACTGCGCGGGGAAATCGTGTGACCAGGTCACCAAACATCATCAGGGGTTTTGATATGAATTCTTTGTAGTTAAAATAATAGAACTCAGAGGCCATAATGGGATCTAACATTCCTTTGCGACCGCTCATACTTTTTGAGATCTCTGATGTAGGCACACCATTGGCCAGTAATATGGAAATAATAGAACCCGCACTGACACCAACATAAATATCAAAGTCACGAATGCTTTGATTGATCATAAAATTTGACAGCGCATTCAGCCCACCCAGTTTAAAAGCACCACCAGATACTGCGCCTCCTGATAATACAAGGGCAATTTTGGGATTTGGTTTTGGATTGTTTAAATCACTCTTTTGTACAAAGGTGATTCCCATGTATGCCTCTTTCTTTTTAGATTATGATCAATCTGTTTTTCAATCATGTTTATTTTTTATATTACTATTTTAGTCATTTGGCAAGTAATTTTTTCTATCGTTTAAACTTATGCGAATACACATTAACTGACTGAACAGAATACCAACTTAAAGCGAAACCAAATCAATGGCCCACTTTAAGTTGGTGCAAGTGTATCAATTTTGTGAATTATGAAGATGATTCTTCATTTGCCTGTGATTTTTTAAGGTTTTCCACGATCTCAGCGAGTTCTTCAACACGTCGGGTTAATTTGGCAATTTCTTCACCAGTGGGAACCCCTACATGATTGAGAGTATTGGCAATTTTTTCTTCAAAACGCTCTTCAATACGTTCCCAAACACTTTCAGCAATAGACCGGGTCCCCTCAATCTTGCCACCAATTTTTTCCCATACGTGTTCTGCTTTTGCACGTGTATCACGTACATGGTCCTTAACCCTTTCAGCTACACCATCTGACAGGGTTTCTTTGAGCACATTCTTAACCTTTTTGATTTGATCCATGCTCATATTTTCAAAATCCTGACCTTTTTTGACCAGATTTTTGAAAAAATTAGACCCTTCACCATCGGTCATGCTGAGTGCTCCCAGGCCAGCAAGCCAAATTTTGCTTGCAGATTCTTTGATTTCACCAATTAATTTTTCTGCTTTTTCAGGCATTCGACACCTCTTACTATATTAAGCCTGTCACAAACAAGGACAGGATAAAAATTATTCAAAAGGTAAACACGCCTCTGTCACCCAGTCTATATCAGCACAAAGCGTACCACTTTCTGGAAAGAATAAGCTGTCGAAAGTGTCTATCAATCCATTCAGTGCCTCTGGCGTGGCATTGGCAATATTTGTAAATACATCATTAATATAAATGACAAGGGGATGTTGTATTTGCTCCATATAGGATTTGAGTTTTTGAATATTATTAAAAAAGGTAAAACTTTCCCTGCCAATCACAAAGACAATTCCCAAACCTGTCAACCAAATAAATCGTCCAATCTGAATTTTTGAAGAACTATATTTCATCATACGTCCTTTCTAATTATCATGACTCATTTTTTGAGTTATGAATGCCAGGATCAATGGCCTGAAGAGATGATTCCAGTTCCTCAACACGCCTTCTCAATGCAGCCATTTCTTCACGCATTCGCCGCACAGGTCCAATTTGATCCAATGATGATTGAACAAAATTATCAACTTTTTTGTGGACATATCGATCCACTTTATCTACTTTTTGTTGAATGTGCTCTACCCCATCGCTAACTGTTTTATTGCTAACTCGAATCAGATCGTGGAGGAGATCAATGGACAAGAGTGTTTTGCCCTGACGGCCTTCTTCAGAAATAATATGCGTCAAAACTTGTTCAGTAAGATCTTCTGATGTCTTTTTATCAATCACTCGAATCTCTTGACCTTCACGAATCCAGGATGCAATTTTGTCCAAAGATACATAAGAGCTTTCTTTTGTATCATATAGTTTTCGACTGCCATATCGCTTAATAAGTCTGGACATAGTTTTCATTGATCTTCTCCCTTTTCAATAAATTGGGGTAACACATTCATTTATTTAAGACGCCATGGCAAATTTTGGAACGGGTATTTGGTTGAACATACTGCCCATTCTTTCCCTCAAATTATCCATTACCTCTCGATATTTGTTGCCCAGGTCAACAACAGACTGTCTGGGGTTCCACTGAGAAACCTTTTCTACAATCTGTTTACTTTCTTGACTAACAGTTGAAATCGCACCCAATGATACCAACCATATTGACCGGGACATTGTTGCAATATTTCCTTGAAGTTCTTTTACTGAAATCATGTATCCTCCTTGTTTTGACAAATTGTCATATAAAAACACGCCGATTTTAAATGATCGGCGTGTTGTTAAAAAAATAATCCTTACATGCACAATGCGCCCATATCACAGGGCCGGGCATAACCTTCAACTGCAGGGCGGGAAAATATCAACATCAACGTAAATTGTGTGGTATCAGATAATCCTGTGCAAAAGGATATTGTTCTTTCCTTTATTTGTTTTTGGTAAAAGTGAATGCGATCTTTCTGCTGATTAGCATATTCGATCATTTCATTCAGCCCCATGTAAACAAATTTTTCAATTAAGTAGCTGTTCACCGACGTCAATCGTTGGTGGTAAACCTGCTTTAACGCCATGAACTCAGCTATGTGCTTTTGTACCGCCATTTGTATTTTCATGTTTTTTCTCCTTCATTTATCGATGCATGAATAACTTAAATGCACCGGTTAATATTCAGGTTCCACCCATGATGTCGTGATAAATCTAAAATAACGCATTGCGGCATAAATGTCAAGTAATTTTTTCTGCAACGCGGCATTTTTTATGTACAGGTATTCAGCGGGCGTATGTACAAGGTGTCCTCACGGGCATACTAAGTAAGCGATCATAAGTTTTCGGGTAGATAAAAGTATAACTTTCCGGACTATGTTCGACGCGACCGCCTGGTATTGAAAAATTCCGGTCCCAGCACGACCGCCTGGGGTTGAAACGTTTTCGCTCTGATGCTCGTTCCCAGGCTCTGCCTGGGAACATGTTCTTGGCGGCTCTGCAGCCTGTTCAGTTCGTAGGTGGCAAAGCCACCTCGGAAAACGTTCCCAGGCAGAGCCTGGGAACGAGCAACGAGCATCGGAGCGAGTTTGCCTTAGCTTGACGGCTATGGGCTTTAGCCGTAATCATATAATTATCAATTCATGATTTATGTATCAAAGCGAATATAACAAAGGGATACAAACAGGAATCCACAAAACAACACTCAAAATACACAGGCCATTTAAAACCAGTCCACACAGGATCATCGTCAGCAAACGAATCCTTTTTACTTCGCCATAAACAAAGGCATTGCAGGGAGTGGCAATGGGTGTCATAAATGCGCATGTGGATGCCACTGATACAGGAATCATCAATAGCAAAGGCATGATATCATGGATTTGTGCAGTGTGATACACAACTGGAAACAATGCTGTGGACACAATTGTATTGCTTAGAAATTCAGTCAAAAATATGGATATGCCTGTTATCCAGAAAACCAGGGCCACTGGTGATGGATTATCGGGTATCATGTGATCAAAACACTCAGCAGCCCATTGATCCAGATGTAAACATCGCACAAAGACCATAATACAACCAAAAAGTATTAAAACAAAAAATCCTCTAAATGGAATATCATCTATCATTTGTTTCCATGTCAGCACAGGGCGGTACACAAAAAGGCGACTGATGAAATACATAACAAAGGCAAGACATATAAACGATTGATAGGATTTGTACCAATCAATGCGTTGCTGTGCAATTGAATGGATGATCCAGAAAATAATGAAGAATCCAAATAACTTCAATGATTGTCGTTGCTGTTGATTGAATGTTCTCTGTGTATCAATGCAGCATTGAATAGGTCTTGTGCCAGATGGCATGGCCAACAACCGGATCACAAAAAATGCACTCACAAGAAAGCAGATTACCAATGGAATGGACCACAAAAACCAGTTTAAAAATGTTAATGGCATAAACTGTTGGCTATCCAATAAATCCAATGCGCCAATCAGTAATAAATTGGCCGGACTGCCCACCAAAGAACCCATTCCTCCAATGTTTGCCCCATAGATTGCTGCCAGACCAAGGGCAGTAGTTATTTTTGAAATGGTTTCATTTGATAGATGGCAGCATGACAACTGGTTTTCAATTTGTTTGATAATGGGGAGTAAAATCAAAACTGATACAGCATTGGGGATAAAAAACGACAATAAAGCGCCTGAACATAATACATAAACGATTAGGCGATAGATATTGCCCCGGGTAATGGTCATGGCTTTTTGAACAGCGAGATCAGTCAATTGGGTGGCGACAAGCATGCGGTAAACCAGATAACTATTTGCAAAAATCAATATCATTGGGAGTCGAAACCATACATACTGGGGCAGTGTATACTGACTCATGTTACCAGTCCACTGTTATGGGTGGATTTTTTTCAAAATATCGCAATGCCTCATTACTGGAATAAAAAGGCGTTAGGCTTTGAATGGTATAAAAGGTTGGCCCGGGTAAGTGAATGGTGCCCTGTTTGTTGGCATTCAGGGCATGATTGGGGGAAAACCAATCAAATTGCTTGATTTCCTGATTATCTATTGTGACAGTTCCTGAAGGTGCCGGGCATAAAAAAAACCAGGTTCTAAATCGCTTTGGAAATCCAGGTGGGGTGGTCCACCGAGACATCAGCACAAGATCCTCTATATTGATTTTCAATCCAGCTTCTTCAAAGGTTTCCCGAACAGCAGCAACCCTTGCGGCTGCAATAATATCATTCTCATGAGCGGCCTGTTCATAGTCCGATGGATCAATTCGGCCGCCAGGAAATACCCAGTGGCCCCCATGAAAATCAAGGCGGGAACTGCGCTTGAGTAATAGAATTTCAAAGAAATCCTTTGTATCTCTCATAAGGATCACTGTTGCCGCCGGATGGGCAGGTGTATTGAATGTATTCATATTCAGGCTTTATGTAAAACAATTTTCATGGCAGCTTCATCCCGAATGTTAGCAAAAACTGCCTGGGGTAGTTTTTTTTGGGCAATCATCATAAATGCAAGAGCTAAGGTTTCCTGGGGTCTGTCATTGGTTCCTCGACTTTGCTGCTTGATCCTTTGTTTGATTTGTTTCATTTCATTATTTAGTACGACACGTTCTTCAAGGAGCAAGTTGGATATATCTTTTAATTGAATAAGTTCGTCCTGTTTATTTTTTGCTGTGGCAAGGTGAAGCTGTTTTCGTATTGACCGGCGGATGGAATCAATTTCATCAATGCGCTTATTCATTGCATTCCAAATACCTTGATCACTGAGCCCTTTGGGAATGTTTTGATATGGATCAATCTCTTTCTTGTTTACAAGTTCCACGTCTTTCCTCGTTAATTGAGAGATCAATAATGGGCGCACCAGCAATGATGCACCCATCAATAAAAACAAACCCAATTAATCATCAAAAACTGGTCGTGGCAAGACTTTAGCACGCTCAGCAATTTCAGGCACTTTATGCTCCCACTCAATAGCCATCAGATGAACACCAGCAACGCCTTTCATTTCTTTGAACTCTTCAATCTGTTCACAAGCAATTTTAATACCTTCATCAGCCTGACCCTTTTTCTTGACCCCTTTGATCCGATTGATAATCTCATCCGGAACATCCATGCCCGGTACTTTTGATTTCATATATCGGGCCATACCCAAACTTTTCATGGGGGTGACACCGGCGAGAATATAGATTTTTTCTGTCAATCCCATATCATTGGCCTGTTTAACCCATTCCCGCATTTTTTTCATATTGTAAATACATTGGGTTTGGACAAAATCCGCACCAGCCTGTACTTTTTTAGCCAGGCGGTACACACGCCATTCAAAAGGATCGGCAAATGGATTGGCAGCTGCGCCAATAAACATGCCTGGGGGGGTGTCAATATCCGCACCGCCCATAAATTTGCCATCATCGCGCATGTTTTTGATCATATTTACCAACTGAATGGAATCAATGTCAAACACCCCTTTGGCATTGGGATGGTCTCCGAATTGTTGATGATCTCCAGATAAACACAGAATATTCCGAATGCCGTGGGCATAAGCCCCCAGGATATCGGCTTGCATGGCCAGGCGGTTTCTGTCCCGACAGACCATTTGATAATTGGGTTCCAGGCCTTCTTGAATGGCGATTAACGATGCAGCCCAGCTGGACATTCGTACCATTGCAGTTTGATTATCTGTAATGTTAACTGAATCAACCATGCCTTTGAGTGGTGCCGCTTTTTGACGTACCGCCTCGACATTGGCGCCCCGAGGTGGGCCGAGCTCTCCGGTAAAGGCAAAACTTCCGGAACTTAATATTTTCTCAAGATTGCTACCTGATTTCATATTGCTCTTTCCTCTTTATTATGAATCAACTCTAAACCTTGATGCCATGGGCATAAACCAGTCTAAGTTGAATGTAATCTGTTATGATAATGAGGGTTGCGCATCCCCCAACTCAGTAACAAACTAAAGGTTGTTACTTGATTGACAATCCCTTACAAAACTGATCCCATCAGGCGGCATCAAACGCATGAACCACACCTTGCGACCGGCAAATGTTTCTTGCATGAGCAATCATTGCCGGAATGTCGATTCCCATGGGACAATAACATCGTGTGCATAATACACAATCTTTCCAGACAATATCCCTGATTTTATTCAGGCTGTCACGATCCACTTGCCCTTTCTTTTTGTAAAACGTGCCGATTGAGTTGATAAATTTGTATGATGGCATATATTTGGGATCCTGATCCCGAGTCATAAACAAAAAACAACTTTCAGCACATAATGTACAATGTGCGCAGACATTAAGGGCTGTCTGTATTTGTGCCTTTTTTTCATCAAGCAGGTTTTGTATTGTTTTGGGATTTATTTCCATTGGTTTCTGCTCTGTCATGAAATGCTCCGAACCTGTTTATAATTCACCAATTTTTATATTTATGGCAATTCATTTGCAATCAATAATGAAATTGGTGAATGGTCTAATTACCAGCGACGATCTCCCTTCCCAAAGCTATATTCATTTGCAATAAAAAAGCGTTGCAAAAAGAAATAAATCATATGAGAAAGTTTGGTATAAGGGATCGCCATTAACATTAATTCACCGGCCAGAATATGAAGAATCACCATTGTTTGATAATCATAAATTTGATGATAGGCCAAAAAGCCGGTTAAAAATGGCGCAATTGCAATAAATAGCATGACATAGTCATACAGGTTGGTGATTGCTCGCACCCGGGGGACAAACAGCCGCCGATACAAAAAGTATGCGCCGCAAATCAGTACAACAATGGTCATGCCATCGGTAAATGTTTCAGACCACGAAAAAAAACAAGTCCCCAGGGCTTCGTCCAATAATATGTTATGCGCCAGCACATAGAATGGTGTAAGCACCAGACACACATGAAAAATCAATGTGGTCCAACTCATGACTGGATGAATGCCAAACACATTTGTGACACGAAACAAGGCCATATTTCGTGTGCGGTTTTCCTTTGCTAAAAAGTCTTTGATCATGGCCAGACGTGTTTTGATGGCATCCCTGGAAAACCAACCAATGGGGGGTTGTTTTTTTAATCCAGGAGGCTGATAGTTTGGGGTGGCTTTCTTGTGACTGAAAAGGGTAAAAAAACGATGAATTTGATGAATCGTACCTGCAAAGAATACGATCAATGAAAACCAGACCAAAGGGCCTCCAACAAATTGATAAATCTGATGCATTGTTAAATCCATAAATGATACTTCTCGTTATTATTTATCAAAGATTTGCTACGATAAAACCCCATCAGATTATGATGGTTCATACCGATGTGCATACGCATCCTGAACAATGGTTCGTCGCACCTGATTCTGCCATTGCATGGGTGGACGAAGATTGATAATATTATCCAGACGCCCCTGCTTCTCCAGGCGATTGTATATTTCATACCATGCACAGGGAATCGCATTACCCAACTCACATTCTCCATTATTGGTACCCCCGCATGGACCATTAAATAGACTTTTGGCACATCCGGTGACCGGACAAATTCCAGCAGTATATGCCAAAACGCACTCACCGCATGCCCGGCATTTTTCCTGATAGAGTCCGATATCCATGTCAACACCAATGGCAATTGTGTTGACTGCCGGAAATACAGGGATATCCATATATCGTTCAGCCAGATACTGAACCCCTGCACCACAAGCCATCGAGAGAATACAATCATATTTTGGAACAATATTTGCAATTTCATCAAGAAAACGAACATTACATTGACGTTCCAATGTATGACCTTCAATCTGTTTGGATTGACCTTCCAACTTAAGTTCTGCATCAAGTTCAGCACCGAGTATGTTGACTTCCTTTTGTCCGCCTGCCAGACATACAGAAACGCATCCGCCACAACCAACGATGAGAACCCTGTCATACACTTGTATGGATTGCATAATCTCTGTCAAAGGTTTTCGCTTTGCCTTTATCATGTGACCCTCTTTTATTACTCGATATTCAATGTTTGGGGCTTCATCTCCCCATGAACATCGGGCATTTGTTATGATATTGAATTTGAGCTGTTCAATGGCTCAAACTAAAAAAACTCTTATTACCACTATTCAAGAATCTGTCAAGAAAAAGATTTTGTATGCCTGTATAACGAATTGGTTTTAAAGGATATTTTTTTTTAAGGACAGATACTATACAATAATAAATCTGACTCACTGTGTTGTATTTCATCATCAATAAAATGAGAACCTTCCAGCAGAAGTGTTTCCCAATCCAGATTGTCTACCATCCATCAAATATCGAGATCAGTCATATTCTCAGAGCATCAATCAATGCTTCAACAGCCAGCTTACGATCTGGTGAAATGTCTGCAAAAAAGTCTGTGGAGCAATTACACTGCCAATAGTCAATTAAATCAAATATGGCCTGTATCTGGCTATTGATAACTTCAGTGTATCGTTCTTGAATATAGCTGGCCAACTTTTGATTAAAATGAATATCTTGATCTGTTATGATTAATGATAGAAATCCCTGCAAAAAAAATTGAATATCCCATTGTTTTCGGCGCAGCCAGTATCCATCAATAATATTCACAGCAGTTTTAAAAGCCATTGATTGTCGAACATTTTTTTTAAGATATACAATGGTATCCCCCATACTGGAAAGCAATTTTTGTGGGCACTTCATTGATGCCCCATAGTGATCCAAAATATTCCACGCCCGGCCGGTTTGCCCCAAAATAAAACAATTGATTGCCATCTGTCCAGCATTTTCCAAAATGCCGGCAGTATTATTCTGGCGCTGATAGAGTTTGATTGCCTGTTCATGCGCTTTGATCGCATCGGATAAACGATGCATTTGCCGCAAATTCCATCCAATTAATGCCCATAATGTTGCCTGCCAATAGATGCTTTCAGATTGTTTGGCATGATTAAGGGCTTGGTTTAACGCCATGATTGCATTATCGTGATCATTTTTCTCTTTATAGTTCCATGCAATACCTCGATAATTCCAAATTTGACGTTCATGGTTGTTCTCTTTTTCTTGAAAAACCAGGGCGCGTTCATGAGCAGCAATGGCTTCATCGTGACGTCCCAAATTACCCAAAAAACGTGCTATCCCCTCAAGGTTCCAGGCCTGTCCCTTGATATGATTGAAATTTTTCCTGACTTTTAATGCACGATTCAACACTTTCAAGGCTTCCTCGAAACGCTCTAATTTCCCTAAACTCCAGCCAATACCTTCAAGATTCCAGGCCTGCTGCGATATATTTCCTTCCTGACTTCTATATTGTAACGCCTGCTGTTGTACTTTTATTGCATCATCATATTGATTCACTTTTCCATAAATCCAGGCCAAACCTTCAAGATTCCAGGCTTGAAGCTCTTTATCCATCTGTTTTTCCAATAGTTTCAGAGCTGTTTGATGGGCATTCATGGCAAGATCATATCGCTTGAGACGTGTTTGATTGCGGGCAATGCGAGACCAGTTCCAGGCAGATAGCCTGATATCTGGATTGTTTACCAGGATACCAATAGCTTCCTCGTGTCTGGCAATTGCGGCTTCAAATCGACCGCATTTTCCATGAATTCGGCCGATACACCCAATATTCCAGGCATAGTTGATTGGATCATCTTCAGTATATAAATGGCAGGCTTGTTCATGCATTTCAAAAGATTTATCATAATCCTTTTGCAACTGATAGCACCAGCCCATTTGACTCAGTATCCATGCCTGTCTGGATGGTTGGTTTTGTTTTTTACGAATGGTCAGCGCTTTTTCAAAGCATATGATTGATTCATGCAATTCATTCAAACATCCCTGATGCCAGGCCATTTGCTCATAATGAAATACCTTAAATCCAATGTCACTGGTATTATGAATGCACCTTATATGTGCTTCCAGTTGTATTTCTGATGAAACATCAAATGGCAGCCGGCTGAAACAAAAAACAACCAGTGCATAATACATATCAGGATCACTTTTTTTCAAACGATTGATGCGTGATTCTTGAATCACATCAGGAACAATTTCACTGGTTGCCATCTGATCCATCAATCGCGTGACAAAGGCTCCATACGCCCTGGTGATACGCATACGTTCGGATATCAGATAACAATCCAATGCCAGCCATTGTTTATCAGACAACTGGTTTTGAACACACTTCTGAAATATAAAACCAATTGCTTTTTCATTGAGGGATATGGAACCAAAAAGGCGAAAACAAAAATGTTTTTTTTTCAGATCCATTGGGCCATTTTTACTGGCTGTCATCAAATCAATCATATATTGGTGAATGACAGCAGCTTTCTTTTCACTTTTGGGAAGTTCGAAATTCTGGGATTCACAGATATCAAACGCCTGAAATAATGATGAAATATCATCACTCCAGCTAAGTTTATCAATAGATAAATCGAAATCTGCCAGAATGATATGCATCAGATCGCGTGCCACAAGTGTATTGCCCTGTTTGAAAAATTCCTGAGCCAGTTTTTTCAGTTCCTGATGATCGTAAAATGTGGTTAAAAATTGACTGACTGCTGCCAACTCCCCTTGATGTTTCTGATATGACACATGTCGCATACGATAGTAATGGGCAAATAAGTGATCGTTTATGATGATATATGGGCTTCTGCCATTGTTTTGTTCAGTTCTTACATAGCCCTGCTGAACCAGCAATGAAATATGTTGCGAAATATCTTTTTCATCAGCCTGAACAAGCGACGCAAGATCATCAGTGCAATAGGTGGCAGTGCAACGAAAAATAACATCAAGTAATAGACGATGTAATGGTAATAATGAACGCAGTTGATTTTGATAATATGGGGTCAGTAAGTCAATACTTTTTTCGAATGCCTGGATTGTTTTGAATATATCATTATACTTCAGAATATCCGCCATTATCAAAACATTGCGTGGATTCCCCCCGGTAAAATACTTTAAAGCCTTAAGTTTGATTTTGGGATGTTGTTCATAGGGAATATTATGCATGAAAAATATCTGTTTTAAATATGGCGCATGATCCCTGGCCAGCCATGATGAAAGACTATGTTTGGTAAAATTATCAAAAAAATATGACGTCCCCGGGGACAGCGCTCCTGTCTGGGTGGTAATCAGTGTTAAGAACGACGAATCTGCTAAGAAATTTTGCAATTGTTTTCTTTTGGAAGCATTAGAAAAAATGCCCGGGTTCGTTAGCATTGAATCAAGGTTTTCTATGCATACAATAATATGCTTGTATGGTGACTGTTTGACTAGTGTTTGGATATTTTTCCCATGTTTTTGCCAGTTATCGCCTGATCCTTTTGGCCATCGGGGGAAGCTTGAACAGGAATTCTTTGATATCATCGTTTGAATATTTATTAAAAAATCGTCTGGATGATACATGTTTGAAGTGATTTCAGGAAAGAGAAACAAGGCAATGGTATTGTAATGTTTAAAATGCACCTGAAGTCGTCTCAACAAAAATGATTTGCCCATTCCATGAGCACCGCTAATGAGAATATGCGTTGATGGAGATATATTTTGATTGTTTTGTATGGCTGATAGTACCCATTTGAAACTTGCATTGTTATTGATATGCACTTTCAATATTTGATCATCAGTCATGGTGTATGGATTGAATCGGGGAATGTTCTCCATTGTTGCTCGTTCGACTTAGAAATGCTCTAAAAATAAGTTCGAGGAACAAATGTAAGGGCGAACACCTTAGATTCGCCCTCAAAAAAATACCAACCGAATCTAACGACTAATAGATTGTAATTCCATATTTACAAAGTCCATGTCAAAAGAATCAGGATCATATTCATCCTCGCCCAGCCATTCAATCATGTCGTCATATTCTTCGTGTGAAGGATCCTTGACAATTTCCACAAGCTCTTGATAGCCCCACACGCCACCACAATCTTCAGGTGGACAGGCCCGCTTGCCTTTGATGCATTGGGGGAGTTGTATGCTCTTGTCGGGTGGTAAAATTTTTTCTAGCTGAATTTTGTGTACCCAGCTATCACCAAAATCGTATTCATACTTGATAGCATCTTTTTCTGCTTTAAGAAAAGTGGCAACAGTTACTTTTGATTCATCATTAATGGTATCACCTGTCATAAATCCAATATCTGGCTCAGGAATACCATAGTATCCTTGAGGGGTAATAAATTGGTGAAGATGATAGTCATCCCATCCCATTGCCATTTGAATAACATAATGGAGTTTGGCCAGGCTCGTATCACTGTTAATCAGGACTCGCCGCCAGATAGGTGGTTTAACGTGCTCCAATGAAATTTTTATTTGATATATTTTGATTGCTTTGCTCATAATTACCTTTTACATGGAAAAAAGATTCAAATCTATAATTCAGCAGTCATCACTGATTTTACCAGAGGCAAGGCGAGTATTTCTTCTTGAACTGATTGCGAAACCAGTCTGTCAGTAACAATAAATATGACATTCAGCTTACCCGCAATGGCCTGCCCCACATGCATAGCACCAATATTGATATTATTGGTTCCCAAAACAACCCCCATACTTCCAATGGCACCGGGCTTATCTTCATTGGTAATGATCAACAAATTGCCCTCAGGTGTCAACTCTACGCGAAAATCATTGACCCGAACCAGTTTTGGATCCTTTTTGCCAAACAAGGTGCCGGAAACGATGTTTTCTTTATTGCCAGAAATAACGCGCATTTTTATGAGATTCAGGTAATCCTCAGAATATTCATTTCTGGTAACAGATACTTTAATGCCACGACTTTGAGCAATGGTGCCGGCATTGACAAAATTGACCGCATATTTCACAACTGGTTCAAGGAGTCCTTTGAGTGCTGCTGTAGTCACAGGTGAAACATCCATGTCTTTGAAACTACCGATGTATTCAATATGAACATCAGTAATGGGTTCATCAGTCAATTGTGCCTGCAAAGCCCCCATGCGATCTGCCAGCTTGAGATATGGTCCCAAAATTTTCATGAGATCACCACTAACATTGGGTGCGTTCACAGCATTGCAAATGGTGTCATTTTTCAAATAATCGATGATCTGGTCTGCCACATCCGATGCCACATTGGATTGTGCTTCTTTAGTTGATGCCCCCAGATGCGGCGTACAAATGACATTATCTAATTGAATTAAGGGGAGGTCTTCAGGAGGTTCATTTTCAAATACATCAAGCGCTGCACCGCCAACCTGCCCAGATTTTAAGGCATCATAGAGATCTGATTCATTGACAATTCCGCCGCGTGCGCAATTAATAATCATGACGCCTTTTTTCATTTGATCAAAAGCGGATTTGTTTAGCAAACCAATGGTTTCTTTCAGCTTTGGTACATGGACAGTAATATAGTCAGCACGTTTGTATAGCTCTTTTAACGAAACACATTCATAGCCATGTTTTTGAATCTGATCTGGTGCAACATGAGGATCATAAACAATCACTTTCATTTTGAGACCTTTGGCACGATCTGCAACAATAGAACCAATTTTTCCCATACCGACCAATCCAAGTACTTTGTTAAAGACTTCTCGTCCCTGAAGAGATTTCTTTTCCCATCGTCCCATTTTCAATGACATGGTCCCCTGTGGAATATTGCGTGTCAGTGCCAACATCATGGATATGGCATGCTCAGCAGTTGTAACAACATTGCCCAGTGGGGTGTTCATGACAACAATCCCTCTTTGGGTGGCTGCTGGGATATCCACATTGTCCAGACCAATTCCAGCGCGACCGATAACTTTCAAACGATCAGCGGCGTCTATAATATCTTTAGTCACTTTAGTTGCACTGCGAATCACCAGTGCATCATAGTTTCCAATAATTGCTTTGAGTTCGTCTGGCGTAAGGCCGGTTTTGACATCAACTGATATACCTTCCTCTGCTTCAAACATCTGAACGCCATTTTCCCCCAATTTGTCACTTACCAATACTTTCATTGTTATTACTTCCCTTTTATGGGAAAATCTCCCATGTGTTTTTCCCAGTATTCACGTAATCGCTTTTTTTCATCATCTTTTGCCTGAAAATAGGATAATTTAAAATTATTAACGCGATACTGGAGATCTTTATTTAAATCCTTTTGATTAGAAGCATGTAAACTTTCAATCAAATATCTACCGGATTGTTCAAAATGACCTTTTAAACCTTCCAGAATGCTCATATCAAATAACAGTTCAGAGTATCTGGGATCATTTTTATTGAGGAGTTGATCAAAAAAGTCGTATGCCAATTGGTAATACTGACTGGCCTGATCATATCGTCCTCTTGATTGAGACGTCTTACCAAGATCTTTGTATAAAATTGCGGCAGTATATGGATCTGTTTTCTCCAACAAGCCAAAAGTTTTCATGTAGTATAATTCAGCAACTTCAAATTCACCCTGAGCATGTGCAATTTGAGCTGTTTGTTGATAGATTGCAGCCAGTTTTTCGTTCATTCCCATTTTTTCATAAACCTGCCTGGCTTTTTGTAGCCATTGCTTTGAATTATCATAATCCCGCTTATCAGTAGCAATAATTCCCAACTGGTGATATATATTTGCTGCACGATATTCATCGCCAAACATTTCAAAAATGTCCATTGCGTTTTCATACCATTTTTCAGCGGTATTATAATCTTTTTGTTCGTACCCAATTCGCCCCAATTGTCGGGAAATATCAGCTGCTTCAAAAGACTCTCCGGTTCTTGTAAATGAATTATATGCCAGTTTGAGCCATCGATCGGCAATCTCCAGATCACCAGTTACATGGCATAAGCGTCCCATTTGGTGTTGCACACTGGCGGCTTCGTAGTCACTCTCTGTTTTTTCAAAAACGTCCAGAGCCCGCTGAAGCCATAGTTTTGCTTTTTTATAGTGCTGCTGTTCTTCGGCAATATGGGCCAGTTGAAACATTGTGATTCCTTGCATTTGCTCATCTTTAAGGGATTGATGAATACCAACCAGTTCATTGAAACATGTTTCTGCTTTGGTATAGTTCCTGTTGACACGTGCAAACGCAGCAATGATTTGCATTAAAATCCCCGCATGATCATACATATTTTGCTCACAGGCGACATCATATGCATTATGAAAGGTGGCATTATTAAAATAACACCAGATCTGTTTGCTATAACTATCCATTGATTTCAAGTTTGCAGCCAATCGCGCAATAACATGAACAAAAGCGCCAGACCAGCCATTACGAACATCATCAGTTTCACAGGCCATGGAAATGCGCCGCAAGTATTCTGACAATATTGGGACAATGATATAATTTTCTGTGCCTGGAATATATTTTGAAATAAGATGATTATGCTCAAAAAATGATACGAGTTCCTTAACCATTTGTCTGACAACATGATTAGCAGAAAAGTTCATAACCGATGTTTGATAGATATTAACAATCGTTCGAAATAAGTCGGTTTCAATACTGCCATCATACAATGACAGGGGGGGAAGCAAATCATGAGTGAGTGATGGTAAATCTGATACCACCAAATCCATCAATGCCATCAGGTGCGTGAGATAATTATCAGAAGTGGTTTGGCCAATTCGCATCACATGATGCCTGTGGGCATGGTATTTTGCAATTAATGTTTCAGGACTTTGATACTGTAATCGAGGCAATAGCAATTGCATTGACATGGGATGGCCATCAATAATCTGCATTAACTGCTGCATCTCTTTTTGGTTGATATCAACTTGAATATCATTTGATTCCAAGATTCGAGTGGCCAGTTGTTGGCTGAATTCCTGATCTAACGACTCCAATTGAAAAAAAGAAAACACATCTTTATTACGATTAAAACAAAATAATTCATCGGGCTCACTGCTGATTAGTATAAATTTTGAAACAACACCATTCAATGAAGTAAATAGATCTTGAAGCAATGAAATTTCTTCATCAGGAAAAACCGGGTTCGAATACTCAGAAATTTTACCCGTTGCCTTTTCAAAATTGTCAATGACAATAGTATGGGGTCTCATGGACATAATATATGCCATTATTTCGACTTTCTCGCTTAATTTCGACCTGAAAAAAGGTTTTTGTGCGCTATATGCTGCCATGCTATTGAGCATGAACTCGATAGTTCGTACATTGGGTAGTGAAAACCAAAAAATCTGGTGCAGCTCTTTTGGTTTTTCAGTCACTTTTCTCAAAAAATTTCTAACGAGCACTGTCTTACCAACACCAGTAACGCCTTGAATATAGATAACCGGTTTGTCTGAATAGAATAGTGTTTCTAATTCTGACATGTCCTGATCTCTTCCTATCAGGCTTGTGGATTCTTTATCTTCTAAAAGCAATACGTTTTGAATCATTTCAAAATTCATAATTATTTCCTTCCATGCAAACATGGGGCGACAATAGTTTGTACGCATGATACACTTATGTATCATGCAATTAGACAATCATTGACTGTAAAGCATTTCTATGACAATAGCAAGATGTTTTTAATTGAACGATAATAAATAGTTTCAGGCGCGTATTGGAATGCCATGATTGTAATCAGTTGTAAGAATTTCAAAAGCTGCACGATGATCTGTTTTAAATATTATGGGCGTTTGATCAGAACTGGTAAAATCAGTCAATTGAATCTCACAGGATCCCAGTTTAGTATTCAAGCAATGCTTAACGCCTCCTGGTGGATTATAATAGTTTAAGCCCACAACTTGGTCTCTCTCAGCAGTAATGGAACCTTCAATTTTTTCAGTTGGCGTCTCTGATACGAAATGCCACTCAAAGTAGCCAAAAGAACCTTTTGCCCGAAGGCTTTGAGGAATACTGTTCAATCGATATTCCTTGCCGCCATGTCGGAGCACCATGATTGTCATAAAAGGAGACCAGATAGGCCCATATTGTAACCTGGCAGTGACAACTTCAAAAAATGTCTCAGGATAATTGTCAAAGCCAGCCACCTGCCCCCAGGCATAATGATCTGAATGTTTGACCCCCCAGTTATGGTTTTGACTGCCAATCCATTGATCAATCTTATGAACAATTCCATTGATTGTAATTGTTCCTGAATACTTTGCAAATGGCTTGCCCACAAGGGTCTTTGCCTTTGGAAATGGAAAATCATACATGGTGCGCTGAAGCAAAAACAAAGGGGGCTCAGTGCTATCATAGCGGATATCCCAGGATATGATTTGATCGCCAGTCATTGCACGGCCTTTGCTATAATTTTCATCCAGTTTGGCGTCGCCCAGCGTAATGTTAAGTTCATTACTGTAAAAAATACAATCTTCGATAGGGATTTCAGTCTTGGCGCAAACATGATTACCTGTCTCACCATCAAAATAAATTGCCCAAACTTCACCTATGGCTGTTTTTTTGTTTTCTGGACTAAAAATTGTAAATCGAATCCATAATGCCAGGGGTCTGTCTGGATGATTGGCCCTTAAAAAATAACTTTCATAATGTCCAGTGCGCTTGTGTATGGCATAGCGTGTATTGTTGACTGTTTTTGGATCTATGACTGGCCAGGAAAATGGTAATGAAAAAACAGGCATTTTGTCCTCCATTAATTGATTTGAGTGTAACCAGAGTAGACTGAATTCCGGGGACATGATCCTTATTTATTGACATAAAACCTTATAATATAAGATTTTATATCAAAAAATATGGTCATGTCCCAGGAATTCAGTCTACTTTGGTTACACTCAATTGATTTTATTCATGATTATTTCATCTCTGATGATTCATCATTTACCGGCAATTTGTGTTTCCTGGTTTCAACTCTATTCTTGATGGCTTCCATAAATCCTCTCATAATGGTACCAGACAAAAAGCGCTCCACACTCTGTGGCACTGGAATATTTATCTCCACAACAGGGGCATAGTATATGATAGTTTTTGTGCCATTGTCAAAGGGTTTCAAGTAGCTGAAACCTTCAATATTCTGCACCACACTACTAGATCCGGTTAATGACACCCCTTGCTTTTCTAACTCCTGAATCCGGTCATATTTTACCAGTTGCCAATTAATAATATATCTATTCTGATCAAAAAAGACATCCAGTGTATAGGTTTTTCTGATAAATGGAACAGGAATTTTTATATATCCCTCAATATAGGACTGAAAAACATTGGGTTTATCAGCAAAGGTCTGTTTTTTTATAGTTTTATAATATTTCAAACCAGGAACAAATTCACCATAGGAATCCCAATTTCTAATAATTTCCCATACTTCCGCACAGGTTGCTTCAATCATGATAACACCAATAACACGCTTTTTGCCTCCGCCGGTAGTGGTTTCAAGGGTTTCAACAAATGTCTGCAACTCCCCCTTTTTTAATGCATCCTGATTCAGTGTTACATCAATTACAGGGGTATCAGAAGCATATGCCATTGGGACAATGCCTGATATTATCACGCATAAAATTATTCGTATCATTAGGCTATTCCTTACACTCTTGATAAAAAATTATCCAAAACAAAAAAAATTTCGATGTCGGAAATACAACATTGTCCATTTTTTTTAAGATAATCAAATCAAACTAAATTCATTTTTTATTGTAAACCTTTTTTTAAAAAGGGAACCTTGTTATTACCAAATTTTTATATTATACATTTCATGATTGAATAATTCAAGTACAAATCGAACGATTCAGCCAAACTAAGGAATACTCGAAAAAGCCCTGCTCGGACTTGTTAGGCATGCAATATCGGGCGTAATTTTTGCACGCCTGATAGATATGCAGATTAAACTTTATCATATACTGATATTTATCGGTGTAATTGTCACAGCCAGTGTGCTTGTTTTTCCAGACCGCCATTTTATAGTGTCCCAACTGATTGAAAGTGGTCGTCTGAGCACAGCTCGAAAATATATCAATCGGTTCACCAGGGAACAGCCGGATGATGCCCTATTGTTTATCATGTCGGCCAATATACATCTGATTGAAGGGAGGCCAGACAAAGCGATTGATGCATTAAAGCCTTTTCTGAGCCACCAAAATGTGTCAAAAGATCATTTGCTGAGACTGGCCCAACTATATGAATGGGAACGTGATCCCAAAAATGCATTATCAGTTTTGGAACGAACTGTTGAGGTTTTTCCCCATGACATCTATGTCTGGAACCGACTGATCAATTATTATCGCTATTTTGGATTGATAGAAGATGAAGTTCGAGGGATTATTGGCCTGACACAACTCAATAACAAGATATCACAAAAAAATTTCTTTTTAAGAATTATTGACCCCAAAATGCTTGAAATTGCAAACCTTCATTTAAAATCAAATGACCCCATGACTGCTTATCTTCTCAGTAAACTGCATATTGTGAGGAACAATCTTGTCAGTGATATTGATGACCAAAGCCTTTCGGAAAAAGATAAAAAAGACGCTGCCGAATATGCCATGACACGCATCATTGAAATATATGTTTATGCTGATCTGGCAAATGATATCAAAACCTTTGCCAGCAACCTGGATCGACAATTACGATCGGGTTTCAAATACCGCATGACGCTGATGAATGTGATGCGTTGGGCGGACCTTGACAATGAGGCCATCGCATATTTATGGCAACTCCATCAAAAAGCGCCCAATTACCCTGAAATTCTTGAACAAATTGTCAATATTTCTCGTGAAAATGGTCAATTATCAATGGCTATTGATGCACTCAAGCACTTGAGGCAAATGCATCCCAATCAATCCAATTATGGTGAGCAATTGGCCCAATTATATATTGAATCTGAACAATACCAAGATGTCCTTACATTGTACCAGCAATTGATGGCTCAATTTCCCAATAAAGATTATGCAGTATTGATGCTTAAATCTGCAATAAACAGTGGGCAGCAATCACTAATGGTTGAAGCTATCACAGTGGCAGAAAGTATTATAAACAAAAGCTCAAGACTATTGAGAAATATGATTGACATTTATTTGAATATTGAAAAAACACAACTGGCATTTGATACAGGCTTGAAATATTTGCAACATCAACAAAATATTACCCTGAACATTTTAAATAAAATGCTTGAAATTGCTATTTGGACGAATGCACCTGAAAATATTACACGATCAATAACACTGATTCAAAATTATTTCCCTGATAATAAAGAATTGATCCAAAAGTCTGCTGAAGCCTATCTTGCTATAAATAAGCCCAAAGACGCATATTTACTTTATGGAAAAATCGTTCATCACATGCATAATGATCGTGGATTCTTATTAAAATACATGGAAAGCGCCAGTTTTACACAGGTTCCAGAGATAATGGCCTCTGCTGCCTTAACTTCAGCCAGATTAAGTCCATCAGATTATTTAATAATTGAAAAATCAGTGCAATTGCTTCAATGGACCAATCAACCAGAAAAGGCTTACGATATCCACTTACAATGGTTGAAAAACAATGTTGGATCAACCCGGCAGGCGCAACAATTGCTTAAACTGGCTCAGGAAAGTGGTGATCCAGATAGAGTCAAGGAAGCAATCAACCTCTGTCATTCTCATATGCCGCAGGATTCAGGTACACAGCTGGCCATTGCTCAACAGGCAATGGCCAGTGGATTAAACAAGGAGGCCATTTTTGCCTATGAATCTTATCTCAGACACAATAAACAAGACACACAGATCAAGCGGCAACTGGCAGAATTATATGTCTGGGATGGTCAACACGAAATGGCCTTTGCCCTGTATAAGGAGTTATTTAAAACATTTCCAGACGATACAGCCATTCAGAATAAAATGATTGAGATCGCCGGATGGACACAAAATGCTGATGCCATATCCTATCTCATGGCTCAAAAAGCCAACATGTCACCATCAAACTATGAATTGCAGGTTAAAGCAGGTGAAGCCCACATTGCCGCTGGGCAAACCCAAGAAAGTATTGTGTTTTTTGAGCGTGCTCTGGAAATCAAACCTGGAAATCTGGACCTTCTAAGAAAGCTCGCCCAGTACTATGGATGGATAGAACGATATGATGATATAGTTAGAATTTTAGACATGATACAGCAATATGGCAGGCTCACCCAAAAAGAACGAATTCAGTTGGCTGTGGCTGCAATGGATCGAAATCAGCCTAAAAAAGTCATTTCACTGCTAGAATCATTGGCAAACAAACAATTGCTATCTGAAACATCTGGTATTCTTCTGGCAACTGCATATGTGAAGATCGGACAACAGGAAAAAGCTATTCGGATTTACAAACAACTTGCCAGTCAATATCAGGATGATCCTCACTTGATGACTGAAATGGGCAATCAACTACTCTGGATGAAACAACATGATCTCGCTTTGTCATTTTTTCACAAAGCATTAAAAGAGGATTCAAAGCATTTAAATGCCCTTAAAGGATGTGCGCAAATTTATGCATGGCAAAATCAATCCAAAAAGGCCATAAAATATTTTGAGCGATATCTCACATTAAAGCCCGATGATTACGAAGTTCGTTATCAGATAGGCGAATTACTGTTCACAAGCGGTAACAAACATTATGCATTTAAGCATTTTCAGAAGGCTTTGACCTTGATCGATCGAAATAAAAGGACCTTGGGTGATGATGCAGTGAAACAATTACCATAGATATGGATGGAAAAAATGATTTGAGTGTAACCAAAAATAGACTGAATTTCGGGGACACGATCCTTATTTCTTGACATAAAATCTTATAATATAACATTTTATTTTATATCAAAAAATAAGGTCATGTCCCCGGAATTCAGTCTATTTTTGGTTACACTCAAATCATTTTTCAAGGCATTTATGCCCTGGAAAACGCAGGTGTTTATTCTTAGAGCACTCCTAAACATTAAAACCGATTATTTTTCATAAGAACTCATAATTTCTTTAATTTCACCTGACTTGATCATTTTGTAAATTTCGTTATCAAAAGCTTGCATAAAATCAAATTGAAAAGGATACTTGCCTTTAGTTCTGGCAGTTTTTGAATAACCAATGTAAACATGATCGACACCAATAATGGCACCTTTTTTGATTCTGGCCATTTTCTGATTGTATTTACCTGATAGCTTGAGTTTTCCATAGGCATAATCAAAAGCGGTATCTTCCATCATAATACAATGAACTCTACCTGCTCCCAATTTCAAAATATTTTCAGCCGATCCTTTTGCTTCTTGATATTTAATTTTGCCTTCTTTGACCAGCTTTCTGAATTCTTTGCCGCCCCAACCATCATACCCTGTAACATTGCCAACTTGTAAACCTAAATAGTCTTGCGGCCAATTCAGGCGTGGCGTTTCCAAAGTTTTCTCTGTACAGACCGCAGTAATGGTCTCAGTATAAAATGGCAGGGAATATGGATGAAGATAAGGCCAATCATGGCCATGATAAAAGGCCGGCGCCAAACCAAATCCATCACCCATTTCCATTAAATGCTTTCCACGTTTCCAGGGAATTGGTTTAATAGCAACATTGAACGACTCCATTCTGGAAAATGCGGTCTCAAGAACATTAATGTAAATCCCCTCGGCCTGTCCATCCTTGCCTTTGTAACTGAATGGTTTGTAAGCATCATCAACATAGATAGTGACATCAATCTTTTCACCAAAAGCCGGTAATGCCATTATACAAATAATGAATATCAGAACGTTTTTCATAGCTTCTCCTCCTTCTTTATTTATTTATCGTTCCCAACCTTCAGCATGCTTTAGGGCGGGAACACATTCAAACGCTTGTTAAAAAAAATGACGAATGTTTCTGTTTTTTTTTTGTGTATGCATATTTTTTGTTACAGTTGGTATTTTATTGTTCTTTTTGATAATATTTTTCTAATGTATTAAGAAGAATAGATCGTTTTAAATATTATAATAATTATAACATATTTAAAAATCAAGTCAAGCATGAAAAAAAAGGATCCCCATGTATCTGCAAAAGAATGTGTGTAACCAAAATCAAGAATATTCCAACTCAACAAATTGATCCATCCCTATTTCAGCAACAATGCACCCCCATTCTTGTTTTATCCTGAATATTGAAAAAATTTTCTTTGCAATGAAAATTTTTTCTTTTTAAAAATTTGAATAATTCAAATAATTATTAGGAGTATATGAAAATATTTTCAAATTGCTATATTTTGTTTTTTATATTAGGTTTGATGATGATTTCATAATAATTTGATTATTGTTTTAATTTTGGGGGGTTATAGTTGGAAATTCAATTTTCAAATTGCGGATTTCAACTGGCATCTTAATTACTATTTTCAAGAATTTCAATATTTTTAATTTATTATTTGAAATTAACAAAAAAATATTTTAATATGATACCAAGTTCACAACAATATTTTTATTATTTATTAATTTTAGGAGGTTTTATTATGATTCACAAACATTTTACATTTTTTGTTTTAACTGTTTTGTGTGCTGGAATCCTTTTGTGCAATGGTTGTAACTCACAAGACTCTTTTGCTGAACCAGTAGTAGAGGCAGAAGTAGAGCAGACCGGATTACCTGTTGATGCATCCACCCTGGATGTCGGTAATCCTTTTTATCCACCGATGACAATTTCATATTCGGACCTGCACAACATCAAAGCAACCGGTGATGGCAATGGATTAACCATTGACTTAAGCAATTCCGAACTTTGGGGAAAAGTGTATACCGGCCCTTATCCATTTGAAGCCGGAGATTCTGATTTTGATTACAT
>Ga0272440_1000284_pt1 | contig 43004 bp, 16 predicted proteins | sample SSMMMBAug17_FD_192440 | JGI IMG/M metagenome (GOLD analysis project Ga0272440, IMG submission 192440) | Marine sediment archaeal communities from Little Sippewissett salt marsh, Falmouth, MA, United States - SSM-MMB-Aug17 | ecosystem: Environmental > Aquatic > Marine > Wetlands > Sediment ...
TTTAAGATATTTCTGATCGGCTTATACAAAACCATATTCAGGAGCCAAATGAGCAACAAAAAGTTAATGATTTGGATAAACACAGAACCATCAACACTTACCATTATATCACCCTCCTGTTTATAGAAATAAAAATTATTGCACAAAAAAATTTTTAAGTTTATACCATTGAACAATTTTCATGTCAAAGAATTTTTTCAACAGGCCGGTTGCCTATAAATTTAAGGAGCAAATATGATTTCATACTTCAATGGTCAATTCTTACAACAAAGTGATATCTCCATTTCCCCTGAAGATAGGGGGTTTTTAATGGGCGATGGTGTTTATGAAGTTATTCGAAGTTATCATGGCCATCTGTTTGAACTTGATGCCCATATTGAACGTCTGGGTAATGGTGCCAGTGCCTTATTGTTTAATCGCACGGCATTCAATGAATTAAAGGAAGTTGCCAGCCAGCTGATTATACAAAATGATTTATGCCGGGCGGATGCAACTGTTTACATACAGGTAACTCGAGGTGCAGCAAGTCGTTCTCATCAATTTCCACCTTCTGATACACCGCTGACAATCTATGCAACTTCTCAAAATTTTACACGAATTCAAAGTGACAAGGGCATATCAGCAACGCTCTGCACTGATTCCCGATGGGAACGGTGTAATATTAAATCCATTAATTTAGTTGTCAATTCAATGGCACATCAGCATGCAATTGAGGCTGGAACTCAAGAAGCAATATTCATCCGCAATGGGTATTTAACAGAAGGTGCGCATACAAATGTTTTAATGGTTAAAAATAAAAGCATCATAACGCCACCGGCAACTAACTTTATTTTAGATGGAATTACGCGCAATGTTGTTCTTTCCCTCTGTCGTATTCATAATATTCCTGTACATGAATGTTCAGTTACAGAGCAGGAATTGTTTGATGCCGATGAATTAATGGTAGTTGGAACCACAGTTGAGATTGCGCCTGTCATCATGTTAAATAATCAACCTGTTAATGAAGGAAAACCTGGTCCTTTCACGATCAAATTGCAACGATTGTTTCATGAATTAATTGGTCAGTATAAACCAAAGCATATAGATTTTAAGGCAAACGTTTTGAATGGATAAATACAAAGTAAGGAACTTGGTATGCGAAAATTTTCTTCTTATGGACCATATGAATGAAATGTTCGCATGATTTATACTCCTTTCATTCACGTAAAAATGGTGAAAGATAGACATCAATAAAATTTTCATCCATCTCACTATCCGGACACGATACAGAAATCGTATACTGATCACTATTATTTTCAATATATGGAAAATAACGCGAACCACTTTTCAACTGCGTTTTCAGATAGTACAATCCATTAAAATTATTTCGAATGTCATAATCGGACGCCGGCATAACTACTTGATTTTGTTTATCAAGTAGCTCTATAAAAAATGCCTGATTCCTGAAACCATTATGACCGGAAATCTGGCAATCTCCAGACAATAATACAGGGTGAAGGTTTGTATCATCCTGATCTGAAAACAGGCCTTTAATTTCAAACTGCTGTCCCAAATCAACCTGATGACTTGCGATATAAATAACAAATGAAGCCTGACTTTGTTTATGATTGGCAATTGCTGTAATCCTGATTACCGCTTTAACACCAATGGCTGGTGAATGAGGAATAATTTCTAACTGTTGTTTTTTAATTCGGGTTTCAATATCTGGATGATCTGACCCTGTACTCAGATGGATTGTATCCCCATCCGGATCAATAACATCAATAGGAAAGGTAAATGATTTGAAATCCGGTTTTAAAATAAGTGGAGACAATTGTTTTTGAAACACTGGTCCCGAATCGGTATTATCCTGAGACAATAAGCCCAGATCATTACTGAACTCCGGACACCACGCATGAATGACATACTGATCCCCCAGACCACGTTGATATTGATAATATCGCGTAGATATCGAATGCCCCCTGGAAGTTTGCTGTTTGTTTTCCACTTTTAAAGCAGTTTGTATTTGATAAATGCCGCGATCAAAATAGTACTCCATCTCCTGATCAGTGGCATCAACAACTGTTTTTCCCTGTTTATCTAAAAGTTTCATATAAAAAGCCTGATTCATAAATCCATTATAGCCAGATAAGCGACAGCCTTTCTCAAGGATAATTCTATGCGTGTTCTGGTGATCCTGGCCTGTAAATTTTCCTGGAATATCAATATGATTACCAAACCAGACACGTTGACCTGAAAACATAATATTAAAATCAACGGTGGTGGAAATATTATTGGAAGTCGCTGTAACAATTAATTTTGAATCAGATACATTCCCCTTGTGACGATTGGTAATAATCAAAAAATGATCATTCATGACCGCTTTAATGCCATTATTTTTAGAATTTGCTCTGACAGACATTTCTACTGGCAATCCCATTGGATGAAACGCATTGATTCGAATCGTGTGTTTATTAAAATTTCTGGGCAAAATAATATCAGTTAATTCATTGACAATAATGGGGGGGCCAGTATTATCTGCAAGAGATTGCTTTTCTGTTGATGTCAGCATACTGGTGTTGATTCGAACTTCGTATTGTGCATAACCGGGTGCCAATTCATAGCAATGCATGGATTCCTTTTGGTTCTGGCATAAAGTTACAATAAAATGGTAGATCCCTGGATCAAAATCATACTGAATGGCTTTGGAACGTGGTGAACTTGAACCCATCAATTGATGATACTGATCATAAATTTGAATATAAAATGCCTGATTGGCATAGCCACGATCTCCCTGTATGACAGTATGCCCTTTTAACATGATATTTTCGTAGCGATCCTGATCGGTTGGGGAGTCAAAACGCCCCTGAATATAATGACCTCTTATCCGGTCATGTGCTTCCAGATTGTTTAAAGAACAGGTTTCCTTTGCGCAGGGTTTGATTGGATAATACAATGTCAGGTATCCTGTAAAACGATATGTCTGGCCAATGCTTCGCTGATCTGAAAGAGACGATAGCACTATAGGACGTCTCAGATCATAAAATGTGTCATGCTGTCCGCCCCATCCCATATTGATATGATATAAGGTTTTCCCAGAACGTTTCATTTTGCCATCAATAATGGCCATATGATCAATGGGCTGCCCCTGAAGACTGATTAACACCGGTCGTTTTGCATCAATTTCTCTGTCAATAATGGCAAAAAAGTTTTGTTTGTCTGAGAAAATTTGTTGAATGTCACTGGAAAAACCGAAATGTGATACAAAGCGATTCATATCAAATGCAGCACCAGATTGCTCATTCGGGCCAATGCCAAATTGGGTGCGATTGATCACACTGATATCACGAATTAATGCAGCCAATTCATCAATGGCATAATTTGGGGTATCCGGCGTAATGTTTAATGGCATTTTGTCCCAATACAGCCGGCGATCCAGCACAGCAGTCAATGATTGATTCTGCCATGTATGATGCACCACCCCGTGTCCATGCAATGGATGTTGATAGTAATACATAATTTGTGCAAGTGCGATATTGACACATCCAACCACCACACGACGACCATTGACCATTGGAAGTGCCTTGTTGAAAGGATAGTGTTGGTGCCATTGGGTTTGAATCAAATATGGTGCGTCAATTAAATTAGAACGTCCTGTGCGTATGAAAGATTTTTGTTTTTCCATTATTTCAGGCAAGTCGCGTGATTTCTTTTTTTCAGGCTGTGTATTTTGATTCATAGGATTCCAGTTGAATTCCCATGCATTACTGGAATCATTCTGAGTACACGACAGAAAAATTAAAATGCACAGAATGATTAATGATTTCTGATATTTTTTTCTATTTGATTGTTTCATGTATTAAATCCCTTTTGTGAAAAATGTTTTGAGACATCATAAAGTACGTAAACAAGGTTGTCAATATTCCAGTCTGTTTGCTAACCTTGTCTGAAGAATATCATATTGTGCCCACTTCGAACATCAGTTTGATTTCGGTTTTTGTTTGAGGCAAACACAATGTTTGTCTCTACAGTTCGCCATCGAACATAAGCAAAAAAGATCGCACTCTGATAAAGTCCTCAAAATTTGATGTAGATAATACTTGATCTAATCAATAATTCTAGTATATTATTAAACATTTCATTCACCAGACAGTCAAAATCGATTGTCATTAAAAAATAAGGAGGTTTCAATGAAAAAAGCTTTTTTAGGGGTATTAATTTATTTCTTATTCACACAGATGGTTTTTGCGGGGCAAACAGTAACTCTGGCAACACTTGAGTGGGAGCCTTATATTGGTACGAACATGGATAACAATGGATATGTATATGAAATTGTTGCCGAGGCTTTCAAACGCTCAGGGATTGATGTAGACATCAGGTTTCTCCCCTGGGCGCGAGCAGTTAAGACAGCCGAAACAGGCAAGCGCGATGGCTTATTTCCCGAATATTATGATGAAGGTCGTCTGGAAAAATTTGTTTTTTCAGATTCATTTCCAGGGGGGCCGGTTGGCCTGTATAAACGAAATGATAATAAAATTTCGTATGCCGTGGATCCTCAGAAACGACAAACAGTTGCTTTAAAAGCGTTAAAACAGTATCGATTTGGTGTTGTGCGCGGTTATGTAAATACCAAAGAGTTTGATGAAGCAACATTTTTAACAAAAGATGTTGCCAATAGTGATGAAACCAATCTGAAAAAACTGTTTAAGGGTCGGATTGATTTTATCTTTATAGACAAATATGTGGCCAAACATATAATTGTTCGTAAATATCCTCATTTTTTGACCGAGCTTGAATTCATGGAGCCACCATTGGAAGTTAAACCGCTGTATATTGCTTTCTCAAAAAAAGCAAAGGATTATCAGACCAAATTAAAGGCTTTTAACAATGGATTGAAAAAGCTCAGAGAAAATGGCATGATGAGTAAAATTATGGAAAAGCATGGTTTTTAAACATCCAGCAAACACTTGACTTCACAGTGATTAACATGATATAAAATGGGTTTAATTCAACGCCACAAAAGTGAGGAACAAATAATAAACAGCCATGAAAAACAAACGCTATCGAATCTGCCTTCTCAGTTATCGTAGCAATCCCCATTGCGGCGGTCAGGGCGTTTATCTGAAACATCTTGCTACTGCTTTAAAGAATTTGGGGCATCATGTTGATGTTATTTCAGGTCCGCCATATCCGGACCTTCCACGAAATATACGTTTGATTCGGTTAAAAAGCTTGGATCTATATAATCCAAACGATTTATTTCGAACCCCCCATACTCATGAACTACGTTCGTTAATTAATTTATACGAATGGTTGAGTGTTTGCGCCATGGGTTTTCCGGAACCTGTTTCATTCGGAATCAGGGCTTATCAATATTTGCGAACAAAGATTCAACAATATGATATTGTTCACGATAATCAATGTTTGTCATATGGTCTTTTGGGTATTAGTCGGCGAATTCCGCTGATTGCGACAATCCATCATCCCATGACAGTTGACCGAAGAATTGCCATTCAGACTGCACCCAATTTTTTGAGAAAACTTCAGGCCATTCGTTGGTATTCTTTTATTGGAATGCAGATTCGCGTGGCTCGAAAAATAAAGCGCATTATTACAGTCTCAAAGTGTGCGGCAGAGGATATTCATAAAGAATTTGCAATTCCAATGAACCGCTTTGCAGTTGTTCCCAACGGTATAGACATTCACTCCTTTCAACCCATCCCTGATATTCAAAGAGATCCCTGTCGTATCTTAACAACCAATAGTGCGGATATGCCGCTAAAGGGACTGAAATATTTACTGGATGCCGTGGATGTGCTTCGTCATGAACGTCCGGTAAACCTGTATGTGGTTGGCAGTCCCAAACCCAATGGATTAATTGAAAAACATGTCAGGCAAAAACAATTGCATACATGTGTTCATTTCCTGGGCAGAATCGACCAGCAAACATACAACATTCAATATGCCAAAGCAGGGATGGCGGTAGTGCCTTCATTATACGAGGGATTTGGTTTGCCAGCAGGTGAGGCAATGGCATGTGCGGTTCCGCTGATCAGTACTTGTGGAGGCGCGCTTCCCGAGGTTGTCGGGGATACCGGAATTCTGGTCAAACCTGGATGTACGAAATCACTGATTGATAAAATGAGATACCTTATAGACAATCCCAGGGTTGCAGAAAGAATAGGGATAAAAGGATTTCAGCGGGTTCATCAGGAATTTACCTGGAAAAAAGCTGCGGAAAATGTGATTCAGGTGTATTCTGACTTCATAAAACAATAAAAGGTGCATTCATGATTACAGTCTCATTCAATAAACTATCCTTAAAACCAGGAGATCGAATACTGGATATTGGTTGTGGTGCCGGACGTCATGTATGTGCCTGTACACGATATGAAGGCGTTCAGGTTTGGGGAGTTGATCAATGTCAAACAGATTTGATAAAAGCCAGAGAAAATTTAAACTTTGAAAAAGCCTATGGTGTTTCTCATGGTTACTGGCAATTGTTGTCAGGAGATATATTACATCTGCCTTTTTCGGATAACTTTTTTGACCTGGTGATATGTTCGGAAGTTCTTGAACATATAAATGATGACACATCTGCCATGAAAGAGATTATTCGTGTACTGAAGCACAAAAAAAATCTTGTAGTCAGTGTGCCAAGAAATGGCCCGGAACATATATGTTGGGCATTATCAAAAGAATATAGCAATACACCAGGCGGACACGTTCGCATATACAAACGGTCTCAATTGATCCAGCGTTTGGAAAACCTGGGGATAAAATATTGGGACAAGCACCACGCCCATAGTCTTCATTCCATTTTATGGTGGCTGAAATGTCTGGTTGGACTGTCACGAGACAACCATATTTACGTGAAATGTTATCATGATTTTCTGATTTGGGATATGATTCACAAATCCAGATGGGTTCGATTGATTGAAAACCTGTTGAATCCATTTATTGGAAAAAGTCTTGTCCTTTATTTTCAAAAAAATTGATCCCATTTTTTTCTGCATTAAAAATAAATGTAATCTGTTTTCTATCAACAGACGTCATGATGTGAAAAAGTATCATCAGATAACAATACCTAAGAAATAAATAATGAAACAAATAAAAATTATTAGTATTCTGCTATCATTGCAGTTTTTGTTTGCATGTTCATTTTTTAAAAAAATTGAAACAAAAGCATTCAAGGATAACGAGATTCCAGAGCAATACGCCATTGACGTCCCCAAAAAGAAACCAACTCTTTTTTTGGGAATTGCCGCCTTTGATGATATAGAACTGCAACATCTTATTCAACAGGCCATTCAGAACAATTTGACTTTGGAAAGCACACGTGCCCAATATATGCAGGCAAAGGCGCAGGCCAATATTGTAGAATCTGCACAATACCCTCATCTGAATGCGACTGCTGAGCCATCCATGTCCAAAAATAAAAGTATAGAGACAGGGACGCATTCATGGAAAAACAATTTTTCACTGGGCATGATGAGTTCCTTTGAAATTGATTTCTGGGGAAGATTACGTGCCCAAAAAAAATCCGCACAATTTTCATTGACTGCTGCAGAATTGGATTACCAGACCGCAATGATCAGTTTGATCTCAGAAATTGGTATGTGCTGGCTGGAAATCCTTTCCCAGCACATGCAACAGGAATTGCTTCAAAAACAACTGGCCACCAATCGTACATATCTTAAACTGATTCGATTACGATTTCAAAAAGGAATGGTTGGTTCCCTTGATGTATATCAGCAACAACAGGTTGTTGCATCTATTTTGTCTCAGACCCCCTTGATTGATGCCCAAACACGTTTGCTATACAATCAAATGAACCTGCTATGCGGTTCTCCGCCTCAAAAGCATTTCACCATTACCCGAAAACAATTTCCCCCACTTAAAAGTTTGCCATCAGCAGGTGTACCTTCAGACCTGTTAACCAATCGACCGGACATTCGGGCGTCCTGGAACAGACTTCAAGCATCCAATCAAAATGTATGGATATCGAAGGCCAGACAGTTACCTTCATTTACGCTATCGGCATCAGGCAATTTTGAATCTGAAAAAATTGCCAATTTGTTCGATGCCTGGTTTGTTCGCCTTGCCGGTCAATTGACATCGCCCATATTTGATGCTGGCCGTCTGCGTGCAGAAACCAGAGAGACCAGAGCAAAAGCATATGCACAAATGCTTCAGTATCGCAATACAGTATTTAATGCGATCAAGGAAGTTGAAGATGCATTTGTTCAAACAAATCAACAAAAATTGCATATCGCGGCACTGAAAAAAGAGCAATCTATCGCTCAAAAGGCCCTTGATGAAGCCAGAAATCGATATCAAAAAGGATTGAATGATTACCTTCCGGTTTTAACACACACCTTAACTGTTCAACGTCTTGATAGAGAAATGATTCAACAGAGAGCAAAATATTATCAATATCATATTTATTTGTATCGGGCACTGGGTGGACAATTGCCGGCATCAATGCATATGTCAAAAACAGGAGAACCTGATGAATGAATCCCCTTCAGCTATTCCGGCTGAAAAAAAAGGTTTGGGCAAAATATCGACATTCATTATTTGCCTGCTCATCATTACACTGGCAGCCGCCGGTGCAATCCATTTAAAAAAGTCTCAACGTAAGCCCAAAAAGCGAAAAAGTCCAGATAAAGCTGTTTATGTTGAAACAATAACCGCAAAACAATCGGATACCCCATTAAAAGTCAAAACCTCAGGCACAGTATCCCCTTCACGTGAATTACAGGTAAAATCAAGAGTCTCAGGCGAAGTCGTCATGGTTCATCCAGATGTTATTGAAGGAGGTATAATTCAACAAGGAACTGAAATTGTCAGTATTGATCCTGATGATTACAAACTGTCAATTATTCAGGCACAAAGGGAGGTTACACAGGCTAAATATGCGTTGCAATTGGAAAAGGGGCATCAAGATATTGCACGCCAGGAATGGTCTATGATTAAAGGTAAAAAAGAAACACACTCCAGGGCAGATCGTGCATTAATCCTTAGAAAACCTCATCTTGCCAAAGCTGTTGCAGATCTTGCTGCTGCTGAAGCCTTATTGAAACAGGCAGAACTTATGTTGGAAAGAACCAGGGTTGTTGCGCCATTCAATGCCTTTGTGAGAACGAAAAATATTGAAAAGGGATCTCAAATATCCACGCAAGATGTATTGGTCGAGCTGGTTGGCATTGATGCGTATTGGATACGGGTATCCTTGCCCCTGGATCGTTTGCAATATCTAAACACCCCCCATGATCATTCAGAAAATGGATCACAGGCCATTATTACATACCGAAATCAGTATACAGTCAATGGCAGCGTGATTAAATGTCTGGGCGAACTGGAAACACAAGGTCATATGGCACAGTTGATTGTTAAGGTTGATCAGCCAGCAAAATTGTCTCCACCACTACTGATTGGCGAATATGTATCCATATGTATTATTGGAAAAAAATTGAAAAATGCCTGTCGTATTCCAAGAACTGCACTGAGAAATAATGAATGGATTTGGCTGGTATCTCCCGATAAAACATTAAATATTCAAAAGGTTACGGTTGGATTTCGAGATACCCGGGATGTGATGATTACAAGTGGTATTTCCGATGGAGATCAAATTATTATATCCGAAATTGGAACTCCTGTTCAGGGGATTAAATTACTTTTGGCACAATGATACCGCCTGTTTCACGTTACAAAAGGGAAACTTATTTTTCAAAATTTTCTAAGAGTTTTTTACTACCAAGAGAAAAAAAGACAATGAATAAAAATACAACAAAAGGCACAATCGCATGGATGGCCGCCCGGTCAGTTCCTGCGAATCTGCTCATGACCATTTTATTGGTCGGCGGTTTTCTATTTGTTCAAAAAATTAAGAAAGAGATTTTTCCCAATTTTGAAATGGATCGCATAATTGTCAGCGTCAGTTATCCTGGGGCAAGTCCTGATGAAGTTGAACAGGGTATTATATTGTCCATTGAAGAAGCCATTCAGGGAATCGAAGGAATCAAATCTGTGGATTCACGCGCCACTGAAGCCCAGGCAACTGTTAATATTGAAATACTGGATGGTGAAGATAATGCTTCGGTGCTTCGTGATATTCAAAATGAAATCGAACGTATCACAACATTTCCTGATGATGCTGAAGTGCCGCTTGTTTATATTGCATCACGAAAGCGATATGTCGTATCCCTGGTTCTCTATGGTGATCAGACCGAAATGGTATTACGCACAATGGCTGAAGATATTCGAGATCAATTGCTTTTAGATGAAGATATCAGCCTTGTTGAACTTGCAGGTGTCAGAGACTATGAAATCAGCATTGAAATAAAACAACACATCTTACGACAATATAAACTGACACTTGAAGAAATTGCCAGCAGAATTCGACAGACGGCTGTGGATTTACCCGGTGGCTCATTGAAAACGCGCAAGGGCGATATCCTTGTTCGAATGAAAGAACGACGTGATAAATGTCATGAATTTGGAAAAATTCCTGTGCTGACGACGAAAGATGGTTCCATGCTTTTATTGGAAGATATTGCAGAAATCCGAGAAGGATTTGAAGAAAGCAATCGTTATGCTACCTATAATGGTATGCCAGCCATTGGTGTTGATGTTTATCGTGTGGGGGATCAGTCTCCCATTGCAGTTTCAGAGGCTGTTGCCGAGCAATTAAAAACAATCAATGAAATTTTACCACCTGGACTTTTTTTAGACAAACGAAGAGATCGATCCGACTATTACAAACAACGTCTTGATTTATTGGTAAAAAATGGTTTATTGGGTTTAATTCTGGTGTTTGTATTATTGGCCATATTTCTTGAGACTCGTCTGGCATTTTGGGTGAGTCTTGGCATTCCAATTTCTTTTCTGGGTTCATTTCTTATCCTTCCACAATTGGATATGAGTGTGAATATGATCACCATGTTTGCATTTATTGTCTCATTAGGAATTGTCGTTGATGATGCCATTGTTGTCGGTGAAAGTATTTATCAGAAACGTCAGGGGGGGGATGACTGGCAGGTCGCATCCATTAAAGGCACATTAGACATTGCCATGCCGGTAACATTCAGTGTGTTAACAAATATGGTTGCATTTCTACCATTATATTTTGTGCCCGGCTTTATGGGAAAAGTCTTTCAATGCATTCCAGTTGTTGTGATTAGTGTTTTTGCTATTTCGCTGATTGAGAGCCTCTATATTTTGCCTTCTCATTTGGGACACGGAAAACATAATGAAAAAAAAGGTTTTTTCCAAAATTTACAACAACGATTCAGTCATTTTTTTATCCAAAGGGTACATCGCCACTATGGCCCTTTTCTGAATCTATGCTTACGCAACCGCTATATCACATTGTTTCTTTGTCTTGCAATTTTACTACTGACCATTGGATACGTCAAAAGTGGCCGAATGGGATTTGAATTATTTCCAAAGGTTGAATCAGATTATGCCAGAGTATCATTGGCACTTCCGTATGGTGTTCCTGTAGAAAAAACAGCTTCGGTTCAAAAAAAATTGATTGAAAGTGCTCGTGTGATTGCCCAAAAAAATGGGGGTAAAAAACTTGTTTCAGGCATATTTGCCAAAATCGACGAAAATGAGTCAACCATATGGGTCTTTTTAACCCCACCTGACAAGCGCCCCATATCAACAGCAGATTTTACACGCCAATGGCGCACGCATGTAGGCAATATTGTGGGGATAGAATGGATAAAATTTGAGTCTGATGCCGGTGGTCCTGGTTCGGGATCATCACTTTCAATTGGTTTGAGTCATCGCAACATGGAAGTTTTAAAATCAGCATGTGCTGAACTGGCAGAAGCTTTAGATCAGTATCCCAATGTAACTGATATTGATGATGGATTTCAGGCAGGCAAGGAACAAATTGATTTTCAAATTCGTCCAGCTGGAATCAATGCCGGCTTACGACCATATGATGTGGCACGTCAGATTCGATATGCTTATCATGGCGTTGAAGTTCTTCGACAGCAACGATCCAGAAGTGAAGTCAAAGTGGTGGTTCGCCTTCCCCTTGAAGAAAGGTCTTTAGAATATTATCTGGAAGAAATGATTATCCAAACGCCCAATGGCACTGAAATGCCTCTTCGAGATGCGGTATTTTTTAAACATGGCCATGCCTATACAAAAATTGAGCGAAAGAATGGCCGAAGACTTGTTCTGGTTGAGGCAGATGTGCGCCCACGCAGTCAGACATCTATTGTCCTTTCTTCTTTGAAAGAATCAATTTTACCAGAACTTGTCCAAAAATATGATGGGCTGACCTATCAATTTGAGGGAAGGCAGGCAGATCAGCGGGAAAGCATGCAAGGTTTGATATCCGGTCTTTTATTTGCCTTGATGGTTATTTTTGCCATGTTGGCCATCCCATTCAACAGTTATGTTCAGCCATTCATTGTCATCACAGCCGTGCCTTTTGGAATTGTTGGCGCGATTTGGGGGCATTATTTAATGGGCTTCAGCTTATGCGTGGTGAGCATGTTTGGTGTCGTGGCACTTTCTGGTGTTGTTATCAATGATTCTCTCGTATTTATCGAACTTGCCAATCGATACGTCAGACAGGGCCTGACTTCCCACGATGCCATTCTGACTGCTGGATTAAAACGTTTTCGCCCCATACTACTGACCACCATGACCACCTTTGGCGGGTTGGCTCCCATGATTTTTGAAACATCCAGACAGGCCAGATTTTTAATACCAATGGCAATTTCTCTCGGATTTGGGATTGTATTTGCAACCGGTATCACGCTTGTTTTGATACCCTGCCTGTATTTGATTATTGATGATTTGAAGTAACCAAAATTGTCGGTCAATTCTTTTTTTGCCCGATTTTTTGTAATTGTTTTCCTCTATAAAATATTTCAAATTATCAGCTATTAAATTGCAGTTTTTTTTAAATTAAGTTATATAAATTAGATGGATTGAGGGGCCCCAAAAAAACTGGGTGCTTTTACTTTATCTTACATGTTGGTTTTCTTACATAAATTAATGTATAATCATTCCTTGAGAACAAATGGAGGTTAAAATGAAACAATGGCATTTACTTTTAATGATGGTCTTATTTTACGTGTTTAATATTTTTTCTGTTTCAGCATCAGAATGGCAACCTGAGATCAAAAAAAATGGAATTGATGCTTACAGTCGTGTTATTGAAGGAACAGACATATTGGAAATCAGAGCAATTACTGTTGTCAATGCACGAATGGAAGTGATCGCTGAGGTATTACGCGATATTCCTGCCAATGTAGAATGGCGTCCCAAATGTGTAGAATGCCGATTATTGGAAATGCATAATCGCAACGCCATGACAACTTACACAAGAATTGATCTGCCCTGGCCTGTGTCTGATCGTGACGTTGTCATAAAAGCGGATACATCCATTAATCTAAATACCGGTCGTGTTGTGATATCTCTTGGTGCCGTAGACCATCATAAGGCACCGCCGCTAAATGGCAATGTCCGAATCACTGAATTTTTTTCCCAGTATTATCTTGAGTATATTAATCGAGAACAAACAGGAATTATCTTTACCACCCGGGTCAATCCAGCAGGAAGTATCCCTACTTTTTTAGTCAATATGTTTAACAAGCGGTTTGCATATGAAGAAATGCTTGGCCTGACCAATATGGTCAAAAAGAAAAAATATATTGAGGCTGGCAAACGATCTGAAGATAGAAGCACCATCGAAAATCTGTTGCAAAGCAAGGAAAAAGTACAGCGCATATTTAGAGCACGGCTGGATTCTTTTATTCAAGATAAGGGATTTGTTGATTTACTGGCAAATGATAAAAAAGTTATTCAAATTTTTGGCCAGGGAAGTGGTGAGATTGAAAGGCTCATTCTCTATGGCATGGGGCTTCGAGACAGTAAAAAGAAGGCGATTAAAAAATTGCTTAAAGTCCATCTTGAGAATAACTCAGACTATAACACCGAACTTATTGAAAAGATTTCCAATGATGATCTTCTGGTTTCATCCATACTTGACGGCCAACAAAAGTTTTCATCATTTGATGAATTGATTCAAGACACAATGAACCGAAAAATTGTATTTCAAAAATAGTTAAGCAATCAGTAACAGTTTCCCCTTATTGTCTGAACCATGATGCGTCTGATTCAATGATTACCATGATCATGGTTCAGACAACAAGGGATAAACAATTGTTCAATAACTTCAGCGATTTAAAAGAACACTCCTTCTACATATGCCCCAGTTCCTTTACCAAATACGCAACCAGCATGTGGTCATCAAGTTCTACCTGCTGTCGGGTCGATAAATTTTTAACCTGAACTTTTTTGTCATTAAATTCATTTTCTCCACATATAACAATATAGCGAACGCCCCGACTGATGGCATAATTGAATTGCCGCTTAAAAGTCGTATCTTCCACCATACAAACTTCTGTTCGGATGTTTGCAATTCGCAAATCCTGTGCCATTCTCAAATAATCCGCATCGTGATCCGGTGATATACGAATGATCATGACATCAGTGACTGTCTGTTTTGAAGAATCAATTAATTTCAAATAATTCAATGCCGCAAATAAACGATCTACACCAATTGATGCACCGACTGCTGGCAATTCTTTTCCAGTAAAACGACTGACCAGATTGTTGTATCTTCCGCCAGAAAAAACAGAACCAAATTTTTGGGCATCAAGAAGTTCCATTTCCATGACCGGACCGGTATAATAGTCCAAACCCCTTGCAATGGAAAAATCAATTTCTATTTGTGTGACAGGAATTTTCATTGCATTTAAATACGTAAATATTTCTTTTAGTTCGGATATACCTGTCATTGCGATGTCAATTCCACTGAACAATTCTTCGCAAGCACTTATTTTTTGATCATTGGAGCCACCAATATTTAAAAATAAAGCAATTTTTGAAATAGAATCTTCAGATAAATTGGGTGCAGGGTCATCCGGATATTCAGGGGAACGTGCCAGCTCTTTGAAAACACCCTTTTTGCCAATTTTATCCAGTTTATCCAAAATTCGCATGAGTTCACAAACAATAATTTTTTGAGAAATTGAAGATCGGTCATCAATTTTGCATAAATATGATAGACCATTTAAAATTTTTCGATGATTCAGTCGAATTCGAAAGTTTGAAACTTTTAGCTCATTCATCGTAATGACCATCAGTGCAATAATTTCAGCATCTGCCATCATGGATGATGAGCCTGCAATGTCAGCATCAAATTGATAAAACTGGCGAAATCGACCATGTTGTGGATTGTCAGCGCGAAAAACTGGCCCCACGACCATACGTCGCCAAGGCAAACGAATACCTGTTTTTGATTTGGCATTATATGGGTTGGCGGCCAAAATACGTGCAAACGGCACGGTATGATCAAATGGCAATGCCAGTGGTTCATCATCATCGGTATGCTTGATGTGAAATATATTTTTTCCGGTATCACTGGTTTCACCGGATAGAATTTTTTTAAACTCAATACGGGGGGTTTCTATTGGATCAAAGCCAAATCGCCGGAAAACATTTTCAATGGTTTTCAACATTTTTTCACGTGCAAGATACTCAGTTGGTAAAAAATCGAGAAAACCACCCGGCCTTTCAGGCTTAACAATATTGTCAGACATATTTTTTATCTCCTTGTTTCTGTGGTATTTTATAACTATGATCGTTCAATTTTGGTTTTTCCTTGCATAGTTATTACTCCCTGCTAAGAAACGCTCAAAATACATTGTAATTTCATACTATTAACAAAAGCGTTTCTTGTAGAAAAAAAATTGGGTTTATGCCCAAAAAATTGCTCGTTCCCACGCTTTGCGTGTAGAACGAGGAATTCAAATAGTGAGATATAGCAGTGATTTTACCAACTGACAACAATTATCCAACGAGAACAAAAAACATCAATACTAATTATAAAATGCGGAGTAAGCCCATGCATGATCATCAAATTGTCCCATTAAAACAATCTATTGTGACACGCCTTTTAAAAATAACTTTTGCGATTTATTTTGCAGTCACATTAACAGTAACACTCGTTCATATGGGTGTTGAGTACTATTATGCAAAAAAGGAAGTCATGAATGAATTAAGAATCTTGCAAAAAACATTTGAACCAGGGCTGGAGGATGCCGTCTGGACATTGGACCTTGAACGTTTGAATTCAATACTGAGGGGCATGCTCGAACATCCAGTGATTATTGGTGTAAAAACCATTGATGAAGAAGATTTGGGCATATTTGGTGCCGCAGGTATGTTTATGGGGGCTGATGGTGAATATATACAAACAGATTCTAAAGGTAATTATGAAACAATTGATTCCCAAAAGACCATATTTGCATCATTATTTTTTCATGGGTTTGATTTATCTCATGTCAATGACCGAAATCGACGCATCCGACTGGGAAAAGTTATTATTTATTCCAGCAATGCTGTTGTTTTGGGAAAAGTTAAACTTGGCTATATTTTTTTAATTGTGAATGCAATGATTAAAACAGTTGCTCTGTGGGTGCTTTTTTTATGGGTTGGTCGTATTCACCTGGGACGTCCTTTGAGTCAGTTTATTGCTGCGATAAAACAAATTGACTGGAAAAATATGGCTGAGTATCGGATTCAAGTATACAGCAGTGGCCAAAATGAAATCCGATTGCTGGAGGATGCATTTAATATAATGATTACGAAGCTGCATATGACCATGAATGAATTTAAGCGGGCTGAAGAAGAAGTACACGCGCTTAACGAAAAGCTTGAGCAACGCGTTATTGAAAGAACAGCAAAGCTTACTGAGGCCAATTCGCGTTTGAAAATAGAAGAATCCAGAGCAAAAAAACTGTTGAGTATGAATCAAATGATTAAAGAACCGATAGATGAATTAATACAATATGCACTGGAATCCAGTGTACTTCATAGCCATAGCGAATTGGGCTTTGTTGTATTTTTTAATACTAAGGAAGAAATCGAACTTATCCATGTATGGTCTCAAATTGATGGCCATATTGATTGTGAAAATCACAGCCAATTGATGTTTCCAAATACGCATTTATCAGAATGGCGAGACGTTCTAACCAATCGGACAAATCAAATCAACAATGATGTCCAAAATGTTTTATATACCAGTATTAAAAATTCCAACGTGATTCCAGTTGTCCGTCAATTAATTGTTCCGCTGATTCAGGAAGAATCATTAATTTTAATTGCAGGTGTGGCCAATAAAACTGAAGATTACACGTATTATGATGCCTATCAACTGACATTATTGATGCAGGGACTTGTCACGATCATGCAAAAAAAACGTGCTGATGAACGTATTCTTGAAATTAACAAAGATCTTGAATTTAAAACTAAAGAACTGAAAGCGTCTCTAAAAGTCATCCAGAAAACCCAAAACCAACTCGTAGAATCTGAAAAAATGGCATCATTGGGAGAACTGGTTGCCGGTGTTGCCCATGAAATCAATACCCCAATTGGACTGGCTGTTACTGAATCCTCCTTTATGGAATATAAAACATCAGAACTTGACAAAAAATATCGTACCGGTAAAATGAAACGTTCAGACCTTGAAAAATATATGAAAACAGTCACCGAGGCATCTGTAGGCATTTTGAAAAATCTCAATCGCGCAGCAAATCTTATTCAAAATTTTAAACAGGTCGCTGTCGATCAATCCAATGAGCAGAAAAGACAAATTAATGTGAATCAATATTTAAATGAAATCCTGGTCAGTCTACGCCCAAAATATAAACGCACATCACATAAGATTATAGTAAACTGTCCTGATGATATCGATATCGTTACATATCCCGGAGCATTTTATCAGGTGATTTCAAATTTGATCATGAATTCACTGATTCATGGATTTGAAAATATTGACAATGGGGAAATGATATTTAATATTTCATTGCAGGAAACAAAAGTTTTTATTGATTATTCCGATAATGGCAAAGGCATTGATTCAGGCGTGATTTCCCGGATTTTTGATCCTTTTTTTACCACAAAACGCGGACAAGGCGGCACCGGATTGGGGCTTCATATCGTTTACAATCTGGTTGTCCAAAATTTAAAGGGTTCTATAACCTGCTCCAGTGAACCAGGCAGGGGATGTCGTTTTTTGATAACAATGCCAATGACGACCTAATTATGACTTATTTTTTGGAGGAAACTTATGAATGCATTTAAAAGTATTGTTCATTTTATGATTGGACTCATATTTGCAACAGTCGTATATTCATCAGATCAATCCTTATTTCCAGATAATCATTTATTTGATACAGGCGAATTTACCAAGGCGTTGCCAATAATTACATGTGATGCTGAAAATTTTCAATTTTCCAAAGTACTTGAGGGAAAGGTAATTACCCATACGTTTGTGATAAAAAACACGGGTGACACCATCTTGAAAATATTAAACGTGAAAACAGGCTGCGGCTGTTCATCAGCCAGTTATGATGATGAAATACAACCGGGTCAAGCCGGTAATCTGACGCTCAAAATTGATACAAATGGGTATGGGGGAAAACAATACAAAGATGAAATTCATATCATTTCCAATGATCCCAACACACCAGATTTTATATTGTCAGCGAGCGGCCCGGTGGACGAATTGGCAACTCTTACGCCCAAAGGTGTCAGTTTTAAAGGAAAATGTACAGCCTCACTTGAGGCGGTGGTAACCATTAAACCCAACAGAAGCTACCCATTTGAAATAACTGGATTTGACCTAGGAAAGCTCAAAGATAAGGTTGTATGTCATTTAGTTAAACAAGAAAGTGCTTATTTATTGTCTGTTCGGAACCTAATGCAAACCCCCGGGCGTTATTGGGGAAAAATTGTACTAAATACAGATTGCCAGAATAGCAAACCGATTGATTTATGGGTTTCTGCAAATTTAAAATAAAGGTGGTGTCAGTATGATTGTCCAATGTGATCATTGCCAAAAAAAATATCGCCTGGATGAAAAAAAAATCCCAGCAAAAGGAACAAAGGTAAGATGTTCCAATTGTAAAAACATTTTTTCAGTAATTCCTTTAAAAGGGCAATCACTCCCACAAAAAGAATCTTCCTCAAGGTCAGAACCTGAGAATGAAGAATCTAAAGAAAAAGCATTAAGCGGTCCTGTAAAAACAGAAATAAAAAATCTGCCCAAATATGCGGAATGGGATAATGATGTCATCATTGTCATTTTGCCGGGAGATACGTTAGATGCGGCTAATTGTCAGGACTTTAAAGATGAAATTCATAGTATCCTTGAAACACCCAATAAAGTCATTTTTAATATGGAAAATATTCAGTTTGTGGACAGTTCGGGGTGCGGTACACTCAATGCAAGTATTAAACGAATTAAAAAACATGGTGGCGATATAAAAATTTGCAATGTACTGGATCAGGTTGGTGCTATTTTTCGACTGATTAAACTGGATCGTGTATTTCATATTTGTGATACACTTGAGGAAGCCATGCGCGCTTATTATTAACATGCCATTACTTAACCTTGCTTAATTATCCATCCAAGCAGATAAATGATATCCCGCAATCCAATAACCCCATCTCCATCCATATCCAGCGGGTAACATTTATCTTCCTGAATCCCTGCAATCACCTGTAATCCTTCGATTACCATTATCAATTTGGCAGGGGGTAATACAGTCAGATCAATACCAATTTTATTTTTATTTAATAAATTCAACAACAAAGCTTCATCGGCACTATTCTTCTCAGGATAATAAACAACCGGTGCATTGTCAGGAAAAACTGCCACAATATAATCAGATAATGGCAACAGGCCATCAATAGCATAGTTGCCATTGATATCAGAATACACTTCATAGGAATTTGTATTCTGAAAAGCTGTCACTCTGGCACGAACGCCCATGTTACACAGTGTTGTTATCTTTCCAGATATTTTACGATTCATCCGCAGGTAAAAATCAATATCTGTTCGATCTGTTTCAACCAGAACAGGAGAATTATCAAGGTCAGCCAGAGGATAAGCCTGATATGGATAGCCGGGCGTGTCAATTTCAACAATATAGCCATTTTCTGATTCTGTCACCGGTGTTAATTCGGTAATTGTATATCGCCCGTTGGTATCACTCAAGGCACTGTTCTGGTCGTTTTGAATCTCTGATCTGGCAGTTACCCAAATGCCTGCCAGTCTTGTATTATCCGATTTAAAAACTGTGCCAATAATAGATCCCCTGTCATTGGCCGATTTATCCAGGATAATATCAATATTATGAATCAATGGCGATGATGGTTCCACAAGACTTGCCTTTTGCCATCGTGAGACGGAATACAATGGATGTATCAGGCCAATCTGACTGGCATCAGGCACAACATAATAATAATCTTTGAGTAATGTTTCAGACCATACAGATATGCGATAATCATCTGAATGTTTTACATGAAGCAGTGAATAACAACCGGTCTCATCTGTCATTGTGGTCATGCCAAACATGGTTTTATTTGAATAAATATCCACCTGAATACCAGGAATACCGGAATCTGGATTGCCTGATACCTCATAAACACATCCCTGTATGCCAATTTCCGGCGCACGCTCTAAAATAAAGGTAATACCTGTTATATCATTATCCATCGTAGATAATTCATTTGCCTGTGTCTGACTTTCTTTTTGATTGTAGTATTGATAAAAATATTGTGTCTCTCCATAGGGCGGCCAGGTGGAAACAATGAGATGATCGGCTTTTGGAAGGCCATCAAGCACATAATTTCCAACAGCGTCGGTAATTGTACTCTTCAAATGATTCCGTTCCTGCCAGACTTCCACAGTATAACCAGAAAGACCGGTTTCAGTATCTTTTGCAAGTACCTGCCCCCTTATTTGACGGGATTTTATCCATATGTAATTCAATTTTTCAATCGTCTTGGAACCATCCGCGCCATATGCAGTGAGACGAACAGTATATTTACCAGGTATTTTGTATTCATGCGATGGATTGGCATCAGTGCTGCTTCCCCCATCTCCAAATTGCCATTCATAACGAAAAACATTTCCCTGTACCTGAGATAAAAACGAAATATCAAAAGGCGCGTACCCTTCTCTGGCATCTGTTGTCATAAAGTTAACAAAAATAGAGATGGCGCGTTTCACTGTAACAGTAAAAGATGCGAATGCCTCAGCCAGACCATCATTCGCTGTTATGGTATATACCTTCGTGCCCGATTGATTGGGAATTGCTGTTAATCCGATTTTTCCGGTTAAATTGTCAATTGATGCATTGACAATCGTACTGGTTTCAGGAGTTAAGCGATAGGTGACAGGTTGATTTTTTTCATCCAATGGCACCGAATCAGGAATTACAACAATCCATTGGGTTTGTGTAAAATTTTGTGGGACACTGATTTCTGTTTGATTTAATGAAAAATAAGGTGAATCGTTCACAGCGTCAATATTAATCGTCAGCACTTCCTCATGTTGTGCCTGATAGCGTTGGCCATCATCTGCAATAACAGTAATAATTTGAGTTCCATTGGCATTTGCAATGGGAGAAATAGACATACTGCCATCATTTTGATTAAAGACAATATCCACAATATTGACAGATTCGCTGCGATAGCTGAATTGAATAATCTGCGATTGTTCATCAATTGCAATGGGCAGAAGCATTGTTTTGACAAGCTGTGGTTCAATAAAATCTTCTGATAAATTAAGTGTTTGCCTGCTTAATTGAAATTTTGGCGGATCGTTAATGGACTCCACTGTTAAGGAAAAAGACAACTCATACAAATTGTTTTCTTCCTGGCCATCGTCAGCGATCACAGAAACCATTTGTGATCCATTCCCATTATTCATGCTTTGGATTTCAACCAAACCGGTTTGACTGTTAATACTCAGCCATGCAAAGCTCACTGATGAAGGATTAAGCGAATAGGTTATTGTCTGTTCAGTTTCATTGGAAGGAATTAATCCGGGTATCACTTGAATACTTTGCTTGATGCTGAAATCTTCTTCAAGAACCATTGAATATCTTGTCAATGTAAAGACAGGCGGATCGTTTACTGGAAGTACAGTTAATGTCAGACTTTGTTCATACAGTGTATTGATATCTTTATAATCATTTGCATAGACCTTAAATATTTGACTTCCACATTCATTTTGATTACTTCGAAAAGTAATTTTTCCAGTAATTTCATTAATATGAACAAAGGCAAAAGGTGTTTCAGATGGAGATAAGGAGTATCTGATAATATCATCTGTTTCATCAGAAGGGATCAGCATCGGTATTACCTGAATATTTTGATCCCCCTCAAAATCCTCTGCAACAGTCAGTGATGATGCACTTAAAGCAAATGCTGGCGGATCATTGACTGGTTGAACAATGAGGTCGAATGATTGCGAATACGTTGCATTTTGATCGAGACCATCATCAGCAATGACAACAAAGCTGGCACTGCCATTTAGATCTTTTATGCTTTGAAATCCGATCAAACTGTTTTCATGATCAATTACAATATTTACAAAGTCGCATGTTGAAGGTGATAAATGAAAATCAACAGTTTGGGATATTTCATCTTGCGGCACGTTAATCATTTCCCAGGATAATGTATTGGTTCCTGAAAAATCTTCTGTTAGAATTATTTCACTTTCTTTCAGCCTGAAAATTGGCGTATCATTTACTGGCATAATGTTTAAACACATCGTTTGTGCAAAGGTATTGCTGATTGTCTGATGATCATTGGCAATAATAGTAATACACTCACTGCCATTGGCATTGGGTAAAGATGTAATTGTCATCATACCGGCGTTTGAATCAAAAGATAAATTGGCCAGATCACTTCCTCCTGGATCAATATCATAACTAATAATCTGGTCATGTTCATCTTCTGGTATTTCACCCACCATCACACTGACTGTAATGGGTGTTTGAAAATCTTCAAAGAGATTTACAGAATGTTGGGTCAATGAAAAAATGGGCGGATCGTTCACAGGTTCCACTGACACGATAAAAGTGGACTTTGCTGTATTGTTTAATTCGTGATGATCATCAGCAGTAATCGTAAAAACCTGATACCCAATCTTATCGGAAATTGTTTTTACCTGAATTGTCTTTGTGTTGGAATGAACGATAATATCGACAAAATCAACTGACTTTGGAGTGAGATAATAACTCACCGGACCACTTTCATCCGCTGACAACAGTTCCGGAATAATGTCTACAAATGTTGCTATTGCATCGTCTTCCTGAATGATAATTTCAGTTTCAGACAGTGTAAAAACTGGCGGATCATTCACAGAAGTTATCGTTAAATCAAGGTATTGAAAGGCTCTATTATTTTCAGACTGTATATCATTGGCAATCACCTGGAAACGTTGATACCCATGTTGGTCCGGTTTGCCGGATATGGTAAGATTTCCAGTTTCCGGTTCAATCTTAATATTGGCAAAACTAATCTCATGAGGGTTAATACTGTAACTGACAACCTGATCTTGCTCATCAAAAGGCACCTCCTCAGGAATGGCTTGAATGAGTGTTGTCCCCGAAAAATCCTCATAAAGACTGACAGCATTTTGCGTCAAAGTAAAATGAGGTGGATCGTTTTTTGGAGATACAATCAGATTAAAACTGACACTCACCATATTGTTTGAATCACTGTGATCATCGGCTATTATTGATATCCTGGCACTTCCATTCTTATCTTTTAAGCTATTGATTGATACTGTACCGGTGGTGTCATCAATGCTGATATCCGCAAAATGAACTGTTTTCGGTGAGAGTCTGTAAGTAACGATCTGATCCCTTTCATTTAATGGTACCGGATCAGGTGTTATTGTCACTAACTGAGTTGCGGTATAATCCTCCACAAGTTCAATTTCAGATTGATCAACATGAAAAGAAGGCGGATCATTCACTGAGTATACAGTAATATCAATCACCTGTGAATAATCCGCATTTTCATCAACCATACTTTCGTGTGCGGTCAGCGTTAGAATGGCTTCTCCAGATTGATCTTTAATGGATTCAACTGTCAGTTGTCCGGTTTGTCCATCAATGGATATCTGGACAAATGCCAGTGATTCCGGAAAAATACTGTATGAAACCACTTGATTCTGTTCATCAGACGGCTGCAACATTGGATCAACAGTCAGGGTAATGATACCAAAATCCTCGTGGATATTAATCGATTGAGAACTGACTTCAAATATGGGCGGTGAATTGACATTCAGAACAGTCACACTGATTTGCTGTGACGATTCTCTATATTCATCAGCATCTTCTCTGGCAATAATCGTCATGGAAATGGTGCCATTCTGATTGTGTTTGGGACGAATCTGGATATTTTTTTGAAGTTCATCCAGTGTGATTTCAACTAAATCTGATGACATCGGTGAGATAGAATAATGTACCGATTGTGCTGTTTCATCTTGCGGCGGGGGATCCGGAATAATGCTGATAATAAATGGCTGAACCTGATTTTCCTGACAATGTATTACACGATCTGACAATTGGAAATCCGGTGGATCATTAATACTGTTTACTTTTAGAATAAATGTATCACTTGCAGTAATTTCAGCGTCCGAATTATCCACTGCATGCACAGTAAATACCTGAATCCCATTTTGATCAGGAATATGGGTGATGGTGATCGTACCGGTATCTGCATGAATGGCAATATTGGCAAAGTCTATCTGCGTGGGGGATATACTGAATGTGGCAGAACGATCCGGATGAAGAGGATCTGTTTCCAAAACAGTTTCAATGATTTGGGCATGGGGAAAATCTTCATCAAGTTCTACGAAATCTTGCGCCACATCAATTGAAAGCGGCGGCATTTTTTCCATCACATTTAAGTCAAATGATACTGTTGATGTATAATTGTGCATCTGATTGTCATTGGCTGTGACAACAAAGGTTGTTTTACCTGTCTCATTTGCAATGCTGGATATGGTAATTTTTCCAGTATTTGGATCAATGTTAACGTTGGCGTACGAAACTGAACTCGGAGATAGGGTAAAAATGGGTGATTCAGACTGTTCATCTGCAGGAATGATATCAAAATAAGGCGTTATTGTAATCGTTTCCTGAAAATCCTGTTCCAGACGTACATTTGTTTTATCTAAATGAAAAGATGGTGGGTCATTAACCGGTGCCACATGAATGATGAGAGATTGGTGCGCCAGATTGTTTTCAGGCATGGCATCATCAGCCCAGATTTCAACTTTGCTCATGCCATTGGCATCAGGAATGCCTGTGATTGTCAATTGTCCAGTATCAGCATTGATCGCCAGATTGACAAATTCAATTTGAGAAGGCGACAGATAATAATGTATTGATTGACTGATTTCATCCTGCGGAACAGGTTCTGGATTGACCTTTACCACAAAGGTTTGCGTAAAATCCTCATTGACTGAAACCTCTGTCTGATCCAGCTTGAATGATGGCGGATCATTAACAGCAACTATTGTAATGGAAATTGTCTCTCGTGCAATTGAATTTTCCCTTTGATAATCATTGGCCACAATGTCAAGAAGAATCACACCATTTTTATTCTCAATTGCATTGAGTGCCAGCTTTCCTGTCTGTTCATTGATTTGAGCATGAAAAATACCATTGGTTTCAGGAATGATATAATAATTGACCACTTCTGACAATTCATTATTCGGAACCTGATCTGGCAAAACATTAATCTCAACAGTTCCAGTAAAATCTTCATTCAAAGACAATTGTGCCGGTACACACTTAAAGCCAGGCGCATCATTAACAGATTCAATGATAACATTAATCACAATGGTATCAGATAATGGTTCAACAGCCGTATCTTGAACACCAATTATCCATTGATCGTTTCCATAATAATTTGCATCTGGTGTGTAGTGTAATGCATCAGGGACTGATCCCACACCTGAGATGTATGCAATACCATGTTCCGGCGGCTTGACGAGCCCCCATGTTAATGTATCGCCATCAGGATCATTTGCTGAAATATAGAATGTATTCCATGAAATCGGAAATAAATCTTCACTGATTCTTCGTTGAACAGGTCCGCTCAAATTAATTTCAGGTGCTTTATTTATCCGAATGACATTCACAGTAATGGTGTAACTTGTTTCGCTCCATCCCGAATCGCTGTCCTGAACCTGAAAGCCAATTGAAGCATAATTCATATCACTGTCATAATAACCCGGTTTAAATACCAATTGATTGAGGATAGATGCATCAAAAATCTGTAAATTTTCAACATCTTGTACTTGAAAGAGAAACTGACCACGATTGGGCAGACTTGTAATCTTGATCGCCTTAAATGTATCATAAGGATCATCGTCAGAAAAACCAAAATCCGTCTCAGTAAACTGGTAAGATTCATTTTCCATGATCGATATTGTTTTGTCTGCACCTGAGGGTAAATGATTGGCCAGATCATATTCATAGGCAGTAATAATTTGTGGGTCTGTCGCATTGCCTTCAAAGGAGTTGGTAATCAAGTTTACACGATCCAGCTCGATCCATTGTTCATTGTCCTTATAAACTCCCACAAAATATTTTTCAGTGGATGTTTCTGGAATATTATCATCTGTGTAAACCGCATGGATATCGCATGACAAATCAGAAAGACCTGTTTGTTCGATTTGCCAGTATTGATTGAGTGATGTAAGTGCATTTGCAGGCATACTCAATTCGTAAGGCTCGTTTTGAAGGCTGACATCAATATATGCCTGATCTTCTATTTGAGCTGACTCAATACCCATTGTTAAAGGTGTAATTTGTGTATACCCAAGAGGGAAAACACATTTTCGCGGGTTATCAATATATTGACGCACCTTGCCTGTATCATTCGTCACAAGGCATGAATTCTGTCCGGAAATTCTAACGCTGGCTTCGGGCCCCAGACTAAGCGTTTGATTACCCAACTCAAGCCTACCATTGACCAAAGACAGTCGCCCATTGATTTGTCTGTCATAATTCAGGCTGACAGTTCCTGTACCATTAATAATGAGATTGTTCGGACCATCGACATCCGGGAATTCCTGCGCTGTTGTATAACTGGTGTCAACAGCATATTCAAGCGCGGCATCTGGTGCGTATGTCAGTAAATTGTTGATAATTAATTTTCCGCTTTTCATTGTCAGTCGGTTTTCAATATTCACGTTTCTCAGTTCCACGTAATGATCTCCAGTTTTCTGGATAATGAGTTGATGAAAATTTTCAAAGCCGGTGCCTGATCCTGTTCTATAAACAAGATCAACCATCCACCATTGTACAGAACTGATAATTTCGGGAAAAACTTTACCTGTAGAACGTCGGGATTCTTGAATGTTTCCATTGGCAAAACCGCTTGCGATTTCAGTACTTAAATAATATGGCTTTCCATCTGTGTAGGCTGCCAGAATATAGGATTCATTTTCTGTCAATGAAACCGGTTCAGATAAGGCATGATTTGACCATTGACCTCCAGTTTTAGTGGTTTGTATTGACGCAAGATACTTGCCGTCATCAGTCCATAATGAAACAGTTGAACCAAAATAGCGACGAAGTGAAACAACAATAACATCCTCGGTGACCTTGAATTTGTATCCCAGGTAATAGTTGCCATAATAATCATATTGCTGGGTATGATTTGCATTGCCTACGATTTGCATATCCGGTCCGAAACCAGCCGCATCGACATCAATGCTTCCTTTAAAACAGACTGTCCCATTTTGTGGAATAAGAGTACCCGTGTTAATCCATTCACCATAAACATTCAGTTGAAAATTCATTAAATTCAGAGAGGCATTTCGTTTAATTTCAATATTTCTGCAATTTGCAGTCGCAGACAGTTGTGGCATATTGGGACACCCTGGCCCTATGAGGACATTATCCGAACTTTTTGGCACACCACCGGAGTTCCAGTTTTGTGGATTTGACCAGTCAGAACTGATCTTTCCCAACCAGATACCACCACCGGGCATATTACATTCTGCGCCAATCGCGGCAATGATTTCCGGTGTCGAATTTTTATATACAAACATCCAGTCAACACTTGCATTACCGCCCAGTTCATAGGTTGAAACAGCCGCGTGAGCTGTTGATATCGGATCACCATCATATTCAATGTAATTGTCATCAAAACCAAACCCCTGATTTAAAGCAACAGTAAATAAATGCACAATGTTTTCATCATACAAGGCGATAGTTCTATTTGTTTCATGAATGGTTTCAGTTGCACCATTTTGTTTTCCAAAGCGGTTAAATGACAGGTAGCCATAAATACCTGTTCTGTTGCCCCACGGATCAATTCCCGCTGAAAAACCAAATAACGTAAATACGTTGTTTGCATCTATAGCGGCTTTATACACTGCTGCATATGAATATTTATCTGTGGATTCAAATGATTGTATGGAACTTATTCCACCATTTTTTTCACTATGGGATCGAATCACAAGATGACCATTGGACAGGCTTGCAGAAACATTTTTTGTCTGCCATTTTTCACCATCAAGGGCGTTTCCTGAAAAATCATCAAACAATACAAATGTTTCATTACCATTGGATGCTGGCGGCATAATGTCTTTTCCATATTCCATATCAAAAGAACTGACATCTGCATCAAGAATACGCACCCAGATAATAGACTCACCTTCAGGATTCCATTCCTGAATCCAATAAGGTAAATTTTGCTGACCTTTTCTAAAACGAATGTCTGCACCGCCATCAAGTACATGCTCATATTCAAATATTTCTGGATTAAATATCAGTTTCACCTGCATATTATCAGAGGGTGTCGGGGTGCTTAATGTAATTGTTCGAATAAAAAGGCCACTGCCACTGGCCAAAACTTTTTGTGGCAATGCATTTACAGATGTGTGAAGAATATCCTTTTGCACGCTTTCAATGCCAGATGGTCGAAATCGGACATAGAGTTGTGTTTCAGGAACCTGGGAATTGACTGGAGAGAATCGCAATGTTTGGGGATAAGTTACAAATCCGGTAGCACTTTGGGTAGAAATTTCAAATTGTTCAGGCGGTGTGATAATGATATCGTCTATTAAATTATAACCGGAAATTGCGTAGTTTTTTTCAACTGAAACGCCGCCAGCCTTTACACCACAAAAATGATCCATAAATCCGGACAGAATAATTCGGCTGGCAAATGTGTTGTATTCTCCCCCTGTAAATAAGCCAAAGGAATTAACATTGCCCGAAAATTTGGGGGTATCATTTTTTACAGGATCCAGAAGATACCAGTTGTGACCATCCCATTGTCCAAAATAGAGACTTTCACCCTGAATACTTGTTTTATCCAGGTCAGCCATGACAGTACATGAGTAATTGCTAATACCTGATGATGACACCTCCCAGTATTGATCTGCATAGTTTGAGATACTGGTATTTACAACAGGCTTGTCATTGACTGTTTGAATGCTCACCTGACCATTATTGAAATTACCCGCGTGAAAAATTATTGTAAAAGGCGCGTAACCAGCGTTTTCACTCAAACTCCCCACCGGAAAAAACAGCGAATCAGGTTGGCTGATATCGGCAACTAATGTGCCCGATCCATTTGTCACGATGGAAGTATTGTGTGAAAAAAAACCATCAACAACAGCATTTTCTTCAAGATGAAGGTCATAATCGCCAATAACAAGATATCCTTTAGTCAATAAGAGCGATTTACTGATCGTCAGATTCTTTGTCAAATACACACCGGTCTCAGAATCTATTTGAATCACTGAGGGTAAGGGATTACTGCTCAATTCTGTTCCTGTTGTTTGATCATGTGTACCGGCATAGGTGAGTTTTGCATGAGTTCCATATGTCAATGGTGATGTAAAATGCGGAATGCCGGTTTTTAGAATTAACTCATTTTCAATGCGGACAACGCCAAAACTGAGTACAGCAGATATTTGTTTATCAATCACCATTCGATTAAATTCAAGTGGCACATCGGCATTTTGAATAATCTGACAATTACTATACCCTGAAAAAACAACTGTACCGGTTTGTGTATTGAAAATACCATCATTGATCCAGTCGCCATGAATTTTAAGCGTGGTGCTGCCATTGTTTAGTTGAGCTTCATGTTCAATGAACAGATGACTATTGATTGTCAATGGTGACTGAAGTGTCAATACAGATGTCTCTTTCATGGTCAGGTTTGCGCAGACAGCAGGTTCACTGATAACAGGTGCATTGATAAAAGTATAAGGGATTGTCACATGCGTTGTTTCAGTGGGTACGCTCCTGTCATCCCAATTCATGGGTTCATGCCAGTCTGAAGAAACAAGCCCCCGCCACATACCCGGTTTGATTGAATACCATTTGATGGTTGCATCATCATATAAAATGAAGTCCGCTGGCGATTTTTCTCCAGCGGTTATGGATACACTGTCTGATGGAGATAATTCCCAACTCAGCGGAACACCATTTCCAGTCGCAGATATTTCAGTACCTGACATATAATACACTGTTTGATTGTTTCCCGGCCTGACAGCCTCAGCAGAAATACTTTGTCCGGTAAGGCTAACAGTATCATCCCAGTGAATATAATTGGTTAACCCGCCTTCAGTATCGCTGTCATAAAGTTCTCCACCGCGTAAACCTGTCAATTGACCGGTTACCCGAATTTGTCCGGCGGTCTGTTTATTGATATTGATTCCACCATTATTATTAAAAACAACATGATTTATTGTAAACGATTCCGAATTTTCAACAGTCAGTGCGGATCCTACCTCACGCCATTTTTCAAAAAGGCATTGATCAAAGTCAAAGTCATCGTCACCTGTGTTTTGACCAATTTTTGCCCCTGCTTTAATCATGACGCCTGATTCTGTATAAATATTTGTAAATACAGAATTTTTAGCAAAAATATTGCCAGCATTTTCTACTGAAAAACTGGCATGGGTTTCATTTTCAGAATTTGCAACACCATATGTGGCATCAATGATATGCATACTGCCAAAACACCACGTTCTGGCATCATTGGAAAACGATCCGCCCAACAAATAAAAATTTGCATGATTGTCAATCCAAAGCCCCCAGTAATGTTCAGGGGAATGATTGTTAATAATAACATCCCCGCCTGTTTGTTCATACAAACCGCCAGCAGTGACATGAATGACAACATCAAAATCATCTTCAACAAAAACATCTCGGCGCAATTGCCCACCAGACATTAAAAATTGGCCATCATCCTGAATCAGCAGGGCTTTGACATCATGGGAAGGCTGATTGACCAGAATACTTTCACCGCTGGCTAATTTTAATGTCGCATCATCATTGTCTACTTGATCTCCGATGATAATCGAAGGGCCAGTACCCTTAAAAGAAATGGATTGTGAATTCAGTTCAAACAGTCCTTTATGAATTTTCAACTGGTTGAACAAGGCATCATGATCTACAAGCATGAGACGATGGTTTGCCTGGCCCATTGACACACGAACTTGATAAACCTCATGCCCTCCGAAATCAGCGTTTACTCTCAAATCACCCGATCCAGAGGAACAAAAAATCCATTCCCCAGCAACAGCATTTACCCGTGCGCCAGAATCTATCGACAAGGCTGTTGTTTGATCAACACTTGCCTGCATTTCTATGGTTCCTCCGGTAATATCAATTTGCGCCCCGGAATCTATTTGAAAAAGACTTGTTGTGGCAGGTTGAATGCTTGTGATGGAAAGTGCATGACTTTCAGTTCCAAGTATCATTTTTCCGCCAGACATTTGAAAGACAGCGTCTGTATTTAGATGAAAGCGATCAGCAATGGCGATATACCCGGTATCAACGATAAACACACCTCCATTATTTATTTTTATACAGGTTTGTCTATCACTGTGTGTCTGGCCAACAGTCATTGAAGCATCAATAACATTTATGTTTCCACCATTGTTTATCACAATCGCCTCATTTTCAATAGTTTCCTGCTGCCATGTGGATTCATTTATTTCAATGCCACTATAAGCAATTACACGTGATGTACTGGTTAATGATGCCCCTTTTTGCAGCTTTAAACTTCGACATTGGCAGTTGCCCTCAGAAGAATTTACATACAAAGGCTCATCTAGTAAGGGATAGCAGGAAACATTGCCATGAATGGTCACATCAATTGTGTGATTCGGCACCTGATGATCACTCCAGTTGTCCGGATTCGTCCATTGGGAAGAAGCTTTACCTGTCCATTCACCCGGAACACCCGAATACCAATAAATCTCAGCATGTTCATTGAGTGTAAATGATGCAGATTCGCCATCACCTTGTGGTGGCATTGCCGCATCAGAAGGAACAATTTCCCAGTGGATTGCTGAACCTGTCAAAAGCTGCCCGGTGGCGGTTGCAATTGTATTTTGGCCATAATAGTAAATTTGATTCATTGAGGGAGATATGGCTGACGCTGTTGCATCTTTGCCAATTAATTTTCGCGTATTTTCCCAATGAATAGTATTGACAGAGCTTCCTTCAGGATCACAGTCGTATTGCTCTCCGCCCCGATTTCCCAGCGATGTTCCTGTCACATAAATATTGGTATTGGCGTTAATGTTGTAGCCATCAGCATTGGTAAACACCGGCTGTGTAATGGTAAAAGATTCACCATTACTGAATGAAAGCGCGTATCCTCTGGCATGCCAGTCTTCAAATTGACAAAAATCAAAATCATCATCATCATCACCAGTTGAACTGCCCACAGCGGCATATTGATGAATATTAATACCTGCTGATGAATGACTGTATCTTGAAAATATTGTATTTCGGGCCTGAATTTTAGCATAGGCAAATATGTCAAAGCCTGCTTCGGTCTCATTGTCACTGGAGGATATTTTCATGTGGCTGTCATCAAAATCCATCAAACCATAGCATGCGATGCGGGAATCGTTTTCAAAGACACCACCGCTTAATTGAAAAGTACCATTTTTTGCAATTAAAACGCTCCAGTGATCATTGTCGTGCTGATTGTTTATTGTTACGTGACCTCCGGATTGATGATATAGACCCTCAACCCAAAGCACTTTATCAAAAGAATCGCTTAATGAAAGATTTCTGGAAAATATGCCATCAGACATTAAAAATTGTCCATTCTGATAAATATGCATTGCGCAAATTCCAGAAGACTGACCCAATATTTGAATATTTCCGGCAGTCATTTCCAGTCGGGCTTCCATATCAGGATGATCAGAACCAATGACAATGGCGGTATCGCTGCCTGAAATATTTATGGTGTTTCCATTGGGATTAAAACAGCCATTTTCTATAAACAAATGATCTACCAGCACGTTGTTTGATATCAGCTTGAGAGATTGATTACTATCTGTCATTTGAATATTGAGGTCATTGATTGTATGGCCGCCAAAATCAGCAAGTATATCATTGTGAAATTCGCTTAAAGCAAAATAAAAAGGTGTATTGTAAAACGCAATATTGGCACCGGGATGAAACTGTAAGGATGCACCATCAATCGTCGCACAGCCTTCAATTTTAGCCGTACTGTTTTCAAACTGGACATGCGCATTTTCTTCAATGATCCATATTTTATCTGTCAATGATTCGCCCAATCCGGTCAAAAGACTGGAATTATTAATTTCAACCAGGGCATTGGATTGTATATGAATGCCATGTGATAACTTGATTATACTATAATTATTTGCAACAAATTTACCCTCATTTTGTATGGTTAAACCCGCCAATGAAGATTCTTGTCCAATAATCAACTCACTGCCATCCATGTGGAATTGACCATTTGAACCAATTTGAAATGCATCCATCTGATTTTTCGTATGATACCACGATGCCCCTGTCATTGTCACCGCACTGTAACAATAAACATTTGAATTTGTTGTGATCGTTGCCCCTGGTTGTAATGTCAGACTTTTGCATCGGTTTGACGCATCGTTTCCATTAATTGATAATGATTCCAGCACCACCGGATAATGTGGACAATTATTAGGAATGATGACATCTGTATGATTATCAGGAATTTTATGATCATGCCAGTTTGTCTGATCTGTCCATGCATTCGATATTGCCCCTGTCCAAAGGCCGGAATGTCCGGAATACCATGTTATGACACTGTTTTTGAGCAATGTTACCTGGGCGGGACTGCTTTCGCCAGTTTCTGGAATACTTGATCCTGAAGGTGTCATTTCCCACAACAAAGACGAGCCATTTACAGCTTGGCCCATTATGTTGATTTGCGTATTGGCAGCATAATAACTGTATGTGTTATTATCCGGATGAATTGCCTGCGCAGTGGATTCTTTTCCATACAGAGAAATGGTGTCTGGCCAGTTTATTTGATTTTGCGTACTGCCTTCAGTTTCAGCATCAAATGCTTCACCGCCGCGTATACCCAGATCCGACCCGGTAACATCAATAAATGCTGTTGTTGTCGTAATACTTTTACCGCCGCCATTTGTAAACATAGAGTTTGAAATTGTAAAAGATTCAGAATTATCTACAGTTAATGCCACCCCTTGCCAATGCCAGTTTTTAAAAATACACCCATCAAAATCCAGATCGTCATCACCAATGAAATCACCGATAAACGCATTGCGAGAGATGTAAATGCCTGATTCGCCGCTTGCCTGTGAATAATGATCAAAAATGGTATCCCGTGCCTCAATTCTGGCACCGGAATTAATTTGAAAAGATGCGGCCTTTTCATCAGTCTGTGATACAAGATTGAATGTGCCGCCTATAAATCTCATTTGACCATAACAATCTACTGATGCGTCATTATTAAATACGCCGCTGTTCATTTGAAACAGGCCGCCAAAATCAATTGTCATGCCCCATGCATCTTGTGCGTGTTGATTGTCCAACGTAACACTGCCGCCATTCAGATAAAATTCGCCCCCATCTTTGACATAAATGACAGATGATTGCGCATCTTCAATTGAAAGTTGACGTTCAAGTGCGCCATCCGGTTTAATGTCAATGGTGCCATCAGATTGAATTAATAAAGCCTGAAGCGTAGAAACATTCTGATTGATCTGAAGTGTTCCTTTTTCCACCAGAAGCATGGCATCATTATCGCCAACGTTATCTCCTACTTTTATTGCCGGACTGCCGCCTGTAAAACGCATCATCGTGTTATCCAATCGCAGGGTTCCCTGATTGATGACCAGTTGTTTTATTGTGTGATCAGAATCAGCAAACACAACTTCATGATTCCGATCTACCAGATTCACAGACACCAATGGCAGATCATGGCTATTGGGGATTGCATACAGAAATTGATCACTTTGTCTGGCATTACTGAAAAGGATTTCTCCACCATTAATTGCAATGCTGGCTTGATTATGAAAGTAAAGACCTGGTGTACTTTTATCTGTCGCGCTTTTTATTTCGATAGTTGCATTATTCAGGGTAAAACTGGCGTTTTCTTGAATATCAAAGCGGGTCTCCGAATTTCCTGACACACTGCCTTCACAGGTTCCCACCTGAATCAGCCCATTATTCGCAATGAGATGGCCCGCAGTTTTTAAGGCATCGACAATGGCAATGGTGCCATCATATAACGTCAGGCTTGCCCCATGTCCCACATGAATATCGGTTTGTGAATGCACTGCCGAATTTCCACAATACAAATAACTACCTGACACTTCCATGATACTGCCACTTTGTAAATCAATGGCATTGTCAAAATCATTAATCACCTGCCAGTTGGACTGCACCATTTTGATCATACCATGATTGATCATTCTACCCTGTGTGGTTAACGTGCTGTCTTGAAGTTGAAACAAGGCACCATTATCAATTAAGATATCTGTCAGTATGTCATTCGAGGTGTGATTAATGACAAACGAGGCATTGTCCAGTATAAGCTGAGAACCATCAAATAATTGAATGGCCGGATTTGAATTGGTTTCCTGAATCCAGTTCCCATATATTTCAATTTTGCTGTAAGCCATGACATTTGAACCTACAGTAAATGTTGCGCCAGTTTCAATTGTCAGGGATTTGCATTTGAATGTTCCGTTGTCCTTATTGATATACAGCGGATTGTTCAAAACAGGATAATTAACGCAATTATCAGGAATACGCACATCAAATCGAACAGTTGGTACGCGATGATCGCTCCAGTTTTCAGGTTCAGACCATTCTGATGATGTTCTGCCTGTCCAATGACCGGGAACTCCTGAGTACCAGGTGATTTTTGCATTTTCCCGGATAATAAATTCAGCAGATTCACTTTCGCCCTCTTCCGGTGATGATGCCATCTGAGGCTCGACCACCCAGTTAATCACCGAGCCAGTCAGAAGTTTACCTATGGCAACAGCCGTTGTATCTGATGCATAATAGACAGTCTGATTTGTTGCCGGTGAAATGGCCAAAGCAGTGGCAGATTCGGCAATCAATGTGCGTGTATTTTCCCAATTGATCACATTCATCAGACTGCCTTCAGGGTCACTGTCAAAGGCTTCTCCCCCATGTGTGCCGGTTTCTGTTCCTGTAATATTTATAAACCCTGTTGTCTTTTTGGTAATGTTCGTGCCTGTATTCAGAAAAGATGGACGGGTAATTGTAAATGATTCATTATTGCTGAATGTCAATGCACTGCCAGAAAAATTCTGGAATGTACAAAAATCGAAATCATCATCATCATCGCCTGTATTTGTTCCGATCAGTGCGTTTTCATACACCTGAACACCAGTACCCTGAAAAAGTGTATTTCTTGATTGGATATTGCCATTTTCAGGGATATGGATTAATGCATTGGTATGATAGGCATTTGAAAGTGTGGTGATCGCTCCGCCATCCAGATCCATCAGACCGCTGCAGGTCATACGACCATCATTTTGGAAAGATCCGCCGCTGAGTTTGAATATTCCTTTCGGTTCAATCAGAATATCCCAATGATAATCAATATGTTGATTATCTAAGAAAACAGTACCGCCAGTCTGCTCAAATATGCCTGATTCGATCCAGATCATTTTATTATGGTTTTCAGGTTTATTCAGATTTCTCTCAAAGGTGCCGCCTGAAATAAGAAAATGTCCATTTTCGACAATATGCATGGCGATATCTGTTGTATTCTCATTCACTGAAATTTTGCCTGATGACATTCTTACCTGTGCCTTTGAATCTAAATCTTTGCCAATGGTCATGGCGGTACCATCACCCTTTAAGAAAAGATCCATGCCATTCATATCAAATATTCCTGCTTCAACATAAACGTGATTTATCATGGCACTTCGATTAACCAATTTGAATACTTGTGTTTCCTTTGACATGCGAATATAGACATCATCAACAGTTTTCGATGCGAAATCAGCATGCATAGTACTTTGATTTTCACGAAGTTGGAATATGATATCTGTGTTTTCCAGTTTGATTGCAGCAATGGGATGTAATTGAATGCATGGCTTACTTTCACCGGCATCGCCCTGAAATATCAACCAACTGTTGCTGACATCTAACAGCGTATGCTCTGCCACCTGGAAAGTCGTATCATCAAGGTCATCCGCTTTTCCAAAATTCAGGGTGCTGTTTGAAATCCTGATTGTGCCATACGTATTATGAATGCCATATGAGAAATCAACAGAGCTGTCAGTGATATCCAGTTGACCATCATTGACAATTGATACGCCTGGTGAAATCAATGACGCATTGTTTAAAATCAGTTTTCCGCCCGCATTGATCTCAAATGAATCAAGTGAATTATTGATGTGCTGCCATGCCCCCTGTTGTATTTCAATGCTACTGTAGCAATACACATTGGCATTTGTCGTAATTGTGGCGTCAGCGGAGAGGGAAAGACTCTTACAATTGAATACACCTTTGTCATCGTTGATTGACAGGCTTTTATCTAAAACAGGATAATATGCACAACCTGAATCAATGTTGATCGGAGTCATTTTTGTGGGAATTTTATGGTCGGCCCAGTTTGAAGGATCATCCCATTGTGATGATTTCAGCCCCATCCATTTGCCGGCAGTGCCGGCGTACCAGGTAATGGTACAATCTTTCAGAAGGATTATCTGGTCGGCAGTACTTTCCCCATAATCGGGCGTGGCAGCACCTGTTGGTGCAACAATCCAGAGAATAGAATCCCCATTTTCAGACATCCCGGAAATCTCAACCTGAGTATTTTCAGCATAGTATTGTGCAACATTATTTGCTGGCGTGATCGCAATTCCGGTATTATTCAAACCAGTAAAACTGACTGTATTATCCCAAGTCACATGATTTCTGGTACATCCTTCAGGTTCTGCATCATAAGATTCACCGCTGCGCATACCTTCATGGGCTGTAACTGTAATCACGCCATTTGATTCTTTGACGATATTGTTGCCATTTGTGTTGGTAAAAATCGGTGCAGTGATTGTAAAAGATTCTGTGTTATCAACAGTCAGGGCCTGGCCCTGAGGATGCCAGTCCTGAAATGTGCAGTGATCAAAATCATAACTGTCATCACCCGTTGTCTCTCCGATTATCGCATTATCGTAAACATGAATACCCTGCTGTCCACCAGCAACAGAAAAGGAAGCAAACACAGTATTTTGTGCAAGGATTGCACCCTCATAAACATTAAAAACAGATTGGATTTCATCTGCCTGGGCCACATTGAATATTCCCCCCTGAAAGCGTAATTCGCCATAAGCATGCATTTCTGCATCATTATGAAACGTACCATGCATCATTGTGAATAATCCGCCAGAATCGACAGTGACTCCCCATGCATAATCTGTGTGCTGATTATCCAAATAAACATTCCCGCCATTGACCAGAAACTCACCCCCATTTTGAATATGAATGACCTTTGTGCAAGCGTTGGCAATGGAAACCTGACGATCAATTATTCCATTTGTTTGAATTTCGACTTTACCACCCGGTTGAACCTGTAAGGCAGTTAACGATGCCATATTTTTTGTGATCGATAAAGTACCGCTATCAACGAGTAAAATGCCATCACCATTTCCGACAACGACTGCCGGATTGTTGTTTCCATTAATAGACAGATGGGTACCATTCAATCGAAATGTCCCACTGGTAATCGTTAGTTGAGCAATGATATTTTGTGAGTTACAAAAAATCAATTCATGGGTGTTGTCAGACATATGAGTCAAGACTTTCGGAAGAATGTGACCATTTGGCATGGCGTAAAGGTTCTGTACATGTTCGCTGGCATTGCTAAAAACAAAGATGCCATTGTTCAATGAAATATTCGCTTCTTCGTGAAACCAGAGGCCAGGTTTGCTGCTACTGGCAGAACGTTTAATTTCTATTGTCGCCCGATCCACGTAAAAATTGCTTTGCTTTCCAATAATTTCAAACATACAGGAGGAATGATCAGTGATTGTCCCGGTATACGTGCCAATTAAAACATGTCCATTCATTGCTGTAAAACTGGCACCATTTGAGATGACCAGTCTGTCAGTAATTTCAAGTGTGCCGGCATTGATAATAAGTTTGCCGCCGGCTTTCACCACGAAATCTGTCTGATCGTCGGATTGAGGATCACCACACGAAAGGTTGCCATCATTGATTTCCAATAGACTATTATTTTCCAGCACAATGGAATCATTATGGTTATCCTGATGATTCCAGTTTCCACCATTGATCTGGATTGTGCCATAATTAATTACAGTATCGTTTGTGGTAAGCTGTCCACCCTGTTCGATAGTCAGTTGACGACATCGATAAGGGATATCATTATTTTCGATATTAACTGCCAGTTGGCCATTTATTTGCGGATAGTGTAATGCGCCGCTTTGAATGATAACGCCAACAATTTCATTGGGAACGTGACTGATATCCCAGTTGTCAGGATTATTCCAGTCATCGGAAATATTACCTTTCCATACGGCATTGATATCCGGCTTTGTCAGTTCCCATCTGAGGATAAAATCACCATGATCATTTCTGTAATACGCACCATTAATCCAATACACCCTTTCCGGATAACCGGTTAAATTGAGCCATTTTTCCACCCGTGTATCTGAATCGTTGACACAGACAATTTTATGTGTGCCTGGACAACTGCCGCCATAGCGCATGGCATGTTGAGAGTCATATGTATTTGAAACCTGTTGGATTTCAATTTGATAGCCTTCAGGCACATCAATATAAAAAATTCGATCCGGTGCATAATTACCGCAATAGTTATAAAAGTCTGGCAAATAACCGGTTGTCGTTGCGGCATAAGGACTTGTCAAATCGCTCAATGACTGGGCTGTTGAACAGGTATCACCTGTTTGTGGCTCAGGTTCAGTTTGAATGTCAAGCTTGCAAATCATTTTCAGCAGGTTTGGGGTATAAATTGTGCGGTAATTTTTGCCGGGTTGAGAGCTGTCTGTAAGTCTAAAATAATAATCCAGGGGAATTCCGGAGTAATAAACATAACCCAATCCCAATGGATAGATGAATGCTGCGATGTAGTTGCTGTCATCAGCAGAAGCAAGATAATTTATTGTTTCTGATGGCAGGGTGGATGCCACCGCAAAGCCATTGGTATTTTGTAACATGCCATCAGTGATATTATCATCAGTGACCCCATCTTCACCCAGAATCAATGCATTATTTCCTGTGCCATAAGGTGATAGATTGATTAATGTGTTGGTATTTCGAATCAAAGATGTTGATGATGCATTAATCAAAAGCGAACAGCCAGCATTGCCAGCAGAGCGATCATGAAAAATGACTTTTCCGCCATCTCTAATCCAGATTTCAAAAAAAGTAAGCCGATTCAATAAGTCCGCTGATGGCCCATTATTTGATATCACATTAACGATTAATACATCAATCTGAGTGAGATCAAATGTGGCAATATTTGAAATATGAACCGGCGTATATCCTGCTGCCTCAATAATTGCAGTTGGACTGGTATCGTAAGTGCGGCCATCAGTGTAATGACCGATAATACAAGACCATACATGAGTATTAAATAAATGAAGCACACAGAATGCAATAACATATGTGTAAAGTCGTGTTTTCATGTTAACCTCTCTTTTTTACAATTTAACATTGATTTATCGGATGAATCTATTAGAAAATCAATGTTTCATTCAAAATATTTTTCTGATATAAAGGTACTTGCAATTTTTAGGCAAGCCTGAGGTGTAGAATACGCGGGTGATTGTTTGGTTCCTGTCCTGAAAATTTTTGGTTTGTATGAATTGTTTCCCTGTTTTAATGTTTTTACCAGGAGCATGGCGTGGTATTATTGAATAATCTCAACATATTGATATTCCTTTTTCTTGCAAAAGTTTTATTAATCGACTATTTTCTTTAAGATAATCTTCTTTAGCCAGACGTTCCAGTTCAACTTTTTTCATAGCATCTTCTTTCGCCAAACATTCCAGTTCAGCTTTTTTCATAGCATCTTCTTTCGCCAAACGTTCCAATTCAGCTTTTCTCATAGCATCTTCTTTCTCCAGACGTTCCAATTCAGATTTTTTCATAGCATCTTCAGCTTTTCTCATAGCATCTTCTTTCGCCAAACGTTCCAATTCAGCTTTTTTTACAGCATCTTCTTTTGCCAGTCGTTCGATTTCGGCCTTTTGGATTTTTTTCTGTAAATCCAATTTGACGTAGGGTTGATAAACTGGATCATTTATCAGACTTTTCAGTTCTGGAAATAAATAGATATCTTCCTCTCTAAATTGAAATCCGGGAAGCTGTGTGGATTTTATAACACCATTTTGTGGTTGTATTGGGACATATCTGCCAGAAGAATCAAGTCTGTAAAAAGCGGTATTGGTTCTTTTTACATCAATAATGTAATATTCCTTAACATTCGCCTGACCATACTCCTGCTTTTTAGTAACTGTATCATGACGAACATATTGTTTTTTCGAATCCGATAAAAATTCAATACAGACATCATAAATGCCCTTATATGAAAGGTCACTCATTTTTGGCTGGCATGGGTTTGATTTTAGAATTAATGATGCATCCGGTCTTCGGATGGTCGTTTTGTCGGAAAGTTTTAATTTAAACCCAATGTCCATAATAAGTAAACATGCGATGGGGTTTGATTCCAAATACTGTTCAACAATATTGATAAACCATTGCGTACATAACGCACAATTGATTGAGGGCATTTCTTTTACCTCCAGGTATCCATTGTTCCATTCATAATGAAATGAATCGTCTTGATAATAGTCATTCCAGTAAGTGGCCTCATCAACGTATTTGCCTTCATGAGACAAGTCTTCATACTCCTGTGGTGCAATGGGCAAACTTTGTAATATTTGCACATTGGGCTTTGTTGGAAATATGGATGTATATTCTGTTGAAAGGTCATATGCGAGGTTACTCATGAGTGACTCCTTTGTTTAAAATCTTAACTGAATAAGGGGCGTGTTGATATCCCTTTTTCTTGCAACAGTTTTATTAATCGAATATTTTCTTTCACAATCTCTTCTTTCGCCAATCGTTCCAATTCAGCTTTTTTTTCAGCATCTTTCGCTTTTTTCTCAGCATCTTTCGCTTTTTTCTCAGCATCTTTCGCTTTTTTCTCAGCAATTTCAGCTTTTTTTTCAGCATCTTCTTTTGCCAGTCGTTGAATTTCGGCCTTTTGGATTTTTTTCTGTAAATCCAATTTGACGTAGGGTTGATAAACTGGATCATTTATCAGACTTTTCAGTTCTGGAAATAAATAGATATCTTCCTCTCTAAATTGAAACCCGGGAAGCTGTGTGGATTTTATAACACCATTTTGTGGTTGTATTGGTATATATCTGCCAGAAGAAGCAAGTCTGTAAAAAGCAGTATTGGTTCTTTTAGCATCAATAATGTAATATTCCTTAACATTTGCCTGACCATATTCCTGTTTTTTAGTGACTGTATCATGACGAACATATTGTTTTTTCGAATCAGATAAAAACTCAATACAGACATCATAAATGCCCTTATATGAAAGGTCACTCATTTTTGGCTGGCATGGGTTTGATTTTAGAATTAATGATGCATCCGGCCTTCGGATGGTCGTTTTGTTGGGAAGTTTTAATTTAAATCCAATGTCCATAATAAGTAAACATGCGATGGGGTTTGATTCCAAATACTGTTCAACAATATTGATAAACCATTGCGTACATAACGCACAATTGATTGAGGGCATTTCTTTTACCTCCAGGTATCCAT
>Ga0272440_1000285_pt1 | contig 42875 bp, 30 predicted proteins | sample SSMMMBAug17_FD_192440 | JGI IMG/M metagenome (GOLD analysis project Ga0272440, IMG submission 192440) | Marine sediment archaeal communities from Little Sippewissett salt marsh, Falmouth, MA, United States - SSM-MMB-Aug17 | ecosystem: Environmental > Aquatic > Marine > Wetlands > Sediment ...
AAGAAGATGAATAAGATGAATTTAAAGTGTCTTTATTTCATCTTATTCATCTTTTTCAGTGTAATCATGGTTCAAAAAACGAAAATGAACACTTATTAAATGGGGAACTTATTTTCAGAGCTTTCCTAAGAAAGAAAAAATATGAACTGGATAAGAATTAATAAATATTTAGATTCAGAAAATATCAATATCCCTATTAAATCCAATATGGTTGGAAAACAGGCTGAAATTATAATACTTATTAAAGATTATTCAACACAAAAAAGTGAAAATAATGAAAAACCTTTTGTAAGACAACCGGGTTCAGCAAAAGGTATGATAACAATTTCAGATGCTTTTTAGATGAGATAATTCTCAAAGAAATTAATGTTCAAAAAAAGTGTCAATCCTAATCGCCACCGCATTATGCGGTCATAATGGACCTCCTAAAAAATAAGGAGAAGATGATCATGAATAACATATTATCAAATATTAATAATTGTTCGAAAATTTTCTTTTCTGTGCTGCTCATAATCGTGTTCAGTACAACTGCAAACGCACAGAATTTAGAAAAAAAACAGGCCATCAAACTTCACCTGCATCATCAAACTTATGATCCATTAAGCTCTCAGCCGATCACCCCTGCAATCCTGACCAATCGTGTGGTTACAAAGCAATCGCCACGTTACTTTATCATTCAATTTAATGCCCCCATAGAACAACAAGATCGAAATTTGATGGAAGCCATGCAAATTCGTGTATATGATTATATCCCCGATTTTGCATTTATTGTCCAAATGTCGGAATTGATGAGTCAGAAAATTGCACAAAAACCCCGAGTACGGTGGGTCGGCGAATATCTTCCGGCAATGAAAATTTCGTCAAAACTTGCTGCAAACGTATCGACTACAATTCCTGATAATGCATCATCACAAAAACTGAAATTACGTATCACAGTATTTTCAGGTGAGAATCAGGCAGATATTCGAAAAAAAATATCAAGCCTGGGTACGATTAAAAATAGTTATCAAACCCGATGGCAAGCCAGTTATCAGCTTGAAACTCAATTAAATAAGATTCCAAAACTCGCTCAAATCCAGGGAGTTAAGTGGATTTCTACCTTACCTCGCTGGCAATTAATGAATAATGTGGCATCCGGCATTGTTCACGTTTCACAGGTAAGAAATCGTTTTGCACTCTATGGTGAAGGCCAAATCGTTGGGGTTTGTGATACCGGGTTGGATCAAGGAAAAGCGAACCCTGAATCACTTCATGATGATTTTGAAGATGGGGGGGGCAATTCACGTGTCAATGAAATTTTTAATCTAACCCAGAGTTTTTTTAGTGATAGCCCGGATGATATTTTTTCAGGCCATGGCACCCATGTGGCAGGTACAATTTTGGGAAATGGTTTTATGTCTGGGAGTCATCCGGGGTTGAATTATTATCCACAAACCTCATATACAGGAATTGCGCCTAAAGCACGTCTTGTATTTCAAGCGGCTGAAGATGCCAATACAGGCATGCTCCTCGGTTTAATACTTGATTTAAATAAAATTTTTGAACAGGCCTACTTTGCTGAAGCAAAAATTCACAGTAATTCATGGGGTGCAGCCACTGCAAGTACTTATTCTAACGAATGTTCTGATGTAGATCAATTTTTGTGGGAAAAAAAGGATTTCTTAATTGTTTTTGCAGCAGGAAACAGTGGTGTGGATATTGACCATGATGGCCGCATTGATCCTTTTTCCATCTGTTCGCCGGCGACATCAAAAAATTGCCTGACTGTGGGCGGCTCAGAAAGTGTTCGACCTGCTCATGGTTATACTTGTGCATGGGGTGATTGCTGGCCCAGTCTGTATGCAAAAGATCCCATTGCTTCAGATCACCTGGCAGACAATCAAAATGGCATGGCTGCATTTAGTTCTCGTGGACCTACCATTGATGGTCGTTTTAAACCTGAGCTCGTTGCACCTGCCACCAATATTATATCAGCACGATCATCAAAAGCCAGTCTGGATGGTTGGGGACTCTGTTCAAATAATCAGTATTTTTACATGGGCGGAACCAGCATGGCCACCCCAATTGTTTCTGGAACAGCGGTTTTAATGCGTGAATACCTGATAAAAATAGGCATCGATTCACCATCATCGGCTTTGATCAAAGCCGCACTCCTTAATGCTGCTCAAAGTATGAGTCCCGGACAGTATGGAAATAGTATGTTTCAAGAAATTCCTGATAATAACCCCAACAATGTCAATGGGTGGGGCCTGCTTAATCTGGAAAATGGCGTATATCCAACAACCCCTTTGTCCATCATTTATAAGCATGATGGCCAATTGAATACCAATGACACGATCACCTATTATTTTGAAAACCTTGACTCTCAATATCCTATAAAAATCAATCTTGTTTGGACTGATTATCCCGGTAGCCCTGTATCACAAGGAGGCCTGGTTAATGATATTGATTTACATGTCATTGGCCCGGATGAACAAATTCATTATCCGGACAATGCGATGAATCATAGCATTGTGCAAACATTAAAATATGATTATGGTTTTCCTGTGTTTTCATCCAATAAACAAATCTGTGCCATGCGTTTTACTCTGGAAGATTCACCTGCATTTTTAGATGCGGTTTCAGTATCAATTTCTAACCCAGGGGCAGTAAATGATGATATCTGGATTCGTGTATACAGCATTTCTGATCGGACCCATAAACCGGACACATTACGCTATGAAAAAAAATATCATTATTTACCATCAGGATGGACTACATTACCGGTCAATCATGTTGAATTTCAGTGCAGTGAATTCCTGGTTGCTATTGAAAAAAACAACTCAGAGCTTCAGGTTTCCTCAGATATTTTTACAGATACTGACAGAGGTATGACACGAGAAGGAAATCAATGGGTCGCCACAGGTGAGGGGTACTATATTCATGCCCATGTTCGAAAACAAAACAATTCCACCGATTATGATCGTGTCAATAATAGCGTCAGTATTTATTTGGATAATCCACAACGCGGAGCCTATCAGGTTGATATATCAGGTCACAATGTACCTTATGGACCGCAACCATTTGCACTTGTGGCACATGGCGCCATACGTGAAGCCCCCCCACAAAAATCATTTAGTATTTATATGCCTGATGCTTTAAGAGAAGGTGATGGAAAGCTGATTGATGCAGGTATTGTTACCTTACAAACCCCGCTGGAAAGAGATTTGATGATTTATCTAACATCATCTGATTTAACAGAAATTATTGTTCCTCAACACATTATTTTACCTGCAGAGCAAAATCAGGTGCGCTTTGATGTTCAGGTGGTTGATGATCCTGCTGAAGACGGCAGACAAACAGTTATTATTGAAGCCCGTGCACAAGATTATTTCCCGGCAAGCATTTCTGTTACTGTTGATGATAACGATGCCAAGCCTGTCCTTCATGTTTCACCAGGCAATGTTATTGTGCCGCATATTGCGGGTACAGCAGAGTTTACTGTCAACAATGTTGGAACAGGTCAAATGGAATGGTTTTCAACAGTGGATGCTGACTGGCTAACCATTATTGAAGGCCAGCAAGGTCTAAATGCTGGAATGATTTTGGTGGGATTTCAGGCCAATGAAGGCCTTAGCCGAATGGGATACCTGACGGTTCAAATTAACAATATGCCAGATGCTGTTCAAAAAATTGCAATCCATCAAAAAAGCGAAAAAATTGAAACCATTCTTTCTCCAACTGATGGCTATCGCTATGATTATTTTGGACATTCAACCGCAATCTGCAAACATCAGGCAATCATAGGCGCTTACAAGCATGATCATAACAGCAATGATTCCGGTGCCGTGTATGTTTATTCATACGATGATTTAAGCTGGAACATGACACAAAAATTAGTCGCCCATGATGGTCAACGTCAGAATTTTTTTGGCGCTTCGGTTTCAATTCATGATATTCAATTGGCTGTCGGAGCGGATAATGTCGATGATAATGGACACGCTTCGGGAGCAGCTTACATTTTTGAAAAAGAAAACAACGAATGGAAAGAAACAGCTAAGCTTCTGGCATCTGATGGTGTTCAAAATGACTTTTTTGGAAATTCTGTCGGAATCTATAATAATAACGTGATTGTTGGTGCATATAAGGCCGATAGTTTTGGACAGGATGCAGGTGCCGCCTATATCTTTGAAAAACAAGGGGGACAATGGAAAGAAAAAGGTAAATTACTGCCTGACAATCTGAAAAGATATGATTATTTTGGATACGCAACTGCCATCTCAGAGAACAAAATTATTATCGGCGCCTATGGTGACGATACTCGTGGGACTTGTTCTGGCGCTGCGTATATTTTTGAAAAATCGAACAATCAGTGGCAATTCATAAAAAAACTGATCCCGGATGCTGCGAAAACGAATGATTTTAGCGGTTACAGTGTTGATATCTCAGAGAAATACGCTGTTGTCGGTGCATATAAGACAGATATCAAAGGCCCCAATTCGGGTGCTGCGTATGTTTTTGAGAGAACAAACAACAGGTGGCTTGAAGTCAAAAGTCTGTATCCCTGGGATGCAAAAGGCTATGACTATTTTGGAGCATCAGTTGCAATTGCTGGAGATTATATTATTGTGGGTGCGTATGGAGATTCCAAAAATGGCCGGCTATCGGGTGGCGCATATGTGTTTCATCTCGTTGATAATATTTGGGAAAACTGTGTTTATATCACTGCATCAGAAGGGAGTCCAAGTGATAAATTTGGTTCATCAGTCAGTATTTCGGATACAGGAGATGCCCTCATTGGTGCTTATGGTCATGATACCAAAGGAAGTAAATCAGGGGCAGCATATATCTATTCGGTTTTTGCCATGACATCAAGCAGGACTCCTGAAAGTAATCCGCATGCATTTGTTCGTGAATTCAATCATCGACAAAATCAGTTAAATCAATTCACAAATAGCATAGAAAAACCAATAATGAATCAAGCAAATGGGAAGTTTGTCCATAAACCATCGATATTTTCTCATTGGTTGGCAAAAAAATCTGTTAAAATTCACTATGACTTCATTCCAGAACGAGGAAACCGCGTAAAAAATCTTAAAGGTCATGTGACCCAAAGGCGGATCGATCAGAGTTCGTTATATCTGACTGCATATCTTTACAAGGATGGGCAATGGCAGTATACAGAGACTGTGTCAGTTTCTGAAAATGGTTTGTTTGAAATTGACATCACACAACAACCAGGAGATCATCTTGCATGTAAATTATTTTTAATTGTTCTGCCTGTTCCTTATGACTGGCCTCAAGTAATTGATGATATTCCGAATCAATGGAAAAAACAGACGTTATATGATTTTATTCAAAGAAACGAATAAATCGTCTCGGCGGTTTTGTAAAAAGATAAGAATGCAAGTGTATACATTTTTTTTAGTCCCTTATTAATTCCTGAATAACAAGAAAAGCCCGAATAATATGTTTCTCATTCAAGATATCTCTTATTTTTCGTGCATTTCTATTTACTTATGGAATGAGGAGAGATGAATGCACAATAAATATGATAAAAATAATATTAAAATACTTTTGGTTGATGATGAACCTGAGTATTCCAAAATATTTCAAAGAATTATTGAAAAAAACTATCCAAACGTTCAATTAGCCAATTCTGGAAAATCTGCATTGGCATTTATTGAAAAAGATCTTCCAGATATTATTATCACTGATATCTGTATGCCTGGTATGGATGGTGTCACCTTAATGAAAAAGGTATTAAGTAAACATCTTGACATTATTTTTATTGGGATTACTGGCTATGACAATATAGACAAAGCCATTGAATTTCTTAAACAGGGTGGGGTTGACTATCTTCATAAACCGATAGACATGAGTATTATATATTTATCCATTGAAAATGCGATAAACAAAGTCTTTTTGCATGCCAATCTTAAACAGACAAATTTTGATCTCATAAAAAAAAATGAGGCATTAAGCAATGAAATTAAAGTGCGGAAAAAAATTGAGTCCAATCTTTTGGAAACACAACTCGAATTGCAAAAAGCAAAGGAAGCCGCCGAACATGCCAATCTGGCAAAAACAGAATTTCTTGCCAAAATGAGCCATGAACTCCGAACACCACTCAATGGCATACTTGGCTACACGCAAATATTAAAACGCGAAAAAAATACTTCCGATCTTCAACAAAGAGCCAACAATATTATTCGTTCATGCGCCGAGCATTTATTGTTGATGATCAATGATATTCTGGATCTTTCTAAAATTGAAAGCAAGCGATTATCCTTAAATCCAGCGCCTTTTTCACTTTCCCATTTTTTTCAAAATATTGCTGAAATGGCAGAACTGAATGCCAAAGAAAAACAACTGGAATTTGACTATCAACGACTGTCTACTCTCCCCACAAGTGTTATTGGTGATGTGAAATGTTTACGTCAGGTATTACTGAATCTCTTAAATAATGCAGTGAAATACACCCGAAAGGGATGGATCGTTCTGAAGGTTAAATATGTAAATTCAATGCTTGAATGTCATATTGAAGATACTGGAATTGGTATTGATCAGGAAAATTTGAAAAAAATTTTTAAACCATTTCAGCAAATTCATACTAATAGAATAGCTGCTGAAGGTACAGGACTTGGATTATCTATAAGCCAGCAACTTATTCAATTGATGGGAGGAAAAATATTTGTTGAAAGCCAGGTGAATACTGGAAGTGCGTTCTGGTTCGTCATTGAATTAAAAGAAACTCAAAAAATACTGGAAAAATCCATTGAAAAAAAACAACGTACTGGCTATATCGGTGAAAAAAGAAGAATTTTGATTGTTGATGATGCTGAAGACAATTTAACTGTATTGGATGATATGTTGACATCATATGGATTTGTTGTCAAAAAAGCACGAGATGGAAATGAATGTTGTAAGGTATTGCCCGAATGGAATCCGCATTTGGTTATTATCGATTTAATTCTTTCCAATAATCTTGATGGTTATCAGACAACCCAATTGATTCGAAAAACAGAAAATGGCAAAACAATGCCTATTATTGCTTGCTCTGCAACAGTTAGTGATGTAACCCGCCAGTTAAGCATGGCATCAGGGTGCAATGATTTTATAGGAAAGCCCATTGTTTATGATGACCTTTTGGATCTTCTGGAAAAAAACCTCTCGCTTCAATGGACTTATCAAACAGTCCAACCAGACCCAAAACCAGTACAAAACAAAATTGTTTTTCCGCCTGAAAATATTTTAAAACAAATAGAAAAAATGATCCATGAAGGTGATGTTTTTGGCATTCAGGAATGGGCTGAATCTTTCATTCAAAACCAACCTGATTATAAAGCGTTTGGTAAACATATTAAACATCTGGCCAAACAACTCCAGTTGAATACAATTCAAACATTTATTTCAAGTTGATATCAGTATCAAAAAAATAATTGTTAAATCTTAAGCTTTTAGCAGCAATGTGCGTGCACTGCTTGTTTGAAACATTCGCCGCGATGATTGTAACTATCAAACATATCAAAACTGGCACATGCAGGGGATAGCAAGACAATCTCTCCTGAATGGGCCTGTGCATATGCATGCTTGACAGCATCATCGAGTGTTTTTGAATGATGAACAGGGATGTGGGCAATGTCTTTGGATGATTTCAACGATTTTTCTATGATTGATTGAGCCTGTCCAATAAGAATACATTCACAGACGGTTCCTTTTATCATTGGATCAAGCTGGGAATAGTCTCCTCCCTTATCCAATCCTCCCAGAATTAAATGAACAGGTTTATCAAAACATTCTAGCGCCTTTACAGTGGCATCAACATTGGTTGCTTTCGAGTCATTGTAAAAGGAGATTCCTTTTATGGTATCAACATATTCCAAACGATGGGGTAACCCTTTGAATGAATTAATTGCCATCTGAATACCATCAACTGTAGCACCCATCAATTGACTTCCCAAAATGGCTGCCCCCAGGTTTTGACGATTGTGAGAACCAATGAGTGAACTTTTTGAAATATCAAAGCTTGTGTGGAATGGCGTTTTGATCACATTTTGCTGACAATGAATGGTGTGATCTATTTTTTGAGGATGGTCGCTATCCAACCAATATATTTTGCTTTTTATCTTTGAATCGTTTTCAATGCAATAAGGATCCTGGCCATTTAAAATCGCTGTATGTTCAGGTTGCTGATTGAGAAAAATTTTGAATTTTGAGTCAACATAATCTGTCATGTTTGCATATCGGTTGAGATGATCTTCAGTAATGTTCAGCAAAATAGCAACGTCCGGACAAAATTTTTCTATTGTGTCCAGCTGAAAGCTGCTGATTTCCAAGACAGCAATATCAAAATTTTCATTTGAAAGAATGCATTCAGAAAAAGGCGTCCCAATATTTCCACCAACAAATACGTTTTTTCCGGACCTGGTTAACATGTGACCGATTAATTCAGTTGTTGTCGTTTTTCCATTGGTTCCGGTAATTGCGATGATCGGAATGTCCAGAAAGCGATAGGCGAACTCGGTTTCTCCAATAACTGGGATATTTTTTTGTGAAGCTTCAACAAGCAATGGAATGGTATGCGGCACCCCCGGACTCACCACGATCACGTCTGACCCTAAAAATGTTTTGGGATGATGCGGTCCCAACTCAATCGTTGCGCCCATTTGTTGAAGCAACTTTGCGTTGTTTTTTACTTCAGGCTTGTTCATGTCTATGTCTGCGACAACAACATTTGCACCGACCTGTAAAAGTAGCTTGGCAGCCGAAAAACCGGTCCTGGCCAAGCCGACGATCAAAACTTTTTTTTGGGAAAAAAATTGTGTGTTTAACATATGACCAATTATTTATCCAAAATATTTAACCCATGACACCTCTTAAAGAATGTGCACAGGCTTCTTCAATATAAACATCCACTAAGGTCGCTTTTAAATCCCTGGTATTTTCATGAGCATGAAAATTAACAATCTTATTTCCAGATGTGCGGCCAGACCACTGCCCGGTATCGCGTTTGCTTTTGCCTTCAACAAGGACTTGATATTTTTTTCCAATACAATCGTTATTTTTTTTTAATGTGTTTTCAGCTTGAACCTTGAGTAATTCAACAAGTCGTTCACGTTTCACAGATTCATCCACTTTGTTTGCATAGCGGGATGCCGGAGCAACCATCCTGTCCGAGTATTGGAATGCGAACAGACTGTCATATTCTACTGTACGAATGAGAGATAAAGAATCTTCAAAATCTTTCTGAGTTTCACCAGGAAATCCAACGATAAAATCTGATGTGATACAAATATCTGGGCATGCTGCCTTTAAGTGCTCAATTTTTTTTAAATAATCATTCCGCGTATATTTTCGATTCATTTTCTTCAATATGTCATTCGAACCGGATTGAACTGGCAAATGGATATGAGAACATAACTTATCCAGATGAGCAAAAGACTGAATCAAGTCTTCATTAAAATCCTTTGGATGTGACGTTGTAAATCGAATTCGATTCAAACCTTTAATATGATTTACTTTTTCCAGTAGCTGAACAAACGATATCAGATTTTCACGTTTTCCATAACTGTTGACATTTTGTCCCAGCAGGGTAATTTCGCGTGAACCTTTGGATACTTTGGTTTCAATTTCATTCAGAATGGCCTCAGGGGGCCGGCTGATTTCACGACCGCGAACATAGGGTACGACACAATATGAACAATAATTGTCACAGCCGCGTATAATGGTTACAAATGATGAAATACTAGATTCCAGGAACGGTTTTTGTTGAATATCACCTTCATCAAGATTGTCATTAAAATCAACAAAAACTTTTTCATGATCACTTTTTTTCCAAACCTGCTCAATAATTGAGGGCAACTGAAAAATTCCATGTGTTCCAACGACAAAATCAACACAGGGCGCTCTTTGGATTATCCTTTTGCCATAGTTTTGCGCAATACATCCACAGACACCAATAATTAGTTTTTTTCTATTTTGCTTTAACAACGATAACCGACCCAGGTAACTGAAAACTTTTTGTTCAGCCTTCTCTCTAATGGCACATGTGTTGATCAGAATAATATCAGCTGTTTTTGCAGAAGATGTAAATGAATACCCTTTGGGATGTAGCAATCGCTTCATAATCTCTGTATCATAGACGTTCATTTGACATCCATACGTTTGGATAAGTATTTTTTTTAACTGCATGTAAAACCCTGGTAGAAATCAACTGATTTGTTGCTCAGTTAATGGCGGTGTTATTAAAATGGTTTGCCTGAGATCATTAAATAGGGTATCGACTTCTTCATCACATCCTGGCGCAGTCATGATTTCAACAATGCCTTTTTTGGCATCAATTGTCCTCATTAAAGCGATCCCATCATAGGCTTCCAAAATAAATCTGACAAAACAAATATGGTTGCGATGAATTCTTAAATATTGCTTTCGTGTTTGAAGCGGAAATGCAGGCTTTTTTTCTTGTTTGTCCACGATAAATCCCTTTGTTGACAATTATCTCCTGCTTTTTTGGTCCCATTGTGTTTTATTATTACAAAAGAAATTTTGCAGAATTGCTATCGGGTTATTCCTCGTTCTGAACTTTGAAGAAAATCCAAGAATGTCTGGACTTCATTACAGTCATCAACTTCCGCTTTAATACGAACAATGGCTTCATTAAGGGTAATTCCCAATCGAAAAGTAATGCGATATGCTTTTTTTAGTGCTTTCATGGACTCGTCGTCAATGCCTCCCCGACGTTTTAAACCGACTTTATTCAGCCCATGCAAAGTAGCTCTATCACCGGCTGCAATGACATAGGGAGGAACATCTTTGACCACAGCAGATTTTCCGCCAATAAAAGAGTATTCTCCAATACGCACAAATTGATGCACTGCCACAAGTCCGCCCAAAGTTGCACAATCGCCAACTTCAATATGTCCGGCAAGGGTGGCATTGTTTGAAAAAACAACTTCTTTTCCTGTATGGCAATCATGAGCGATATGACAATAAGCCATCAAATAGTTGCGAGGACCAATTTTAGTGACACCTCCACCAAATTCAGTACCGCGATTAATTGTGACAAATTCTCTAATAACCGAACCATCCCCAATAATGGCCTCTGTTTTTGCCCCTTCAAATTTTAAAGCCTGTGGTACTGCCCCTATCGATGAGAATTGAAAAATATGACAATCCTTTCCAACTGTAGTGTGTTCATCAACTGTAACATGAGGTCCTATAATTGTATTATCTCCAATTTTTACATGGTTGGCAATGACACTATAAGGCCCAATTGATACATTGGTCCCCAGCTCAGCACCTTTGTCAATTATTGCTGTTGAATGAATCATTTTTATTTCTCCTTCATTAAAGAATGGCTGGTTCTAAAAAAGTCCAATTTTTTTAATATAACTCAATGTTCAAGTTTTTTTTACAAACAAGGGCCGAAGCGCGTTCCCACGTAGAGCGTAGGAACGCGCTTCGGCCCTTGTTTGTAAAAAAAACTTGAACATCGAGTATAATATATTTCATTTGTGTGCAAATATAACGCCTGGTATGGGAGTTCATTATGAAAGCAATGCCACTAATTCAGCCTCAGCAGCAAGTTCGTCATCAACTTTGGCCTGACCTCTCATTTTAATGGCCTGCTTTCGAACTCTGACAACATTTAGATCCAGTATCAATTGATCCCCTGGAACAACTGGTTTTCTAAATCGAACTTTATTCATGCTGGACAAATACAAAAATTTTTCAGGTTGTGATCGGATCAGTTCGTCATATGCCATGATTGCGCCTGTTTGTGCTAACGACTCAATAATTAAAACACCAGGCATGATGGGACGTTCTGGGAAATGCCCCTGAAAAAAAGGTTCATTGATAGACACATTCTTGATACCCACTATGTGTTTGGATGGTGTATATGAGACGATCCGATCCACCATAATAAATGGATACCGATGGAGTATCCTTTTTAAAATTTCTTGAATATCATAATGCATGTATCGTTCTCCAATTCATTGAAGTCGGATGTACTTATTTTGAGTGCAATCCATTGACTTATGTTTTTGTGATGCGCCAAGCTGTACTAAAAATAAGTGCCCCTCATCGAAACTTTTTTGTGTTGCAACCGATGCTGTTTTCATGTCTCACTGCTTTTATTTTTGCCCCATTCAGCGATTTTTTTCTCCAAACGTGCGACTTGCTTTTTCAACTCCGGTAATTTCGGAATAATATTTTGTACTTTCAGCCATACCTTATGTGGAACTGCAATATTGCCACTCATCACTTGATGATCTTTCACCGAATGCGCAACACCAGCTTTCGGGCCAATTGTAACATGGTCTCCGAGTGTCAGATGCCCACTAATGCCTGTCTGGCCTGCAATGACACAATGTTTACCAAGCTTTGTGCTTCCGGCGATACCCACTTGTGCCACTAAAACAGTGTTTTCTCCAACAACCACATTGTGGGCAACATGAACCTGATTATCTGTTTTCACTCCTTTTTTTATCCATGTTTGACCGAATGTTGCCCGATCAATGGTATTGTTTGCGCCCAGTTCGACATCATCATCTATACGAACAATTCCAGACTGGGGAACTTTTTCATATATTTCACCATCTGGCGCGAATCCAAACCCATCACAACCAATCACTGTGCCCGAGTGAATAATCACACGCGATCCAATCTGACAATGATCTAGAATCGTTACATTCGGATAAATCAATGTGTTATTACCAATGGATACATGATCGCCAATGACCGAATTGGCATGAATAATTACATGATCACCAATTGTTGTGTGATTGCCAATAACAACACCTGGATGAATGGAAATATTCTTACCGAGTGAGACCGATTCGCCGATAGTCGCATTTTTATGAACTCCTATGGGCGAAGGTGCAGGTGAAAAAAACAATTGCGCGGTCTTAGCAAATCCAGCATATGGATTATCTAAAAGAATCAAAGCTTTTTCAATATCAGGTCGATCTTGAAACTGTTTACCGCAGATAATCACATCTGCACGGGTTTCATTCATTCTGGGCAGAATTTTTTTATCAATTGCAAAGGTGATCCATCCGGGTTGGGCATGGTCGAATGGCGCAATCCCCTGAATGATCATCTCAGGATCACCATTTTTTAACTGGCCATCAAGGTGTTTTACAATCTCTCCTAGTTTAATGGGCATGTTATTTTTCCACTTTTTGATTGTATAAACGAATGACCTTTTCTGTAATATCCACAGACCCAGGACTATATAAAACACCGGCCTGATTTTTTTCCATAATTAACAGAAACCCATCTTGTTTTCCAATACTTTCAATAATATCAATTAACTGTGATCGGATACGATCAATCATGCGGGCTTCAAGATCCCTGAAATCTGCCATGTATTTTTTCTGTAGCGCTTTGATATCATTGATTTTGATTCGGATTTCTCTCTCTCTTTCAGCGCGTGTGTCACGATCAATTACCAGAGCATCACGTTCTAGTTTTTTCTTGAGGGCTTCAATTTCAGATCCTTTTTCTTTGAGGGTTTCTTCCATTTTTTCGCCCTCACTTTTAATTTCTTTTTGCGCAGCCTTGCCAACTTTGGATGTCTCAAGAATTTTTTGAAAGTCTACGACACCAATTTTATTCAAATTGGCTGCAAATGCAGGAATCATTGTGAATATACTGGTTAATAAAGATATCAAAATAATTTTGATGCATTTCATAAAAAAGCCTCCTTTTTGGTTATTACCTGAAAATATGTGTTTTGATTTAATTTGATTTAAAATTCGAAAAAATATTTTAAATTCAAATGCGTGTCTCCCAAAATGCGACATACAACTAACTAAAAAAACTGATATATGCGAATTTTGTTGACCCTTTGTTAAAACATCGTCCCAATCGTAAATTCCCATCGTCCATCACTGCTTTCGTCTCCCTTAGGATCTAAAATGTATCCATATTCAAGTCGTATCGGTCCCATGGGCGAGAACCATCGAATGCCATAGCCGGCACTTTCTCTTAATTCATCAAATTGAATTCGATAGCCATCCTTTTGAACAGAGCCGGTGTCATAAAAGAACAGGCCCACCAATCCATGCTGCCGGACAATGGGAAAAATAAATTCAACATTAAATTGTACGTATTTATTTCCGCCCACTTTAGTGGTCACATAGTTTTTAGAGCCATCTAAATTGTATGAATACACGACATCTTCTTCAGGGCTAAGATCCTCCCACTCAAATCCTCGCAAAGAATTGATTCCACCTAAGTGAAACAATTCGTAATCAGGAATAATTTCATCGGAACGTTCCTTCACATAGCCCCCTTCAGCATGGATTAAAAAGACTGTATGCCAGAATAATGGAAAAAATTTGCTCATTTCAAGACGATATTTTGTAAATCCAATGTCTCCCCCTAAGAATCCACCGGCGTATTCCACAGAAATGCTGTGATCCATTCCTCTTGATGGGTTGAATGGGTGGTCTGTTGTATCGTAACGTAATGAAACTGTTGTTGAATTTGTTTCATTGACACCTTCAACATTTCGAATGGAATAGGGAGCATCATATTGTAAATTATAAATTTCTGCACGATCATAACGATAGGAAATGTAACCGCGGGTATTACGAAAAATGGGATACCCCAGGCGAACACCGGCCCCTTTGCTATCTTTGTCATATTCATCGTATTCTCTGGTCCAGTTGAAAAGATCAATGCCAAAGGACAAAGGCATATCAAACAACCAGGGTTCTGTAAATGATATATTGAATTGATTCGTCGATCCTCCTATCTGCCCCTTGGCTTCCAATATCTGACCCCGCCCAAAAAGGTTTCTTTTTGAAATAGATCCCATAACAAATGCATGATCCACACTGCTGTAGCCCCCCCCTAAAGTAAACATTCCGGTTGGTTTTTCTTTGACAGTGATTTTTAAATCCATTGTGTTGGGACGTGTTCCTTTTTGTGTATCAACTTGAACGTCTTCAAAAAAATCCAGGCGTTTTAATTCATTAATACTGTGTTTAATTCCTATTCCAGAATAAAGCTCTTGTTCAAATATGCGAAGTCGTCGGCGGATCACCTTATCCCTTGTTTTGGTATTACCTGTAATCACGATTCGGTCAAAATAGACTTTGTTTCCCTGGTCAATATGATAGCTAATATGAACAATTGATTTATTCTCCATATCTTCTTTTTTTACCTTGGGATAAATATCCGCATATGCATAACCTGCATTACCATACAAATCAGTTAAGAAAGTGAGATCTTCTCGTATCGATTCTCTTTTATAAAGTTTTTTGGATTTCAGCTTTAGCAGTTTGATCATTTTTTTCTTAGGTAAGATCAGATCCCCTGTAATATCGATATCACCCACTTCATACTTTTTACCTTCGAACACTTTGATTGTAATTTCAATCTTTGTTTTTTTGATGACAACCTGAGGTTCACCGATTCTGGCATCAATATAACCATTGTTATGATAATGGTTTTGCAGACGCATGACATCATGTTGTAATTTTTCAGAATCAAGATTGCCTGATGAGGTAAAAAAAGACCAGAAACCTTTTTCCTGATTGGCCATCAGGTCTTCCAGGTCTTCTTCTGTATAGTCCTTATTGCCCACAAATGTAATTTTTCGAATATAAACTTTATCGTTTTCAGTGATTCTAAAAATTATTTCAGTCTGGTTATGATCTTTGCTCTTGAGTTCATAATCGACTTGAACATTGTGATAATTCTTTTCTTTATACATGGCTTCGATTCGCGAAATATTTTCCTGAACATTATAAATATTGAGAATGGACCCCATTGAAATATCAATATTTTCGCGAATTTTTTCTTCATCAAAAACCGAATTCCCTTTAATCAGTATTTTATAGATGGTGGGTTTTTCTTTGACATGAAATATAACAGTCAAACCGCTATCCGGATCAGTTTCCGCCTCAATACGAATGTCATCAAAATACCCCATGCGATAAATAATTTCCAGATCTTGCGAAAGCCTGGCAGGAATATATGGATCACCAATTTTTGTGTTCATCGCACGCATGATCGAATCCGTTCCCATTCGTTCATTTCCCAGAATTACAATATTATTAATGACTGGAATATCCAATATGCTATTTGAGATTTGCTTTGCCAAATCTTTGACTGAGGCATTAAGATTGACAATATCTGCACCATCAACCTCAAAAAAACGAACCGGTGACTGGTATAAGGTGTCCACCATTGCAATTTTTAGATCAAACCCCTGTTCTTTCTGGAAAAATGTGCCCCAAATTGCGTGGGTCACATCAAGGTTCTCTGATTCCTTGCGAATGAATGCAATTTCCTGTTCATCAAACTGCCAGTCATTTGAAGGCGCGCTCATTTCTTGCACCTGAGAAACACCTGCCAGGATAAGATATCTTTTCAAGAAATGAGGTAATTCCTTACTAAAATAATCCAGATTTGCCTTTGAGTGAATGGCAAAGGGATAAATGGCAATTCGGGTATCGTTTTGACAAAATGCAGGAATTGCAAAGATGACACACATACAAACTAAAAAAATGATTTTTGTCAAACTGCGCATGAATCTCCTATATTTTTTCAATTAATTTCCCATCTTTCAATGTCACGCATCGATCCATCAGGTTGGCCAGGGTCATATTATGTGTGACAACAATCAGGGTCATTTGAAAATGTTCATTAAGTTGTTTCAGCAATGAATGGACATTTTCACTGCTTTTTTGATCCAAATTGCCAGTGGGTTCATCTGCCAGAAGTAATGATGGGCGATGAATCAAGGCTCTGGCAACAGCAACACGTTGTTGTTCACCACCTGAAAGTTCGGTTACCCGATGATTCAGGCGATGCGAGAGTTGTACAATATCGAGAATATCTTTGGCTTTTTCAGCAGCCTCTTTACGTCGCATGCCCTGTATCAACAGCGGCATCATCGCATTTTCCAATGCATTGAACTCAGGCAATAAATGATGAAATTGAAATACAAATCCAATAGATGAAGATCTAAATCGAGAGCGTTCATCATCAGATAAACCAAACACATCATGACCATCAATTATTACCTGCCCGGAATCCGGCTGATCCAATGTGCCCAAAATATTGAGAAATGTCGATTTTCCAATTCCAGATGCGCCAATAACTGCAACTGTTTCCCCTTTATTTGTTTCAAAATCAATCCCACTGAGGACTTCAATTTTTTCTGCTTTACTGAGATAACTTTTATATAGCTGATGTGTTTTCAAGGAAATGTTGTGATTATTCATATCGAAATGCCTCTACTGGATTTAGCGTCGCTGCCTGATGAGCAGGATACAGGGTTGCCAAAAAGCATATCAAAAGGGCAGAAAAAGCGATTAATGAAATGTCAGTGACTGAAAGCCTGACTGGAAGCGTTGTTACATAATACACATCACCGGGTAACTCAATAAATTGATACTTTTTTAGGCTTAAACAGGCAGTAATTCCAAGAATGGCGCCAATGATTGTACCTGTCAGGCCAATGAAAAAACCATTCATCATAAATATACGTCGAATACGACGGTTCTGAGCTCCCATTGCTTTGAGAATGGCGATATCTCGGGTCCGCTCCATGACCATCATGATAAGTGTTCCGGCAATGTTAAACGCTGCGACCAGAATAATCAGGGTTAAAATAATAAACATGGTCACTTTTTCCAGTTTTAGTGCGGAAAATAAGTTTTGATTCATTTGAATCCAGTCCTGTACGCGAAATTGACTGCCCAAAACTTTTTCAATTTGAAGTCGGGTTTCTTGAACTTGATAAATATCATTGGTTTTTAATGAAATGCCAGTGATACTGTCCCGCATGCGCATAATTTTTTGGGAGTCATGAATTCGCATGTAAATAGTCGCAATATCAAACTCATACATGCCTGATGCCATTATACCGCTTACCTGAAAGCGCCGCATGGCAGGTAAATGACCAAAAGGCGACAATATCCCTCTTGGAGAAATGACATATAAGCTATCTCCCAGGCCGACTGATAGAGATTTGGCCAATTCTTGCCCCATGATCATTCCAGGAGGCTGATAATTGCCATTTGCCAGAGGTAAAGATTGATGCAATAAATCATCAATGCTTCCTTTGACAAGCATTTTTTCAACATCTTGTCTTTGTTGGGGAATTGAAAAATCTAGGCCAGCGATGGATGCTCCAGACACAGTGGAAGCGCTTTTTAGAATGACCTGGCTCTGTACATAAGGATAAACAGATTGGACTTTATCAATTTTTTTCAGTTGTTGAATCACAGTTTCATGTGTCTTAAAACGTCCTTTATTTTGGGTAATTTGGACATGGGATGTCACAGCTAGGATCCGCTGTTTTAATTCATCTTCAAATCCAGCCATGATCGAAATAACAATAATTAATGCCATTACGCCCACAGTAACACCCATGATCGAAATCAACGTTGATGCTGACACAAATCGCTGTTTTCGCCTGGCTTTTAAATAGCGAAAGCCAATATATGATTCAAATCCCATGAACAATTAATTTCCAGATTTATTTTTCATATGTGGAAACAGGATGACCTCTCGAATAGAATCAGAATTGGTCAGAAGCATCACCAGTCTGTCGATACCAATGCCTTCACCAGCAGTTGGCGGAAGGCCGTATTCCAAGGCTTCAACATAGTCTTCATCCATGGGATGGGCTTCAGCATCACCAGATTCTCTTTCCTTCACCTGAGCCAGGAATCGTTCACGCTGATCATCCGGGTCATTTAACTCTGAAAAACCATTTGCGATTTCTCTACCACCAATAAATAACTCAAAACGATCTGTAAGTTCTGGATTTAAATCATTCTTTCGAGAAAGCGGAGATACTTCAACCGGATAAGCAGTGATAAATGTCGGTTGAATCAGTTTGGGTTCGACCAGGGCATCAAATAATTTGGTCACAATTTTTCCGATTTTGCGATCCTGTTTCATTTTAATATTGTTTTCATTTGCAATACTTATGAGGGCATCACGATCATTTAACACTTGAGGATTTAAACCGGCAATTTCAACAAGAGAATCCATTAATGTCATACGCTTCCATGAACCTGAAAAATCAATGGTTTCACCCTGGTATTCAAAGGACAATGTGCCCAAAACCTGCTGGGCTACAAATTGAAACATTTGCTCTGTTAAATCCATTAAATGAGTATATGTCGCATAGGCCTGATAGAATTCGAGCATCGTGAATTCTGGGTTATGACGGGTGGAAACACCCTCGTTTCTAAAATTTCGGTTAATTTCAAATACCCGATCAAAACCGCCAACAACCAGGCGTTTGAGATACAGTTCTGGAGCAATACGTAAATACAATGTCATATCTAATGCATTATGATGCGTTTTAAAAGGTGCTGCTTCAGCACCACCGGCAATCGGCTGCATCATGGGAGTTTCAACTTCAAGAAATTGCCTGTCAAGTAAAAAATCACGAATGTTTTGGATAATTTGACTGCGCGTTAAAAATATATTTCTCGTATTTTGATTCATGATGAGGTCCAGGTAGCGTTGACGATAACGTTTTTCTGGATCTTTAATGCCATGAAATTTTTCAGGTAATGAGCGCAAGGATTTGGTTAAAAGTTTTATTTGATCACACAGAACTGTCCATTCACCGGTTTTTGTCTTAAAAATTGGACCTGAAATTCCAATAAAATCACCTACATCCATTTGTTTAAAAAGCGCATAGGCATCATTGCCAACCTTATTTTTTTGAATATAAGCTTGCATTTGACCTGTCGTGTCACGAAATCGAATGAAACTGCTTTTTCCAAACCGGTTGATTGCAATAATACGCCCGGCAGTCACAAATGTTTTTGAAGGCGCATCATCTGATTCTGGAATGGCAGCCTGAATTTGTTTTACAGTATGTTCAACCTCAAAATTGTTTGGAAACAAGGCATATCCGGATTCTTTCAACGCATCAATTTTTTGTCGACGTTGTTTGATAAAATCTGTTTCTTTTTTCATGTCTGGCCTTTCACAAAAATAATTTTTTCCTTCAAAGGGCTTACTCTGAAGTGTGCTTGTAAACCTTTAATACATAATCTATTTATTCTAATGTGTCAAGGTGATTTCATATTCTTCAGGTAAAGAAAATTGAAAGGTTGTTCCCTTTCCTACGATACTGTTCACCCAAATTTTTCCCCCATGTTTTTCAACAAAATCTTTACATAATATCAACCCTAAACCTGTCCCTCGTTCACCATCAGTGCCTTTGATGCTTTTGGATTTTTTCAAAGCAAACAATTCATTTATTTTCTCAGAAGTCATCCCAATCCCCGAATCGGCAATCGACATTTCGATAAATCCATCTTTTCTTTTGGCTTCGATCGATATTTTTCCACCAGAATGTGTAAATTTTAGGGCATTTGACACCAGATTTCGGATTATTGTTTTAATCATGTTTTCATCACCGCTGGCGTGAAACGTTTCTGTTACATGATTCACAATTTGAATGTTTTTCGTCTTTTGATGTTCAGAAAATAAATCAACAGTTTGAGCTACAAGTTCGGTTATGGAAATATTTGTGGGTTCAAAAGACATTCGACCCTGTTGAAGTCTTGACCACTCAAGAAGAGTTTCAAATAGCTTGAGAGCATTTCTCACTGATGTAGACAGATTGTTAGAAAATTTCGTTAAACGATCATCATCATATTTTGCGACCATTCGTTTGATAAGATCTGAGGACCCCACAATGGGTGTAAATATTCCGCGCATATCATGGGAGATAATCGAAAAAAATATATCTTTTGTGGTGTTCAGTTCTGCCAGTTCTTTTTTTTGTCGCTGAAGGGTCACATGCGTATTTATTCTGGCCAAAACCTCATCTTGCTGAAAAGGTTTGGTAATATAATCAACCCCTCCAGATGAAAATCCTTTGACTTTGTCCATTGACTCAGAAAGGGCGCTGATAAATATTATTGGGATTTCTTTGGTGCTTGGATCTTGTTTTAAACGCTTACATGTTTCATATCCATCCATGCCAGGCATCATAATATCCAACAATATTAAATCTGGCTTTCCGGCTTTGGCAGCAGTTAATGCGCCTTCTCCATCTATAGCAATCAAGATTTCAAAACCAAATTCGTTCAAGTAATCAATCAGCACACTTAGATTTGTAGGGGTATCATCAACAATTAATACTGTTGTTTCTTTATCTTCATCCATTAATTTTTCCTCCAATCAATGCTTTTATATCGTTAATATTAAAAGCCTGAGCCAGTTCATACAGTTTTTGTCCAAATGCTTTATAAGTATTCGTCTTTTTTATTTTTTTTGCTTCTTTTTTTATATTGATGATGTCACCTTTAGCGACAAGCTGTTTCAAATTTTCAAGAACATCTGTCCCAGGCATTGTTATCTTTTCGTCTGCATTCAGATGATCTACCTCGTTATTTGTGTATTGCCTGGTCTCAATGTTTAAAACATGAACTAATTTGGACAACATCACATCCATTTGAACCGGTTTTGGGATAAAAGCATCGCATCCAGCCTCAAAACATTGTTTTATCGCATCATTCATAACACCTGCTGTAACGACAATCACAATCACATTTTTCAACAATGGCATCGATTTAACTCTTGATGTGGCTTCAATTCCATTCATTTTCGGCATTGAAACATCCATTAAAATAACATCGGGCATAAACTCCAATGCTTTTTCCAGAGCATCAACGCCATCAATCGCTTCAAATAAATTAAAACCAAAAGGACTCAACATTTCTTTGAGCATCACTCGATTTTCAGCTTCATCATCAACAATGAGAATTTTAAATTGATTTCCAGCATTGGAAGATAACTCAATTCCTTGTATTGTAGATAAAGGTTGCCTGATATTGACTTCAGAAAGTTGAACTTCAAACCAAAAGGTACTTCCCTTTCCAGGCTGGCTATCCAAATAAAGTTGGCTATCCATCATCTTGATTAATCGCTTACTGATCGCAAGACCCAGGCCTGTTCCCCCAACGTTTGATATTGATGTATTGATTTGATGAAACGATTGGAAAATTTCTTTTTGATGCTTGACTGAAATGCCTATACCTGTATCGATAATCTTAAAACATATTGCGTTACGATTCATAGAAACATCAAACGTAACCTGCCCTTTGGGTGTAAATTTTATTGCATTTCCAAGCAAGTTTAGCAATATTTGTCGAAGACGCTTGGCATCGGCCCGAACATTTAATGGGACATCAGAAGATTTTTGATACACCAGCTGAACATTTTTCTGTATGGCCCGAATACGAATGATTTCAACAATATTATTCAGAATGTCGTCTAAAAAAACATTTTCTGGGTTCAGTTCCATTTTTCCGGATTCAATTTTAGATAAATCTAAAATATCATTAATGAGCAACAATAAGTGTTCGCCACTTTTGTGCATCACTGAAAGTGCATTTTTTTGTTTTTCAGTCAAGGTGTTATCACGAACAAGGATTTGCGTATAACCCAGAATGCCATTCAATGGTGTTCGAAGCTCATGACTCATATTTGCAAGAAATTGACTTTTGGCCGCATTTGCCGCCTCAGCCATTTTTCTGGCTTCATTAAGTTCCTTTGTTCTTTCTTTAACACGATGTTCAAGTTCCTGGTTCAAGGTTGTTAATTCTTGATTCAAACGATTGAGCTCAGATTCATATTTTTTTCGCTCTGTCACATCTCTTGAAATACAAAAATAAGCATCCTCACCAGACCACTTGCCCTGGCTCATACGAGTTTCAACATGTAGGATCTGCCCATCACGAGTGAAAAAACATTCAGGAAATCGGATTGGATCAGTATGGTTGGATGAAAGAATCCCTTTTAAATTAGGTTCTTTCAGTTGTGATACATGAACACCTAACAAATCACTCTGGCTATATCCTAATATATTTTCAACAATTGGATTAAAGTGTCTAATAATCCCATCTGTGGTAATAATAAACAAAAATTCTTCAATTGAATCAAACAAGGTTTTAAAATTCAAACGATTTGCTTCAAGATCAGCTTGAGTTTTTCGCAACTCGGCCTCAGGTCGGATCAAAGAAACCTGTTTATTCAGAACAACTGCATCAATCTCTCCACTTTGAATGGCCTTGATAACCGCTTCTGCTCGTTCGAGGCGTTTTTTTAGTATCTTATTTTCTTCTTGTAGAGACATGATTACCTTGTTGATTCATAATTAGAACATAATGCCCTTCGGGCAATTTTTTTATTTTCAGCGCTTTCCTTAGCATGATAACAGGATATTTATTTTTGCGTTTCCTAAAAAAAAACTTTTTTAACTTGTTGATACATCTATCAAAAATTTATTATCTATCTATAAAAGCACAATTTTGATAATTAATCAAACTTAATTGTGTGTCATTCAAAGATCAGGTATGTCTATGACGCTCTGCTGCTAATGAATCCTCGAAAAAGAAATTCCCCATTTAAAAATGCTTGACTGTTCAGTTATTAAATATCAAGTCCATGCATACCAAAATGAACATTTATTTAATGATTGAATAGAGAACCCTTTCTCTGCTCGGCGACGAACAGCTGTAAGTCTTCAAAAATTAACACACAATCAAAATTTAAGAAAAAATGTTAGCTTTTTATTATTCTATTTTTCCATAAATATTAAGGTTGTCAAAATATCAAAGAGTGGTAAACTTTTTTTCGCTGAAAAGGGTAAACTTTTAGGCCGCTGGCAACAGAAGAGCTTATTTTTTTTGATCGTTCAAATAATGTCGTGTAGAGGCGTAGCAAACTACGTCTCTACACGACATTTACGCCAAAACAAAAAATATCAATAATGAGGAAGGTAATTTCAGAGTGTTCCTTAGAAGTTTTTTTCCTGACATATTGTTTTAGGACTATGCTAGGGGTACTCATATATACCCGAAAACTTATTACCGCTTACTGATTCATTATGGCTATTTTATGATATCAGCTACTTTTTTTAAATCGAGCCAATATTTAGAGGGTATGCTATTAGTTTCCGAGGATAAATTTGGGTTATCAATTCTAAATATATGTTTTCGAGTGGCCATTTCAGATTGTTTCAAGACACTTTTAATATAATCACTGTTCGCGAAATAGTTATCAAAAGATCCATCTTCTTGAGCCTTACTAAAATTATCATTCAAAATTTTTGCCAGTTTTGGATTTTTGGGAGAAACAAAAAAGAACATACCAAATTTATAAATAACCATTATTTGGTCATCAATAACAAGATTTGTTAAATTCGCTTTACGCGCCTCCAACTCCCCATAAGGCTCAACAACCGCGCGTGGAAAAAGATGGCCTTCACGACCCATATTGGTCCATTTAAAAATGGTTTCATAGCTCCCAACCTCTTTCACCTCGAAGCCACCAGCTCTAAGAACTGCAACATCTCCCCAACCTCTCCCTTGAAGCATCACATGTTTTGCTAAATCTTGTTTGGTTTTGATTTTGGGGATCTCATTTTCAGCGAATTTCTTATTTGTGATAAAAATTCTATGGCCGAGTAAACCTTTAAATATTGGAAATCTAATTGGAATAAGTTCTTTTTCAAGTTTTTGATCAACACCATACCAGTCGATATCGAGCTTACCCTTTTTCATTAATGCAACTTTTCGAGATTGATTGGCTACATTTTTAAGATGACTCATATTGACATCTTCTCCAGTTTTTTTTAGCAACATAATAATCAAATCATAAGCATAGCGATCTAGATCAGAACCTTTCCTCAAAACTGGAAGCGTGATATCCATCGAATAGACGTTTGAAATTAAAAAAAGAACAATGATACTACTTAAAATAGTTTTTTTCATGTAAAAACCTCCTTTGGATTAAATGTTTAGGAAAGCTCTAAAAATTAAGTTCATCATTTAAGAATCCTTCACATTGTGTAAAAAATAGTTAACACTGCAACTTAAAGCATGATTGATTTGAAACCTGAAGAAACGCATAGCGTGCGTATGCGAGGGAAGAAAGACCGCTCAATCATTGAAGATTTTTTCGAGCACTCTTTATATTTTTCTATATCAAACTAGATAATTATGTCAAGTTTATAATATAAAAAATCCGGCTCCATAAGGAAGTGTAACCAAAATTGCAGGTCAAACCGAAATCAAGCCTATAAGAAAAAACAATGTAGGGGCGAATCTTATGTTCGCTCTCCGAACAATAATCAGAAACGAACTTATGACCAAAACCCATACATTTCCAGACATAGGTTTGATTCCGGTTTTTGTCCGGGAGGGCGAACATAAGGTTTCCCTACATTGGTTTCGGATATCGGTTAGATTTCGATTTCTACAATATACCCACAAATTTATGACCGCTTGCTGAACAGGAATCTGAAGCGTCCTAAATATTATATTAGGGAGAAAGTCTGAACATCTTTTCAACCCATATGAAAGTTGCCCGAATATACTTTAATTTGACATTAGTGAATAATTTTTTTATAATGGTTTGTTTGATAAAAATGGATCAACACTCTATTGTATATTTGTATATGAAAAATTGCAAAATAGTTTGAGTGTAACCAAAATTGCAGGTCATTTCAAAATTAAATCTATGAGCAAAACCAAAGTATGGGCGAAGCTTATGCCCTCCGAACAATAACTGGAATAAAACCTAAGTCTGGAAATGTATGGGTTTTGGTCATAGGTTCGTTTCTGGTGATTGTTCGGAGAGCGAACATAAGCTTCGCCCCTACTTAGGTTTTGCTCATAGGCTTAATTTTGAAATGACCTGCAATTATGGTTACACTCAAATAGTTTTCCCATTCAAAAATGCCTGACTGTTTAATTCATGAACAGTCAGGCATTTTTAAATAATTCACTTAATTTTTCAAGCTTTTTATAATTTTAAAAAAAAAGTAGAGGGGGAAGTTATGAAAGTTGTTTGTATGAAGTTCATTGTTATTTTTGTACTATTTATACAATTGACACCCACAATGGCCGGTACGTCATGTAAAAAAATTCGATTCTCCGATGTTGGCTGGACAGATATTTCAGCGACAACATCACTGGCATCCTATGTGTTGAAAGCAATGGGTTATGAACCCAAAACTTATTTACTTGCATTACCTGTAACGTTTACCAGCTTAAAGAACAACGATATTGATATTTTTCTGGGACTTTGGATGCCAACCATGTCAGCGGATATCATGCCCTATTTTAAAGAACAAAGTATTGAATTAATACGTACCAATCTTCAAGGCGCCAAATATACCCTTGCAGTTCCCAGGTATGTTTATGATGCTGGTGTCAAATCCTTTGCAGATTTGCATAAATTTGAAAAAAAGTTCAAAAGAGAAATATATGGTATCGAAGCTGGCAATGATGGCAATCGTTTAATTATCGAAATGATCAATAAGAATGCTTTTGGACTGGGCAACTGGTCAATTAAAGAATCTAGTGAACAGGGCATGCTGGCGCAGGTTGGACGTGCTGTTAAACGTAAAAAATGGATCGTTTTTTTGGGATGGGAGCCCCATCCAATGAATAGTGATTTTGATATGGCCTACCTGTCCGGCGGTGATGATTACTTTGGACCGAATTATGGGGGAGCGGTTGTTCAAACTGTCGTTCGAAAAGGGTTTATTTCGGAATGTCCCAATATTGGGCGGTTTATTAAAAATCTAGCATTTTCGCTACAGCTGGAAAACGAGGTCATGAAACTGATCATCAATCAAAATATGCAACATGAAAAGGCTGCCGAATATTGGTTGAAAAACAACCCAGAAATTTTAAACCGATGGTTGAAAGGTGTTACAACGATTAATGGCATCCCTGCCTTACCTGTTGTAAAAAAATCTTTGGGTATTCAATAACAGGATATATGTGATGTCGTTTGTTGATAATTATATTATGACCCTGTTAGAAAAGAAAATACCGATTGGTCACTGGGTAAAAATATCAGTTGAGTATATTACCGAGCATTTTTCAAATCAATTCAATATGATATCTGATAACCTTGAAGCTCTCCTTCAAGGAATCACCCATGTGTTAACCCTCGTTCATCCATTACTATTTATCTTTATCATTTGTGTTATTGCATATGCCATTCATAGAAAAACCAGCCTGGTCATTGGTGTTTCGATGGCATTATTATTGATTTATAACCAGGGTTATTGGCTCGAAACGCTAAATACGTGCGCTCTTGTTTTAGTTTCAACCATTGTTTCTGTTGTAATGGGCATCCCAATTGGGATTATTTCTGCACATCGCCCTGTCATATTTAAATGCATTCGTCCCTTTTTAGATCTCATGCAGACCATTCCAACATTTGTCTATCTAATTCCAACCCTTATGTTATTTGGCTTGGGTATGGTGCCTGGAATGATATCAACAGTTATTTTTTCAATTCCAGCTCCCATTCGTCTGACATATTTAGGGATCAGCAGCGTACCTCAACAACTGATTGATGCTGGAAAATCATTTGGATCTTCACCTTTTCAAATGCTTTACAAAGTTGAGATCCCTCATGCAATGCCAACAATTATGGCCGGCTTAACGCAATGCATCATGCTTTCATTGTCAATGGTTGTCATTGCGGCACTTGTTGGTGCTGATGGTTTAGGCAAACCTGTTATCCGTGCTTTAAATACTGTGAACATTGCTCAGGGATTTGAAGCAGGAATGGCAATTGTTGTCCTGGCAATTATCTTAGATCGCTTGCTAAAGCAGCCAGGAAATATCGATAATACGAATGGGCGCATTCTATAAAAAAGGATTAGCTAATGACTGAGGCCATTCGCTTTGAAAATGTTGATGTTATTTTTGGCCCATCGCCTGAACATGCAACTGATTTGATGGATCAAGGTCATGATAAAGAAGAGATTCTATCCAAAACACAAAATATTGTTGCTGTCCATGATGCCAGTTTTTCCATTATGAAAGGGGAAACTTGTGTCTTAATGGGTCTGTCGGGTTCCGGAAAATCAACATTGCTCAGATGTCTGAATGGCCTGGTCAAGCCGACACGTGGAAATGTTTTTGTGCGTCATGGCCACAAAGACATTAATTTGGCCACTTGTGATCGAAAAGAACTTCATTTGTTAAGAACACAATGTATATCCATGGTTTTTCAACAATTTGCGCTGATGCCCTGGCGGACCATTCGTGAAAATGTGGCGTATGGGCTTGAAATTGCCGGTCTGTCTAAAAAAGAGCGTTTTAAAATTGTTGAAGAAAAACTTGCTATGGTGCAACTCAGTGAATGGGCAGATCAGTATCCATCGGATCTCTCTGGTGGTATGCAACAGCGTGTCGGTCTGGCCAGAGCTCTTGCAATAGATGCGGATATACTGTTGATGGATGAACCCTTTTCAGCCCTTGATCCACTGATCCGCGAACATCTTCAGGATGAACTCATTCAACTTCAAAAGGACTTAAAAAAAACCATTGTTTTTGTCAGTCATGACCTGGATGAAGCATTAAAACTCGGTTCACAGATTGCGATTATGGAATCTGGAAATATTGTTCAGGTCGGTGCACCTGAAGACATTGTTTCTCAACCATCCAATGAGTATGTAAAAAAATTTGTCGCCTCAATGAATCCTTTAAAAACTCTCAGATGTTCGGCTCTCATGCGTTTTGCTGAAGAGCTTTCATCTGTTGATGGTTCCAATATTAAAGCATTGGATCAGGAACAGCGATATTTATGTTATCTTTCTGAAAATGGGACGTTACAAAAAATAACGACTGATGGCATCTCTCTTGAACTTGTTTATTACCAACAAAGCATGGATATATCGTCCATATCAAACCAAACAATTTTGCTTGCCAACCTGAATACACCGATGAGAAAAGCAGTTGAAATGAACTACGCAACAGGTTTTCCTGTGCCAGTTGTCGATCAGGAAAAGCGATTACTTGGTGTTGTTGGTGCACAGGAGATTTTTCGAGGTATTTTATAGCGATCTTATTACATTAACATCAAAACGAAAAAATAATTAAAAGAACAAAGCTTTATGCATAAAGAAAAATTAATCAAAATAATTGGAAAAGAAGCATACAATGATACATTTGAGTGCATTAAAGACCTTATCGAAAATGGCTTATCCCTGGATAGATTCACAGATGATTGCCAAAAACCAAATCGTCAAGACATAACATTTTTTCTTGCATCATGGTGTAAACATATTGGGCTCAGAATTGACGATTATAGAGAATGGTTGATTGCTTATTGTATTGATGTTCTTTCCGGGATATCTTCCAGCAAACCATCCAAGATACGTCATAGTACAAAATCAGCAATCAAATATATCCACAAATCTGATACTACATTTTCATGTATATGTGAACATAATATTTTCAAAGCCACATGTTCAAATACTTGTCCGATGTATACAAAAATGAATAACCTGTATTTATTGAAACTTGAAAAAGAGAAACAAAGAATTGAAGAAATCAAAAAACAGAACTTAGCAATCGAACAAGAACCTGTTGAATTAAAGAAGGAAAAAGATATCAAACAGTTTGAAAAGACTGTTGAACTTATCAGGCAATACTTGAAAAAAGGACATAGGAAAAAAGAAATTACTGAAATGCTTAACAAAGAAGGATACACAACCATTACTGGAAAAAAATGGAAAGTAACGACTTTATCAACTTTTGCAGCACAAAATAACCTGAACCCTGAACATATAAAGCGCAAAAAGAAACGCTAAATCGAAAGCGGCGTATTTCAAAAATGGGCTTATTTTCTGAGCCCTAAAAGTTCGTCACATACCACACACAGCACAGGCATGTTGTAAAGATCAATAACGTCGAATATGTTCTTCTTGCAGGGAACTTTTGTCTATCAATTTAAGTGAATCTTTGATACAAAATGATGCATGTTTAAAGCCATTGATAAAAAAGAACAAAAAGAAATAATTATTATTGATGACCGATGGAATAAACATTCTATTGAAGAATTACGTTCTTGCGCTCAGAATAATCAGTTAATATGTCCGGAATGTAGACAACCAGTATTGGTTAAAGCCGGTGAAATCAAACAGTGGCATTTTGCACATCGTGATACAGGTTCCTGTCCATTGACAAATGAGTCACAATCTGTCCTCAAGGGTAGATGTATTCTTTATCGATGGTTATCCCAAAAATATCCGGGTAAGGTCAGCCTCGAAAAATCAATTTCTGATATTGATTTACCCCGTCCTCTGGATTGCTATATTGAAACTGATATAAAAAAAAGATTTGCTTACTGGATTTTGGAGTCTGGCTTTCGCTCTCATGGGAAAATAAAAGAACAATTGATTGGGAAAGACGTTTATTTTCAAATGGTATTTCTGGCCAATATGATTCGAAAAGGTCCGGAGGAGCTATCTACTCTTGTATTAACTCCAACAGAACGTTCTTTTGCATATCGATCTGAATACAACCAGTTATATAGTGAAACAAAGGATGCTGCCTTGACATATTTAGATCTAACGAATCAATATCTCCACACTTTTCGGGGGTTATTCATCGTTCATAAACCGCAAATCTTTTCATATAAAAAACGATTGTCTGAGCAACTCGATAAGGTGCTGATATCGCCCAAAAATGGTGAATTTGTTTATCCAGGAGAATATGAAAAACTCAAGTGGATTAAAAATAAAGGGGTGACAGCACAAAACAATACAGGAACAAAAAGCCACAAGAATACGATACCGAAGAATAAGGTTGTAAAGCAAAAATCTGTGATAAAAAATGCTGACAGGGATGAATCCATTTCTAATGGTAATCCACTTGATTATATGACAAAGGCTTATCCATGTAAAAAATGCAACAAACTTACAAAGGATTGGGTTAAGCTGAATTTATCAACTCAAACGTGTATCTGTCGTAACTGCATCAACAAATCATGAAAGATTGTATCTTTAATGGGGAGAATTATTTGTCTTAAAACGCAAAAACTCCCCAAACAACTAATGAGTAAGACAATTTTATAGTGTCTTTATTTCATCTTATTCATCTTTTTCAGTATAACCATGGTTCAAAAAAAGAATGAACTGTTGGCTACGAATATGCTTGATGATTCATTCTTGAACAGTCAAACATTACAAATGGGAAATTATTTTCAGTTCTTAAGAAAAACGTATTATTTAAGCATTTCTAAGTCAAGCTTGACACAAACGCCTAGATATTGTAATATTTAGGAAAGCCTAAAAAATAAAGTCCTCATTTAATAATTGCTCATTCTGTTTTTGAACCATGATTACACTGAAGAAGATGAATAAGATGAATTTAAAGTGTTTTTATTTCATCTTATTCATCTTCTTCAGTGTAATCATGGTTCAAAAAATAGAGTGAACAGTTTTGTACGCATATGCTTGATGTTTAATTCTTGGGAAAGCATTTTTAAATGGGGAACTTGTTTTTTGAGTAATCCTTAGTATTTAAAGCAAACATTATTTTTTGATCAGTAATTAATATTCGATTATAAGGAGATTTTAATGAAAATTGCCATCAGCGGAAAAGGCGGCGTTGGGAAAACCACCTTAGCAGCACTGCTAGCTCGAACATTGAGCGCAATGGAAAAACAAGTCCTGGCAATAGATGCTGATCCTGACGCCAACTTTGCAGCCGCATTGGGAATACCAGATGCTGAATCCATTACACCCATTTCCCATATGAAAGAATTGATTCATGAGCGAACAGAAGTACAGTCCGGCACAATTGGTGGTTTTTTTAAAATGAATCCCACAGTTGATGATCTACCAGATTCCTTATCTGTCAATTATGAAAATATTAAATTCATGCGTTTGGGTGGCATAAAAAAGGGGGGCGGTGGATGCATTTGTCCAGAAAGTACGCTTCTGAAAGCATTGATTACTCATGTGGTGATTGGACGAAATGAAATCGTAATAATGGATATGGAGGCCGGTATTGAACATTTGGGACGTGCAACAGCCAGTTCGGTAGATAAATTGATTGTTGTTGTTGAACCTGGAAAAAGAAGTATTGAAACGTTTCATCATATTTATCAATTGGCAAACGATCTTGGGCTGAAAGACATTGCTGTGGTGGCGAACAAAGTAAGGAATTCACGTGAAGAAACTTTTATTCTCGAACACGTCGCTGATGTTCCCATTTTAGGTTGCTTACCCTATGAAACACGCTTTATTGAATCTGATCTGGCAGGAGAATCCCCTTTTGAGAGAGATACCCAATCGAAAAAAGAATTGGTGAATATTGTCAATCAGTTATTTCCATCCAAGTAAAATATGGATGTTGATTATAAGGAGACCCTATGCTTTTTTTATCAATCGGAGCACAAGGTAGCAGTGTCGTTGACTTACAACAAAAACTGAACACCTTGCGTTTTCCTTGCGGTCGAGAGGATGGTTTTTATGGTCCTGCAACCGAGTCGGCGGTGATCGCTTTTCAAAAAAGCCACAACATTGTTTACGATGGCATCGCAGGCCCTGAAACTTTGATATCATTGGATATGTATACTGATGAAGAAATCAAGGCAGCAAAAGAGGACCATCCAGTATACAATGCCCTGAAATCAATGACCACTCAAAAAGTGTCAGCGCTTTTTTCACAGGCGCCTGTTCGAACCATTGATGCCCACTTTCCGATAGTGAAAGAAGCTCTGGTTGCGCATCAGTTGACTGATATCAGATCAGTTGTTTTTGCACTATCAGCCATTTCTGCTGTTTCTGCTTCTTTTAATGTTCATGAAGAGGCTGTCACCCGGTTCAATACATCACCCGGCGGATTGCCTTTTGATTTATATGATAATCGACGAGATATTGGAAATAGTGGCCATCCTGATGGTGAACGTTTTAAAAGTCGTGGATATTGTATTTTTAGAGGGCGATTTCAATATGAAAAATTGAGTACAATGGTTGGTATCGGCAAACAGCTACTTGAGCAACCTGAGCAGGTAATGAAAGTATCCATGGCGTCAAAAATACTGGCCATTCTTATTTCTGATCAAGAAAAGAATATTAAATGCGCTTTGCTACAAAACAATCTAAAACTTGCATATCAGATTTTAACCAAAGATCTTGAAGGTTTTGATCGTTTTCGTGCCACCTATCGGAAAGGCATGTTGCTTTGGGGATAATATGGGTTGTTTTTCTCAGGCAACCGATTTGTTTGAGATGATGCCACATTAAAAACAGGAGATTCATATGAAATGTCCAGCATGTTCCACACGCCTTCGTGTTAAGAAAACAGAAGACATGATTGTGGATGTTTGCAAATATGGCTGTGGTGGTCTCTGGCTAGACCGCTCAGAATATAAAAAAGTGGACCAGCAAAATGAGACAGCCGGAAAAGAATTACTTCATATTGAACGTAATCCACATATTAAAGTCAACCATTCACTTCGTCGAATGTGCCCACGATGTGAAACAATTGTCATGGCGCGTCGATTTTCATCGTTTAAGCGTCAGGTTGAAATTGATACCTGTCCTTACTGTGGCGGATATTGGCTTGATGGTGGCGAACTTGAACGTATTCGTTCATTGTTTGAGGACCAAAAGGACAGGTATAAGGCCACTGATCGTTATCTTTCAGATTTTCAGGAAATGGCCATTCAAAAGTATGCGAAAGAAAATAAAGCGCTTGAAAAACAAAACGATCGTGATGAATCCACGATTTCACGTTTTTTTCGTTTTCTAAATCCTTTTTAAAATAGAAAGATTGACACGGCTATGATAATTCCAGATTTCCAAGATTTTTTGAATAAAGATAAACAGATTGCTGTCGTCGGGCTAGGGTATGTTGGATTACCACTTTCAGTCTACCTTTCCCAGTACTTCAGTGTAATTGGCTTTGATATTCAAGTCAAACGCGTCAAAGAACTTCAAATGGCTATTGATCGTACTCGAGAAGTTGATTCTGATCGCCTAAAACAGTCAAAAGTAACATTTACTGATGAACCTGAAACGTTGGCATCATGCTCTGTTATCATTATAGCAGTGCCAACCCCTATTGATGATGCGCGCATTCCAGACCTCAAGCCCCTTTGTCATGCTACTAAAATAACCGGTCGATTTATTCAAAAAAATGCTGTGATTGTCTATGAATCCACTGTCTATCCCGGAGCAACTGAAGAAATATGTGTGCCCATTTTGGAAGAATATTCAGGAATGACTTTTGGAGCGGATTTTTCAGTGGGGTATTCACCTGAACGAATTAATCCTGGGGATCGTGAAAGAACCCTGGATAAAATAACAAAAGTGGTTTCTGGCTCCGATAATGCAACCCTTGCGTTACTTTCAAAAATTTATGGACAGATTGTTCATGCAGGGATCCACCGGGCGACCTCAATTAAAGTTGCTGAAGCTGCAAAAGTAATAGAAAATACACAACGCGATATCAATATCGCTTTAATGAATGAATTATCTATGATTTTTAACCGCATGGGCATCAGTACTCAGGATGTTTTAGATGCTGCATGCACAAAATGGAACTTTCTGCCCTTTCATCCAGGACTGGTTGGCGGTCACTGTATTGGTGTTGATCCTTATTACCTGACATTTAAAGCAGAATCGCTGGGGTATCATCCAGAAATGATCCTTGCTGGTAGAAGAATCAATGATGGCATGGGAAAATATATTGCCGAACGAACAGTCAAAATGATCATCGCAACAGGTAAGCCTGTTCTTGGTGGACGAGTTGCTGTGCTGGGCCTCACGTTTAAAGAAAATGTGCCTGATTTAAGAAATACAAAAGTTATTGATATCATTCATGAACTAAATGAATATGGATTAAGTGTTGATGTGCACGACCCCTATGCAGAGGAAACAGAGGCAAGGGATCATTTAAATCTGTCGTTAACAAAACTGTCAGATATTCCCAAAGTGAATGCCATTGTTATTGCTGTAAAACATCAACAATATCTGGATATGGGGCTTGAAAAGATTTCTCAGCTTTGTATTCCTGAAAGTCCTTTAGTTATTGATGTTAAAAACGCTTTTAATTCTGAGATCGCAAAGGACTTGGATGTTATGTATTGGTGTTTATAGTATTGAACGGCCGATAGACTCAAGAAAGCCCATACCAAGAATGACGTGTGCGACATATAGTATCGCCGCTAACACATTGATCATCATTCAAAACATTTTTGTCAACTGATAATATATAATGGGCAGACGATCGGGTAAGTCTGTAATATCAGAAATAACATGATGGTTTCCTTTGCCATAAAGGTCATCAAGGTGCGCATGAACAGACAAATTAACTGTAATACCATGAATATAAATTCCTTTACTTCGCGCTTCAAGGATGGCCTTGCGTGTATCTTTTATCGCATAATCCTTTTTATAATCTGCATCATTGGGAAAACCATCGCTTACAACAATGACCAGGCGAATTTTTGATTGAAACTGTTCAAAGAGATTATTGACATGACGAATGGCTGCCCCCATTCGTGTGCTTCGTAAAGAGGTCATATTTCCAATCTTGTTTTTTACGAATACAGACATTTTTTCGTCCATTTGTTTGATCCAATAAAAAGACACAGCGTGACGTCCCACACTGGAAAAACCTGCAATGGCAAATGGATCGCCACATTGTTTTAAGGCCTCACAAAATATCACGATCGCATCCTGTTCAACATCAAGAACTGTTTTCCTTGATTGAGGCAACACATTGGCAGTGGATCTTGACAAATCAACAAGCAAAAAAACTGCCACATCGCGATACTCTTTGACCCGTTTTGTATAGATTCTGTCTGATGGTGTTTTTCGGATTTTGCGATCAATACTATATTCCAGTAATTGTCGATAGTCAAAGGCATCACCTTCCTGCCAGCGTCGAAGAATTTTAAGACCTTCAGGACGAATCATCTCAAATCGTCTTCGAATATGTCTCAATAAACCGGAATGTTCTTGAATGGATTGGTCGTAACGCACATTGGATGTCTGCGGATACTCTAATTGAATGACACGTGTGTATTTAATTTTATAACTGAATATGTCTGAATCCCATTCATTGTAATAGAAAAGTTCACCGGCTTCATGGGTTGCAGCCAAAGTTTCATGATGTTTATTCTGTTCCTTTAGGTTGATCATTATTTGCTTCACAGAATGGGCATCGGTTGCACAAGCACTTAAATGTTGAATATCTTGATGTCCTAATTCTTTTTTATGATAAAGGTGTTTACGTATGTCAGATTTATAGATTTTAATATTTTTTTGTCGTAAAGCTGAACTTATTTTTAAGGCCTTTTGATCAAATGATTCAATTGTTTGTTCAATATGTTCTAAACAAAGTTTATTGTTAAATGGTGTTTTGATTTCAAGATGATTGAAGGCAACATTGAAAGCATCAAAAAAACTCCACACTAAATATGCGCTGGTTTCTACACTTGCACGTTGATGATCAAGTTGTTTTATTGTCCCCATGACCTGATCATACAATTTGTCTGCACATCGATCCGAGTGAATATCAAAAACACCGGCATTGTAAATGCTTTGCAAAACAGAATGATTCATGTTGCCTTTTTGCAAAACAGATTTAAAAATGGGCATGCCTGTTCGCAATAATCCATAATAATCTCTTTTCAGGCAACATCGAACACGAATATGCTCAAACACAATAAATAAATTTTTTGCCAGACAGGTATTTGAAAATGAGTTGATATATCGATAGAAATCACTTCCTTTTTGGTGCTTTAACTGAAAGTTTATTTCAGGGTAAAGATCGTTCAATTTTTCAAGATCTAATTCATATGAACCATACTCAAAAAGGCTGATTTCCCATCGTACCAAAAGTTTGTATAGCTTTTGATTGTCATCCTTGTTTGGAAAAATATCGATCTCATCTGGTAAATAAATGCACATACCGTCACTATAGACAAGGGGGCTATTGGTGCTCTGAAATGGTTTTGGTATTTGGGATAAAGACAGGATTCTCACATATGTACCAATGCGAGCATGTACATACTGAGCGAGTTTGTGATGAATCGATTTTAATGAGAAAGATGTTTGTAAAGAATCGAAAACATTTTTAGCAATTTCAGAGTTGATAGAAAAATACACCATTCCTTTTTCTGGCTGGGATGAATATTTTTCTATTCCTTTTTGAATAAAGGTTTCAAATGCATGAGCATTTAAATGTTGTAAGCCTTTGTTCAGACCTTCCTCGCATGCATAGATCCATTGAACGTTTATTTGTGCCAATCGACTGAATTGTTTTAATTGAAAGGCTCTTTTTTCGGGTTGAAGAGATTCGCAAATTTTTGGAAGGTATTGTGTGAGATTCTTGCTTTGATGAAAATTTAGTTGCTTTGAAAAAGATTCTCTGAATAACGTAAGCATGGCTAAAGAACCATGCAAATCCCCTGACATCATTATTTTTTTAAAAGACTGGAAGGGTCGATTGAGAATATAAATGCCAATATCATAAAGCATATCCAGGGTAAGAAAAAACGCTGTTGTCAATTCAGAGTGCCTTTGTAACAAAATCATTGGGAGAAGTTCGGCAATGAGTATGCCCAGGGTTGTTCCTTTGTTCGCATAGGTTTTGACATGGATAACAAAGGTATCAATTAAATCATCCGATTTTTCGGATATTATTTGTTCAAATCCACTGAAAACCAAGTATCCAAAATCAATTTCAATATTAAATGACCATAGGGTGATATCAACAATTGATTTTATTTGAGAGTCGTCCAGCAGATTTTGATTTTTCTTAAGGATTTGAGCCAGATTGGGCTCAAACAACAATAATTGATCGATTGGGTGATCTGACAAAAAAACACAATCCTTTTCACTATCAAAAAGTATTAACCCGTAAGAAATGTCAGGCAAATAAGGGTCCCATGATCGTCAGGGTCTTCATCTTGCGATTTGGAGATAATTTGGATATCTCCCCCATATTTTTCCATAAATTTCTTAACCAGTGGCATACCAAAACCTGTTCCTGTTTCACCATCAGTTCCTATTCGGTTTGTCGTTTTTGAAATATCAAAAAGATCTTTGAGTAAATCTTGAGGAATACCAATGCCGGAATCTTGAATCACAAGACAGATTTCATGGGAATCCTGTTTATCAATATATATTCTTATCGATGAACCGGTTTTGGAAAACTTGACCGCGTTTGTGATCAAATTGTTAAAAACTGTATTCACCAAAGAAATTTCTTCAGCCTTGACCTGTATGTTTTCTGGAATATCCAATTTGAGATCAATGTTTTTATTATCAAGCTTTACTTTGAGTATAGCAAGGGATTGCTCCATTGTATGTTTGAGACGAACCGGATACGTACTCATTTGTTTTTCTTCAGTTGCCATCAAACGTCGGGTCAGGTCAATAACATTCATCCCATCTATGGATGCATTCAGTATATCTTTAATAATATCAGTTTCTTGTGGAAAATCAATTAAGTATTTTGAATAACTTTCAATGGCTCCCAGTGGGTTACTTAAATCATGACAGAGTACATGAAGTAATTCTCGCTGAGATTCAACCTGTTTATTCAATAATTCTTTAGTGTGCTGAAGGCGTAAATGTGTTTTCACTCTTGCCAATAACTCACGCGGTCGAAAAGGTTTGGTGATATAATCGACACCACCAATCTTATATGCTTCCTCAATGCTTTCTTCATCATCTTTGGCTGTGATAAAAATGACTGGAATATCTGTTGTGTTTGAATTTTTCTTAATCTGACGACAGACATCAAATCCATCCATTTCAGGCATGATAATGTCCAACAGCACAAGATCGACCTTTTCTTCCTCCAGTAAAGACAGAGCATCTTCACCAGATGTTGCGGGAATAACATCATATTCTTTAAGGATAGCTAACAGCATATCAATATTTGCTTCTGTATCATCTACGACAAGTATGGTCATTTGTTTTTGGTCTTCTATGTTCATGACAAAACCTCATCTATCGCTTGAAGCGCTTGTTTAAATTTGTATTTTTTGATTAATGGCTTAATTTTTTCGAGTAGTTCTGTGTCTGATAATAAAAGCTCATAAGATTCCAGCTGATCGATAACAGGCTGAATTAATGGCGGGCGACGTTTTTTTAATCCAGCCATTAATTCTTGAAACAGTTCATTGCGTTTGTCTTTCGAAATACCCTCTTTTTTCTTTTGTGATTCTTGCTGTACATTGAATAATGAACTGTTTTTAATTTCGTTAATAACATTCATTAATTCAGTTTCAAAGGGTTGAAGAAGGTCTTGATCCAGTGTTTGATCCACTTTGACCGCAATTTCATGAAGCGCTTTTGCGCCAATATTGGCGCTGAGACCTTTGATCGTATGAATAATTCGTTTTGCAACATTTATATCTTCCTTAAGGAACTGGCGTAATTCATTGGTAATTTCTTGATAATCATTAGCAAAGTCTCGTAATATTTTTGAATACAGAGCTTTATCACCCACCAAACGCCTTAGCCCATCAGCGGTATCAATATGAATAAAATCAGGAATAATCTCAGATAAATTCTTTTGGTTTTCTGAAATATGAACGTCTTCTACCTCACATTTTTTGGATACATATGTTAATAAAGTCGAAAATAGTTTTTCAACTTCAATGGGCTTATTTAAATGGGCGTTCATTCCATATTCCTGAGTTTTTTTGATATCACGAAGCAATGCATTGGCAGTGAGCGCAACAATGGGAATGTTTGAGTCCAGTTTACGTATCTCTTGAGTGGCTTCATACCCATCCATCACAGGCATCTGGATATCCATTAATATTAATTCGTACTTATCGGGATTTTGTTTATATTTTTGTACTGCTTCTTTTCCATTATGAGCATTATCAATAATGATGCCACTGGGGGCAATCATTCCATGTATAATTTCTCGATTCATGCCATTATCTTCAACCAGTAACAGATGGCTCCCATTGAGGGAGGTCAATTCTTTCTTTAAAGAGCAGGTGTCTAACGCTTGATCGGTCTTTTTTTGAATGCTGCCGGCAAAGACATTCATGATCACATTGTATAGCAATGAGGGGTCAATGGGTTTGTGAAGAAAAATATCGATTCCTTGATTTTTTGCTGCATCAACCACAGTTTCCTGGCTATATGATGACACCATAATTATCGTTGTCGGAAGATCACGACAATGCTTTTTAATAATTTTGGTTGCTTCTATGCCATCCATTCCAGGCATTCTCCAGTCCATCATCACCATATCATAATGTTTATCTTCATTGCATGTCATTCTAATCGCTTCTTCACCACTGCTTGCAATATCAACTTGAATGGCATATTGTTTTAACAACTCTTTAAGAATGTTTTGCCATGATGGGGTGTCATCAACAATCAGAATTTTTTTATCAGTAAAGAGTTGTCGCTCAATATCTTGTTTTAGGGTTTCTTTGAGGGCAATTTCAAAAATAAATGAACTCCCTTTCCCATATTCACTTTCAATCCAGATGCGTCCTCCCATCAAGTGAACAAGTTGCTTGGAAATCGCAAGCCCCAGACCGGTTCCACCATATTTGCGTGTGGTGCTTGTATCTGCTTGGGAAAACGACTGAAATAGCTTGGCTTGCTGTTCTTTTGTTAATCCGATTCCAGTGTCGCGAACTTCAAAACGATAAAAATCCTTTTTAATCGATTTAATATAGATTCCCACTTCCCCTTTATCAGTAAACTTTACAGCATTATTAACCAGGTTGGTCAGGATCTGTCCCAATCGTAATGGATCGCCATGCAGGTTCATATTCATGCCTTGATCATAAGAAACGACAAAATCCAGATTTTTTTCTGTTGTTCTCATTTCTACCATTGTGGTTACGTTTTCAATGACTGAATGGAGATTAAAATCTATTTTTTCAATTTCGAGTTTGCCGGCTTCAATTTTGGAAAAATCAAGGATATCATTAATAACACCCAGTAAAACAGTGGCAGAATTTTCAATTTTGTTAATATAATCTTTTTGTTGTGGAGTGAAATCGGTTTGCTTCATGAGGTAGGTCATACCAATGATTGCATTCATGGGGGTTCGAATTTCATGACTCATATTGGCCAAAAAATCACCTTTGGCCTTATTTGCGAGATCTGCTTCTATTTTTGCTTTTTGAAGTTTTTCCGATGTTTTTTTATGTTCTTCAACTTCTTTTTGAAGGCGAAAACTGGTGGCTTTTATTTTTCGGTTAAAATGAAAAAATAAGATAATAGATAAGGTCATAACTAAAAATATGACAAGAGTGAGAAGAATGACTGGCCAATATTTTTGAATCACATCTTTCAGGTTAATTATGCCAAAATCTTTATAAGGACCATAGCCAAGTATTTTTTGACAATCATGAACCGATTGATAGTTCAATGGTATGGTCCATCCACTGCATGAAGCAGCCTTTGCTGCAGTTGAGTTTTCTGACATGCCAATCAATTGAATCGCCACTGATTCTGCCAATGCATCTGATGTATGTTTGACTTTCGCAATTGGCCATTCCGGATACATGCGTGTGGAATGTAAATAGGGTGGATGAAAATCTTCTGCATGATCATGAATTACATGAAAATAATCAAGGTCAATTTTTCCTTCCAATTGCATTCGCTCCAACGTATCTGTGCGGACTGTGCCAGCATCAACACGTCCATCTTTCACCGCAAGAACAACTGCATCATGAGTACCGCCAAAGGAAAATGACGAAAAATCGGAAAAAGGATCAATCCCTTTTTCTTTCAGTTCCCGCCAGGCCATAAGCCATCCACCAAATGAATTCTCTTTGACAGCCATAAAGCTTTTCCCTTTGAGTTCGATCAGGCGCTGAACATTCTCTCTTTGTTTTAAACAAAATATGACCCCTCCAAAATAGGTATGTGTCCCAATCAGTCGTTTGTTTTTTAAAGTGGCAATCCGATTCACTCCAAATTTTATTTCCAGTTCAACATAAATTGATGAGTTGGCCAGTATAAAATCAACAGCGCCGCTATCTACCATATTATTGATATGATCAAAATCGATTGGAATAATTTTGAATTTATTTCCAGGGAGTTTTTCTGTCAGGTAATCAGCAGTGGGGGACCATTTTTTAAGACAGTGGGCCGCACCTCTTTTTGCCAGTATGCCAATTTTGATTGTTTTTTCCTGGGACGACAAAACATCCTGTTCTTGAAGAAACAACATACAAAAGCATAGACATATCAGGACTCTTTTTATCATATTCATGGTTTCCTTTTTCTCTTAGAATGCTTTCCCAAAAAATAGTTAAGGAAAGCGCGAATAAGGAGTTCCGCATTTAATGAGGAACTTATATTTCGAGGACTTCTAATGTTTACATATTAAGTTCAAGTATATTGAATTATAGTTAGATAACACAATGAGATTCAATTCGAGCTGTATTTTTTACAATACAAAAAAGCTCTATAAAAATCAATAACTCTTTACAATGGGTGTATGTAGAGTTAAATGCACTTCACTTTTAACACCGATTTCCATCTATTTGATTTTCAATAAAATTTCGTCCTAGGAAAGCCAAAAAAATAAATTCTTCATTTAATAATTGCTCATTCTGTTTTTGAACCATGATTACACTGAAGAAGATGAAAAAGATGAACTAAAAGTGTTTTTATTCATCTTTTTCATCTTCTTCAGTGTAATCATGGTTCAAAAAATAGAGTGAACAGTTTTGTACGCATATGCTTGATGTATAATTCATTAAACGTTCTGAAAAAGACCCATATTGATGGGGATTTTTTTTCATCTTTTCGGAAATGATCTTTTTCAATTCTGTGGCTTTTTTCACCAACGCTCTATTGATATCTTCTTCGGACTTATCCCTGGTATTAAAATCATCCCAAAAGGCGGTGTCTGATAGAGATCTAATTTTTACAACATCCTTGATCCCGGTAATCGTTAATTCCTGATCCAGCATTTCACGAATTTTTGCACTGCATTTTTTTAGATCAAAGGATTCTTTATTTTCAAAATGTTGTCTGGCGACCATCAAAAAAAGACTGATCCATTTCAGATCTCTTTTGTAATCAAGAACAGATGGGTCAGGTGTGAGGGCTTCAT
>Ga0272440_1000286_pt1 | contig 42859 bp, 16 predicted proteins | sample SSMMMBAug17_FD_192440 | JGI IMG/M metagenome (GOLD analysis project Ga0272440, IMG submission 192440) | Marine sediment archaeal communities from Little Sippewissett salt marsh, Falmouth, MA, United States - SSM-MMB-Aug17 | ecosystem: Environmental > Aquatic > Marine > Wetlands > Sediment ...
TCTGTGTCAAGCGGACACCAAAAGCTGAGCGCTTTTTTACAACTATTGTTTTTCCGATTTAAAAGAACGTTAGTTCATTAAATTAAATCCTTTTTCAGCTTTTGGTGCAGCTTACACCTGTTCAATAAACCATTTGATCATGAAATAATCAAACAAAGGTAATAGGTCTTTTTTCAAAAGTCGGCAACAGTTTGTGTAGTGCCAAACACAACAAGGCTTGCCACTACACTGGCTGTTGCGTTAATTACATTTATCATAGCATGATTGCTATGAAATAACAAAACAAGGGAGGGTATTCATGAAGTTTACGTTTTTAAAACATTTAATCTTTGGATTTTTTGCATTATTGATATTCACAGCAAGTAATACGCCAGTCTTTGGGCAGGCCAGGTGGACATTTATGATTTACTTGGATGGAGATAACAATCTTGAGCCATATGCAATATCAGATTTTCTTGAAATTGCTACAGTTGGAAGTAATGCCAATGTAAACTTTGTCATTCAGATGGATCGAATTGATTTTGAAGATTCAAGTTATGGAGATTGGACAGGGTGCAAGAGGTTTTATGTCACAAAAGATTTAACACCAACTGCCCAAAATGCAATCGACGATCTTGGTGAGATAAATATGGGAGATCCAGAGGAATTCATCAAGTTTTATAACTGGACAGTCAATAGATACCCTGCGGATAATTATGCAATTATTTTATGGGATCATGGCGATGGATGGTCTAAAAAAAAGGGAGGCCGGAGAAAACAAACCTGGAAAGGCGTTTGTTTTGATGATTCGAATTCTGAAGATGGTCTTGAAATGAAAGAACTCAAAAATGCCATCAATTCTTTAACTATTAAACCAAAACTTATTGGTTTTGATGCTTGCCTTATGGCAATGCTCGAAAATGCCTACGTTCTAAAAGACACTGGTATTGAAGTTATGGTTGGATCCGAAGAATTAGAACCAGGGGATGGTTGGCCATATCATACCATTTCTGAAGGGCTTGTAAATAACCCAGAATGGACGCCAAAGCAGCTTGGGACATGGATTGTTGATAAATATTATGAATCATACGATATGGATGAAACGCAATCAGCAGTGGACTTGACCAAAATCAATGCATTATCACAATCATTCGATCAATTTGCTTCTTTATTAAAAGTGTCCTGGAGTAATATATCTGAACTAAAAGATCCTGCGAAAGAAGTTATGAGCCGCATAAAAGATTGTGTCATTCATACAAAGAATGGTGATAATTATCGTGGTGCTGAAGGACTTGCCATATATTTTCCATATTCTGAATATGATTATGATTCTTCATATGACAATACAGATCTGGCACAAGATACAAGTTGGGATGAATTCTTATCAGAGTTTTACAATTCAATGTCAGGTTCCCTGATTGAAATTATTAGAAGTAAAAGTGTTGAGTTTGATGGCGGATGGAATTATGACCATATTGACCTTTATAGTTTTTGTGAAATATTATCCAACGAAAATAATGAAAGCGCTGTTCAATACCAGGTGAATGAAACTGAATATAACTTTGTCGATATACAAAATACAGGCACCAAAGAAGAAATCTCTGATGATAGTAAAGTAAGAATTAATCCCACAGATTTTTCATTTACCTACTATGATGAAGTCTATTCATCTTTTTTGGTAAGTGATAATGGTGTTGTATACTTTAATAGCTCTGGCAGCGTTGAATCATCGAATGAAAGTATTCCAAGATGCACCGCATGGGGTGAATCTTTTATTTCACCATTTTGGGATGATTTCAATGGCGCCAATATTTTTTGGGAAGTTAAAAATGAAGATGGAGTCAAACAATTGATTATTCAGTGGCATGAAGCATACCACTATGATTCCACGCCTGATAATCATGTGACATTTCAAGTCATTTTATATGAAAATAATCAAATAAAATTTCAATATAAAGACACAAATTTTGGAAATAATGACTGGAACTATGGTGGGAGTGCGACTGTTGGTATTCAAGGATCATTGCAAAATGGATTGTTATATTCATATAATAATGCAAAAATAATGAATCAAACCGCATTATTATTATCAAGGATTACAGATGATGAGTGTCATTACCAGATTTCTTCAAATCAAAAAGAATTTTCTTATATTGGCGGAGAAGCAACCATACAACTTGCAACAGGAGATGAGTGTGAGTGGGTATCCACTTCAGACGTTAACTGGATCATACTGCTGGAGGGTAAAACTGGAGTTGGTAGTGGGCAAGTGAAATATCAGGTGAATCAAAATTCGTCTTTTGATAAACGAACAGGTACGATAAAGATTGCAGATAAAACCTTTACAGTCATTCAAAACTCTTCATGTACCTTTAAAATATCTCCACTCGAAAAACAATTTGATTCTAGTGGCGGTACAGGTGTTGTAAGTGTCAAAACATCAGGTCCATCGTGTAATTGGAGTTCAAAAGTAAACAATTCCTGGATTAATATAACTTCAGGAAGTTTTGGGACAGGTGATGGAAAGGTATGGTATTCTGTTGATAATAACGCGACCATGAGCGATCGTTCTGGAACGATTGAAATCGCAGATCAAGTTTTCAAAATTACCCAGGAAAAAAGCCAACACGAAATCATTGAGATAGACAATAACGCAGTCATTAAAGATATCAATGTGGAATTGGGATCCAGTCAAATATATAAAATAACCATCCCATCAGGAACAACACGATTCGTCGTTTCAACAGAGGGGGGAACAGGTGATTGTGATTTATATATGATGCTTGGACAGGCGCCTTCAGCAATTTTAGATCTGTATGACTATTCATCAGACTCATATGGTAATGAAGAATCAATTCATTTGTCAGATCCAACGCCTGGAGAATGGTATATTATGCTCTATTCTTATGAAACTTTTAGAAATGTTATATTAAACGCAAACTATTCTGATTTCGTTTGCTCATATACCTTATCTTCTACTGAAGCGAGTTTTTATTATTCAGGCGGTAATGGCAGTTTTCAAATACAAGCATTAGATACTTGCAACTGGACCTTGTCGTCAGAAAATGAATGGATTGAGCTTACCAGTGAGATATCTGGATTTGGAAATGCGAATGTTTCATATCATGTGAATAAAAACAACTATATTTCAGAAAGGACCGGTTTGATTTATGTAAATGATCAAATATTTACAGTACATCAGGGTGGAAATTTCCCTGAAATTACAATCTTAAATAATAACAGTGCTTTACATGATCTTTCAGGAGATTATGAAAGTGTCAAATATTATAAAATCACAGTACCGCCCGGACAGGAAGAATTAACATTTGAAACATGGAATGGATCAGGTGATTGTGATTTATTTATGAAATATGGAGAGCCGCCGACACTTGATGATTATGATGCAGCATCTGAAAATTATGCGAATGATGAAATAATATCTATTCAAGAACCATTAGAAGGTGATTATTTTTTAGTTCTTTTTGCTTATGAAACATACGATGATGTTTCACTCAAAGTTTCATACAGAGATATGATATGTGAATATTTACTATCTGAAACAGAATTATTCATCGAAAGTGATGGTGGTTACATTAATATTGATGTTTTGACAGGTGAATCTTGTCCATGGGAAATCATTAATCAGCATGATTGGATTAATATTAACTCTGGCAGCTCAGGTATTGGCAATGGTAGTGTTAGCCTTTCAATACAACCAAATGAGTTCTTAGAAGAAAGATTAGGTATTATTGAAATTGCTGAACAGCTTGTATTTATTAATCAAGAAAGTTCAATTGATATTATACCATTAGAAAACAATATTCCGGTGGATAATTTATCTGCATATGATGGCGAATATATCTATTTTTCAATTGAAGTGCCTGATGGTCAAAAAAACTTGATTCTTGATTGTTATGGTGGTGAAGGAAATATAGACTTATATATTAGATATGAACTTTTACCAACAAGCGATGATTATGATTATTCAAGTTATGCGTGGGGGAATTATGAAAACTGGCATATTAAAAATCCTGAATCAGGCACATGGTACATTATGTTAAAATCTTTTGACGATTCCTCAGACTTTTCAATGAAAGCGCAATACAATGATTATGATTGTAACTACACTGTATCACCAACAACAGAAATTTATAGTGTACTAGGGGGACCTGGTGCTTTATCTGTAGAGGTGGGGGAAATGTGTGCATGGACTGCCATTGAACATGGTCAATGGATTGATATTGTTGAATCTGAAAGAAGAGGTATGGGGAATGGCACCATTGGATACATGATACCGACAAATGAAAACGATTGGATGAGGGTCAATAATATCAGAGTGGCCAATGAATGGGTTACAATCATTCAGCAGGGAATCGTTCAGACAGAAACAATTGAAATGGAAAATGATACAACCATCACTGTTGATGGTGAAAATGAATCTTCTTTCTTGTATGTAATAGATGTTCCGCCAGGCCAGGAGAGCTTATTATTTGACTTATCTGGTGGTACTGGTGACTGTGATATGTATATCAGGTATGGCGATTATGCATCTTTCATGCAATATGATTATCGCCCTTTTAAAAGTAGTAATAATGAACAAGTTCTTGTTGAGAATCCCATGCCAGGAAGATGGTACATTATGCTTTATGGATATTCGAGTTATGCTGATGCTTCTTTTCATATCGAGCATGTCGCACAGATTTGTAATTACATTATTTCACCGACTGAGATATTGGTTGGAAAATATGGTTCACAAGGTATCATCCAAGTTCAAGTTGAAGAGGACTGTATGTGGTATCCAAAAACTCATGATGACTGGATTTTACTTTCTGTAGATCAAGCCCAAGGACAGGGTGGTCTTGAATATATTATTGTTGAAAACAACGATTATAATGAAAGAATAGGTAAGATATTCATTGGAAATATCATAATAACTGTCATCCAACAGGGAATGGCGAATGTTAGCGAGCTTGAAAACAATACCGAAATTGATGGATTACAGAGTGCATATGGAGATAGTCTTTTCTATAAAATTGAAGTGCCACCCGATCAGAAAAACTTGATTGTTGATATAAAAGGTGGGACGGGTGATGCTGATCTCTATGTCAATTATATGTCAATGCCGACAGATGAGGAATATGATCATCGATGCTACGCATGGGGAAATGATGAGTACGTTTATATCAAAAATCCACAAGCAGGTACATATTTCGTGTTAATCTATGGTTATGATCAATTTTCTGGTGTTTCAATAAAGGCTGAGTATAACCAATTGGCGTGTAATTATAAACTATCTCCCATGAGCGTAAATATTCCTCAGTCAGGTTCGGAATCTGTTTCCAGAAACAATTTTAATTATTTGAATGTGGACGTTGAAGATGGTTGTTCATGGACTGCTGTTAAACATGGAACCTGGATTGAAATATATGAACCTTCAAGAAGAGGCAATGGAAGCGGTATAATCGCATATTCAATACCACAAAACAGTGACTCAGGTATTCGAGCCAATAATATTCGGATTGCAGACCAATGGGCGACAGTTGTTCAAGATGGAACAATTCAAACATCACCTGAACAAATACAGCTTGGAGAAAAACTTACACTTGATCCACTTTATGAATATACATATTATGAATTTGAACTCAATGAAGCTAAATCTCTTCAAGTGGAGACATGGGGCGGATCTGGTGATTGTGATATTTTACTCAGACATTCAATCCTGCCAACAATTAGAAAATACGACTATGATGCTCAATCAAGTAATAATAATGAACTCATTGAGGTGCCAATTGCGAGTACTGGAAAATGGTATTTGATGCTTTTTGGAAACTATGAAGATCTCAATTTGCAGATTTCGACAGATCAAATTAACGATCTTGATCAGATAATATCTGTGTTTCAGATATTAACAGGTCTTGTTTCATATGACTCTTTTACACTTTCGATCATGGATATTGATCAAGATGGTGTTATTGGGCTTCGTGATGGTGTGTTTATGTTAAAGCATTTCGCTGAAAGCATTGGAATGACAAAGCGTATGAGTATCCTTAATCAAATTCAATTAAAACACAACGATAAACAACTCAGATAAGTTTTCATTTGAATTGTATGGGGCGAACTGACTGTCGCCCTATACAATTTTTTCAATACTTGTCGGAAATAATCTCTAAGGAATTAATTATTCGAGAAGGAATTAATTATTCGCGTATTTCTAATCAGCATTGATTTTTGGCATTTGTTTACCACTAAACGCTTCGAGAATAACGCCATATCTTAATCCACGATCACAAACAATTATTTGATCGCACTGCAATTTTTCCATAACATACTTGCTAATGCATGCGCCTGCCAGGGCAATATCCGCTCTTCCACTTGGGATGCCTTGAATTCGCTTTCTTTGATCAATTGTCTTACTGGCATACAGGTTTATTTGTGTGAGAACATCCTTTTGTGTCAATATTGAGCCATGAATCACTTCAGGATCATAGTCAGAAATTTGATGTTTGACTGCTGCCATTGTTGTGATCGCCCCACAAGATCCAATGAGAACATTAACAGATTGCTTCATCTCGTGAAGATTGATTGTTTGTTGAATATGATGCCACATCAAATGGAGATCTTGATTCGTAACAGGATCGTGCTTACAGAAAGATTCTGTTAAAATAACAGCACCAATATCAAAACTCAGACTATTTGAAATATGTTGATTTTTCCCAAAAGTCAATTCTGTGCTGCCACCGCCAGTATCTATCACACAGACATTTCCAGAAATGTTATTCATACTTGATATGGCTGCCAGATACGATAATCTCGCTTCTTCATCACCTGATAGCACCTGGATATCAATGCCACACACATCTTTCACCTTTTGGATAAAAATATTTGCATTGACAGCAGATCTAAGAATCATGGTACCAATGGCGATTATTCTGGATACGCCTGATCGTCGTGATTGCTCACACAACTGATGGAGTATCTGAATATTTCTATTCATTGCAGATGGTGAAATTTTTCCAGTTTGTCGAAAATTTTCACCCATTCGGCCTGGAAGAATCGAATCTTCAATCTGTTTCAGTTTTCCATTGTTGTTTGCTGCAATACAAAATTTGATGGAATTTGTGCCAATATCAATGACTGCGATTTTTTCTGACATTTTTCTTAATGAATACACTAAAAGTTATAAACATTTGAAAATGATTAAAAACCAATATCTGTTGCATCTTCAAGCACATTAACAGTTGGAATATCTTTTTGTTTTGCCAGTGTATCATGGACCCGACAATAAATAGAGTCTGAAACCGCAAAATTTTTACATCGATTACCACTTTTTGTGATAGCGCGACATCTTTCAGGTGGCGAATATGAATCCTCAGAATCATCATCCATATCATCAGAGTCATCTATCTCACTATGCTCTGTTTCTTCCAAATAATCTGACAAGACTTCACGCCATCGTGTATCAGCCAAAGAGGAAAAGAAGATGGGTTCATGTTCAAGATTTTCCGGAGTATTTGTATCAGGTGCTGCGCGCATGTCATTGATAATGAGAGGATCGCCTTCTATCTTGCCAGATTTGGCCAGGGCGATAATATGATTAAATTCTTCCTCAAATGCCTGTAATATTTCTTCCGGATTATTGACAAGAGCGGCATCAGTTGCCACGCCAATTGTTACTTTATTATTATAACTGATAATACTGATACCATGACCGACCTGACCGATTCTGGGAACCCAAAACATCATATTTTTAATTTTTTTACCTGCTAAATACAGTTCTTTTTTAGGGCCAGGAACATTTGTCAACACAGCTGTGGATTTATTGGCTAAAAAATGTGCGGCTTTTTTGGCAAGATTGGCAGGTGAAACACCCAATGCATTAAGTGCCTGAAATCCAATAATGGCATCTGGTGATGATTTAAGATTATCCATACGACGTTTTACCTCTCGCACACGAATGACCGGATCTTCAACATGAATGGGCAGAGCAAGAAAAATCAGACTGAATTTATTACCAAGCTCTTTTTCTCGTCCACGACGACGAATATTAACAGGAACAGCAACACGTAAGTCCAATTCATTAACTTTATCATTTTGTTTTTGTAAATACCGACGAATGGCACCACTAACAGTAGAAATTAGAACATCATTGACTGTGGCATGAACGCTTCGTCCCACAAGTTTGACATCGTCAAGATCAATTGGCTGGCTCCAGGCCACATGTTTGCGAATTCCCAATTGCCCTTTTAATGATGTTTTTGGATCAGGTGGCATGACCATCAGACGGGTTAAAACAGTTGCAAAATCAAAAGCAAAACCAGTACTTACGCGGGCAAGGTCAATCAGATGAAAAGGATTTGTTATCGATTCAATACATTCTTTTTTTAGAACTTTCCCAAGCTGCCTGGAAATTTTTACTGCCTCACGAATATTCTTTTTCATAGGGCCTTCTTTTGGGGCCTTGCCTTTATCTGAAGCAACTGGAAAATTATCTTGTTTTTCAAGGTTGGGTTGGGTATCAGTCATGGAGAGTAGCACATGGATCAATGCAATGCCATCGGCAATACTGTGATGTATTTTTGTAAATAGAACAGAACCATCATAGTAGTTTTCTATCAAATACATTTGCCATAAAGGTTTTGTTCTATCCATTGGTATGGCAGTCAAATCGCCGATCATTTCCTGCAGTGCACCTTTATCACCAGGTGCAGGGAGGGCGATTCGATGGACATGTGATCGGATATCAAATGTTGGGTCATCTTCCCAAGTAGGAATACCAACCCCTGAAACTGGCTTGACAACCCGTCGGGTAAACCGGTCAAAAACCAGAAGGCGTTTTTCTATGGTTTCTTTCAAATCAGCATAATCAATAACTTCATCAAATTCTTGAACTGCTGTAATAATCATTAAATTGGTTGGTTGATCCATGTGGAGCCAGAATGTGTCCACGTTTGTCATTAATTCGCTCATAACAATATCCCCCTATTGTTTTTTGACTATCAAATGAATACATTGATAGAGAATTATTTATTTAGAACCTGTTGTCATGTCCTGTCTTGCTCTCATGACATCTTTATGACGCATTCCCAAAAAGTTGGACGATCCTAGCTCGTTTATGTAACATCCATACAGAGCGAATATTTCTCCAGGGCTGGTATGTTACGCCTTTTAGGAATAAGAAAATACACCCATTTTTGAAATGCGACCTTGCTCGTTCCCAGGCTCTGCCTGGGAACGTTTCCAGAGGTGGCTCTGCCACCTACGAACTGAACAGGCGGCAGAGCCGCCAAGAACACGTTCCCAGGCAGAGCCTGGGAACGAGCATCAGAGCGAGTTTGCCTTAGCCTGACGGCTATGATGTTACGCCTTTTAGGAATAAGAAAATACACCCATTTTTGAAATGCGACCTTATATATCTTTATCAGGCTTTAAGTTATTTTGCCCCAAAAAAATACTATCCGCCTTTTAAAAATTGCAATCCATCCTTAAACATAGAGAATAACAATTTTGACTGAATAATGCAAGTTATGTTTACATGTTGTGATAATTATTGAAAAGTACACCGGTATTCTTCAGCTATTCATATTTTTTTCGATATGCTATATTATTGTTCAAATTTTATTCAGTTGAAAAAAATCGACAATCATTGATCACATTCGATTCAAATAATCAAAATTGGACAATAACAAACATAAAAAATAAGGGAACAATACAATGAAATTAATAAGTTTATTCATACCTCTTGTCTGGTTACTGATGACAATGCAAACAGCATTATGTGATGTACCATTTTCAGTCACTCCATCGAATTTTGAACACTGGAGTGCTGTTACTGCAAGCGTACAAAATATGAACAATGAAGACATATCTGGCCAGGGTGATGTACTTGCTGCTTTTGTAGGAAACGAATGCCGTGGATATGCTATTGCCATGCATCCGCCTGAAGGCACACGTTTCTTTCTTCAGATTTGGAGCAACGATCCGGGGGAAACTATTTCCTTTCAGTTTTATGATGCGCTTAGTAAAACAGTTCAAGCAATTCAGGAAAATATCACCTTTTCATCAGGTATGGTATTCGGTCGTATTGATATGCCACATATTTTCCATCTGAGTGATCCCAGAAAAAAAGGATGTATTGATCCACATGCAGAAAACTATGATCCACTGGCTGAAATTGATGATAATTCCTGCATCTATGCACCGAAACTGGATTATATTGACGATCAAATCATTGATGAAGACACCCAACTTGTTTACCCTTTAACTGCAAATGATGGTGATAACGATCCATTAACCTTTACAGCTCAATCTTTAGACACATCATTTTCAACAAAAATAGATAATCAAAACTTAATTGTCACACCGCCCAAAGATTTTTATGGCACCACTGATTTGATTGTCAATGTAACTGATGGTCAATACACTGATACGATTGATTTTCAACTAATTGTCCACGCTGTGAATGACCCACCAGTTATTTCATCAATTTCCAACCAAAACATTTATGAAAATACCACAACATCCGCTGTATTTTTTTCTGTGACCGATATTGAGAATGATGATTATCAAGTATCTGTTCACTCAAGTAATACTGACTTGCTCAATGATGATGGTATTGTTATTTCTGTGAATGAATGGCATTGGAACCTCACATTATCCCCTATTGTCAATGCCTGGGGAGAAACACAAATCACAGTTACAGTCAACGATGGCAGCATTGATGTGCATGAAACCTTTTTGCTTACAGTTCGTCCATTAACTGTTCAACCCACACTTTCAAAGATTCCAACAGTGATTATTCAAGAAAATTCAGTGAGTGAACCGATTGCGTTTACAGTCACAGATATTGTTTTTGGTGAAGAAAATATCTATCTGACAGTCACAACAACTGATCCGCAACTCATTCCCATTGAAAATATTCAAATTATAAAGAATTATGATGGTCGATTCTTACGCATTACCCCAATCATTGATAAGAGTGGTTCTGTAACAATTACGCTCAAGGCAAGCAATCCCAAATATACAGTGAATTCTGTTTTTACAGTGATTGTCAAATCCAAAAAAGAAATTGCTATCTTCGAACGATTCCAAAAACTGGATGATCAGGGGAATCCTCTGGCAGATAATGCAACCGAATTTACAATGGTTCATGACCTGGTAACAGATTTAATTTGGGAGATAAAACCATTGGGCCCTGGTATTCAGGGAAGTGATCGTATGTTTACATGGTATAATTCTGATATGGATACCAATGGTGGTAATGCAGGTACGACAACACCTGCAGGCGATACCCAATACTATATTGAATGGCTAAACAGAAACGAAATTGGTGGGAAATCCAACTGGCGTATGCCTGAAATTTCTGAATTGATGTCACTTATCAATGTCACAAACAATAGTCCGCATACAGTGATTCAGTTTTTTCCAAACACGCAATCAGGATGTTATTGGTCTGCAACCCCACATGCACAATATTCGGGTGATGTCTGGGTGATTGATTTTTCTGATGCTACAGATGATTATGTTTCCAAAGCACATACCTGTTATATTCGTGCTGTGCGAGGGAAAAGTAATGAATGTATTTTTAAACCAGATCGTTTTGTTGACAATCTGGATAAAACCATAACAGATAAATGCACGGGTTATATGTGGGCTCAGGATATACTGCCAAAAGATACATATGCAGTTTCTGCAAATGCCTGCCAAAATCTGAGTCTGTCAAGTTTCAACGATTGGCGATTTCCATCACGAAAAGAAATGCGAACACTCATTCGCTTTGATACATTTGATCCGGCCATTGCATCAGATATTTTCAATCAAGATTCAGACTGGTTTTGGACAAAAGATCAAACCACAAATAAAAAAAATGCCTGGGCCATTTATTTTTACTATGGTGCATCCTATATTCGGAGTTTTAATTATGAATATCATGTTTGGCCTGTTCGTGCAGGTCCACAAGATACGATAAAGTGCTTTACTGTGGGCATGCCCTTACCAGGAAGTCAATGGCTTGAAGGCGATTTAATGCATATCCAATGGCAATCCTGTTTATCTGTTGAAAAGGTCAATATTTATTTATCACGATTGGGTGGAAAGGATGACAGCTTTGTTGAACTTGCAAACAATTATATAAATACTGGACAATTCAGCTGGACTGTCACCGGACCACAAACAAATAATGCCATGTTAAAAATCGAAAATGCTGAAAACCCATCTATTCATGATTTTCAAGGCTTGTTTAATATTATTGGGCAACCTGTTCCCGGCATTGATGTCTCACCCCAAACCCTTCATATTCCTGCCAAAGGCGGCAAGTCCAAAATAACTATTACCAATATGGGTGATGGTATTCTGGAATGGCAAATCAATCTTTTAAATGATTGGATTGTTCCACAATCCAGTTTGTCTGGTGTTGATAATGGTTGGTTTGAGTTTACGATTGCAGAAAATTCTGGAGAGTCGCGCACAACCTGTATTGAAATATCTGCGCCCAATGCGGACAATAGTCCACAAGCGGTTTGTTTGTTCCAGACAGGAAATGAATTTATTGATTTATTTAAAAGCGTTCCTGCAGGTGATCTCACCAAGACATTGGAATCAGCCTGGGGATGCAACTGGGTAGATTACAACCATGATGGCTGGATCGATATTTTTGTAATTAATCGACATGCCAAAGATAGCCTGTATAGAAATAACAAAAACCGAACATTTACCAAGATTACAGAACATCCTCTCGTAAACAATCTTATCGATTCAACAGCTGCAACCTGGGCTGATTTTGATAATGATAATGATATTGACGTTTTTATCGTGCATCCCAATGAACATAATTCGCTTTATGTCAATGATGGCAATGGTTCGTTTACATTAATTACTGATGATATTGTTGTGACAGATCCTTGCATTTCTTATGGTGCATCCTGGATTGATGTTAACAATGATGGACTTCTTGATTTATATGTTACCAATACCGGCGTAGAATCCAATGCATTGTATATTAACTCAGGCAATGGACATTTTGAGAAAAATACAACATCACGCATTACATTTATCCATGGAAAAGCAATGGCATGGGGCGATTATCGTCAAAATGGTTTGATGGATGTTATCATTCCAGAAAAGATTTCTCTGTTTTTAAATACTGGCCATCTCTCTTTTTACCTGATGGAATCATCTGTTCTGAATTTGGACTCCGGACAAAAATCCTATGAATCTGCTATATGGGCTGATTTTGATAATGATAGCCATCTGGATTTGTATTTCACGCATCAAGAGAGAAATAATATTCTGCTACACAATGATGGACAGGGCAGCTTTCAGCAAGTATTCAATATTTCACCATGCACAGATGGTGGACAGGCCACCAATGCATCCTGGGCTGATTTTGATCGTGATGGGGATCTGGATTTATTTGTAACGCGACTGGACTTTCATAATATTTTTTATGAAAACCTTGGCAATAAACAATTTAACCGAATCAGCACAGGAGATGTTGCAACAGGGAATGGGCAATCCAGTGCAGTGGCAGACTATGACAATGATGGCGATATGGACTTACTGGTTGTGCAATCTGATAACAATCATATTTTATTGGAAAATCGGTCCTCTGATACTCATTGGATTGGTATTCAATGTATTGGCACAAAAGCCAATCGTTCAGCTATTGGCGCTCAGGTAACTGTAGATGCGACAATCTATGGCAAGGAAGTACAACAAATACGTCAAATATCTGCCCAAACAGGTCATAATAGTATGAATAGCCACATCATGCTTTTTGGGTTGGGTGATCAATCTTTCATTGATCGAATTTTGGTGAACTGGCCGGGTGGCAATATCAGCCGGCTGCTAGAAGTCGTGTCAGATCAATATATCACTATTGTTGAGAATGAAAGTACAAACGTGAAATCCATAAAAGTTTCACCTTCACATCAAATTGTATCAGCATTTGCTGGTAATCTCTCATTAAAAGTTATTGTTGAAAATGAATCCAAACCACTCACATGGCATGCACAAACAGATTGTGAATGGATATCTTTTAATTCCCTGCAAACAGGGACGCAATCGCAAAAGATAAGCATCGCATTTGATCGCAACCAGGGAAATCAACGTGAGGGATATATTACAATTCAGGCAGAGGATCAATCCATTTCTCCTGTCATAATGGAGCTTGTTCAAAAAAGCAATTCACCACCACAATTTCATTTTCCAATTCAGGAACTTTATATGATTGAAGACAATAGCACCATTCAGGTTGTCTTTCTCGTTCAAGATTCAGATACAAATATATCAGACTTAATATTTGTCGCACATTCTCAAAATTCTGATTTGTTTGGCGATAATAATGTATCAGTAATGCCACATCCTGTAACGCCCAATACCATGTTGCTGAGCTTGACACCCAAGGCAAATCAATTTGGTGAAAGCCTTGTCAGTCTAAGTATTTTTGATGGCGATAACCAGGTAACTGATACCATTTGGGTGTATGTTTATGCTGTCAATGACATACCCGTTGTATCAGATCTGAAAGATCTCTCTACAAATGAAGATATTCCTGTGTATGCGTCTTTTAGTGTCACCGATATTGATCAGGATATCATTTCAATAAATGTGCACTCTTTGTCACCCGAACTGTTCGATGATCAGGACATTAATATAATGGCATTGGGTAAATCATATCGTATGAAGGCAACACCCATTGCCAATAGGTATGGCCAGGGTCAATTGAAATTTACAATATCTGATGGCTATTCAGCCATTACGCGTGTTGTAAATATAAATGTTCGCAGTATAAATGATCCGCCCACGATATCTGACATTTCTGATCAAGCACTGTTTGATACAAATATTAGAATTCCATTTACCATCGCTGATGATGAATCCATGGTTGATGCCTTATTGGTTCAGGCAAAGACATATGCACCAGCTATAATACCTGAAGATTATCTGCAGCTTGCAGGTACAGGTCGCTATTATACACTGACATTGGCAAGTCCTTCTAATATGTTTGGTATCGCACAAATTGAACTGTCAGTCAGTGATGGCGCTCTCACGCAAACCCAACAATTTAATGTTTTTGTTCGAAATGCCGGCAACGTACCCATGATAGCCAATGTGCTTGATCAACAGACCAATGAAGATACCCCGCTTTCTCTGACATTGACTGTGGGTGGTGTTGCCAGTGAATCCATTGTTATTACAGGCACTTCAAGCAATACTGATATTATCAAAGATACGAACATTGAAATTCAAGGCATCGGCCAAAAAAGAGGATTAATTATTACGCCCCTGAAGGATACATTTGGTCAAAGCACGATCCGGTTATATGTTTCTGATGGCAATCAAACCATTGTGGATGATTTTATTCTCAGAGTGGAACCAGTAAATGATCCACCGGTTATTTCAACAATAGATGATATCTGGTTGCGTGAAGATACTGACCATCACATAATCACCTTTACAGTATTGGATGTTGACAGCAATAACCTGTCAGTAATGCCTGTGTCATTGGATCATTCAATCATTCATTCCAATACACTGGATTTAAATCATGTGCTGAATCACTGGGAATTAACACTCAATCCTGTTACCAATGCAACAGGTAATTGTTTGATTAGCGTCAAGGTTTCTGATGGTTTGACCCAAACAGTAGAAACCTTTAATGTGGAAATACGTCAAATGAATGATTCACCAGTAATCCAAAAAATTCCTGATCAAATGATTAATGAAGACACATCCTGTACAATCGACCTTTATCTTTCCGATGAAGAAACGCCATTGACAGGACTTCATTTGTCTGTCCATTCCAGTAATCATGATGTATTGTCAACAGATGGAATTACGTTTAATACGCACGCCATGACACTGACACCCATTACAAATGCATTTGGTAAAGCCAATGTAACACTGTCGGTTGATGATGGCAGTGGTTTGCCCAATTCTATTCAGACAGATACTTTTATATTTTGGGTGCGTCCTGTTGATGATGCGCCTGAAATATTCCCCATTGATCCACAAACAGTTACAGAAAATGAATCCATTACGCTCTTATTCACAGTTGCAGATCCAGAAACGCCTGTTTCAAATCTGGTCACACAAGCATCATCAAGCAATCAGACAGTCGTACCAGATGGCAACCTTTTTATTGCAGGTGATGGTGACACGCGTGTATTGCATATAACGCCAAGGGCCCATTATTCAGGAGAAACACTGATTCATCTATTCGCTTTTGATGGGACGTCCAGAGTATCTGAATCATTTACCCTGACAGTCACTCCATATAATTACCCCCCTGATTTTCTGGTGGGAATGGATCTATATATCTGGGAGGATGCCCCACCGCAAAAGCTCACACGCTGGGCTACACAAATCAGCCCGGGCCCTTTGAATGAAAATGAACAACACCTTCATTTTCAGGTAACAGACAATACGCATCCTGAATATTTTACAACACCGCCAATGGTAACAGCAAAAGGGGATTTGCATTATACGCTAGCTGAAAATGCCTTTGGTACAGCAACAATAATGCTAACACTTTTTGATGATGGTTTACAAAACAATGCCAGTACACCCAAAAGGTTTCAGATCAATATTTCACCTGTAAATGATCCGCCCGCTTTTACTAAAGGGCCGGATATTATTATTCCTGAGGACAATGACAATTGTCAATATGAGCGATGGGCTAAATTTGTAAATCCTGGGGCGCATAATGAAACCAATCAACAAATAAGTTTTACATTGGAAACAGATTCTCCGGAGTTATTTTCACAATTGCCCCAAATATCAAGTGAGGGAGATCTTTCCTTTGAGCCATATCCCAATGCCTATGGAATTGCAGTCTGCCAGATATATCTTAAAGACAATGGTGATGGTCATAATAAAAGTCCAACAGAATCATTCTTGATTCAAATTCTGGCTGAAAATGACGCACCAACCATTACTCAAGTTCCTGACCAGGAAATACTTGAAGACCAAACTTTATCCATTGATCTTGTTATTAATGATGTTGATCATCCTGTATCCCAACTCAGCCTGACTGTTACTTCAAGCAATACCGCTCTTATTTCGGATGATTCCATCTTGATAAGCGGTTCAGGCAATAGTCAGGTTTTAGAGATAGTACCATCAACAAATCAATCGGGTGTTTCAACAATCACAATGACCTTGTCCGATGGTTTGGTGAACCAGATACATGCATTTACCTTGACTGTCTTGCCTGTCAATGATTTACCGGAAATTACATCAGTAGAAAATCAATATTTGCAGGAAGACAGCCCGGCTGTTTTCATTCCACTGACAGTTACTGATGCTGAAACTGCATCAGAACAAATTATTCTGACAGCAATAGCAAAAAAACCTAGCATGTTTGAATGGCTAAATATTGAATATATTTCTGATTTGCCATATCTCCACTTGAAACCCGCATCCAATGTTTTTGGAACAACAATCTTGACAATATTGGCAAAAGATCCGAATGCTTTAACAGAAACTGGCCAATTGGATATTTACCTGACAATTGCCCCGGTTGATGATCCACCAACAATTTTTGTCGAACCACCATTTGACATGGTCGAAGACAATATCGCGTGGTTTTCAGTTGAAATCAATGATGTGGATACAGATTTGAGAGAACTATTTGTAAATGTTCAATCGGGCAATCCCTTGATTGTGTCAAATGATACGAATTTATTGTATATTAAGGGTGACAAGGTAATGCGTAACCTTCATGTCAAACCTAATGCCGATGCCAATGGTCCGGTTAGTTTAACAATAACTGTACACGATCACACCAATACAACCCATCAAAGAATTGATTTAAACATTCAAGGAGAAAACGATGCGCCTATTGCCAAGAATTTTAGCCTGGATATTATTGAAGATCAAGCTCGACAATCAATTTTTCAGGCCATTGATGTGGATGCTGATCCTCTCAGTTATACAATTATTGCCCAAGGAAATTTGGGATATTTGACATGCCTGTCGGATAACGCTTTTATATATACACCATTTCACGATCAATTCGGCATTGATCAAGTCAAATATCAAGCAACTGATGGCAAACTGGTTTCCAATGTTGGTTCCATTCGAATCAATATTGCTGGTGTCAACGATATGCCGCAAGTAAAAGACCTTCTGTTTCGTGTCATGGAAGACAGTATGATGAATGGTAATCTTGAGTGCTCGGACCCGGATGAAGACAGGTTGAGTTATCAAATAATTACGCCGCCTCAACTGGGTCAGTTATTTATTACAGATGATCGATCTGGTGCCTTTTATTACCAGCCTGATGTAAATGCATGTTGTCGAGATACTTTCACTTACAAGGTTTTTGATGGTATTATTGATTCAATGACAGCCACAGTGACAATGATGATTACCCCCATCAATGATATACCAACAGTAACACCATCCTTTTTGGTAATTGACGAAGACACTTCTGGGAGCAACCATGTTGAAGGATCGGATATTGATAATGATCCCCTGACATATGAAAAGCTATCGCAACAAGGCACGGGCACCTTTGTTCTTATGGCTGATGGAAAGTATTTTTATACACCACCTGTAAATTTTAATGGTACAGATAGTATTCTTTTTCGTGGTTTTGATGGCACAGACTTTTCAAATATGGAAAGGATCGAAATTACTGTACTGCCTGTAAATGATGCACCTGTTGCGCATGCTGATGAAGTCTCATTAAAAGAGGATTTCAGTAAACAGTGGCAGCTCTCTGGTTCAGATGTGGATCAAGATGTTCTATCTTTTCAAATTATGGATTTTCCGCAGGCAGGAAGTTTGACTGTTTTATCACAGGGCTTTGCAAAATACACCCCCAATGAAAATTATTGGGGGACAGATCGTTTTTCATTTGTTGTCAATGATGGTTTGGCTGTATCGGAAAAAACATGGATAACGCTGACAATCATTGAACTTAATGACAAACCAGTCGTCATAGATAGACAATATCAGGGGCTGGAAGATGGGACACTTTCCGGGAAGATTTATGCAAGCGATCAGGAAAATAATCCTTTGACTTATGCAGTAACAGTTTTGCCAAAAAGCGGAAACCTCTTATTTCAGGAAAATGGTGAATTTACATATTATCCAGAAGCAGATTTTGAGGGAACAGATATTTTTTGTGTAATTGCTAAAGATCATACGAATCAATCAGATTCGACATGTCTGAGTCTTGTTGTCCTGCCTGTGAATGATGCACCTGTTTCTTTAGGAAATACATATACCTTGACTGAAGATAGCCATCTTGATGCTTACCTGATTGGACAAGATATTGACCAGGATGAATTAACTTATCAAATTTTAGTAAATGGAGAAATCGGCACTGCATATATCACCAATCAACAAAATGGGGCATTTAGATATTCACCGGAAAGCAACCAGCATGGAATTGATTCATTCATTTTTAGGGTTAGCGATGGCATGGTGAATGCCATACCATCACAAATAACCCTGGTTATTCTATCAGTGAATGATGCCCCCATAGCAAATAGTACGCAATTAAATACATTCGAAGATAAACGTCTTAAGGGTCAATTAAGCGCAACAGATATTGATGGTGATCCACTCACATTTAGAGCGATTGAATCACCTCAAAAGGGTGAATTTAGTATGATCAATGACAGTACAGGGGAATTTGTATATTTTCCAGACACCAATTATTTTGGCAGTGATCGTATACCATTTCAAGTGATTGATTCCCATGATGAAGTTTCGAATACTGCCTGGTTAGAAATTTCGATACTGGCCCTTAATGATCAACCTATTGCCTATAGTGATACATTGATCATCAATGAAGATCAGACAGTAAAAAGTCAATTGCATGGTATTGATGTTGATGAAGATCCCATATGGTTTATTCTAAATAAAGAGCCATCCATTGGCAAAGTGAAAATTACCAATGCATTAAGCGGGGCATATGTGTATACGCCTTTGACAGATATCAGTGGCATGGATTTTTTTCAATTTTCAGTTTTCGATGGTCAAGAATACTCTGAACCAGCGACCATTGATATCGAGATTGTCAATATTAATGATGCGCCAATCAGTCAGAATACAAAAGTGGACACAATGGAAGATCATGCTGTATCTTCATTTTTATCAGCGAGCGATCCGGATAATGATGAACTGACTTACAACATCATACGACTGCCATATAAAGGAGAGATTACGCTTTCTCAATCTGATGGTAGATATACTTACACGCCCAATTTAAATGAAAATGGATCTGACACATTGACTTTTAATGTTAGTGATGGACGAAAAGATTCGTTGCCATCAACAGTGACCTTTACAATTTTTCCGGTAAATGATGCGCCATTTGCAGAAAATATGGTAATTCATTGTGAACTGAATCTGCCAGTATATAAATCCTTTCCGATCATTGATCCGGATTACCAGGATGGTCATGATATTCAATTAATTGAGTGGCCTGAAAATGGAACCATTCAAGTGAATAATAATGGCTTTACTTTTCAAGGATTTGAAGCAGGTTTTGATCGATTTGTGTATATAGTAAGTGATGGCTATCTTACATCCAATGTTGGAGAAGTAGTGTTGTTGATTGGAAATATTGATCTTAACCCCGATCTCAATGGGGATGGTACGATTGACCTTGCCGATGCTGTTTTGGGCTTGGGCGCATTGGTAGGTAATAATTCAATGGGTGCGAAATTGCGAGATATTGTTTTTGGATTAAAATATTGTTCTAAGCGGTAAAATGTTTGGAAATAAATGTATTACATTGTTTCTTTCCAAAAAACGCCTCCAGCCCATTTATTCTGTTTTGAATTATACATACATACAAGGCTGTGCTGTTTAAATATATTTGTCAGGCTTTTTGATTCATCATTTGTATACCCCGAACATATAACATAACCCGGTTTGTCAATTAATTGATTTAGTTTTTCTGCAATATTAATTAGTGTAGGATATCTGAGGTTAGCCAAAATAAGCTGATAGGTATTGTCAGGAAATTCGTCACTTTTAATCAAAGTAATGCAATCTGTGAGTTGATTGATCTTCACATTGATTTGCGCTTCATAAATAGCAATGGGATCAATATCAGTCGCAATTACATTTTCAGCGCCCAGTTTTGCAGCTAAAATAGCCAGAACACCCGAACCTGTGCCAATATCTAATGCTTTTTTGATCGCAATTTTGTTGTTTCTGTACAATGTTTTATCCAGAAGTTGAATAATTAGTGATGTTGTGGGATGATGGCCATCACCAAATGCAGCACCTTTTGCTATTTTTATGGCTATATTTGATGACAGTTCTTTCGGAATGCTTCTATTCGGGGGTACCAAAACAATATGTTCTGAAACCCGGACAGGCTTGTTATATGAACGTCTCACAAAAGCAGTTCCCAGTTCGTATGTGAACAATAAATGTTCATTACGAACAAGGTGGTTAATAGTCTGCATAACCATACGTCTGGGATATTTCAGTTCTGCGAATATTTGCCCAGGCGTGAGACGTTCCTTTTTTGATAGCAAGGTTAAAATATTTTTTTCAATTTTTTCATACATGAATCATACGACTCAAACGATCCTTGATAATATGTTCAGCTTCAGTAACGATTCGTTCAATCAGTTCTTGACAGGTGGGAATATCATGAATCAACCCGGCAACCATACCGCATGACCATACACCAGTATCAACATCACCATCTGTCATCACTTTGGGATAAACACCAACAACTTCTTCAATAATATCTTCAAATTGAATATTCTTACCCAGTTTTTCTTCTTTTTCAAGAAGTCTTTCAACAGCTGAATTATTGAGAACTCGTTCAGTGTTTCGAAGTGGGCGCATGACCAGACGTGTGTCCAGTTCAGTTGCAGATATTATGGCCTGCTTGACATTTTCATGAACCGGTGCTTCCTTTGTTGCAATAAATCGTGTGCCCATATTGATCCCTTCAGCACCCAAAGCCAGAGAAGCCGCAAGGCTTCGACCATCAGCCATGCCTCCGGAAGCAACAAAAGGAATTTTAAGCTCTTCAGCAGCACGAGGTAGTAATATCATATTGGGGATATCATCTTCACCCGGATGGCCGCCACATTCAAAACCATCAACTGAAACAGCATCACAGCCAATAGATTCAGCTTTTAATGCATGTCGCACTGACGTGCATTTATGAATGACCTTAATACCAGCGTCCTTTAATAATGGTAAATACGCTTGGGGATTGCGACCTGCGGTTTCAACAATTTTTATCCCGCCTTCAATAATTGCCTTTATGAAGCCTGGATAGTCTGGCGCTGCGACTGTTGGGAGAAAAGTAAGATTCACACCAAAAGGTTTGTCTGTCATTTTATGACAGCGGGCAATTTCATTGGCAAGGTTTTCTGGTGTTTTTAGGGTGAGACCTGTAATAATTCCTAGTCCGCCTGAATTTGAAACAGCGGCAGCCAGTTCAGCGAATCCAACGTAGTGCATTCCTCCTTGAATAATTGGATGCTGAATATTAAATAGTTCTGTTATTTTGGTTTTCATTGTAATCCTTTCTTTATAGATTGGTTATGGACGTATGTACAAACTTGTTTCCCCAGCTTGAGCATAGTGCCCTTCGGGCAAATTTTAGGTTAGCCTAAATTTTGTGCGACTTCGGAAAGCCTGTTTGATATTTGCTTCAAGTACAGTCCCGCTTGCTAACGCGCGCGGCTCAGATTAACAACTGCCGAAATTTTCTGAGCCGCGCGCGTTAGCAAGCGGAATTAAACTTGAAACAATATAAAGCAGGATGTTGTTTTTCCGATACATATACATTAATATGTTCCCCCAACTTGTACATACGCCCCTAGAATTGGGGAACTTTTCTTCAGAGCATTCCTTAGTATGCGATTGAAGGTTCTGAATCAGAATTTATATCATGCGCCCCAACATTATAAAGCGCTTGTATTACGCTTTGAATACTATTCTCTACACTTCCACGAAACCGAAAGCCTGTATTTCTAAATCGCTTGTTTGATACTTCATAGGATAATTGGTTCATAATTTCAGAATCTACATAAGAAATTTCAACATTGTCCAATAAATTACAAATAATATCAAGAAGTTCATTGATTGTCATATTTTTGGATAAAATATTATATATTTTGCCATCAAATAATTCTTTTTTTACAATATGAATGATTGAATCTATCGCATCTTGAAGTGTCAAATAAGGACGTTTTTGATGTTGAGCGGAACGCCAAACTGTCAAAGGTTGGCCCATAATTCCTTGCCAACATAATCGATTCACAGTTGTATTAAAACGAGCACCTGGTGAAATCCCACATACAGTTCCAAAACGACAAATTGTGTATTTTAAGCCACGTTTTTTATATTCAGATAATAAATTTTCCTCTTTTAACTTGGTTTCAGCATATGGGCTTTGGGGCTTGAGTTTTTTATCAGAACAATTTTCATCCATAATGCTGGATTGAGATCCATAAACGCTAGTAGATGAAATATGGATCAGGGGAACATTATGCTTCCGGCATAGATTTGCCATTCTTTTTGTACCTGAAAAATTTGCCTGAGCAAGTTTTTCACGAATTTGAAAACTATGGGCCGCATCGGTAATTGCTGCCAGATGAATGACAACATTTGCATCAACCACATAGCTTTTTAAATCGACATGCGTAATATCGGCTTCTATAAATCTAAAATTACAATAATTTGACACATTAAATAACGCGCAATATCGAAATGTTGATAGATTATCAATCAAAATGATATCTGAACCGGGGAAGTGTTTGGGAATATCATGAATTAATCTTGACCCAATATGTCCAAGCGCGCCGGTGATAACTATTTTCATTTGTTCACCACATTTCGTGATATCTGAATAAAATGGGAATTTGCTTCAGATAATCCACGTGCTATTAAGATGATAAAAGTAATTGTTTAAAGGAGTAAAACGAGATTTTACTCCTTTAATTGAAAAATGAAAAAAATTATGAATTCTTCTCTTCTTTAACCTTTTCAATAATCTTCTCAGCAAGTTGAGCAGGAACTTCTTCATAATGAGAATATTCAGAGATAAATGTACCACGTCCGCCAGTCATTGAATTAAGATCTGGTGCATATGTCAGCATTTCAGCCATTGGTGCATGTGCATTAATAATTTGATTTTTTCCTTTACTATCCATACCAAGCACACGACCGCGACGATTACCATTGAGGTCACCCATTATTTCTCCCATATATTCATCAGGCGTAATGATTGTGACCTTCATGATTGGTTCCAGCAAAACAGGATTGGCCTGTTCAGCGGCTTTTTTAAAAGCCAGAGATCCAGCAATTTTAAATGCCATTTCAGATGAATCCACTGTATGATATGTACCATCATCAACTGTTGCTCTAAAATCAATGCATGGAAAGGATGCCAGGATACCTGTTGCAGAAGCTTCAGCAATTCCTTTTTCAACAGCCGGGATAAATTGTCTGGGAATAACACCACCCACAATTTTATTGACAAATTCAAAACCAGAACCGCGTTCCAGTGGTTCCATTTGAATCCAGCAATCACCATATTGGCCATGCCCGCCTGATTGTTTTTTATGTTTACCCTGTACGCGAACTTTTTTCTTGATTGTTTCTCGATAAGGCACTTTTGGTAGATTGAGCAACACTTCAACATTGAATTTGCGTTTTATTTTTTCAACAGCACTTTCAATGTGAAGTTGGCCACGTCCAGACAGAAGAATCTCTTTGGTTTCAGAATTTCTTTCAATTTTTAATGCAGTGTCTTCTTCCCTCAGCCGTGTAAGGGAAGACATAATTTTATCCTCATCACCTTGTGCTTTTGGCTGAATGGCATAAGTAATTAATGCTGGCATTGGTTCCACTGGATTAAAAATAATTTTTTTGGATTCATCACAGATCGTATCACCTGTTTGGGTTTCCTTTAGTTTGGAAAAAGCGATTATTTCACCAGGTATGGCTTTGGTAATCGTTTTTTGCTCTTTCCCACAGATACGCAATAATTGGCTGAAACGTTCCTTACAAGACTTACTTGAATTATAAAAACCACCATCCTTGTTTAACGAACCTGAAATGATGCGGCAAATCGTAAGTCTGCCAGCATATGGATCAGCCATTGTTTTAAAAACAATCGCTGAAAATGGCGCATTGGCATCAGGCAGGCATTCAATTTCTTCATCCGAGTCTGCCAATTTTCCTTTACGTGGATCTATGTCTTCAGGTGATGGCATGCAATCGGTGATAAAGTCTAAAACTTTATCCACACCGATATTTTTTGTTGCTGATGTAATCAGAACAGGCACAAAAGTACGATTGATGGTTCCGGTTCGTAATGCCTTTTGGATTTCATCATTGGTCAAGGTTTCACCCTCAAGATACCGCTCTACCAGTTCATCATCAGCTTCAGCAACACTTTCAATGAATTCTTCTCTTGCTGTTTCAGCATCATCTTTGAATTCATCAGGAATATCACTTGATGTGGCTTTGCCATCAGCGTAGGTATATGCTTTCATATCAAGGAGGTTGATCAAGCCTTTAAAGTCCTCAGCAATGCCAAGGGGTAAATGGACAATTAATGGACGAATGTCTAAAGATTCTCCAATATCTGAAATAGCTTTTTGAAAATTTGTATTGTCACGATCCAGTTTGTTCAAGACAATCATGCGCGGAGAATGGTAGTCATCAGCAAAGTCCCATGCCTGTTCTGTTTGAACTTTCACACCATCAATTGCATCTACAACGAAAAGGGCAGCATCAGTGGCCATCAAACAGCTCTTGGTATCGTTAAAAAAGTTTTGATCACCCGGTGTATCAACAATATCAATGGCATGCTTTTTCCAGGGAATTTGATGAAAACCGGCATTGATACTTGTCTGACGTTTCACTTCTTCAGGTTCAAAATCCATTACCGTGTTACCATCTTCGACCCGACCCAGCCGATTGGTCAACTTTCCATTGTAGAGCATGGCTTCAGCGAGGGATGTTTTACCCGCGCCACCATGGGCTACAATGGCAATGTTCCTTATTTTGTCAACTGTTTCACTCATGAAAACTCCTTTTATGCAAGAATTTTTTTCCTTGCGACATCAAAAATATGGATAAGAATATCGCTTATCCTGAATTTATTGATAAAATTATATGACGCGCTGCTAAAAATAAAGCAAGATTTATACATTGTATTGGTTTCAAACATTTGCTCATATTATTTGGTTATTTATTGTTGTTCTTTAATTAGTTTGGCAAGTTGGTCCACATATTTTTTTCCGGATAAGTTCTTGTTTTTCACCTTATCAATATAGTCGTATATAACTGGTTCCACACCCTTTTTCCAACGTTCGGCCTCTTTATCAGTAAGTTCAAAGATGTGATTGTTTTGCTGAAGCGCAAAATCACGTCCCTGGTCATCAAGGGCATCCCATGCCACACCATGAACATCAACCCAATCTCGGTTAACACTGCTTATGATTGACTGGATTTCAACAGGCAAGCTGTTCCATTTGGCGCGATTCATAACAACAAACATAGAGGTTGTATAACCTATTTGTTTGCAATTAGTTGTATACCGAACAACTTCAGCCTGACGCCAGCCTTTAAGGACTTCCATTGGCCCAAACGTACCTTCAACCACACCCTTTTGAAGTGATTCATAGGTTGATCCTTGAGGCATGGCGACAGGCACTCCGCCAAGGGCTTCAACAATTTTTGTACTCAAACCGGTAGAACGAATTTTTAATTTATGTAAGTCTTCCAATTTTTGAACCGGTTTTTTTGTGTGAAGCAGGCCAGGACCGTGTGCATGTAAATACATCAACTGTACATCATTCAGTTCCTGTGGTTTGAACTGTTGATAAAATGCATTCACAACACGCGATGCTGTCAAACCACTGGGATACCCCAAAGGTAAATCAGCAGCTTCCATCACCGGAAAACGCCCACGTGTATAGGCAAAACAAGACATCCCAATATCTGTAATGCCTTTCACCACACCATCATAACACTGATTCGCTCTGGTTAGTGCACCACCAGGGAATACTGTAATTTTAACCTGTCCATTTGTTCTTTGCTCAATTTGTTTTGCCCAGGCAATACCAGCCTTGCATTGTCCATGTGTCGCTGGAAAAAAAATACTGTAAGTCAGGCGATAGGTTGTCGCCATCACTGGACTGACTGTTTGCATGATAAAAAAACAAATGCCAATTGCGATCCAGTACAATTGTTTTTTCATAAGGGATCCTTTACATTTAAAACTTGTTAATCATATTCCATTGATTAAAATGAGAGTCTCAATGGACGAACGTAAAAATTTTCATTTTATCATGAATACCAAAGAATGAACAGAAAAAAATAATTGCGTATAATATAAAAAAAAAGCTGAATTCTGAGGAGTTCGCCTTAAAATGATTGTGCATATGAATGAAAAATTAATCCAAAGGCACTGGACGCATGTGATATTTTTTTAATATCTGATGGATAATGCCATTACGATATAATACCCGGTATGTTTCATTGAATGCTTCAATCCATTTTTTTGGTGTAAGCTGTGGATTAAAAGCAAAATAATAAAACAATTTACAATGTGCGCCTGAATATCGAATATTTGAAAGACCAAGTTTTTTGATCAAACTGTAACCCACATCACAATTAGAATACACTGCATTGACACGCTTGACAGATAATTTTCGGAAACCAGCTTCGTCATTGTCTTCCATATCTATATAAAAGTTAACCATTTCAATTTTAATTTCTCTTAAAGAAGCTGATGTATTTGATGGCCCAAACACGCCAACGATATAGCCTTCAATGTCGTTTGGATTATTATAAACTAAAGGATTATTGGCATTGACAAAAAAACCATATTCTGTTTGAACGATAGGTGGTGAAAATGTTAACCATTTTTCACGATCCGGATTTTTTCCAATAAAAAAAATCCCATTGGCACGTGCACGTTTAACTTCATAATATGCACGTCGCCAGGGATACAGATCAACCATACAATCCGCTTTCATTTCCTCACATATCGCTTTTACAATATCAACAGAAGGGCCTGCTGGTCCATTGTCACCAAGATAACTAAAGGGTTCAAGATTTTGTGTTGTAAAAGATAAATGAATTGCAAATAATGAAGATGTACTGAAATGCATGAAAATGAGAAGAATAAAAAAATAAAATTTTTTCATATTGTTATCCTACATTATTGTAAGAGTTTTTCAAATTCATCCACTGGAACCGGTTTGCTATAATAATAACCTTGATATGCCTTACAATTAAGGGCGGACAAAAAGTCAAGCTGCTCTTTTGTTTCAGCACCTTCAGCAATTGAAACCATGTTCAAGGAATCAGCCAGAGATACAATTGCACGGACAATATCTCGACTTTGTGCATCATCAGGTAGATCCTGAATAAAGGATTTGTCAATCTTAAGTTTGTCGATATTAAACTTTTTTAAGTATGCCAATGATGAATAACCGGTTCCAAAATCATCCAGAGCCAGTTGAAAACCAAGTTTTTTTAGCTGATCTAATTTATTTATAACATCTTTATGATCCATAATAATTCGTTCGGTTAGTTCCAGTTCAAACCATTCACATTTTGCCTGTTTAGATTCAATAATATCTCGAGTTTTCTCAACAAAATCTGATATTTTGAAACGATGATTTGAAATATTTACAGACATTAATAAGTTAAAACCGCGATCTTTCCATTGTTTAATTAGTTTGGCAGTTTCTCCAAGTAACCATTCCTCAATGCTGTTAATCAAGCCACTTTCTTCCGCAATGGGAATAAATATATCAGGTGGCGTAAAACCTTTTTCTGGCTGGTTCCATCGTAACAATGCCTCACAACCTGTAATAATTCCAGCGTTTATATCCACTTGAGGCTGATAATATATTAACAATTGATTATTTTGAATTGCTTTTCTAAGGCTATTTTCAATGATAATATTTTCGCGGATTCTTTGACTTTGTGCGTGCGTGTATAATTCATATCGATTCTTACCAAGATCCTTTGCGCGATTCATGGCAACATCAGCATATTGAACCATTTCTTCGGCAGTTTGGGAATCTTCAGGATAGAAACACAGGCCAATACTGGCTGAAACATAGTATTCTTGGTTTTCAATGATAAAAGGCTGTTCAAATATTTCGAGGATTTGCTGGGCAAAAGATACCATATCCTGTATTTGTTTCAATTTTTCAAATACGATTGCAAAAGTATCAGCACCTAACCGGGCCATTGTTCCAATTTTATCAATACTGGGCTTTATTTTTTCAACGACTTGAATCAATAAAATATCGCCCACTTTATGTCCGGCAGAGTCATTGATTTTTTTAAAATTATCCATATCAAACAGCATGAGGCCCAATTTCAGGTTGTTATGCTTGGCCAGCTTGATGGCATTTGCCAGTTTTATCATTAATGAATTCCGATTGGGAAGGTTGGTTAAATTGTCTGTATGGGTCAATATATTTATTCTGTTTTGTGCATCATACTTTTCGGTGATATCATTGTAAATGCCTATGAAATTGGTAAGTTTATCCTGTTCATCCTTCACTGCATAAATGTATAATAATTGGACATATATTTCGCCATTTTTACGTCGATCTTTAATTTCTCCTTTCCATGAGTTGTTCTGAAAAACACTTTTCCACATGCTTTGGTAGAATGTGCGATCGTGCCATCCGGATGAAATAATTTTAGGATCTTTGCCGATAATCTCCGATTGTGTATAACCTGTAATTATTTCAAATCCTTTGTTGACCATTAAGATTTTCTTTTTGTTATCAGTAATCATAATGCCTTCATCAATGATTTCAAAGGCTTTAATAATTAATTTAAACTCTGAGAGTGGGGATTCATTTGAAGAATGCATAGCTTTTCCTTAATAATTTCATAAATTTTATAATATGATCGTCAAATTTTGGTTATTCTTGGCATAGTTAGTGCCCAGAAAGATCAAAATATATACCAGCCCAAAACCGACAGGCTAAAGCCCATTGCCGTCAATTTAGGCAGATATTGTTATACCGAGCGTATTTCAAAAAAGAGGGTATTATCTTAGCCCTGAAAGGGCATCACATAAAAGCCCAGGGCTACAACCCTTGGGAAATATATATAAAGTTTCTTAAGCCCTGTTAAGGGCGTTACATATCAGGTACTTGCATTGGTTTCGGTCATTGGTTGAAATTCGGTTTTGGTCTGAGGCAAACATGTTCCCCACAACTTATACATACACCCTAGTACAGCAAGGCAGAAATAATGCCCCAGTTTTTAATGTGCTTAACCATTGAAAAATAAGAGATTTGTGCTTTGAAAAACCGGGGCATTATCTCTGCCTTGCTGTACTAGGTATTTAATGGTATGCTTCACCCGAATTAGAGCAATTAGCATGCCATGAAAGTACATAAAATATATCAGGCCATAGCCCATTGCTGTCAGGTTAAGCGCAAACTCTCTCGTTCCCAGGTTTTGCGTGGGAACGTATCCTGGACACTCTGCGTCCTCTGTGTTGGGCGACCGAGGTACGAGCACAGGGGACGCAGAGCGTCCCATATGCATTCCCACGCAGAGCGTGGGAACGAGGCTCCCTGAGGGTTTACTTAAGCTGGGCCATAGACTTCAGGCTAATGACAATATTGCAGATCTTAGCAAATAAACTGATAAGAACTTTACCAGTTCATTTATTATATTGCTCGATGTTCAAATTTTTTTGTCTTGATTTTGAAAAACTGGTAACTACTCGTTCCCAGGCTCCGCCATTCTTGTTATACACATCTCGATAAGAGATTGGATTTACAGGATTCCTGTTCCCAATTTTGCATGGGAAAAGTTCCATTTCACTCACGAGAACCAGAATCCAACCAATATCCGAAACCAATGTAGGGGCGAACCTTATGTTCTGCCTCCAGACAAATGAAGGATGCCCGAAGAATCGAACGAATCAATCAATGCGAAGTTCATTCACCAGCTTTTGCCACATCCCACAATTTATCCATTTCTTCTAATGATGCCGCTTCAAGGGTTTTTCCCTGGGATTTTAATTGTTCTTCAATAAACATGAAACGTTGAATAAATTTTTGATTGCAAGCATTTAAAGCTGTTTCAGGATGAATTTTATACCAACGCGCAAGATTAATAATTGAAAACATTAAATCGCCCATTTCTGATTGAATGTCATCAAATTTATTGGCATTAAGCGCTTCTTTAAATTCAATATACTCTTCATCCATTTTTTTCTCAACCAGCTTACGATCAAGCCAGTCAAAACCAACGCGGGCAGCTCTTTCAGCCAATTGGAATGCACGATGCAAGGCTGGCATTTTTGAAGGGACAGAATCTAGGATAGATTTATTATGAGCTTTCTTTTCTTTGTTTTTCATCTGATGCCATCTGTTCAGAACAGCTTCAGCATCTTTTGCACGGGCATCACCAAATACATGGGGATGCCGTCGAATCATTTTTTCGCGACAAATTGTCGCCACCTGATCAATACCAAAGGCCCCCTTTTCTTCATACATGCGCGCTAAAGACATGATCAACATTAAAACATCCCCAAGCTCTTCACATATATTGTCAAGATTATTCTCATCAATGGCTTCGAATAATTCGTACATTTCTTCTATAAGATATTTTTTATTGTCTTCCGGGGTTTGTTTTTGATCCCAAGGACAACCATCTTTTGATCGCAATCTTTCAACAAGATCTTTTAGTGCGTATAAAGGTAAGTTTTTCAATTGGGAGGACTCCAAAATGATTTAAGCTCATCAATTTTTTGGGTAAATTTTTCCTTCAAATGATCCGGAACAAGCCGAACCATTTCTTTGGATACAACTGTTACATGAGGTGCAAGAATTGAGTTTTTCATCAATTTATCATCATTTGGTAAAAATGCAGTGAGGGGAATTAATAATACAGATGTTATAAGCACCCCTTTGACCATACCAAATCCACCACCTAAAGTTGTGTCTACCCAACTGATAAATAATTCTCGAAGCAAATATCGAATGATTATTCCCACTAATCCAATCAGGAAAAAAATTAGACAAAAAAGGCAGAAAAATACAACAATTCTGACATAGTTAGGATTTTCAATAATTTGCCATCCTTGAACGATTTCTGAAACAGGTGCGTAATAGTTGCATGCACAATAGTAGCCAGTAAATACTCCTACAATGGATGATATTTCTTTTACCAATCCACGAAACAATCCGCGGACAAGACAAAATCCGATCACACCAGCAATCACATAATCTAATACATTCATAGTGCCTCTGGATAGTCGCTTAATAGCTGTTGTATCAAGCAATATTTGTTATATTTGGCATACATTCATTTAAGAACAGATACCATAAAAAAGTGTAAGATTAACATTAACATAGCTTTTTGTCAAGTATTTGAAAGTGATTAGATCAATATTTTCTTATGTCTGTTATTCTGAAGAAAGCTCAAAAGGTAAAAAACTATCATAAATAATAAGTCCAGCTTCAGCCTGACAGGTGTTTTCATCAAACTTTTCCCATTTCAGAATCGCATTGTTCATAATGATTTCAGTTTTTTCACTTAATACACTTTCCAAATAGGGCAAATCTTTAGCAATATAATGCTTTCGCAGTCGATTCTTAATTTTGTTGGATAAAGTTTGCCTGGCCGAACGTTCTGCCAGTATTTTGGCTGAATATGACCATAACGTTTCAGGCATATCTTTGTGACATGAACCAAAACCTTCACCAGTTAAATATTTACCTTTGGATTTGGTATATGAATACAGCTGAAATCGACAACCTGGTAAACAACCTCCAAAGGACAGCCTTGGACGTTTCTTTATCAAAAGCGTTAATTCGTTCAGCGATAATGCTTGAATACGAATACGAAATTTACCAGGATGAAATTCAATAGAATCCATCGCTATCATCAAAGGAATATCAGTGGGAATAGATTCGGAGATTTTTGTATCGCGGAAAACAAATTGATCATCATAGGAATCTATCGGAATGACTGTCTGAGCAATGTTCTCTTGCCCAATCAGTTGAATCCATTGCGATTTAATTGCTTCAACAATAAAATTGGATGTGTTATCTGTTTTTCCAAACACTAACCGATAAGTTTTTTTTGGGGGCAATAATGAATTTATGATGCAATGCACGGTTTCTGCAATAAACGTTGCAGATTGATCCATATTTTGAAAGGGTCTTTTCATATGCCCCAACTGAATTGGGATATGATAAATATCATTTTTTTGCTGAATAAGATTGGGGGTTAATGCCAGATGACAACTTTCTGAAACAGTTTCTCCCTGATGTGATATGGTCAATATGATAAGCATACAATTATCGCTTGAACCACATGCTTCTGATGAAAGAACAATCTGAATATCTTGATGTATCGTTGCCAGGCGATTTTCACATACTGTTATTGTTAATTGTTTGGAATCTACAATCTCAGAGGGGATATGTACAATAAAACTATCACTTTCTAAAGATTGTTTAAAATCATTGATAATATTCTTATCTAATTGTGACAGTTCATTTTGTTGCAGGCTTGCTGATGTCAAATAAATGTGAGGGAGGTTTGATTCAACGTTTTGTCCCAAATCCAGATTTTTCTTAAACCGGTTATGCAATCGTGCGCTCAATGTTTCAATCATTGATTGGTAATTCAACCCTTTTATTGACTGTTGGACAGTATTTGTCTTTGCCATTTGGATATCATTTGTTTGTGGAACACAATGTGTTTGAAACAAAATAAAAACTACGAGTAATTTTAAGCATATCAGATAGCTATAAATGCTATAAACATGGAACAATTTATTTTCTTGGAACAATTAAATCCTCCTTTAGAGTTGTTTAAAGTACTCAATACAGGTATATGTACGTTTTTGGTTTATGTTCGGAAGGGACAACATAACGTTCGCCCTGTACTACACATTGGAATATTCCCTCAAGTTACATTAATTCTCATTTTTACCGCTTAAAAATGCATTAAAACAATACATACGAAAGTTAGTTTTACTCAGAATTTATACATGAACAAGTATTATAAAAAAGATAAAAATGCAAGACGCAATTCATTAATAGAGGATCAGAAATAAACAGTCATACGTATTATTTCATTTTTTTTAGTGTAGGTTCGACTCAAAAATTTATTCATCCTTTTTTTATGATATCCCCCAACTTTTATATACGACCCCATGAAACAATAAAACTGTTCAGGGCTGATCTAAAAAATCAGGTTATAATAAATTTTCATGAACAAACAAATAAAAAACACCTAATTTTTCATGAATACTTGAAAAAATATAAATAACAAATTGACATTATGCCACTGAATTTGTAAAGATAATCCGAATTTAGGATTATGTCTTTACAAAATAGACAAATATATCCAAACTTTATCATGCCAGACATTAATAATCGAACGAATAAGGAGATAATATGAAACGCGTTAAACTTGCACATGCATTATTACTTTGTATTGTATGGTTTTCGACCGGCCAGGCATGGTCCAACGAAGCACCCAAAATATATGTGCAATCATATGTCAATCAAATTGTTTCTGGTGGACATCATTCCATGGCTATTGATGAAAATGGTTATCTATGGGCATGGGGTAATAATGGTTCCGGACGACTCGGAAATGTAGATGCGGGATTAAAAGCATCAATACCGGTGCCGGTCAATACCATCAATGGTAATGATCAATTATCCGGTATGATATCTGTTGATGGTGGATTCTCTCATTCCATTGCCTTACTTGAAAATGGTAAGGTTTTGGCCTGGGGAAATAATAATACTCGGCAATTGGGAAATGACAGTATCAAGCAATCTTCTTTCTTGCCGGTTTATGTCAATGGTCCAGGTGATGAAACTTATTTAACCAATGTCATTGCTGTTTCTGCTGGTAAACATCATTCTGTAGCACTTTGTAGCGATGGCACTGTCTGGACATGGGGAACCAATACAGATGGTCAATTGGGGAATGATAAGCTGCCCGGTCAAATGCAATCACGTCCGGCTCAGGTGGTCAATTCAGATGGCACTGGATTTTTGACTGATATTGTTGCCATATCTGCTGGATCATATCATACACTGGCTTTGAAAAAAAATGGCACTGTTCTGTCCTGGGGAAAAAATGATTCAGGTCAACTGGGTCTGGGTTTAAATGCTGACAATTACCAGACCCCATTACCTATAAACGAATTAACAGGGATCACGCATATCAGTGCTGGAGAATCTCATAGCCTTGCACGCAAATCCAATGGCACACTCTGGGCCTGGGGAAACAATGAATCTGGCCAGTTGGGTTATCCAACAAACAATAATTCTTACAGCAATTTACCACATCAGGTTTTGGCATCTGATGGTGTGAACAATCTGATGAATGTGGTTAATATTTCTGCGGGTTATGCCCATAGCCTTGCACTTATTAATGATAGCACTATCAAGGCATGGGGGAATAACGATTATGGGCAATTGGGTGATGGGTCTGAAACATCGACCATGTACCCAACAAGTGTTAAACGCGCAAACACTATTCTTGAAAATGTTGTTGAAATCAGTGCTGGTAATACGCATTCCATAGCACGACTCAAGGATGGCCAGGTTATGGCTTGGGGCGGAAATAATGATGGACAATTGGGAAATAATGGTAAACGAGCAATTTTACCTGATTATGTTCTTAATTACAATGCTGAATCTTCACTCCAATTGGGAGAATTTTACTGTTTTGTTCAAGTGAATGAAGATCAGATGCTTACTCCGATTTCATTTGTTCTAAGAGATACCAATGGGCAAGAGATTACATTATCTGCCACATCATCCAATGAATCATTGGTGCTTGCAAATAGTATTGAATTTAATCATAATAATCAGCCTATTACTGTGGATGTACCTTCTGAAGAAGGTGTGAATGTTTTATTTTCATTTCAAACCCTCGCAGACCAATTTGGTTCTGGTAAAATTTCCATTGTTGCAACAGATTCCCTGGGTGCCAGTGATACCGCACGATTAAAAATTATGGTTTTACCAATAAACGACCCGCCCATGATATCCTATATTGAAAATGTTGAAATTTACGAAGACTCTTCCAGTGGTTTAATTCCCTTTACAGTTTTGGATATTGATGGAGACGACCTGACTGTGACTGCGCAATCCTTAAATACTACATTAATTCCCAAAGAAGGTCTTGTTCTATCAGGCAATTCCAACAACCGAACGATCCGAATCACACCAAATCCAAATCAATTTGGTGCAGCAGATATTATCTTGTCAGTCAGTGACGCATCAGGCCTGACCAGTCAAACCCATTTTTATGCGAATGTTAAACCATTAAATGATCTACCTGGTATGCGCGTCTGGCCCGGTATTCGTCAAATTGTTTGTGGCTTTTTCCATAACATTGCACTCAAAGATGACTGGACAGTCTGGGCATGGGGCTATAATGGCGCCGGACAGTTGGGTGATGGCACAATCGCCCCGCATAATTTACCCATTCAAGTAAAAGGTCCCAATGGTTTGGGATGGTTGACAGATATTATTAATGTTGCTGCCGGTAATCAACATAGTGTTGCTTTAACAGGTGATGGCCACGTTTTGGCATGGGGTGGCAATACTTTTGGTCAGTTGGGAAACGCATCCTTTGAATCATCATATGTACCGATTTATGTCTTAAAAGATAATGATGAACCTTTTGACGATGTCATTGCCATTGCAAGTGGAACCAACCATGTGTTGATGCTTACCGAAGAAAACGAATTATGGGCATGGGGCCAAAATGAAAATGGTCAATTGGCCAATAATAACCCTGTGTCATTCAATCGTCCATTACGCATCACAGGATTGCCATCCAATCGAATTGTTCAAATTGCAGCGGGCGACTCTCACAGCATGGTCTTGCTTGATAATGGTGAAATCTGGTCATGGGGAGACAATGCTTTTGGACAATTGGGCATTGGAAATGTTGTTTCAACAATGATTCCAACAGTTGTCATTCAAGATAATGGCAATCCATTAACAAATATTGTCTCCATTTCTGCGGGTTCTTTTCATACGCTGGCACTTTCCAATGATGGTTATATTTGGGCATTTGGTGACAATGAGAATGGACAGTTGGGAAATGGAAGCAATGCGGCCCTTTCTAAACCTGCAAAAGTTCAGCATCCTGACAATGGTCAACCATTATCTGAAATTGTGTATATTGCTGCTGGGACATCGCATTCATTGGCGCTTCAAAATAGCGGTAATATTTGGGCATGGGGCAATAACAAATATGGTCAACTTGGAATTGGATCAGATAAAAACCAGTATTTACCTCAAAAAACCAACTGTACAAATATCCCCATAGATCAAATACTTACAATTGACGCTGGAAAACAGCACTCTGTATTGCATGCCGGTTTTGTTTGGGCATGGGGGGCAAATAGTTCATCACAATTGGGGAATGGCACTCCACCAAATGGGAGCCTGATACCGATTCAAACACGTTCATCTGATGGTAATGATAATTTTTCTCCAGGTATTTTTCCTTTGGAATTTTATACTGTTGATGGTATTCCTGCCCAACCTGTACTTGTTTCACTCTATGACTTAGAAACACAACCAAAGGATCTTGTTTTATCCGCAACTTCCTATGACACACAAATTCTGCCACAAAGCAATGTTTTGATTCTCGGTTCAGGGGTAAATCGACAAATTATTCTAACACCTGATAAGGATATGACAGGAAAAGTAGTTGTTGACTTAATCTTATCTGACAACACAGATGATGTTTCAAAACAATTGACTCTTGGTGTAAATAAATTTTCTCTATCCCCCACAATATCTGATATTTCAGATCTGACAGGCAATGAAGATCAGCTTATTTCAAATATTGCTTTTCGCATTGATGATCCGGATACACCCATAGATCAATTAACACTTCAGATAACATCCAGTAATACTGAGCTTATACCCAATCATCCGGACATGCTTATACTGTCTGGTGATGATAAAGACAAAAACCTGACAATCAAACCTCTTGAGAATAAGAATGGTGAAACTCAAATTGTAATTCGTATTTCTGATGGCATCAACATTTCTCGTTCCAGTTTCAATGTAACCATACAGCCCATAAATGATCCACCCACTATCTCGACAATTGAAAACCAGGTAATTCTATCAGAAGAATACAGCAAATCCATTGGTTTCACAATTTCAGATGTTGATACAGAACCTGAAAACCTGACCACCTGGGCAATATCTTCCAATACATCCATTGTTCCAAATGACGCAACTCATATGATTATTTCAGGTGATGCCTCAAAAAGAACGTTGGCAATAACACCATCAAAAGATGATGCTGGCGAGCTAACAATAACAGTCTTTGTCAGTGATGGAATAGAAACCCAATCCACACATTTTCGGTTGATTGTACAAAGCTACAAGAAAAGTCCACAAATTTCAGATATTGAAAACCAAATCATACAGGAAGATTCTGAAATTACAGTGGACTTCATTGTTACAGACGCCGACTCCGATCCCAATGAATTATCATTTATTATCACTTCATCGAATAAATATGTGATCCCAAATGATTCCGCAAACCTTTCTCTCAGTGGCACAGGAATAAATCGATCCCTGTTCATCAAGCCAAAAGCCGATCAGGTCGGTTCTGTTCGAATCACGATAGAAACAAGAGATTTAGACAATTTGTTCGATCAAACCTCTTTTATGGTGACAGTCCAAAATATTAACGATCCCCCTACCATATCCAATATTGACGATATGGAAATAAAAGAAAATACATCATCAGATCCCATTGAATTTACGATTCATGATGCTGAACTTGCGGCCGAGAATTTATTCTTAACTGTCACCAGCGAAAATGAACTGGTGGTACCCAATAATATCAATCATATTAAATTGGAAGGACAAGATACCAATCGTACACTGACAATTATCCCATTAGAGGATACTATTGGAGAAACCATGATTCGTATTCAGCTTTCTGATGGAGAAATACCTGTCTGGGAGTCATTTACTCTAAAGGTTGTTCCGCAAAATTTTCCGCCTGAAATTTCTCCTATTGGCCCTCAGGTCACAGAAGTTGGCAATGCATTGAAAATCAGTTTTACTGTTCATGATGCGGAGATGCCTTCATATTTAATTAAATTATCAGTTGAATCATCAGATCCTTCAGTCGTTCCCAATGATGATGCACATTTGACCATTGAGTCTGGAAATGGCGATGAAAGGCACTTGACAATTACCCCTCTTGATGACGAATCAGGACAACTTACGATAACTATAATTCTTCAGGATGACCTCTCAACAGTAGAAAAACCATTTCTGCTGATAGTCAATCATCCCCCCCATATTTCTAGTGTTTCAGACCAGGAGACTGATGAAGACACGCCTATTTCGCCGCTTATTTCTTTTACTGTAAATGATCAAGACACTGCTACCGACAAACTGATACTCACTGCACGTTCAGCAAATCCTAAACTTGTACCCAATGATGATATGCATTTGAAGTTTCAAGGCTCTGGCCTCATGCGCTTTCTTTATTTGCTACCAGCAGCCAACCAATCTGGCACAACACAAATTGAAGTGGATATTACAGATGGCTATTCTGTAATGACAACACGTTTTAAAATAACAGTTAATGAAGTGAACGACCCGCCATTTATAGAACCTGTTCCACGTGTTTTCACTGATGAAGACACAGCAAAATCGGCCATTCCAATAACTATTGGCGATTATGAGCATTCAACCGATTACCTTCAAATATCAGTTTCCTCTGATAATGCAACACTTCTACCATTACAAAATATTCAATTAATATCACAAGCTGGAGGCCATTATTTGAGTCTGACACCAGCAGCCAATCAAAATGGTATTGTAATGGTATCATTACATGTCAGTGATCCTGAAGGCTTGACAGCAAACAGTCATTTCATATTACAGGTTAAATCGGTAAATGACGCGCCTGTGGCTTTTGATCAATCTCATGATATTCGAATGAATATCCCCTTTTCCAACAAGTTGATTGCAAATGATATTGATGGAGATTCACTAACATATTCAATATCTGAAAAACCTGAAAAAGGCGAACTCACATTATTGAGTCAATCTACTGGCGAGTATATTTTTCATCCTTATACTGAACAATATGGACAAGATTCATTTTTATTTGTTGTCAGTGATGGACTTGAAACCTCTGTTGATGGCACAGTTGCCATTCATGTTCATGATGATATCCCACCTGAAATAATATTAAATGGTTTAAATCCAGATTATATTTTAAAGGGCAACCAGTTTATTGATCGCGGTGTCACTAGTGCTTACGACAATGCGGATGGCAATCTGATAGATCATGTCGAAATAATTGGCATCGTCAATGAACAGGTAACAGGAACCTATCATTTAACGTATCGGGTGAAAGATAATAGCGGTAACACCGCACAAATAACGAGAGAGGTTGTTGTGATGGAAAATTCAGGTCAACTACAGGGTACAATAGCCCATCTTCCTGATTTGATAACATCACCGGAAAATGATATTCGCGTTCAACTCTTGGATGCCATAACCTATCGCGTTTTAAGAGAAACTCAATTAACGATGGATTATCAAACCTTACGATTTAAGTTTCTATATTTACCATTTCAGACATACATTCTCAGATTAATTGTTTCAGATCATCAATCACCACCAGCCTATCTCACAGAAACGAAAGATCAACAGGTGTTATTTCAAATCAATAATCAACAAGTGTATCTTAGTGTACCGGATTTAACACAAACAAACCTCAGCTCTCAACTCACAGTATCTTTGAATGGCGATTACAAACCGCTTGATACCTATCAGTATACAATTATTGATTACCTGAATGGCGATACCATTGTAGATGAAATAATGAATACATCACAATTCAGCACGTTTTTAAAAAATGGTAGTTATCGTCTGATCATCTTAGCAAAAGGATATGAACCTTTTGAATACATTCATGGTGATGGGAATTCATATATTCGTATGAATAACGAAGATGTTGATATAACAGCATTATTAAATGAAGATGCTAATTATTATCCAGATGCCATTCGTATTGATGCTTCCCATACTATTTTCGAAACACCGAATGAAAAGGGCTTTAATATGTGGTTTGTCCGAAAAGAATACAATTCAGATGCAATTTTTCGAGTCAGCATTCAATCAGAAGAAGATGAAATCTGGTTGCATAACTGGGATGGTATTGATATTGTAGACAATCACCCTTATGTTTACACGTGGACTGTTTTGGCTGCTGAAGAAGGGGATCATCCTTTATATCTTAACAAAGAAGCAAGGGGAATGGATACCCAATACACAGTCGTCTTTCATTTTTATCAATGGACAAATCTGATTCACAGTTATACAATAAACTATATTTCACAATCACCCAATTCAACACAAATCTCCCCAGAAAAGAAAGAACTCCAAGACTTTGTGAACGACACAGTGCGTTATGAAACACAAAGCGAAACATCCTTTTATCCCTTGGCAGGTATAAATCTAAACATTTCATTTAAAGACAGTACTGGAAAAGTGCAACACAAAGGAGTTTCCATTCCTCCTATTCCATTGGATTATCTTGATATACCTGATAATCAAAAGGAATTGACGGCTTCAGAAGAATTAATTGCCAATGTCAAGTATTACACCTTCGCCGGAAATAGTGTCAGTGATTCGATCAGTATTGATTTTAGAACTTCTGATGGCGACAGTGTTGTGTTCAATTCCAAAAATAATCGAAATGCCAATGCACCTACAATTACAGTGCCATTACATCTAAATCTTTATTCTCCTTATTTAGAAGGCATTCAACAAAATAGATTATCTCTTTCAAAAGATATTTTGCATGTTGTTGTTCAAGATGATTCAGATCCAAATGGTGGATTTCAGAAAGAAGAGCTTCCCTATTTGATTCAGGATGATGGATTGGTTCTGGTAAAAATAAATCATTTGAGTACCATTACCCTTGAAATTAATGATAATTGGAATGCATTTAAAAACAAAGGTTTGGATGATAGACGATGTTTCATAAAAATAATATATGGTTCAAATCATTTATATCAGTTATTTTTATGGCTTGTCATTTTCATTGGTAGTTTGGGATTGATCACACGAGGGAAAGGAAAACAATAATGAACCTGGCAATTTTTATCATCCGCTTGATACTTGGTCTGGCTTTTTCAACAATCATTTCTCGCATGTTTTTTCATGAAATCAGACCAGTCAATGTGGCGGGTCTGACAATTTTTCTGGTTGGGATGGCGTATGTAATGTCTTATTTTCACAATAAAAAATAAATATTGGGGCGAACCTTATGTTCGCCCTCCGGACATAAAAAACGAAATCAAACCTATGTTCTGAAATAAATGTATTGATTTCGGATATAGGTTCATTTATGGTTTTTGTTCGGAGGGCGAACCGGTGGTTTAAGATTTAATGCCAATAACCTGCTGTTTAACCGGTATGTTTTTCTCAGAAATGTGCATGGCTTTTTCAATGATTATCGGCACTCCTGAACAACAGGGAACTTCCATATATAAAATGTTATTGTATTTCATTCTCGACCAATGTTAAAAAAGTTCGGGGCAAATTGCTCATACATATATTGTATTTCATTCTCGAACAAAGCTTATAAAGTTCGGGGCAAAAAAATTGGCTTAATTAAATTTTACATTTGAGACAAACATAAAAAATTTTGTTTTTGAAAATTAGAAAAAATGTGTATATCCTCAAATAAGCTATACTAATGTTCATGACTAACAAAACCAACAATTTTTTGAGATAGTTAAAGTGGAAAAAAATCAATTTAAACTTGAAGAAATCAAAAACAATCCTTCAAATGTAAGATTTTCGCTTCTATGCAAGATTTGTGATTACTA
>Ga0272440_1000287_pt1 | contig 42783 bp, 36 predicted proteins | sample SSMMMBAug17_FD_192440 | JGI IMG/M metagenome (GOLD analysis project Ga0272440, IMG submission 192440) | Marine sediment archaeal communities from Little Sippewissett salt marsh, Falmouth, MA, United States - SSM-MMB-Aug17 | ecosystem: Environmental > Aquatic > Marine > Wetlands > Sediment ...
ATACAGAATAGTTGTGACCAAAAAAGTTTCTACTTGTGAGAATCTTTGCGAACTCTTCTATGAGCTTCTCAAAGACAAGATGCCAATTAAGAAAATTACTTTCCGCTCATCTTCTATGAACGCAGCCTCGAAAGAGTTTAAGTAATATTCAAATGGTTTAAGTACCAGTTGTTTCAGTAGCAGTTTCTAACAAAAAGCAGTGCAAAACTCCATGCTGGCAGCATTGCTGCCAGCTTAAAAGTTGTACTGCTTTTAATCTTTGAACCATGATTACACTGAATAAGATGAATTTATAGTGTCTTTCTTTCATCTTATTCATCTTATTCTGTGTAATCATGGTTCAGAAACGAATCAACAAATATTGAATAATGAGGAATTTATTTTCCGAGCATTCCTAAGGGGCAAAAAAAAACGACAGAAACAAACATTTCTTTGTTTTTGTGTGGTAAACAATACCTTGTGAATTGTAGGAAAAATTTTAGGGTAATATTTGAATTATCAGCGGGGAATTTGTAATAAACATAATAATGGTTCAGAAACAAAATGAACTGTTTCTGCGTATAATGATAATGGGAACTTTATTTCAGAGCTTTCAAAAAAACAAACTAAATAATAAAATGAGTGTTTATTACTGAAGTCTCACTGCAAAGCATTCAATCGAATACTTTGCAGTAAGCATTTGATTCAACCATCAACATTTTTTTCAAATCAGGACTGTTCTTCATAGAAAGGGTTCTTACGAATCGGGCGTTGAAAGAATTGAAGCCCTTGATCATACACTTCATTTCCAATTTCACTGGAAGCCGGATAATTAATCCAACACGCATTTAAACATGCTTCGTTACATGTAGGACCATGCTCAATACATTTTTGATGATCAATAACCAGTTTACCATCATCAAGGCTAACAGCCTTTGCAGGACAGGCTTCAATACAGGCAAGACAATGTAAACATCCAAGAGAGCAAATAGACATGGTTTCTTTTGATTGATCTTTACATGCACAAGTAACAATTACAGGGGCTTTCTTAGGAATAATCTGAATTAGATCTTTAGGGCAAGCACTGACACATAAGCCGCAACCCACACAGGCGACAGGGTCGATAACTGGAAAATCATCAACAAGCTTCATGGCATCAAATAGACAGGCTTTTACACAGTCACCAAAACCGATACATCCAGAATTACAATCAACTGGCCCAGCAAATGCCAAGTTTGCTGCTTCACAATTTTGATAGCCAGTATATTGATATTTTTCATAGTTATGTCGTTCACTTCGGGCGCATGCAATAATGGCTGTTGCGCCTTCTATCATTTCAACTTCTTTATCTGTGATCCGTGCAACTTCTTCAGCAATAGGCATCATTCCTGGTGTACAAAGGTTAGGCTCAACCTTCGGATCGTTAACAACAGCTTCTGCATAGGCTTCACAACCGGCAAAAGCGCATGCACCACAATTCGCACCTGGCAATATTTCAAGAACAGCTTCAACTTTGGGATTGACCTCTACTGCAAATTTATGCGCTGCAAGGGCCAAACCTATTCCAAAAAACAGGCCGATTGATCCCATAAGGACCAGTCCACCCAGTGCGAGTTTAATATATACGGGATCCATTTTCTTATTTCCTTTTATTTCGTTATATTCTAATAAATATCAATGGGTACTACATTGACATAAACATCGTTAATGTCAGGTATTCCTGTAAGAATATCCTTTACTTTATCCGAAACCTCAGCTTCCATAGATAGCGTTGTATTCACATTGACATATGCTACGCCTGATTTGCATTTTACTGTTGCTGCTGGATAGGTTTCAAACATCATGCATTGGGCTTTTGCCGCCAAATAAGAATCTTTCAGCATTAATTTCGATTCTGGTGTTGATTGAAAGCAGGTGCGTTTGGCTAGATTTTCAAGAATATCGACTGTATCATCCATACGAATATTATCAATGTGCAAAACGATATCATACAGCTCTGGACTTTTTGTATCAATGCCATATAAGCTCATGCTCCACTTTCTTCGCTCTTCATCATCCCGAGTCAACAACTGACGAGCTGCGTTTTCGCTGATTCTTTCTCGAGCCATTTCTTCTTTAATCCGGTCTTCAAGATTGGCTATAATCCTGACTTTCATAACATTGGAGATACCCTGAACAAAAAAGTGACCGGCCAGTCCATGATAAACAACATTATCATTTTGTATTCGCGAAAGAAATTGCTCTCGAATGTAATTGATATAACGTTGCTTTCCATAACTAAAACGATCCAAAACGGATGGTGCATCATGTATCGCGCGGATTAGCTTGACTTCAGGTATATTGAAATGATCTGATGTTTCTAATAATATATCTCTTGAAAGGCATTCATAACCCAATCTTTCTGCCAGTTTTTCGGCAATTTGTTTGCCTCGGCTATATGAGCCGCGTGAAATTGTGATTATACTCATATTTATCTCCCAATTAATAAATTGACATTCCAGAAAATCCCATAAAGGACAACGCAAACAGACCGGATACAATAAAGGCAATGGGCATACCGCGATAGGATTCAGGAATGGGCGATAGATCAATGCGTTCTCTTACACAAGCCATTAAGAATAGTGCGATAAAAAACCCAAGTCCGGCACCGGTAGATAACATCAAACTTTCAAAGAAATCATAGTTTTGTGCAGCCATAATCAGAGGCACGGCAAGAATTAGACAACTGGAAATAATCAACACCAGATAAACCCCAAATTCCTTAAATAATATGGGATTGACTTTTCGTAATATGGTATCTACAGCCTGAACTGTCAGAGATACCAGGCCAATGAATACGATGATTTGCAAGAATTCGATCTGATATGGTTTTAAGATATATTGGTACAAAAACCAGGAAATGGATGTTGAAAATATAATAACGATGGTGAATGTAAAACCCATACCGATTGCAGTCGATTTTTTCTGTGTAACGCCCAGGTATACACATAGGCCCAGATATTTCACAAAAACATAATTATAAATGAACATCGCACCAATCAGAATGCTGATCAAGTTGCCAAAATAAAGCTTTTTGACACTGACCACTGCTGTACCTTGCGATTTTCCCTCTGACATAATATCCGGCAACACCATCTGGTGGGGATTACTTTTGTTTAAGGGGTCTTTCATAAAGATAGTTAAGGTACGTCGATCTTTGGACAATTCCACGCGGTCAATATTTAAAAGGATATCAGGATCTTGTTGTTCATTAATACGAAAAGCATCAATTTTGCTGGCCCAGTTTTCATCTACCGGTCCGGCAAAACAAATGACAATCATATTTGATTTCTTGAACTCTGTTCGTTTGACAAACCGGTGCTCAGTATTGCAAGCCGTGCATCCCAAAAGGATACATAAACATATAAACCATCTAATTAGTGTTGATTTGGTCATGCTACACTCCTCATTTCGCGTTTTCTACGATTGTAGACGATTTCTGTATAATTGAATATGGCCATCATAAAACCCACAACAAAAAAACCTGAACATGGCAGAACAAAGAAAAGCAGAGGGCGAAAACCCAAAACATCATATCCAAGTAAGGTGCCCATACCCATGATTTCACGAACACCACCAATGGCCATCATGCCAAGCATAAAGCCAAATCCCATTCCAACAGCATCAACCAATGATGGAAAAACAGGATTTTTCCTGGCAAAAACGTCCAGGCGCATGGTGATAAAACAAAACACAACAATCAATCGAACAAATATACCCAACGATTTATATGCAACCGGAAAAAAGGCTGCCAGTACCAGGTCGGTTACTGTAACCCATGTGGCAATGGTCAAGGTATAAGTAGGGATACGAATCCTGGGATGAATAAAATTTTTCACAAGTGAAATGGTCAAACTGGAACAGAACTGGACAAATAAAACTGCAATCCCCATCAGCAACCCATTCATCACATTGGTGCTGATACCTACAGCAGGACACATACTTAAAGCCAATCGAAAGATGGGATTGTCATTTAAAATCCCATTTAAAAATATATTGCCATAGCTTTTATTATTTTCTATCAAGGGGCGTCTCCTTCTTTTTCTTTTTTTGGTTAATCAATGGCTAAAACGCGACAGTAATTTTTTGTTTTGATATAATATTTTCAAGTATTTTGACTCGGTATACAAATTTTGTGACCACGTTTTTAACCCCATTGACCACTGCAACACTGGATATTGTTGCGCCGGTAATTGCACAGATGTCTTTATCCTGATATTTTTTTTGCAGTGTTTCGATATCCTTTTCAGAATATGCATCTTTTGCCCATTTTGCTCTTTCCAAGAATTTTAATTGTTCATCAGGTAATGGCTCTTTAATCACTTTTAATGTTTTGAGTCGTTCTGAGTCTTTTCCGGTAAATTGATTTTTAAAGTATTCCTGCTCAATTTCATCACCCAGACCAGGATCTTCTTGATGTTCCAAGATTTGCAAGCCAACAATGCTATATTTGGAGTTCAGTGCCAACATAAAATTGATATTGGTTTTAAAACCAGGCGATTTTCCGGGAAGTAAATACGCCAATCGCTTATCTTTATTGGATGCGACAATAAATCGATCCGCAAAAATTAATTGATTCACATCTTTGGGCAAGACCGCAGCAATTGCTTTTTCTCGCATATTTTGATCATTGGTTTGAGCGGTTTCAATGTCAATGTCAAATTTATCAACAAATTGACCTTGAAGATTCACGCGAATAAACTGATAGAGGATATCTTTGGCGTCTTTTGATTTGACAGGAAGCATATAACCCAGTGAGGTTTTATCGCCCTGATAAATTAAATATCGATACACTGTACACAGCTGAAGTGTATCAGGAGCGGGTTTTGTTTGATTATATCCCAGCAATGCGAGCATATTTTCTTTAAAATTAAGATACTCATTATGCTTTTTTGCTTTAGCTGTGATAACAAAAACACCGCCCATAATGCCTGCAGCGATCAGACATGTCAGTGTTAATCCAATTGTAATTTTTACTATTTCTTTCATAGTGCACCTTCAGAAAAACGTTTGGGTCTGAACCACTGATCTAATGCAGGAACAAGTGGATTCATTAATAAAATTGCATAACATACACCTTCCGGGTATCCCCCTTTCAAGCGAATGAGAACAGTCAACGCGCCAATGCCTGCACCATAGATCAATTGGCCACGTCCCTCGTTTGGTGATGTTACATAATCGGTCGCCATGAAAAAAGCGCCCAAAATGACTCCGCCTGACAAAACTGAAAGAATCGGATTGCCAGAAAACCAGGTTTCACCGCCAAATATCCATGTTAAAATTGCTGTGGATGCAATCACAGATACAGGAATATGCCAGGTGATGTACCTTTTATATAAAAGAATAAGGCCACCGACAACGAGGACGCAAGCAGATGTTTCACCGATACATCCTGGGCTGAAACCAAAAAAGAAATCAAAATACATCTTAGACAGAGATCCAAATTTTTCGACCAGGCCGCTTATGCCATAATGTTTCAAAACATACAGTGGAGTCGCTGAAGAAACAGCATCGACACCGGCATTGAAATATCGTCCCAATGAGAGATCTCTGATGGGGGTAACCCATCCGGCAGTCATGGCCACTGGATAACTGGCCATCAGCAATGCACGTCCCATCAGTGCTGGATTAAAAATATTGAATCCCAACCCACCCATTATGATTTTTGTTATAAATATTGCCATGATTGCGCCTGGAATAGGCATCCAAACAGGAACCCCTGGCGGAATAACATACGCCATAAGAACACCTGTTATGACAGCACTACCATCATGGACTGTAATGGGCTGTTTGAGTAGTTTTTGAGAAATAGCTTCAGTCAACACACAACTGATTACACTGACAGCAGTGATAACCAATGTTTGAAGGCCGAAAACAAACATGGATAAAATCAGTGAGGGCATTAAACATGCCACCACAGTCCACATGATACGCTCTGTGGAAACACTGGCGCGAGCATGCGGAGAAAAAGATACCGAAAGATTTTTATTATACGGTCTTTCAACGATTTGTGTGGATGAATTCATGTTAATTCTCTTCTTTCCTTTTGGCCTCTTCGACCTTAATTTGGGCGAGTCCAATAAATTGAACCAATGGCCGTTTTGCTGGGCAGACATATGCGCAACTTCCGCATTGAAAGCAATCTTTTGAAAATCCAAATTGCTCACATTCCGCCCCTTTACCAGCTTCGACAAAAACACCTATGTTATTGGGTTCTAATCCCATTGGGCAGACATCCAGACAAAAGCCACATCGGATACACGGGCCATACTTTTCATCTTCGCCAATTTCTTCACGCGTCAGGAACAAAACGCCTGATGTCGTTTTTGTGATTGGGACTTTCAGACTTGAAACAGCAACACCCATCATCGGACCACCAATAACAATTTTTGCAAGATCTTTGGTTGTCCCACCCAAGTAGTCAACAATTTCACTGAGTGGGGTTCCAATTTTTACCATCAAGTTGGCCTGTCTGGCGATACCACGACCTGAGATTGTAACGACGCGCTCGTATAATGGTTTGTCCAATGCAACTGCATCATAGATGGTTTTAGTGGTGTACACATTTTGAACCATAATGCCAATGGATGAAGACCTTTTACCTGAAGGTCTCACGCGATCAGTAATACTTTGCATAATCTGGTCGGCTGATCCATGAGGGTACTTGACAGTCAGTGGCTGAACAAAAATGTCATATCCCATTTTGTTTGGATCATTTTCAACAGCATGCTCCAAAGCTTTGATGGCATCAGGTTTGTTGTTTTCAATGCCAATGACACATCGTGAAATTCCCAAAATTTTTAAAATAATCTTAGCGCCTTCAATAATATCTTTTGGGTATTCGGCCATCACCCGATGATCACATGTCAGATAAGGTTCACATTCCGATCCATTTAAAATGAGCGTATCCAAAAAGATATCCGGTTTGACATTCAATTTGATATCTGCCGGAAATCCGGCACCACCCAGTCCGACGATTCCGGCAGCTTTTATTTTTGCCAGAAGTTCCTCTCTGGAATACTGTGTCCAATCTTTAGGGGAAAATGCAGGGGTGGAATTGTCTCCATTTTTAGAAACAATGATTGCCGGTGATTTTCCCAAAACCGGATGAATCGTATCAAAGACCCCATCAACGACACCATCAATCCCTGAATGAAGACTTGCCCCCATTTTGCTTTGTGTAGATCCGACCAGTTCTCCAATGGAGACATGTTTTTTTTCTGCATCATTCAGACTACAGGCACCATCCTTACAAATATTGTCTTCTAGATAGTAGTCTGGAGAATGAAGTTCACTGAGCAGATTGAACATGACTTCAGTTGGATAACCGACATGTTGTTTTAGGAAGAGAGCGACTTTTGGTGGATCGGGCATGACTTCAATGGGCAGGTACTCTGTTAACTCTTTTCTTTCCGGAGGATGAATTCCCCCCATGGGAAAGTCCGGTAAAACGGTTGTTTTATTTTTCACTTTAAAATCCTTAAATGGCATGTGAATAAATTTGAAAATGGTTCAAATTTATTCCAATTACGAATCATTGGTTGATTTTGATTTAGTAAATTTAATGCTTAGCATATTTTAAAACGGGTTACAAACAAAAAATTCAATTTATTTTTTATATATTTCTATATTAAAAATTTAAACAGCATACGCAATGTTTTGTGAAAATATGAATTGTTTTTCTCTTTTGCAGCTTATAAAATTGAATAAACGTGTTCACCTTCTTCAGGGTCAGCAACAGAATGAACATTACAAAAAGGAATCGACCATAAATTTTCGGGTATATCTATTTAGGAATGCTCAAAAAATAAATTCCCCTTTTCAAAATGCTTGACTCTTTAATTAAACACCAGGCATATGCGTACCAAACTGTTCATTTACGTTTTTTGAACCATGATTACACTGAAGAAGATGAATAAGATGAAAAAAACACTTTTAATTCATCTTATTCATCTTCTTCAGCGTAATCATGGTTCAAAAACAAAATGAGCAATTATTAAATGAGGAACTTATTTTTTGATTATTCCTTAGTAAAAAAATTGTTATTCATCGGGTTGGTCGAACCTTATGTTCGCCCTCCGGAAAACAATCGTTTGCGAACCTATGACCGAAGGCAAACGTTTCAAGTTCATTTTCGAACATAGGTTTGATACCGGCTTTTGTCCGGAGAGCGAACTCAAGGTTAGCCACTACACTGGTTTCGGATATCGGTTAGATTTCGATTACTACAATATTCACAAAAATTTATGACCACATACTTTTGAAAAAAGTGGAAAAATATTTTGTTTTGGTTACACTCAAATATTTTCGCGCATGTTTTACTGTACTGAAAAACCATTCATTGTCAAGGCTTTATTTTAGCTCCTTATTCTTTTTTTAAAGGCTTTGATTAGCGCGCTGCATACCTGATTGGCATCAGAAACAATGGCAACATCTGCCATTTTCATAATGGTGGCATGAGGATTTTTATTGATTGCAATAATAAATCTGGCATCTGATATGGCAGCAGTGTGTTGAATGGCGCCACTGATTCCAAAGGAAAATAAAATTTGTGGGCAAACTTGCTTACCCGCCTGCCCAACCAATGTATCAGGTTGGGTCCATCGCGAGTAAATTACCGGTCTCGTGGCGCCAACTTCGCCTCGAATCAGGCGTGCCAGGTCAAATAACTTTTTGAATTTTTTCTTGCTTTGCATACCTCTGCCACCACATACTACCACAGATGCTTTTTCAAGGCTTTGTTCTGTTTGGGGTTCACGTTCAGATCGAATCCATCGGATACGTTCTTTAGGGGATTCGGTCAGAAAATCATGACGAATCACTTTGCCCTTTCGTTCGTAATCATGAGGGATTTCTTGAAATGTGCCTGGGCGAACAGTTGTCATTTGGGGACGACAATTCGGTGTTATGATCTCTGCCAGAAGGTTTCCACCAAAAGCAGGTGCTGTCTGAACCAGGTAATTTTTTTCATTTATCGATAGTGCCACGCAATCTGCTGTGAGCCCTGTCTGAAGACGCTTGGCAACACGCGGTGCATATTCATGACCAAATGATGTACCACCAATGAGAAATATTTCTGGATTGTATTGCTTTGCCAATTGGACGGTCAAATTTACAAATGTATCCACTTTATATATTGACAGTTCATTATGATCAATAGAGTGAACAATATCAGCCCCATGTGCGATATATTCATCAATATACTCTTGGGTATTGTAGCCCATAACAAGCGCACAAACATCAGCGTCAATCTTTTTGCTCAATTCTCTGGCTTTAGCCAGCAACTGAAGTGTCACTCGATTCTGAAAATAATTACGATAATCTCCAAATATCCAAATTTGTTTTTTTGTTGATTTCATAGGGGAATATTCCTTTTTTCTAAGGAAAGCTCTGAAAAAAATTCCTCATGATTCAATACTTGTTGATTCGTTTCTGAACCAGGATTACACTGAAGAAATTAAATAACAGTGTCTTTATTTCATCTTCTTTAGGAAAGCTCTGAAAATAAGTTCCCCATTTAATAAGTGTTCATTATCGTTTTTTGAACCATGATTACACTGAAGAAGATGAATAAAATGAAATAAAGACACTTTACATTCATCTTATTCATCTTCTTCAGTGTAATCATGGTTCAGAACCGAATCAACAAATATTGAATAATGAGGAACTTATTTTCCGAGCATTCCTTAGTATAATCATGGTTCAAAAAACGAAAATGAACAATTATTTAATGGGGAACTATTTTCAGAGCGTTCCTATATTGATTAAAAGTTTTTTCTTTTGGGTAATTGAGTTATCCAGACGCAACGCATCCATACTATATCTTATTCTAAACAAAAAAGGCTGTTGCAAGCCAATTGAAAATAACATCTGCAGACCATCTTTTAAAAGATGGGTCATCGTTCTTGAGTCTGAAGCCACTTTTAAATGCATTTAAAAGAACTTTATCATAAATACCTGCCTTTGTAAGTAACTTTTTTGCCTGTTTTCCAACGCTACTACTTTCAGCCTTTCCAATGGAAACAGAATAATTGGGATTATTAAGGTTCGCCCCTAAATTGGTTTCGGATAATGCCCCCTTTTTGGAAATGCGCCCCTGAGCTTCTTAATAGGGAATTTCTCTTTTTAGAACCCAGAATTCCTGACGAAAACCACTTACAAGGTTTCATTTTGTGAGTTTATAAAAAAATTCATTAGATTATGCAAATAAAACTTTTGAAGTAATTATAAACGTCGAAACCTGAAATAAATTTTCTGTGAAAAAGACATATAAAAAAAATTTGTAAATAATGAATGATTCCAAAAAAAATAAGAGGTTATTCACCTCATTTTCAAAAAGATTTGAATTTCGTCTTGACAATCCAGATTTGTTAAGATTTAATGAAAAATTAAAGTTAAGGAATGCTTAAAAAAATATTTCCACTTTACAAATGCATGACTGTTTATTATTAAAGAACAATTTGTTCGAGCATTCCGCAGTTCAAAATACATTTCTGCCAACAAAGTGCAGATATTAGAAAATTTAAACCTAAAGACGTAATGGAGTTAACGTAATGAAAAAAACACTCTTTTTTGCAACCCTTCTTTTATTCATGTTTGTTATCTATGGACAGAGCTTTGCAATTGAAGTGAACCAAATTCACATTTGTAAAGATGTCATTGATTTAGCGCCCATAGAAGTCGATTCCAGCTTTGATGCCTATGTTGGTAAACTGTTCTGTTTTACAAAAATTGTAAATGCTACAACAGCTCCAACTCAAATATACCACGTATGGTTTTATGAAAACGCTGAGATTGCCAGAGTACCTTTAGATATCGGAGCATCCCAGTGGCGTACATATAGCTCAAAAATGGTTTCACCCAACATGATTGGAAACTGGCAAGTTCTCGTTTTGGGCCCTGATGAAAACATTATTGAAAGTGTTGAGTTTATTGTTGGTAACTAGACAAATCATTCTTCTAGTGGGAGCATGTTTCATTTTTGGGCAACTTGCTTTTTTATCCCCAGCAAACTGTCAAACCCCAAAAAATATGAACGAACAACATCAGTCTCCTTCATCTTTTTTTGTGCGTTTTTATCAACGTGTGATTTCAGTGTTCGATGGAGACAAATGCCCGATGTATCCATCATGCTCTCACTATAGCTTACAATGCTTAAACAAGCATGGTTTTGTTATGGGATGGATGATGACATGTGATCGTCTGCTTCATGAACCCGATGAAATGTTTATTGCGCCGACGATTCGAATCAACGAAACGATCAAAGCCTATGATCCTGTTCAGGCAAATGACTATTGGTGGTATAAGAAAAACAGCTCAGAGTAAGGTTGTACAGTCCAAAGTGATTTACAAAGAAAAAGCGTGAATCCCATCCTCAAGGGTATCACAGATATGAAAAATCCGATCCAATTTGATCAGTCGAAAAATAGCTCCAACCTGATCCATAACATTACAAATCTTTATTTCTCCTCCTTTCTTCTTGATTCGCCTGATACAGGCATTTAATGTACCGCAACCAGAACTGTCTACAAACTGAATATTTTCCATATTAAATATAACCTTATTCGGCGTTTCAAGAATGTTATGAATGGCATCTTTAAACTCCTGACAGTTCGAAGCATCTAAGGTTTCCCCTGGCATGATTACAACAATAATATCATCATCCCATTCAGCAAATTTTGGAAGGTTTTTGACTTCTGTTTTGACAGGGCCTAAGACAGTTTTCTCATCTGATGTTTCCTCTTTGGGTTTAGCGTCTGTGGGCTTTATGGAAGTTTTTTTTGTTTTTGGAGGCGTTTTTTGGGGCTGACTTTCTTGTGATTTTTCTGATATTGGTGGAACTTTAATAATGTGTTTACATTGAGAACATCTTACCCGAGTCCCTTTTGCCGATATCTTTTTATCATCCAGCCGGTATTTTTTTTGGCATTTTTCACAAAGGATAATCATAGTGATTACTCCACTTTATTTTAAGTTTGCTGAAATCCACAAATCAAATTGTTTTTTCTTTTGATGATCTGTGTTTAATACAATTTTTCCCCAATAACGACCAGGGGTTTTCATTTGATTCCGAACGGTCAATACGTATACGCTCTCCTGTTTAGCCAATGTGCATGAAACTTTCTTTTTGAGCTTACCCAATTCGACTCCAGTAATTTGAAAAGAATAGTTACTATTGGGCTCAATTCTGACTATTGTTTCATGTAAATCTGTACTTTTTCCCATAAAGCGAACCCCTTTGGGTGAAACACTTGCCAATGCTTCCACCGGGCCGCTGGCTGTTAATTCAAAGTCAGGTGTATTGGGATCATTGGACATAACATGAACAACATCTTTATAAAGCTTTCCGCCATAGCCATCTGTGTCAATTTTAAGAACCAGGTCTCCTGTTTGACCAGGGTGAATTTCTTCAGCATAACTGACTGTTGAACATCCACAACCTGTTTTTACTTTTATAATATACAAAATGGCATCACCAGTATTTTTTATTTGATACGAATGCTTGATAATATGACCTTCAAGCACTTTTGAAAAATGAAAGGCGGGTGTATCACATGAAATGATGGGGACAGCTTTTGTATATTCACCGGTGTCAAAAAATTGATTGTCTGGAAACAAAAACTGATCAGATGAATGAACAATGTTTGCAAATATAAGTCCTAAAGTTATACCTAAGAATCTTTTGAAAGTCTTCATTATATAACTCCTAACATTTATATTGATAATGTCTAATAATTAGAAAAGCTATCCCGCTGATGACTAACTCGTTCGCCTGCGTTCTCAGTCACTGGATCTCCTCGGGAAAGGCTTTCCTGGCGGCTTTGCCGTCTGATCAGTTCTTAAGTATATAGCCCTGAAAGGTCGAAACATGTTTGATTTATGTGCGTCCTTTCAGGGATAAGATTCTAAGCAATCTTTAACTCAGGGTGTTGCCCTGGGCAGGTATGTTGACCCTTTCAGGGTTGAGAAATTAGCGCCCCAAAGTATGTTATTATTGATTTCGATGATCGCTTACTTATTTGGCAAAGCCACATGATATACCTTCACAGGAAGAGTCTAAGAACGAGCTTTTAAGCGAGTTTGCTCTAGCCTGATGGCAATGGACTATAGGCTTTTGAAAGCATTCGGCATATGCGGGAACGTCAAATCAGTATAAAGAGCAGTTGTCTTGGCTATTGCACTCTTTCTCTATCCGAAAACTAGAGATTAGCTACCTTAGGTAAAAAAGGTGAGTGCTTTATTTAATTTATTGTTGATTTCGTGACTCATTTCAGCAACCTCATTGAGTATAACTGAGACTTCAGAGAGATTTTCTAGGCTTGCTTTATCTGCCCAATCTTTGTAGTTTTTGATATGATCATCATTGTGTTTGATCCAATGAGTAATAATTTTTTCAATTCTTTCACTCGTTGAGTGGGATTGATTATGGTGATGATGCATTATAATCTCCTTTCAATTAAGGAAAGCTCTGAAAATAAGTTCCTTATTTAGTATTTGTTCATTTTGTTTTTGAGCCATGTTTACACTGAAGAAGATGAATATGATAAATTCAAAGTGTCTTGATTATATCTTATTCATCTTCTTCGGTGTGATCATGGGTCAAAAACAAAATGAACTGTTGGCTGCGTATATGCTTGATATTGAATACTTGAACAGTCAAACGATATAAATGAAAACTTATTATCAAAGCATTCCTAAACGAATTAAAAAATGATCAACAATAAATATATTAACTTCGTTTACCATGTCAACCAGAATGTTTGTTTTGGATAATCCATTGCGCCGCATCAAGCAAACAATCAGCAATAAAATGCACTGTCAGGTTGTCATCAATGATAGACTCTGTTTTTTGGCCTTTCCCTGTTCGCACCAGAATTGTTCGAGCACAGCCTGCTATATTTGCGCATTGTATATCTTTAATATGATCTCCTACCATAATCGTTTGTGAAATATTTATTGCATATACAGATGCTGCTTTTGTTAAAAGGCCAATTTTGGGTTTTCGGCATTCACATCCAGAGTCTGGTCCATGGGGGCAAAAAAAAATATCATGTATGTGCCCTCCATTGGCCTCTACCTGTGATATCATCCAACTATTCATATCCATTAAGTTTGACAGGGTGGAAATTTTTCGATGAATCATGGACTGATTGGAAATAACAATAATAGTAAATCCATTTTGTGTTAATTGTCTGATCGCATCAATACTTCCTGGAATAAAATGAAATTCATCACGTGTTTTAATATACGCATATGAATCTTTGTTAATAACGCCATCACGATCCAAAAAAACAACTGGTTTTGTTATGGGCTGAACATGTTGTTGACCATTGGATACAATATAGGAATGATAATTATTCGTTGAATCCATCATTTACCCGCTATTTATTGGAGCTATATTTTTTAGGAAGTTCGTTGTCAATGACATAGATACACACCTCTTTTGCACCTTGATCCGAATATGCATATTTATTGCAGAGATTCTGTATTAAAAATGTGATATCATGTTGAATACGTTTATCGTAAGCTTTGAACTCTTCTGTATCATAATCTTTAATGGCACGTCTAAAGTTTTCGTTTTCCAAAAAGGGTTCCAGTACTTTTTCTTTCAGATTATGAACGTAACGCTCGTGTAATGATGCATACAACCGGGTTTCCACAATATCTTTTTGGTCAATGATCATTTCCTGGGTCAGGGTTTTTGAGGTATACTCTTTTTGGATATCATTTCGAAAGACATGACGTTCCGCTATTGTTCTGTTCGTTTGGAAAATTCTCGTTTCAAAGTTTTCAAAAAAATCATCATTAATATCGATATTTTCGCCTGTGAAATGACAGGTCTGACGCGTACCCACCTCATAGTTACATGCAAAAATATATTGCTTGATATGTCTGGCAATTTCTTCATCGTTAAAATAGTATAAGGACTCTTTCACTTCTTGTAAAACTGTGTAATTATACATCTGAACCAACGATACAAGAAAAGATTCAGATATATTGTCATTTTCTTTTTCTTTATTGTATTTTGAAAAAAATTTAAACAACATTGACATATTGATTAACTGGTTGTCCTTGGAATAACCTGAATAAAAATCATTAAAGATTTTAATTGAATCTCTTCCTGAAAAACCGGTATTACCTTCATTGTCAGATTCAGCCAGGATTTTTCGGCGACGTTTTGCAGTAAATCGCTTGCGATCTTCTTCAGTAAGCCATGCAGGAATAATGCCTGCATAAATTTCCATACGAAGCAACTGAAGATTTTCATCACAGTATTGACTGTATTTCTGCGGATTATCTATCCACTCAACAGTTGCGGTCGAATCTGTTTTCATGCGGGTTGAGATAATAACCCGTGCAAAATTGTTTAGAACCCTGGGCAAAAAGTCGTTGTCGATATGTTTACCAAAAATGTTATGATAGATCTCAACTTCGGTGTGCCAGTCTAGAATATAAGGAATATTAACTATTTCTATTCGGTCTGAAAAGGATGGAAAGTCTGAAATATTCTTGTTATCTTCAGGGTTCATCAATGCAATGAATAATGAATTCACATTTTCCTCAAGGTCTTCAACTTTATGAAGCCCTTCGCTAACGATATTATGAAGTTCGGTTAATCGATCCTTATTGTGAGATTTAATATCCATGAGTGCATAAATGCCATTATTTGTTTTGGCATATGTTGAAAAAATATATTTGACTCGGTTGCTATCCAGGAGCAAGCGGTTAATCTGTTTTTGGATCATTGGATTATCCAGAACTTGCTTCCGCATAGGTTTATCACCTGGATTGTACACAGTGATGCCTTCCCCCAATCTTCGGTTGTACCGATAGGGTCTGGCATAAATCATTTGAAAAACCTTGAGTGGATTCTGCAATCGATCTAAAAGGGACTCAAATAGAGAACTACAAATGGTACAGGGAGTATCGCGAAAAACCCATTCATACTCCTTTTCTGTAAACAGTTTCCATTTTATCTCGTTGTTTCGAAAAAGATCATCCAGAAATGCGCGACGATGGGCTTTGGGGATCATTAGGATGGGATGGTCATGGCTTGGGCATGGCACTTCAATTATTCCATCACGAAAGGTGAGATCAGGTTCTTCTTCTTCAGGCATTTCTTGAGAAAAATCAGGATCTCCTTGAGATAATAATTGATAAAGCTTTTTTACCATTGGATTTGACTGTCTTTTAGAATGCCCGCCAAGTAATTGCTGATCAAGTCGCCATACAGTTTCATATCTCATGCCCTCTTCGGTGGCAGTAAACTCCTCAAACTTCATTAAAAGGATATTTAAAAAAGTGCTTTTTCCACTGCCTGGAGGGCCTTCAAATACATAAATTTTGTTTTGTTGCGCACTTCGTTTAAAGGATTCACACAGGGCAATCAGTCGGTTGGCAAATAGTCTGTCAGCAAAAAAAGGATGATCTGAATTTTTTACAAAAAGGGGGCTGCAATCATATGAAACATATCCAATGGATTCTGGATCATCCGGATATTCATTCGTACCATCACCAATATAATTTTTGACCATATCATGAAATACCTGAAAAACATTACGTAGTACCTGTGTGGGATTCTCCCGCGTGAGTTCAAGAATATTTTCAAATGAAAACAAAGCTGATTGCTCTGTATCAACCATATTTCTATGTAAATTATCTATGGCCTGTTTGATATGTTTCATGTATGGTCCTAAATCTTTTGAAAGACAGCAGGATTAATAACCTTTTAGAGTTTTAATTAACACATTCATATAAAAACGAATCCGATTAATAGGTTGGTCAATATTGGCACGATGGTTGGCAAAAATACTGCTTAAACTGCCTTCAGTCACCAACCAGGGATGAATATTTGTTGCAACCTCACAGGCATCAATGGCTTCATCCAATATTTGTGTTCCATGCACAGATTCCAGAGTCACATAAAAATCTTTTCGTATTCCTTTAAAAATAACCCCCAGCGCTTTGGCAACTCCCTGGGCATAATAAAAATGATTATCTGCTTTTGATGATGTAATTGGACCATCATCATCTTCTTTGATGGTCAGGCTTTGATCACATCCACCCAGTAAATCTTGATAGCTCGCCAGTAATGGAATGAGGTTGTCTGTTCTGATATAAAACCGCGCTCGGCCTCTTTCCAAACGATTAATATAATGCTTAAGTTCATCAATCGCTTGATTATACTTTGATTCTGGTGATGGAAACCAGTACTGTGTTGCTTTAATCATTAACCAGTTCATTGCATTTTCAAGGTTTTCATCAAGGGTGTCGTTGCTGCCTGTTCGAGAAATACGATTGGTAAGAACAACAATTGTCCGGCGAATGACTTCCAATACACCCAGTTGGATGTTATTCACATTATCAGTAAAATTTAGAATGTCATTGGGACGCCATCCCCAAAATCGTTCATTCAGTTCATATTCAAGCGGTTGGATGACAGACATTACAAAGGCATATCCCCTGGGTCTAGGAATATCTTTTTCAGGGATGGGAGGTTCCGATTTTTTGTTGAATCCTTTGGGGGGTGTATCTTTAGAAGACTCTTTATCAGACATCACCTGGTCAGGTTTGTTCTCTGCACTGAACCGATCCGATTTTCTTGTGGGCTGCCTTTCTGGTGTTTCAGTGAGAGGTTCTTCTGGAACAACCTGATTTATGACGTTTTGTTCTTTTTGCGGCGGTTCAATATTTACTGTTTTTTCAGGTAAATCTTTAACAAGAGCGGTTTGCTCATTATTAGTTATCGATACTGGCTGGTCAACAATTACGTTCGAAGCAAGGCCATTATTTGCAATAATGAACAAGACCTCAGTTAATATAATTGTGATTATACAAATTTTTTTTCCAACAGTACATTTATTAAATTGGTGCATAATTTCTCCTTTTTATTAGATAATTAAAATGTAAGCTATCTAGACTTGATTATTAAGATGCTTATTCTTATCTTGAATATTCGAAAAATGCAAGTATCATATTTTTTCATTCAAAGAAGTCCATGGAATTGAAATCAGGCATTTATCTAATCTTATGGGCTGATTATTTTGAAACAGCATAAACGAGAATTGGATTTAATTATGCGCTACCATTATTTTATGATCATTTGAAATGTCTTATGGTTGTGGGAGGATGTTATCATTGGGTCTCAGTCGTTTTAGTGACATCCTTTTTCATCAGTTCTTTGAATCGTTGTAGTAAACGTTCAGTCAATTGTTTTTTCTGCACAAATATTGGAAGCCTATTATCCAACACTTCATTCACAGCCAAAATGGTACGACCTGTTTCAATATTGCTGACATGCATTGACACCTGAGTTTCGGTGTCTGATGGGTGAACCCAACCAGAAAGGAGCATGTTGGCAGATAAAATTTTTCCCAGGGCCAAACGCTTTGATGGGTCTATGAGACGTGATGATCCAAAATTGAGTTCTTCGAGAATCTGATCCAGGTCCTTTCGTTCAACAACCTGAATATTTTCATTCTGAATTAATTGTTCAGTAATGACGGATGCGATCAACTGGTCTTTACCCGTTTTTTCATCTTTGGATCGAAAGTCAATCATTATGGTCGGTAAGGTTGAATTCTTTTGCACCACTGGTTGTCGGCCAGATATTTTGGATTTAATGGCATTAATGTTTTTATCCATTCGGGCATGACGATCTTGCTGGCGTGCAAGTATGATTTTTTCTTGAATTTCATTGATGATTGTTTGATGAAACTGTTCATCAGCAGAAATCAGTTTGAGAACTTCTGTTTCATGTGGCTTGCCTAAAAATGTTACTGTCGCTATGGATGCTGTGATGAGCATGAATATACAAGTCATCAATAAATATAAACCCATTTTTTTCTTATCCGGTGCCTTTTGATCAAACATAATCACTTCTTCTTCTTCATCTGATGATGTTCGTGTTTTTCCGGTAAAGGATTGAAATATGGGCTCATCAGGAATTTCTGCTGGGGGTGAATGATCGGCATACTGTGCTGTTGGATCTCCATATAATATGTAACTGGACCAGGCAATGGTTTCTTCTCCAAACTCCTTGATCAATGCCCAACGTGCGCTCTGGATCGCTTCGCCAACTGGAATTCCCTGTCGAATTTTTTCATAAAATACCAAGGCAAACTTGCGACTGGGTTCGTCCAAAATTTCACAAAATGTGCCAACATAATGTTTTACTCCTGAGACCAGAAATGCGTTTGCTAAACCATATAATTTGTTTTCAAACTGATCATTGAGTCCCCAACTTTCTGTGCGTGCTGACTGACAGGCATTGGCAAAAAATAATGATGGCATCGGCATTGCACCGGCCATTCTTTTTATATCACTGGCTTTTAGTGATTTCTGAGTCAGTCGAAAGCCACTTTCGCTAAAATTTGATTCTTGATAGTCCGCATGTCCAGCAAAATGAACCATGTCGAAATTTCGCATTTTTTCTTTGAGTGTGTCCGGCGTTACATTATCAAAAAAGGATGTCACATGAAATTGATCCTTGTAGCGGTCCATATAATCACGTAATTGAAGTCCCTCTTGATAGGCACCATTGAGATCCCCTCGAGGATCTGCAATTAATAAAAGCTTGAGGGGATTATCTACCTGTCGGTTGTTATTTGTTGGAAGTGATTGGCGTGTCTTGACAGATCTTCCCATGCAAAATCGCTGACATAAGAACTGATTGCCATCAAACAACAATTCCCAGGGGATTTGCACCAGTTGATCATCAAGAGTTAATTGAAGGTACTTTGCCTGTGAAAACCTAAGTTTTTCTTTTGTCGATTGAGAAAACAACTCATCATAAAAAATTTGCCCAATTTCTCTTAAACGTGTGAGTGTTTTCTTAGACACCTGTCCACTTCGATTGGTTGTATTCAGCATTTCAACCATTTCATGACAACGTGCATCAATTTTTTCAATAGGTATATCAAGGGTATCATAGTGCTGAATTGAACTTAATGTGCCACGTTGATTTTCATGTATTGTGGTTTTTACAGCATTACCATCTCGTGTCACATCAATATTGATGACACTGAGCTCATGAATGTCGTTGTTTGATTGTATATTTTCTATCATTCCATACCACCTAATGCCTGTTACAGGATTCGAAAAAAACAAACCCTCACAAATTTTTGGCTTACGTTTTTCAAAAAAAAACGCACTTTAACCATCAGAAACTTGAGTTTTTATCTGTCCTCTTTCTAAGATTGCCGGGCAATTATTTGTATTGGGCTCGCATTTCATTATCAACAGTAATCATTAATAAATCTAAGATTATCTTTCGCGTCTTTGCAACGAACTGAAATCTATTAACGTTCCTTTTGGATAAATCGTTTCTAATATCAGCCGTTGCCAGGTTAGCTCAGTTAAGCGCAATTCAAAATAAACACAACTTAAAATGTTTATCATTTAATTTGAAATAAATACCTTCCCAATGTGACACCATCTCGCGTAAAGGTGAGATTGTAGTGATCAAATGGGATATTCTCAAATAATACCGAGTTTTCATGCAAAATATCTGATGCGATTTCTCTGTCTAAGACCGGTGAAATGTCAAGTTTGCGCTTCAATAAAATGACACGTATTTTATCTATATCTGACTCTGAACGTTTTATCTGAATTTTAATTCGTGCACGATTATCGCCTGTTTTTTGAATATCAATATCTGTTTTTAAGCGATCAAATGCTTTTCTGCGACGACTTTGGTTTCTCGCTCGAACAACACGCGCTCCCCGACGCACTGGCGCTAATTGCAAATCATTAAAGAATATCATGCCAAAATCGACCAATGATATTTTGAATTTTTCCCACCAGCGCCTGGCACGGGTGGCCATAATGTTCCACATTTTATCTTTTTGGTGGATAAAATTTTGAATAATTGTCTGTGTTACATATTCAGGGACTTCTTGATATTCATAATTATCATAGTCGGTATACATGCTATTCGCCACAACAATGGTCTGTAAACATCGATCGCATGTTGACAAATGAGTCTCTATCTGGTGCCTGTGATTCTTTTCCAGACGACCTTCTATATAATCAGCCAAAATTTCTTCACCTGGACACATACTTTTCATAGTATTTCTCCATTTGGCATATACTTTGCATGTCAAAAGGCAATAGATTTTGCCTTATATTTTTCAATAATATGTTTTTCATGACCGTTTTTCATGAAAAAGATTTATTATTGAGCCTTTTTTAATGAAAAGAGGATAACCATCTGTATTTTTTTAAGTTCAATTGGTATTTCAATTTTTATTCCAATATTTGCGTTTCTATGTTCTCATGAATAAAATGAATATTTTAAGTAAAATCAAAATGTAATAAAAGTAAAGCACACATTACCACATTTATGGCATCTATTTCAAGATAAATTTATCAGAATCCATTTTTTTTGTTTCGCCACTTTTTTAATTCTTTTTAACTCTTTTTTAATTTTTTATTTCTCTACTTTTTTTATATCATTTTTTACCTCTCTATTAATATAGACACATTTTTTTCGAAATTCTTACACTAAATTTTAATTTTTTTTAATTTTTTTTTGCCTATCTTTTTTTTATAAATGATTTAAGTGAGTTAAAAAAATAATTTTTTTTTAAACTTTTACGAAAATTGATTTTTTAATATTTTTTCGACCAGTTTCTTTAAACGTTCAAAGGATCGATATCTCAAAGTATGTGCATTATCTGTTGACATGTGCATGATTCTGGCAACTTTAGGAACTGGCAAATCTTGCTCTACGTGTAATTTAAGAAATAATCGATCTCTTGGGCTCAATTGATTAATGCAGTCTCGGATAAATCGTTTTTTTTCTTCTAGCTCCATATATTCCATAGCACTCAATTCGTCGTACAAAACATCAGCAGCCTCATCAATGGGAAGACGATATTCAATCCAGTTGGCATCACCGCTATCTTCACGCATTTTATTCAATACCGTCCGGCATGTGATTAACCGAATCCATGATGCCAACGAACAGCCATTTTGTCCTTTGAATTGTTTGAGCTTTCGGCATTCATTTTCCAGCAACAAAACAAATACTGAATTGTGATGCTCCTTTAAGTCTTCTTCTTCAAAAGGAATATTGCTAGAGGCAAACGTTTGCTGTACATATCTGAAAATCAATGGCGAATAAATGCGAATAAATTCTTCAAGCATTTTCGCGTCGCCAGCCAAACACCCTTTTATTAATTGACGATCTTCTTCAAATGTAAATCTCATTGGGTTATAACTCTATCGTTTATGGAGATCGGACGTTTCTTATGAACGATCAATATTTTAGATGTATTTTGTTCAATTTCTGAAATTCTTGCAAACCCGATTATTTCAGGTGCTATGTTTCTGCTTGATGGGGCAAAAAGAATAAGCCGATTTTGGGCTTTTAATTGATTTTTCCCCAAAGAAATCTGAACCCCTTTGTCTGTAATTTGCTGAATCGTACCTTTTACAATGGGAAATTCATTGTGAATTCTGATTGACAAACTATCAACCATTTTAAAAATCGATTGTGGGTCTTTGGCGTCGCTATATACATCTTTGACTGCAAGAACCTGAGTGGTCTCATTATCGATTAACCGGACAGCCACTTCTATCCCATATCGAGAGTCAATATATTGACCTGTCATGGTGAGATGGGTCATCTGAGATTCCTTGGAATTATTCAACAACAAAGGACGCTTCCGACGAAACTTGGGAACCATGCGAAATCGATTTCGTTCAATAAATGAAATATATAATTTTTCCTGAAATTGATTACGCGCTTCCATTTCTTCACCAGACTTTTTCAGTGAATTCATGGATACATGGAGACGTGCATCAAGTCGAGCGATTTCAGGTATTTTTCGATGGAACGTTATTCTTTTCATGAGCACTTGATTGTGTTCATTTTCAAGAATGAGTTGAATGGTATTGTCTCCCTCATTCAACTCATAAGGAATATTAAAAAACACGAGTTTTCCATGATTAATTGTAACTAATTGGTTGTTTATTTTAAACGACTTTAAGGGGGATTTACTGGATATACATCCAGATAAATAAATTTTTTCTGTAAAGACAAGATTATTCGTTTCCCATTCAGAGAGTATCAGGTTGATCCCTTGAATTTTTTTGCTCAAAAACGTATTATCCTGAAATACCTCCCGACTGGCAGTGAATGAATGGCCAAATGTTCGGTTTGCTTCAAAAATATCTAAGGCAGCCTGGGTTTTGTTTCCAGCCTGATCCATTGCAGTCAGCAAGATATGTTTTTGACCTGGATGAATGGGGTGCTGAATGCTAAAGGTATGATTTTGATCAGAATTCAATGCAACTTCTTTTTGATCCACAAATAATCGAATTAATTCAGATGTGTCAGATAGGATGCCTTTGATGGCAATCTTGTTGTCAGCAATTTTTTCAAAAGCGATAATTTCAATCATTGGCCCTTGAAAATCAACATGGATTTCTAGGGTTTGTTTATATAATCCACCCAGTAAGTTTTTGATAATAATGGGTACATGATGTGTCCCCTCTGAGATCATTATATCTGTTTTAAAAACTACCTGTTTAGCAGATCCTTGAAAATCATAGGAAGATCCATTGATCACAATATCTGAGATAAACTGTTCATCACTGGCCACTCCGTGGATGTGGAATTGTTTATCAGATACCCAAATGGGTTCATCTTTAGGGAAATCAACAGAAAGGTGTGGCGTATTGACTGTTTTCCCCAATTGTTGTAATTGTTTTTTTCGAACTTTATCCAAATAATGATGGGCTTTGGATGATTTTTCCTGAAATAAGGATTGTTCCAGTTCTCTTTTTGCTGCATCCAGGTCTCCCATGAGATAATAAGTAAGGCCCAGTTCCCGATGTGGAAAATAGTCGACAAAATGAAGACCATATGTTCGGACCATACGTTGATCCTGATTGTTTTGTTGAATCGCTGCCTGAAAGTCCAATTTGGCAGCATCAAGGCACTCACCCTCCAAATATGAACGTCCACGTTCATAAAAATTCCACCAGCGACTCCGAAATGCTCCCTCAACCAGACCATATTGGGTAAAATCTTTAATGCAAGTGGGGCCTGGGTGTTGTACTGCGCATGATGACAAGAAAAATAGTGTGGTTATGATCCATAATTTTTGAACATATTGCTGTATGCAGTTTTTATTGGTTGTATCTTTTTTCATTTTTTTGGCTTTATATAAATTTTTGATGAATGCAGGCATCCACTGTAACCCGGGTGAGTTGCAGTTATTTTTACATTCAATGTTGTCACTTCTGGCCGTGCTTCAGGAGCAATCAAAAAGTCAATGCTTCCCATGAAGCAAGGAAGTCGTTCCCCGGGCCATCGGCCATTCCATTCAAACCACGCAATCATGAGATATTTATCGGTATCGGGGTCATTATCATCGTCTTCGTCATCTTCTTGAATAACTGGTGCTTTAAACATATTAAAAAAATTATTTGCTGTTTGAAATTTCAGCAGGTCGCTGTTAAAAAATAGTCTAAATCCAAGTCCGAGTAGTGTATTATCATTACTGGTTACATCATAATATAGTGATATTTGAATTCTTTCGTCAGGTTCAGCGTACTGGGAGATAGGGTCCAACCATAGATGCTGGCAATGACTTAATTGTGCCATGACAGAAATCGTCTGTACAAATATCATCAAACAATTGATTCCAATGATTATTTCGTATTTCACAACCTTACTCTTCCAATGGTTGATTGGGTTTAATATTTCTAATATATTCAATGATGTCATCTGCATTACATCGTGTACAATTGGGCGTGATTAAATCATATACTAATTCATAATCACGAAATCCAAATAAATATCGTACCAATAATAAACCATCAGCCAGGGCATTCACAATTCCATCACCATCAATATCAAACAAATCATACATGCTTTTAATCAGGGGTTCGATTTGATCTGCTTCTGTTCTCACAGCATAAGGGCCAATTGCATTATCAATTAATGGCAAGTGCCGAAATCCATACAAATAGCCCATAACAAGTAAGCCATCGGTCAATGCATCCTCAACACCATTACCATCAATATCTAAATTTCCCCGCTGCGCTTGATATTGAGCCGAATTTCCATAAAAATGATATGCAGTATCCAGAAAGAATGATACCACATGAATATTACCGCTGTAATTTTCTGGCATCTTCGCATTGACTGAAAATGTCATTGTACATAACTTTTGAGGTAAAACAGTATCAGGCCACAGTCCATTCTCATCTTGCCATAAAAGGGCAATAAAACGATCCGTTTCAGGATCATTATCCTTGTCGTCTTGATCAATTTGTATTTCTGGTTCATTCACTTTTATACCATTGGAAAACAAGGATTGACATGCGGTCCACATCATGTCCTTTGAGGAAAAATAAACTTGAAAGCCAATGCCTTTGGTTTGGGCATTGTTGTTCGATGCATTGTAGATAATTTCCAAATCAAAGTATCCGCCTGGAACAATTTTTAGATTCTCGGGTCGAAGATTTACAATCTGATAGGGCTGACGATCATCTGTTTCAGGATTGTAATTCAATAGATAGGGCGAATTCGGTTCTTCAGGGTGTTGCTGTTTCAAGTATTCAAAATAATTTGCATAGCCATCCGCATCTTTATCATTCATTGCATCATCGACCAATGGGTCCATACCATACGTTAATTCCCATCCATCGTCCATCCCATCAAAGTCAGAATCAGGTTCACAAGGACTGGTTTCACCTGGATCGACAAATCCATCCTGATTCAAGTCTTCTTCGCCATCAAGTAAGCCATCACCATCTGAATCCGGGACATTAACATCTGTACATCCGGTATTTGCTTCCATGCAATCTGGAAGGCCATCGCTGTCTATATCTTTAATCTTAAATGTCGCCTCAATGGTCTGATCAGAGCGAACATCAATAAAGTTATGATTTAATACCTGCCCCCTTGATTCACCATTGATCCAAACATTATCGACTTCGTAGCAGCGATCCGCAAATATTTTGATTATCTGGCTACCATTATATTCTATATAAAAGGGTTCTGATGGCGAAATATGACCATGTTCACCAAAAATAGGTTCAATTTTAAATTGTTTGATCGCAAAGTTTGCATAAATATGTTTGTCTTTGTTCATGATAATGCTGATATCGCCACTTCCAGTCACATCACCTGACCATCCGGTAAATATGGAACTTTCAGATGGAATGGTTGTTAGAACAACGCCTGAACTATAATCGTATGTATATGTCCCTTCCATAGGTTTGATCATGCCTGTGCCAGTCCCTTTCTTTTCAAGGGTGAGTGTCACCCGGTCTATGGCATAAATGACTGTGACCAAATGATTTGCAGTCACATTTTCGAACGTGTATGAATCAATTTGTCCCTTGAATTCGCCATCAATAAAAACAGATTCAATATGATAATGCGGATCTGCAATAAATTGAAGCTTTTGAGATTCATTGTGCGCCACACTGATTGGTCCGGATGGCGAAATTTGTCCCGACCCTTGGGCTGTACAATCAATCGACCAGGATTGAAAATTGATCGAGATCGAAGGTGCAAAAAATTGATGTGTTGATGCATGAGAGCTTGATGTAAAATGAATTGCGCTTTCAGTATTCACCCCCACATCATCGGGTGTAGAAAAAGACATGCCAAATAAGGCATGGGGTAATACTTTTCCTGACCAATTGCGGCTGATATCCATCCATGCCACTTGAATACATTTATCAGTTTTGGGGTCGTTATCCAGATTGGAAATATCTTTTTTAGGCATCAAGTCTCGACCGCTCAACATATCATTGTCGTAAATATCTGTAAATCCAGACCATTTAAGCATTTTCGAATTGTAATGGATTCGCATACCTAAACCTGGTAAATATGGATTCTTATCGCTCGTGGTATAATTCATTTGCCAAAAAACATTGGCTCCAGGTGCAATTCGAGTATCATTCAGCTCGGTAAAAACCATCTGGTATTGGTTGCCTTCAGGATAATATGAAAAAGCACGATGTTGTGTTGTTGTTTTTTCATAAGGATTTTCAAGGGTAACAGAAACAGTTTTCGGCAAATGCCTGGGAGTTCTGCATACAATGTGAGCATTTGAAATAGTCAGTATCTCAGCTTCGATCTCACCAAAAAAGACCCGACACTCAGAATTAAAATAAAGACCTTCTATATCTACAATTGTGTTCCCTTTTTCAGAACCATAAACAGGGGACATTTTTTGAATATGGGGTTTTGGCATAAAAATATACCAGCAGGCGTTTGTTGCTTCTTGTTCAGTTTGCCATACAGATGCAATTTTTCCCAGAACATGAATGCAATGTGATCCTTCAGATAGATTATATAATGCGATAGGTGATTGAATAGAGATTTCTTCAGAATAAGGCATATTATCCAGGCTATATTTATAGTGTGTCAGTCCTGTACCTGTCACCTGAATATGTGCAAAATTATCATTAACAGTTCCCTGTGGTGTACCAGTCAATTTTGCTTTTGGACAAAAAACGTTGATTCCCGAATTTTTCGTTTCCGAATCCATATGCTTAATTTTTATATCATATAATGATACATGGCTGAGGGTAAGTTCGCTGACTGTACAATAATCTCCTATGATTTGAAACTGAATTCGGGTTAACTGTAAGCTGGAATCTATTTCATCCCATACCTGATTATAGTCAGCGATATTCACTGAACCTTTTTTGTTGGCATCCGGAAGGTTCCCATGCATACCGCCTTCAATTGAAATAATTTTTAATACCTGATGTTTAAATAATAGGGTATAAGAATAGGACCCTAGATTTCGATCTGACTTTGATAGGCGAACATCCACATGAAATGTGCTGCCAATATCGAATTCCTGTGCCTCAAATGAAAAAAACATTAAAGGCAGCTCTGCCCAAACAGTGCTGCAAAGAATAAATATGACGATAATAATTGAATTCGCGTACACTGGCATAAAATTTCGCAAGATTTTCATGGTCAACTCCCAATATAGTTTGACATGAGTCAATACGCTCATCCCAATAGGTTCAAAGAATTTCAATCATAATGCATTTAAGAAAAATATTGCTTTCGTCTAACGCAATTTTAGATAAAAAAATGAAAAAGAAATAAAGAACTCGTAAGAAAAATATTTAGTGAATCATTAGATATTAAAGAAAAAGAGCAATGATATCAGGTTGGGTGACCCAACCTGCATCTTTATATGATACGCGCTTAATTATCTATCGGATAAAATGCGATTTTCTGAAAATGCGCCAATATATCATCAAGTCCAATCTGTGCATTTCTATTTATGCTGCAACCGGCATCTTTAACATTTGTTAAAAGCTGAAGACAACTGATAATATCAATAACATCAGCACATTTTTTTTCAACAACCATGTGATGCGCAAGTCTAGATATCTTTAAAATATCCGATTGATATTGGTTTGTTTTTACTATTCCAATGGTTGCAATTAATTGGTTAATAAAGAGGTCTTCCTGGTAAAAACGAACGCCTACAAGTGGCTGAATCAATTCTACTGTATCCGGATCAACAAGGGGTAAATTATCCTGTTGTTTTTTTTCCATAAAATCAATGGTATACTGTGTAATTTCAAAACCTGTGATATCAATGGATAAGTCTCTGTCTTTATTCATCAGTCCATAGGCATATAATTCAAAAGGGAAAGCCATACAATTTGATTTCGTTTCAAAATGAATCACCAGAATTTTCACCAACCCTTTTGGGCGATATTTATATACCCCCTGTACCTGTAAGAAACCATCCTGAATTCTATTGTAGGGCTCTTCGAGTAGCTGGTCATTTGTGCCAGGATGAACAGAAAGAAATTGGAGTTGTTCTGAATTGAAAGAAATGACCAAATCATAAGATCCAAGAAATTCTGTTGCAACATTTGCAAATATTTCTATTGTCAGATCAAACTCGGATGAATCATCCTCCATCATATATAAGTCGACATTCCTGGCCTGGCAATATTGCGCCATCCCGATCGTTAAAAAAATGAAAGTAATGGTATATGTTATTGATTTTAGACGCTTTTGATGACCATTCATGCACTGTGTACCTGTTTTTAGAAGGTTCAATTCAATGAGAAAATAGAATTCGAAATATTTTTAAACCATATCAAACCATCATCATTCTTTCAATGAAAATCTAATCACAGGTTCAAATTTTTTTACCAATGAGGTCGGATCAAAAATAACTCCTTAGACTAAAAAAAATAAAAAACAAAAATTCATTGTTGGCACTTACTTTGCAATTTAAACGACAACATAACATAACAAAAATATAACCTGATGGTTAAAGGGCGAATTTCAAAAAAGGGGGGTATTTTCTTAGCCCCAAAAAGTCGTCACATACCGGCTCAAGGCAACGAACTGTGTAATACATTACAAATATTTGATCACTGAAAGGGAGACACATATAATACCAATAATTAATGGTAGATCATTTATTTATTTAGCCAACTTACAGGGCTTATACTTTTTTTTATATTGCTTCAGGGAGTTGCCCTGGGTTGATATGTGCCCCCTTTCAGGGCTAAGAAAAATGCCCCTTTTTTAGAATGTGCTCGTGGTTAAACAATATCGAAAAAGGATGTATCGATATGGCATATAAAGTCAAACGAAGGTTTTCGAATTATCTCATTAATGAAAGAATGCAATTAACCCTGACATTTAGGTTTCTTGCGCTTTCATTAATATTTACCATTTTTATAGGCTTGCTGATGTTTTTTGTGATCTGGCCAGTTGTACGTGTGTATATTCCATCTGCTTTGGTTTCCGTGCTGATTCAACAACTCATTTCTAAGTTATATTCCACAAGTTTCATTTTATTGATTGTGATTGCTGGCTTTAGCATCATTTTAACACATCGAATTGCCGGGCCTGTCTATAATCTTGAAAAAACGTTGGAACAGTTAAACCAGGGAGAAGATGTCAAGTTAATCAAACTGAGGGATGGTGATGAACTACAAGAGCTTGCTAAAAAAATTAACAAAGTCATTTTGTACATGAGGCAATTTCATACGAAAAATTCACCGAAAGAGACACTATAAATAATGCCAGGTTTCCAGACGCAACCTCCAACCCAAAGAATCTGTATCCGAATTCAATATGAAAAAAATTAAACATAACATTACGCTAATTCTATTGGGGGTATTTGGGGTCTCACTGGTTTTTTTTCAGATTCGACATGAACACATCAATACCATTTACATTGCCATGGTCGGTCCGCTATCTGGCGCAGATCATTCAACTGGCAAGTCTTTTTTAAAAGGAATCAATTTATATCTCGACAAAATCAATCGACAAGGAGGGATAAACAATAAACGTATATTGCTAGATATCTATGATGATCAAAATAATCCAGCTCTTGCTGAACAACAGGCCCACGCCATCGCCCAAATAAATCGGAATGTTGCTGTCATTGGACATCATTACAGCACATGTTCAACAAAAGCCGGTAAGATTTATAAAAAATTCCAAATTCCTGCCATAACGCCAACGTCAACAAATGTCAGTGTGACCCAAGACAATCCCTGGTACTTCCGAACTGTCGTCAATGATAGACTTCAAACCCGATTTTTAGCCATGTATGCGAAAAATATCTTTCCCTATCGCACCAGTGTGAGCATTATTCATGAAAAAATGCAATATGGAAAATATCTGGCGCGGGTATTTAAAAGTTCTGCCAAAAAAATTGGCGTTCGCGTCAGGTATCAGTGGCATTTTGACAATAATGCAAAGGATTTGGATAAACAACTGGTCAGGATTGTTCGGCAGCTAAAAAGAAAAAAAAATGCCGGCATTGTTTTTCTGGCCACACATGCTACTGAAGGCGCCCGACTACTTGAATTGTTTAAAAAGTATCATATTGAAAATCCAATCCTGGCTCCAGATTCTTTTACATCAAAATCATTTCGAAATGCCCTGTCATCGCTTGCAAAAGAACAGAAAAATCCTGGATATTATACCAATGGCTTATATGTAACAACTCCCATGATTATCGACATGCTGAATGAAAAAGGACAATTGTTTAAGCATGATTTTGAAAATACCTACCATGAAGCCCCGGACTGGCACGCAGCATTTGCATATGATACGATTTCATTACTCGTAAATGCAATGAAAAATCCATCATTTAATGGTGACTTAAGTCAAGTCGAAACGGATCGCAACGTCATTCGACAATCTCTTTCATCGTTGGATTCCATTCATAATTCCATGGAAGGTGTCACAGGTCTTGTCTATTTTGATGAGCAGGGAGATTCCCAAAAATCGGTATATACAGGCATCTATAAAAATCAACAAATTATCTCAACCTTTACACAGTTCCAGATGGTACCTAATATCTATGAGGTCCCTGATTATCAAAAAAAAATAAAAAAAAAACAAATTATCGCATTTGACGATCAATACATGTTCAGAATTAATACTGTTTATACAGGCATCGAAATCAAAAAAATATTTGATATTGACATGAAAAACATGACCTATGGTTTGGATTTTTATCTATGGTTTCGATATAAAGGAGATATTCATCCAGAAAGAATCACTTTTTTAAATGCTGCAGAAAATATTGAATTGGGTGATCCTGTGGACACAGAATCATCCAAAAATGTCTCCTATGAAGTCTATCATGTGCGAGGACGATTTAAAGCGGACTTTATTCCGGATGCCTACGCATACCAGGAACGTCTTGTCGGCGTTAGCTTTTGTCATAATGAAAGAACTCGAAATAATTTGATTTATGCTTCAGATGTTCTCGGCATGCACATTGAAAGTCGGTCTCGAATGGTGGATAAATTAAAAAAAGCAAAAATTTTAACCCCGGCATCAGGATACACTATTAATGATTTCTGGGTTTTTCAAAACATTGCAGAAAAAGCCTCACTTGGAGCACCACGTTATCTTAAAATTCAAGAGGGAAAAGTCAAATTTTCCCAGTTCAATATGGGAATTCGGATCCGAAAAAATGAACTAAGCCTCAGAAATATGATTCGTTACGAATTTGTCGATCATTTATTAATCTCCAATCTGATGATTTTTTTGTTTGTCAGTGTTTTTTATCGCGGTGATCGGCTCAGGCGAAATTGTCGATTGATTTGGTTTATTCAAATGATGACCGCAGTTTCTGCATTGATCTCATTTGAATCTCTGACTGTGGATCGATTGATCTACTATGTGGAACCATATCATGCCAAGCTAATCACATATTTCTTTGATGTGTTATGGTGGTTGGTGCCCACTTTGTTTGTGGATTTAGCAATCAAGCGATTTGTTTGGATTCCCATTGAAGATAAAACTGATCGTGAAATACCTGATATTGTTGTCGGTTTTTTTACCTTTCTGTTATTTCTATTGGCCATGTGCGGCATATTTGCATATGTTTTTAATCAAAAGATCACAAGTATTTTAGCGGCATCTGGCGTGGTTGCCATGATTATTGGTCTTGCAATACAGATTAATATTTCCAATGTTTTTTCCGGCATTGCATTAAATATCGAACGACCATTTTTAATTGGGGATTGGGTCAAGATTGGTGATATTGATGAAGGCCGCATTTTGGATATCACCTGGCGCGCCACTCGTGTCTTAACACGCGATCATTCAATTATTAGTGTGCCCAACAGTTTTGCATCAGAATCCATTATCCGAAATTTTCACTATCCAGATAATCATTTTCGCTATTGGCTCAAAATTAATATTGATCCCTCACAACAACCTGAATCTGTTGAAAAAATATTGTATGATGCGGTATTATCAGCCCCCTTTGTCATATCTGATCCACCGCCAGTCGTGAATTTCAGCGGATTAGGCCACTGGTCCGCTGAATACACCATTTCTTTTTCAGCCACTGATTATGGAAGCAAGATTAAAACCCGAAACGCTGTGTGGAAGCGGGTATGGAATCATTTAAAAAGATCAGGAATTTCACCCGTTTTTCAACGTCAGGATATCCCCCAATTTAAGAATGCAGGTTTTACGACCAAGCCCGATGATGCCATTACTTGTTTGAATGGCATTGATATTTTTCATACCTTATCAAATGAAAGCAAACGAATTCTGGCGAAAAAAATGTCCCGAAAAACGTATTATGCAGGAGACGTTATTATTCGACAAGATGATCTAGGTGAATCGGTCTTTATTATTATTGAAGGCGCAGTGTTTGTTAGTATTCGTATACAAGATGGAGTGGAAACTGAAGTCGGCCGCCTGGGTGCTGGTGATTTTTTTGGAGAGTTGGCCTTAATCACTGGTGATCCCAGAAAAGCATCCATTATTGCCAAAACCAAAACACTGGTGTATGAAATTCCACACACAACATTTCTATCCATTCTTCAGGAAGAACCTGAAGTGGATCAACGATTTCGTGAAAAAATCTATTGCCAACCCCGCATTGAACTCCCAAAAGAACCTGTCAACGAAAAAAAAGAAAAAAAGGGCATTTATTCCCAAATGATGTCCGGTATCAAGAATATTCTGGGAAGTTCTGACACTGAATGAATACCCACTCAATTTTTTTTATTTTCAACACAAAAAAACTTTCAATATGATCCTCTCTTAACTATTTATAATTTTTATTAATAAATATTTGTTAAATATTTATTAATTTTTTCTTGACAGAATGTATTGTCCTTTGCTAAATGAATAAGCATTCATTTTTTTTTCAACACATTAAATTTAATCATTTTTTAGGGCTACCTAAAAGATGTAATTTTTGGCTGAAAATCAAGGGCAATGAACACAAATTCAAAAAATAATGAGAAATATCATCGGATATTGGATGCCGCAGTGAATGTATTTGCGGACCAGGGATTTCATAATTCAACCATATCGCAGATCGCACGAGAAGCAGGCGTTGCTGATGGCACGATATATCTATATTTTAAGAATAAACAAGATATTCTATCTCAATTTTTCTCGTATAAAACCCGGCTGGTCTTTACGAATTTTAAGGAGGCTGTTGACAAAGAAAAAAATGCAATTGATAAACTCAGATGTTTAATTCGGATTCATTTTCAAGAATTTCAGCGTGATCGAAAAATGGCAGAGGTCTATCGGATGGAAACTCGCCAGAGTCATCCATTGATGGAATCCCATATTAAAGAGATGACAAAAATGTATCTGGACTTGATTGCCGCCATCGTAGAACAGGGCCAGGAGGAAGCGACCATGCGGCAAGACTTATTTATGGTGCTGGTCAAACGTTTTATTCTGGGAGCTGTTGAGGAAGTGATCAATGTGTGGGTGATATCAGGGGGGAAATATGATCTTGCGTCTCAGGCTGACCCGCTGGTGGATCTTTTTCTGAAAGGTATCGGGGCAAAAAAGTTGACCCAATCAGCAGGGGAATAATTTTTTTAATATCATTATTTCCTCTTTAAAAAAATATATCAATTATTCAAATTTGCGGTTCTCTGACCGCTCGACAACAACAAAAAAAACGATCACATGCATTTTGTAATGTATGTGAGATAAAGAAAGGAAGAAACAATGGCACAGTTTATTGCGGATCGAAAAGATGTAGATTTCGTTCTCCATGATCAATTAAACGTTGGAGAACTGAGCAAACACGAAAGGTTTGCTGAATTCAACAAAAAAACTGTTGATCTGATTATCACAGAAGCACGAAATTTAGCGGTCAAAGAAGTCTTGCCAACACAAAAGATTGGAGATGAAATCGGCTGTAAATTCGATGCAGGTAAAGTGACGACACCAGAGGAGTTTCATCGGGTATATAAAATTTTTTGTGAAGGCGAATGGCTTGCCATGACTGAAGATCCGGACTGGGGTGGACAGGGAATGCCTAGAACAGTTGCCTTGGCAGCGAGCGATTATTTTAATGGCGCAAACTATGCATTTATGATGTATCCTGGTCTGACACATGGTGCGGGCAAACTGGTTGAAGCTTTTGGCACTGATGAACAAAAAGACATTTACTTAAAAAAAATGTTCACTGGCGAATGGACAGGCACAATGCTTTTGACTGAGCCAGAAGCCGGTTCTGATGTGGGCAATTTGTCAACAACCGCCAAAAAAAATGATGATGGCACGTATTCGATTACTGGCAACAAAATTTTCATCTCAGCTGGTGAGCATGATTTGACAAATAATATCATTCATCCGGTTCTTGCCAGAATTGAAGGCGCACCTGCAGGCACCAAAGGAATATCATTATTTTTAGTTCCAAAATATCGTGTCAACCCTGATGGCAGCCTGGGTGAATTCAACGACGTCGTCTGTACAGGTATTGAAGAAAAAATGGGAATCCATGGCAACTCTACCTGCTCCTTGACACTGGGAGGTAAAGGCAATTGTATCGGTACCCTTTTGGGTGAAGAAAACAAAGGCATGCGCGCCATGTTCCTTATGATGAATGAAGCGCGAGCATTGGTGGGGCAACAGGGCTTTGGTTGTGCAACATCTTCTTATATGTACGCAATTGATTATGCTCGTCAACGCGTTCAAGGTAAAAACTTGCTCCAAATGATGGACAAAGACGCGCCAGCTGTCCCCATTATTAATCATCCGGATGTACGACGCATGTTGTTGACCATGAAGGCCTATGTTGAAGGCATGCGCAGTTTAATATATTATCATGGATATTGCCATGATAGCTCACTCATTGCCGATTCTGAAGAGGAAAAATCAAGGTATGAGGGATTGGTTGAGTTACTTACGCCAATTGTTAAAGGGTATGTGACAGATCGTTCTTTTGATGTAACCAATTTAGGTATTCAAGTTTATGGCGGTTATGGTTTTATTAAAGAATACCCCATGGAACAATTGATGCGTGATTGTCGAATTACAATGATTTATGAAGGAACAAATGGTATTCAGGCAATGGATCTTTTGGGCCGAAAATTGGGAATGAACAAAGGTAAACCTTTGATGGATTTGATGGCTGAAATTCAAAAAGTGATTGCAGAAGCCAAAGAAATTGAAAATCTTAAAGATATCGCCACAACTGTTGAAAATGCTGTGAATAAGATTGGAAAAGTGGCCATGCATATGGGTGCAACCGCAATGAGTGAAAACGTACTGCACGCATTTGCATATGCGCATCCATTTATGGAAGCTTGTGGTGATGTTGTCATGGCATGGATGTTATTATGGCGAGCCAATGTGGCATCAAAAAAATTGCTAAAGAAATCTAAGTTGACCGCATATTATAAAGGTCAAGTCAAAAATATTGAGTTTTTTGCAAATTCAATATTACCAATCGCCTTAGGAAAAATGGATGCAATCCTGAACACCAATACCAGCATTGTTAATATTGCAGACGAATCCTTTGGTGGATAAAGCCTTTCCATAAGATATCCATCACATAACACTTCTTTTACCAGTTGCACCTGAACAAATTTGTTTGTCAGGTGCAACTTTTTCAAAAATTTTTTTTTTTATTTTTGCTTGAATATCTAATAATCCTGTGATATTCCATTTTATCAAATATATTTAGTAGTTTTGACATGACAAAATATTCAGTTCCATTCAAACAAATCATATTTTTTTAAAAGATTATAATGATGAATCCAATAATTTAAATACAAGTTGTTTGCAAAAAACAATTTAATGTTTTATAAAATGAATTAAGTACGTCTTTTTATTAGGAGGAAAAATGAAATACCTAACACTGTCCAACATGGGAATACAATCAAAAACGATTGTCTTGGTCATTATGATTACATCTGTGGTACTTATTGCTTTTGGTGCATTTGATTATTTTCAAATTCAAAATGAAATGACGAATAATCTTGAAGAGAGCGCAACCATTATTGCAGAGCGTTTATCCAAAACCCTTGTCGATCCTTTATGGGATATGGAAATGGATAAGATTAATAATGTCATCAGAGCTGAAATGGCGGAAAAACGTGTTTATGCAGTATTGGTTGAAGAGTCGGGAAATATTTCAACCGGTCGAGTTCGAAATGAAAAATGGGAAATCATTGAAACTGATCAAAACGTTGAAGGCAAATTTATCCGATGTTCACGAAAATTAGAGAAAGATGGTGACGTATTGGGCAATGTTGTGGTTCTTAACACTCCTAAATTTATGGAAAAGGCTCTTTTAAAAGCGCTAATCACAGTTATTGTTAAAATGTTTTTACAAAATATCCTCCTCATAATTGCATTATTTATAATCATACGACAGATTATCATTAAGCCATTATTAGATGTTATTAAAGGATTGAATATATCATCAGAAGATGTGGATCGTGCAACAGTTTCTGTTAATCGAAGCAGTGGCCAATTATCTGAAAGCACAGCATCTCAGGCCTCATATGTAGAAGAAACATCTTCTGCATTAGAACAATTAACCGCCATGAGTCACAAGAATTCAGAAAATGCAAGCGAAGCCAATGAGTTTATAAAAAAATCAAGTGAAGTTGTTTCCAGGTCTAACGAATCCATGAATCGGGTAACAGATGCCATTGAAGAAATTTCTAAAGCCAGTTCAGAAACCCAAAAAATTGTTAAAAATATTGATGAAATCGCATTTCAGACCAATCTGTTGGCATTAAACGCAGCTGTTGAAGCGGCACGAGCGGGTGAAGCGGGAGCCGGATTTGCTGTTGTCGCCGATGAGGTTCGAAACCTGGCGATGCGCTCTGCTGAAGCTGCTCGCAATACCGCCTCATTAATTGAAAGCACAGTGAAAAAAGTGGATGAAGGTTCCTCCTTGGTCAAAGCCACCTATGACGATTTCGCCGGCGTGGTTGATGCTGTCGGAAAAACAAAAAGCTTGATCAGTGAAATTTCAAATGCGAACAAGGAACAATTTATTGGTATTGACGAAATCAATAAAGCGTTGACAGAGATAGACACCATTACCCAACAAATCGCTCAGGTATCTTCTGAAACTTCAGAAGCTTCCGAAGATTTATCATCACTGTCCACTGATATGGCTTCATATGTTAGCTCCCTGTCATCAATGATCTCAGGACAAAAGGATGCAGAAATGCGCTATGGTAACGATGATCATGAGGAAGAGTATGAAGAAGATGAGGATGAGGATGAGTATGAATATGAGGATGATGCATAATAATTTCGGTAAAAGAATAAAAATAGATGATCTTTGAGGGCGTGCTTTCGGGCAACGCCCTGTGAAAATATCAAAATAAGTTTTAATCCCTGTAAGGGCACCACATATATGGGCTACCTAAGATTGTTGATATTTTATGTGTCGCCATTTCAGGGCTCAAATCATCGGTTACATTTTTTTTAACAATTGATTGGCAGCGGTTAACATAGGATCCCATACCGGACTAAAAGGCGGCGCATACGCCAAATCTGAAAGGGAAAATTCCTCAACACTCATCTTTGCATGCAAAGCAATCGCAGGCGCGTTAATGCGATGCGCAACCCCTTCATCACCAACCATTTGAACACCAAGCAATCTTCCAGAAGCAATATCACCCACCATTGAAACAATAATTCTTCCAGATCCTGGATGAGCATGAGCCCTGGAACGTGACTGAATTACCATTTCAACAGGTTTAAATCCATACTTTTTTGCTTCAGACAAGTTCAATCCTGTGCGTGCGACTTGAAGGCCAAAAACTTTAAAGACAGCCGTTCCAACGACACCAGAAATTGATTTGTTTCTATGACAAACATTATCAGCCACAGTCCATCCACCCCGATTGGCATACAATGCCAATGGAATCCAGGTCTGTTTTCGTGACACCTGATGAAAAACACTGGCGCAATCACCTGCGGCATAAATATCACTGGCAGTTGTGGCCATCTGCGAATCCACAAGAATGGCATCATTTGGGCCTGTTTTTATTGCCGCTTTTTTGGCAATCTGTGAGTTGGGGGTGACACCGATTGCTGTCAATACGATATCTCCAGTTAATGAGATATCTTTTGCAATCACTTTTCGTTGATTGCTCGATGATTCAATTCCCTCAATAGCATGACCATCAAAGAGTTGAATCTGATGTGCATTCAATTCTTCTTGAACCCGATTGGCAAGGTCGGGCGATAGCCAGGGCAATAATTGCGGACGTTTTTTTATCATTTGAACTTCAATACCCCTCGCATGAAAAGACTCCGCCATTTCAAGAGCAATATAGCCCATTCCTATGATGACCGCTTTTTGGGTGTTAGATTTTAAAAATTGTTTTAATTTCCGGCCATCTCTCAGGCTTTTTAATGCAAAAACTCCGGGTAAATCAAAGCCAGGAAGGTCAGGGATGATGGGTGAAGCGCCGGTGGCAATTAATAATTGATCATAGTCGTCTGTAAATGGGGTGCCATTGGAATCAATGCCCTTAATTGATTTATTTGCTGTATCAATTGTTTCAACCCGGTGACCGGTCTTTAAATCAATATTTTGTTTTGTTCGAAATACGTCGGCTTTTCGAACAACAAGGTCATCAATATCACGACTGGCATCCGCAATATTGTATGGCATACCGCAAGCACTGTATGATACATCCTGAGTTTGCTCGTAAACACGAACAGTTTGATCAGGTTTGTTTCGTTTGGCTCGGCTTGCAGCGCTCATACCGGCAGCATCGCCGCCAATGATGATAAATTTCATAAATATATTTCCTTTCTCTTTACTTTTTCCTGAGAAGAGACACTTATTAACTAAATGAAAACACATGTAAAATGAATAATTACTTGATGTCAAGCAAAAAAAATAATCGAAAAAATGTTGATTAATTCGGATACTTGATATAATGGAATTTTCATTTACTGATATTGCGAATGCCGCAAATAAAAAAGTCGGCTTTTTGAATGCGCCTTACTATTGATTGAGGAAAATATGAATCGAGTTAACAACACGAAAAGGTTTGAAGTGAATTGTTTCCATGTATCACATGATAAAAACCTTCCTAAAAGTCTTTCCATTTTTAAATTCTGGGGAGAACCCATGACCTGCCTAAAAAAAATAAAACAAAAACGTCCTTTTATTTGCCCAATCGAATAGATATGAGCATTCATTTTCATTTTATTCTCTTCTAACAAACGTTAATATTGCAAAGAAAGGATTCTGTTATGTCAAAAACGAATATTTTGAACATCGATATCGGCACACCAATGCAACTTGCATTTGAGACAGTGAGATACCGCCTTAAAAGTGAATTTGTCGGAATGATTCATCATTCATTTTTTATTGTGACGATGCCACCGGCAAAATCAATTCCAAATTCATCCAGTATTTATACAAAAGGGATTGAAACAATCATACGATTTGTTTACCAGGGCATTGCTTATGGATTTTCAACAACCATATCGCGAGCCCTTTACAAACCTTCAAAACTTCTTTTTCTTGAATATCCCAAGGATATTGAAATCTATGAGTTACGTAATTATGAACGTGTCCTTTGTCTATTACCGGTTAACCTGGAATTGACAGGAGATGAAACCGTTTCAGGACATGTAACAGATATCAGTAAGGAAGGATGTCAATTCTCTGCAGAAACCGATACTTTTTATCATAAACATGAATTGCCATCAAAAGAACATGATCACTCGATTTCACTTCAATTACCTGGATTTGAAAACACTATTGTTATTTCCTGTTGCGTCATGAACATCAACCAGACAAATGACCAGGTAAAAATTGGACTGAAATTTGTATCCATGAGTGATGATGCACACGAACGTTTGTATGATTTTTTGGAAAGTGTTGGTGTCGATTAGGAATGTTCGGAAAATAATTTTTCCATTTAGGAAAGCTCTGAAAATAAGTTCCTCATTATTCAATATTTGTTGATTCGTTTCTGAACCATGATTACACTGAAGAAGATGAATAAGATGACATAAAGACACTTTAAATTCATCTTATTCATCCTCTTCAGTGTAATCATGGTTCAAAAAACTGAATGAACATTAATTTAATGGGGAACATTATTTCAAAGCTTTCCTTAGCTTTTTTTGAAGGAATATTACACATGTTTACAGGCATAATCGAAGGATTGGGCACTGTTCAGCACTTACACCGATCTGGCAATAGCTTTAAAATGTCGGTGCAGTCTGACTTTAACCTTGATGATTCAAAAGTTGGCGACAGTATCGCGGTGAATGGTGTTTGCCTGACTGCTGTGCAAATATCATCCAATCAATTTGACGTTGATATTGCGCCAGAAACTGTATCAAAAACAGTTTTTCAACATATCAAACCCAATGAAAGAGTCAATCTTGAGCGCGCCTTAAGATTGTCTGACAGAATTGATGGACATTTGGTTTCAGGCCATGTGGATGGATTAGGAATTATTAGTCATCGTCAGGTCCAGGATAATGCCATCATTATTGAAATTACAACCCAGGCGGCATTATGTCGGTATATGATTCAAAAAGGGTCTGTTGCAGTCGATGGGATCAGCCTGACAATTAATCGTTTGGAAGATAATCAGTTTTATTTAAGTATTATACCGCATACTGCAAATCTTTCAACCATAGGTTTTAAAACAGTTGGTCAGAGAGTGAACATTGAGACAGATATGATCGGGAAATATGTTGAACGTTTTGTTTCAAATAAACACGAATCATCATCTAAAGCATCAGGCATTCATTCGGAATTTCTTGCCAGACATGGTTTTTTATAATCGTTTTGAACCAATCCAATGGATGACGAAACACGAGGACTTGTGTCGATCGCTTTATCCTGGGTTATGCTAGAAAATATTAATAAGGAATACTCGAAAAATAAGTTCCCCATTTACTTATGTGCCAGCCCGATCTAGGGGCGAACCTTGTGTTCGCCCTCGAACTAATAACGCTTTCGTTCCTATGTACGATGGGCGAACATAAGGTTCGCCCCTACATCGGGCTGGCACATAAGTAAATGAGGAATTTATTTTTCGAGCATTCCTAAGTTCCTCATTATTCAATATTTGTTGAATCGTTTCTGAACCATGATTACACTGAAGAAGATGAATAAGATGAAATAAAGACACTTTAAATTCATTTATTTCATCTTCTTCAGTGTAATCATGGTTCAAAAAACTGTGAATGAACCTTTATTTAATGGGGAACTTATTATCAGAACGTTCCTTAATGTTTAATTTTTGAGTTAAGCATATTGAAATGGGGGAATTTATTTTTCGAGCATTCCTAAATTCCTCATTATTCAATAATTGTTGAATCGTTTCTGAACCATGATTACACTGAAGAAGATGAAAAAGATGAATTTAAAGCGTCTTTATTTCATCTTCTTCAGTGAAACCATGGTTCAGAAACGATTCAACAATTATTGAATATTGAGGAACTTATTTCCAGAGCTTTCCTTAGTACTGAAAGGGAGACAATATACCAGTCCAGGGCAATGACCTCGGCTGGTATGTGCTGCTCTTTCAGGGCTAATAAAAATGCCTCCTTTTTTGAAATTCACCCTGCAAAACCGAGGCCTTATTTCTGCCTTGCTATACTATGGTGTTCTTGTAATTGCCGAGATCAAAAAAATTGAGAACTCTTAAGAAAAATCAAAGCGAGACGATCATAATTGTTTTATTCTTGAAATCTTAGCTAAGCCTTGATAATAATAATGAGTAAATATTTTAATAAATGCATTTTATTCGTCTTCTTCTGTGTTACCCTGGTTCAGGAACGAATCAACAAATATTAAATAATGAGGAACTTATTTTCAGAGCTTTCCTATAAAGAATAAAAAATGACTTAGGAATGCAAAAAAAATAAGTTCCTCATTTACTTATGTGCCAATAACGTGTAGGGGCGAACCTTGTGTTCGCCCATCGTACATAGGAACGAAAGCGTTATTTGTTCGAGGGCGAACACAAGGTTCGCCCCTACATCGG
>Ga0272440_1000289_pt1 | contig 42694 bp, 8 predicted proteins | sample SSMMMBAug17_FD_192440 | JGI IMG/M metagenome (GOLD analysis project Ga0272440, IMG submission 192440) | Marine sediment archaeal communities from Little Sippewissett salt marsh, Falmouth, MA, United States - SSM-MMB-Aug17 | ecosystem: Environmental > Aquatic > Marine > Wetlands > Sediment ...
TGGATTCGACACTATTCAATCCTTGTGATGTCGCAATTACTGTGGCTGTATCAGAATCACCATTGGCAATGCCGGTGAAAGGAACTGTGACTTTAACCAGGAATTTTTCTGAAACCCCTGGTGCCATAAACCTTTATGAGAACAGTTTCAGAATAGCCCGCATTCACTTCAACAGCTCTTAATGTTGCATTATCAAATGCGTTTCGAATGACATAGTTAAAACTGCCTTCACCAAGGGATAGATTGTATATATCATGTCCTGTACCTGTATTATGAAGATTAAGAGAATAGTAGTAAGATTGTCCAGGATTAACAGTCATGGTATTGGTTTGAAGTTGTGTTGAATAGCCATAGATCGGTATCGATGTTGTCACCTGCTGGTCATTGGTTACTGAGGTGTGAAATATAAATATGCCCACCGCTTGTTCGTAAGCGGGTTTCTCTCCAATTTGTGGACAATATTTCACCCTCTAATCCGCTTGATGGAATATGAATCCAATCTGATGGCAACACCGAACGTGTCATATGAAGAAATATTCCTGCCAATAAATCAGTGGTCAAACCTTTTAATGAATAACCGCCAATGGCAATAATAACAGTCGTTGAAACCACCAGATGCGTTGGATTCCATTTGAGAACAAAATGAAGTAACCATAAAATGATGCCATAAAAATGCACGGACCGAATAATTGTCATTAATAGACGCGAAATGGGAAATGTTTTCTCGCGCTTGTTATACCGCGATCTGATGATATATTCAGATAAATATACTAAAAGGGCAAAAATCCAAAATATGATCCATGCATCGATATTTGGACCTGCAATGCCCTTTCTTCATTAATGATTTGACCATTGAAACTGGTGTGGCCATTTACTTGTATCTGACGATGAAACTGATGTATGACAAATATTGCAAGACGTTTTTATTGTTGGGTTTTCTCCTCCATGAATTTGATCAAATTTGTTTATTTCATCTGCTTCCCCTCTTGAGTTTGAATGACAAACGCCACAACTACCAATCGTTTTTACTTTACCATTTTGGTATTGTTTTGATTGATAATTGTCTTTATCTTCTGTGCTGGGAATCATTGCATGTGGACTTCCATGACAGGTAGAGCAGTATAACCCTCCATGGCCTTTTGCATTTCGAAAAAGTGTATTACCTGTATCTACCTGCGAGATTCCAGTATGACATGTTTTACATTTGGGTTCGTCTACCCAAGGAATTCTTCCATTTCCTATTGAATCAGCAACATTTTCTATCGTTCCATGACAGGCTATACAGTTTCCAGTTGAATTTGTATGATTTGCACTTCTATTACATTTTGAATTATTACCTGGATGACAATCATAACAAGCAGGATTCTTTTTTGAATGTTCTCCATGGATGGCTTCAGATAAATATTTTCCTGAAGATCCTGGTCCTGAAGTGCCTAAACCTGGTGAACCATGACATGAAGCGCAAAGAATAGGACGTGGTGCATTATGGATAATTTCATCATGATTATCAATGATATCATCAAAAGGATCTGGCGATTCATCATGACATTTACCACAATTAAATTCATCAGATACAGGAACTGTTGCTCTTGTTTCTGCTAAAACTTTACTTCCTGACAAAAGTTTAATTTCTGCTTGTTGATACGCATTCCAGACGAGATTGTCATCTAAAGGAGTGACAGGTATTCCATCCGCAACAAAATGATCTCCTTTTGCAATCATAGAACCCGCCAGACCATTATGAATATCTGGATCAACCAGGTTTAAGCCTTTGTCTCTTTCTAAAGTAACGCCAAATAATTTTTTTGAATTATCCCAAAATTGACCATAATTTTGTTTGCCATATGAATAGGTGTTGTTGATTATGCTGTAATCAACTGAAACATTTGTTGTATCGACAATTGGCTTTTGTCCTTTTTTGATTGCTACAGATAAAAGCGTATTATAAGGGGGAAGAATGACGACTTTATTGTAAGTAGGATTCACACAGTGCATCCCCAGGTCATTCCAGGCAAATACTACATATTCGTCTTTCATATTGTCATTTGAATCAATTCCAGCGAGTGTTTTGAGAATGCCTATACAGTCTTTTAAATCAAGTTGATTATTATTATCATAATCTCCTTGAATTTTTGCATAGCATACGCTTACGAAAATTGATGATACTACCAAAAGAATAAAGCTTACTTTTTTCATTTTTTCCTCCTTTTTTTTAAATCTTAAAATTCTGATTCTAATAAAGGGGTAAACCAGTAAAAACTATTCATCCTTTTTTTTAGAATCAGAATTTACAGAATTTTCAGAATTAAAAGAATTAAAAGAATTAAGAAAAAGAGTGTGATAAAAAAATACCTTAATTACCAATAATTTAAATCACGTATAAAAGTATATTTTTTATGTTATATGCACACTTTATTTCTTAATTCTGAAAATTCTTATAATTCTGTAAATTCTGATTCTAAAAAAGGATGAACAATTTTATAAATATTTTAATTATTTCTCTTAACCTGACGGCTATAGGCTTCTTTAACCCAACGCTTCCTGGCTCTCTTATTTCCCATCAATACAATTAGCATCCTGCATATATTTATTCATTATACAAAACGCATCGGCAGGCGTACAAGCCCCATCAGCATTAACATCACATTGTACTTCCGAACATGGAATATTACACGTCGTATTCGCACATTGCCCATCCCAATTCATAAATTTTTCAAAGGCACAAAGGGCATCCATTGGCGTAATCATATTATCTCCATTGATATCCCCATTGTATCCTGCTGTGAATACACCATTATCAATGGGCCAATCAAGGATATCACCTGATATGTTTCGGATGTAGATATCATATTGATCTGCTTCCATATTTACCTGGAAGTTTAAGTTAATCAGATAATCACCCGCTTTAGTTGCCTGATATCCCTGGCCAATTGTTGATGCCTGTATGTGCAGAATGCCACTGGTTGATGCATCAACTGTAAGAATACCATTGCTTTCAAATGGTATGGCAGCATTGGCATTTGATGTGTCATAATCAACATAGAATAAGTCTTGATCGGAATACACAATATCAAAGCCAAAGGTTGTCATTGGATCATATTGGGTTGTATCTCCTTGCGGTATTCTGATAAGAACCGGTACCTGAACATTGGCGCCAACATAATTATGCACAGGGCCATCATCAATTTTTAGTACACCCACATCTGGCTCTGTACACGAACCTGACGTACTGTCATTGACCAATATTGTAAAAGTCCTGGTTTTGTATTCTCCTGATGCATCTGTTCCAATGAGAGTGACAATGGTTTCATCTTGCTGGCATACTGCATTTGGCGTTAATTTCATAACACAATTATTAGATGTACAATTAAACGTAATATTATCATTGGAAAGCAATGCTTTATTTGATGAATCAGCATCAATGGATAAGGTTGATATATCAATATTGTCAATTCTAAATTCAATGTTATCATACAGCCTTTCATCAACAATGGTCATTTTCTGATCCGCTATGGGAGAGAACTCTATTCTTGCATGATAAATACTTTGATTGGTCCCCACAACAAATAAGTTATCTTCAAAGGCCCAGCAATCATTCAAGTCTAAAGTAATGTAACTGGTCATTTGTCGCCAGACATTATCCTTGTATTGAAGGAGTAATCCACCTTCACCCACTGCAAATAAATCATGTTGAGGTGTTCCCTTTATGTTGACAATTCCTGAAGTTGAAATACCAGTTCTCATCTTTGTCCAGTTGGTGCCATCATAATGCATGATCAGTCCTGATGCGCCTGAAATATATATGTCATCTGAAGCAAATCCCCATACACAATATAAGAAATCATACAGGCCAAGATCTACTTTTTTCCAGGATGTGCCATCATAGTTGATCATTGTGCCATAATCTCCAACAGCATATACATTGTTGGGAGAACTGCCCCATACGCTTTGAAGATTTCTATGGGTTGTACAGGTCATCGACACCCAGTTTGACCCATTAAAATGCATAATCGTTGCACTATCGCCAACTGTGAAAATATCATCAGTTGCAAAACCATAAATGCTGTTTAAATGATTTGTTGTTGTTCTTGGCTCAGTGGACCAGGAATTGCCATCATAATGACAGATGGTTCCATCCTGGCCTGTGGCATAGATATTTGTTGATGACGTTCCCCATACATCTGATAGATGATTATTGGTAAATGTGGCTTTTTTGTTCCAGCTCACACCTGTATAATGCATGGCGGTTCCATTTTCTCCTACCACAACGATATTCTTTAACGAATCTCCCCAAATGGCGCTGTAGTAAACCTGAGTAATTGCTGACGATGCGCTTACTGTTGGTGTTGGATTCATATCTGTAAATGAGGAGTTATCATAGGTTATCATGGTTTTTTCCTGCCCGACGATAACTGTCTTTGTTCCTGATGTCCATACACTGTATAGATTCTTGTTCGTTATATTGTTTAGCAGAGTCCAGTTAGAACCATTGTATTTGTAAACAATTCCTGTAATGCCCACAGCATAGATATTGCTGCCTGATGATCCATAAACATCTGTAAATACATTGTTCAAGTCTGCATCTTTGACCCAGTTAGAACCATCATAATGAAGAACTGTGTTATTACCCACTGCATATATATTATTTGCTGATATTCCCCAAATGCTGTTTAGATCAGATGTATCTGAATTGGTCATTGTGGTGAATGAATTACCATCATAGTGGAGGATCAGACCTTCTGTACCAACAATATAAATATCAGAGCCAGAAGTTCCCCAAATGCCAAATAAGCTATTGGTTACGCCAGGTGTTAACCGAGACCATTGATTATTGCTATAATGCAAAATAGTTCCAGCTTTCCCGACAATATAGAAATCGCTGGATGAGCTTCCCCACATGGCGTAAAGATTTTTCTCAACGCCTGTGTTTATGTTTATAAAGCTTGCTCCATCATATTTAATGACCTGGCCTTTATCGCCTGCGGCAAACAGACTATTGGCAGATACTCCCCATAAACAATTGATATTTTCATATTCCCCTGATTTGAGTTCAGACCACTTGCTGCCATCATAATGGAAGAATGTGCCATAATTGCCCACTGCATAGATGTTTGAGTTTGAAAATCCCAAAACATCATTAATATCTGCTGATATTAGATTATCTGATAGTTTGGCTGACCACTTTACGCCATCATATTCATAAACTGACGTATTAGAACCCACTGCAAATACTTGTGTCTGAGACAAGCCCCAAGCACCCTGAAAAGAAAGATCTGAAACCTGGAATACCTTTGTCCAGGTATTTCCATCATAATGATAGACTTGACCAAAGATTGTGCTGGCATACATATCATTGTCCTGGCTTCCCCAAATGCCAAAGATATCTTCCCTAATGGGCGACATGAAGTCTGACCACTGGTTGCCATCATAATGAATAATCGTACCACCAGAACCTGCGGCATAAAGGCTGCTTGCTGATATTCCCCATATGGTCACCAGATCATTGGCTACTGGCGAGGTCATGCTGATCCATTTATTGTCAATGTATGACAGTATCGTTCCTGCTGCACCAACAATAAACATATTGTTTTGATTATCTCCCCAAATCCAGAATAAATCATTAAATGTGGGAGATCTCATTTCTGTCCATGAGTTGCCATCATAATTAAGAATCAGGCCAGATTCTCCAACCGCATACATATTATCTGTGGCATCACCCCAAATATGATAAAGGGTGTTGGGCTGAGTCAACGGCATTTTTGACCAGCTTGTACCATTGTACTTTAATATGGTGCCTCTTTCACCTACCGCATACATCTCATTTGCAGAGAATCCCCATATAGAATGTAATTGATTGGTTGTGTGACTCGGCTTTTCTGTCCAACTGGTTCCATCATAATGCATGATTTTTCCATCACTACCAACAGCTGCCAGGTCGCTGCCAGAACTTCCCCAAATACTATTCATAAAACGTCCTGTGGTTTGAATGTCTTGTGATGTCCAATCATATACAGGCATGGCCACTTTAAGTGGAATGACCCTGGCTGTGGTTGTGAGACCAACTCCCTCACTATATTGGGGTTTACCAGCTGACATGGATTCCAGCCAGATATCTTCAATATCGCCATCTTCAACACCAACAATGGGAATCTCAACTTTAACCAGAAAACGAACAGTAGAATCTGATGACGCAGATACCTGCGTAATATCTTGTGAATTATCTAAATCCCTGAGTGTGTAATTAAACTTAGTCCCATTATGAACGTCTAAATGGTAGGTATCATCTAATCGACCAATATTTTCCACCTGAGCTGTAAAAGTATAAGATTTACCACAGTTGACAACTGTTTCAGTGGTAGAAGCTGTAACGACAAAGTCATAAGGTTCTTTAAAGCGTACCTTAACATTGGGATATAAAGATTGAAGGATTCCATCAGGCGGTGATGATGGATCTGGATTGGTGCTGCCATCAATGGATAATGTTCGATTATCTGATATATGGGTGACATCAAATGAGCACTGTCCAGATTGCTTTGATGAAGAATTCTCATCAATGGCAATCACGAGATTATTGATGCCATCATATGAAAACAGATTATCAAATTTAATGATATTAATGCCTGTGGTAAATGTATGTGTACCACTATAAACTTGAGTCATCTGATTTGTTGGAATCCAATCAGAGATCGTATTAAATTCTTTTCGAGTTGTATTTCCTAAGTAAATGGTTAAGTCTGTTTGAATTTCAGTATTACCACTGTAGTAGTAATGTAGCATTGAAATATAGCCTTTTCTTCCAATCTGATCAGGCGTGTAAATGGTTTGCGCATAAGTATATTCATCCTTCGCATTGATTGGTACAAGTGAAGTATATCCATAGCCTTCTGCAATGGGCACGAGTTTTTCAGTTGTAGGTAGACTGGCTATTGTTGTTACAGTAATTGAATGTACATGGCTGCTATTTCCTTGAGATACCAGGCTTACACTTAATGATTCTGACGCATTTTCAGGAAATCCTGTTTCTGGCACAGCCACCTGAACATAGAACTGATTTGTTGTTTCACTGATCATTGAAATGCTCGTTGATGCGACACCATCCTTGTCAAATATCGTATAGTCAAGAGATGCACTGGAAAGTGTAAAATCAAATGTATCGTTCTTCAAGCCTTTGTTATTGAGTTGAAATTCATACTGATACCCACCACCAGTTTGAACATCAGCGCTACTAATCATTGGCGGTGAAATATCAAAGTAATAATCAATACCAATAAGGTCTAACATCAAATTTGGATAACTTGACACGACTGAACCTGTCAACACAACTTTTCTATTTAGATCCACCAGGTCATTGGTTAACAGACTCGCTCGATAAGATGACTCTGTACAATAGAAATCATTGGTTCCCACATTCGTGCTATTTGTAGGCGCATACAAACCAATCACCAGATGTTCTTCCATATTATAGAAGAATGGTTCTTCTAATGGGATATCTACCCAACCGGGTGCCTGGTTCGCTTGAATCAATCCATTATAAACCACTGTGAGTTCATCATATTGTAACCAGTCATTGTTATTTTTAAATTCTGGTTTTGTTGTTGTGGCCATAAAAAGGACGATATGATCTTTAAAAGCCTGACTACCATTATAGTAGTATTTGACAGTTTGAATAAAGCCGACCTTATTGATGAGCTCACGTCGATATATCGATTGTGAAAAAGTGTGTTGCTCCTTTGGGTTCAAGGGAAGGCCAATATTGACAGTAGTCCCATGTCCTGTTTGAGCGGTTAAGTGTGTCCTTTTCTTTAAAGCAGTAGTTGTTACTGGAATATCCACAACTAAATGATCAAACTTACTGGACATTGCTGTAATGGTTACACAATCAATATCTCCGACAGTCACCCCATTTTCTGGCACACTCACAATTAGCAGGATATCCAATGTCTGGCCAGATGTTATGGTGACAGCAGTTACATCAGATGAGTTATCTGCATTTCTGATTTGATAGGTCCAGTTTGCTGTAGAAAGAGACAATGAGAAGGCATCATCTACAGGACCATTGTTCAATAGTTTCAATTCATATTCAAATGAATCAGTGATAGCAACATCAGCATCAGGTGTCAGTTTGATCATCTGGAAATTATCAACAGGTACAGTATGAACAATCAGTTTCACATTTGGATAAAAAGGTCTTGGTGTACCATGTAATGGCGATAGCGGATCTGGATTAATGGAGTATGACAGATCCTGTGTATATACAATGCTTTGATTGGTATCGACTTTTGTGCATAAGAACTGACCTTCCTTTGGATGATTGCTGACATTGTTTTCATCCATGGCAATCACAAGGTTATCGATATTATTGTAGTAGAATGGACGATCAAGGGTAATATCAATCCACTGTGCATTCGTGGTCACTGTGAGACTGCCCTGATACACCTGAGTCAATTGATCATATGGCAGCCAATCATATCCAGTGGTAAACTCATTTTGTGGGGTATGTCCCATATAAATCACAATATCATCTGACCAGGTTCTTTGCCCATTGTATTCATAAGAAACTTTAGAAACCATGCCTGCACGACCAATTTGAGGTTTTAAATAAATGGATTGTGAATAGGTATAAAAACTTATTGGATCCACTGGAAGTTCTTTGTTTATTTCAGTTCCAGAATAAATATCAATTAAAGGTGTAATGGCATCTGATGTGAGGGATACTTGTTTTACTTTTCTTGGATTTCCCTGAGACCTTGCAGTAACAGTTATTGAATCAGAGTCGCCAATGGAAACATCTGGTGGCAATTGTACTCTTATCATAAATGGTTTTTGTAATTCTCCTGGGACAAAAATCGATGAAATGGGTCGCCCATGTGGACTTGTTGTTTTGTAATTCCAGCTGCCTCCAGATAAGGATAAATCAAAAACATCATCATTGATACCCAGATTCTTTAATCCAATGGCATAAACATATCGACCGCCGATATCAATGGATGCATCGGGTGTGATCTGGCTTAAATCCAGTGAATAACCAGAACCTTTTATATCTAAGTCAATATTGGGATAGGCTGAAAGCAGTTGGCCTTCATTAATAAGGGGCTGGTGTGGATTAACAAAGGATGTTGTCAGAAGCGTTTGATTGATATTGCTTTGTGAGCAATAAAAACCATCGGCACCTGTAATGGCATTATTGGATGGTTTGTAAACACCAATGACCAGGTTGTCTCTCTTATTGTACAGGAATGGCTCATCTAAAGTAATCACAACCCAACCCTCACTGGCCTGTGTTGTCAATCCACCTGCATAAACCTGGGTTAAATCAGAAGAGGGAATCCAATCCGAATTGCTGGTAAACTGAGCTAACTTCGTATGCCCCATGTACAAGCGAATATAATCAGTCCACGCACTGTTGCCATTGTAATGGTATTTTATGCGCTGAATATAACCATACTTATTAATGCTCGGTGCCAAATAAATAGACTGTGAATACGTATAGTTCGCTTCGGGTTTAATTGGAATTCCCTTATCTGTACTGCTTCCTGTCCCCACCTGGGCCTTGACATCAGCAAGGGTTTCAACTGCTGTGGTTCGCAAGGAAGCACTTTTGCTCATTTGATTATTGGCCTGTGAGGTGACAGTAAATACAGTTGTATCCGAATCTCCCTCATTCACACCATTGTAGGGTACAAATACCTTTACAATGACTTCTGTCAGGCTTTTGGCATCCATAGCAATACTGTTAATATCCTGGGTATCCATGATATTTCTGATGGTATAAGGCCAGGAGCCATTATTTAATGCTAAATTAATGGTATCTGCTGGTCCATTGTTAAACAGTTTAAACTTATAATTGTAGGTTCGCTCCATTTCTACGCCATTGTCTTCATTTAAACGAACAAGCTGCACCTGATCATTGCCAACTGGTGGAATTTCCATGCGAATATTGGGAATAACAGATTTTGTTTGTCCCTGTGATGGAAATTCTGGTGTGGGATCAATGGCATAATAGATGTCCTGAGTATATACCAGGCCAGTATTTGTGGGTGAACTTGAGCAGAAAAATGTATCATGAGCACTGTGAGCATTGGTTTTGTTTTCATCAATGGCAATAACAAGATTATCTGTGTTATTATAGAAAAATGGATTGTCCAAAGAAATTTTAATCCAGTTTTGATTTTTAGACACAGCCATTGGACCGCTGTAAACTTTGGTTAATCGATGATCTGGAAGCCAGTCAGTATCATTATCAAATGCGGCTTTTGGGCTATGTCCCATATATATGTCAATGTCGTCCTGCCAGGAGCTGTAGCCATTATATTGAAATGCAATGGAGGAAATAACACCCTGGCGATCAATGAGGCTTTGATTGTAAATGGATTGCGAATAGGTGTAAACCTTTTCTGGTTCGATTGGTAATGACTGATGAGATAGTCTATCCTTTTGTATCTCAATGGTGTTCTCATTTAAGGCAAATGAAGTAATCTTCAATTTGTCAATTTTTTGCGGATTACCTCTTGATCCAACAGTCAGGCTTAAGTGATCGGCATCCCCTTCAGACACACCAGAAGATGGCACGGTTACTTTTAACCAGACAGATTTGGATGCCCCAATACCGAGTGAAACACCTGTTATATCAGCAGTATCCGCAGGATTTCTGAACTGGTAAGTCCAGGCACCATTTGTTGTGAATGTATAGAAATCTGGGTTTAAGCCTTTATTTTCAATGGTCAGGCTGTAGTTAAAGGATTGGCTTATTCCAATACCAGAATCATAAGTGGATCGGGTCATTTCTATGCCATAGGGATCATATGTTTCCAGATATAGTCGAATATTTGGATATGCTGAGGTCAATACCCCATTCGTTGGTGGTGCATTTGGATCAGGATTCGTGATGTTATCGCTGGCAACTAAGGATCTATTCATAACAGAAGGTGAGCTATAAAAGCCAAATGCTTTCCCCTGGCCGCTATTATCATCAATGGCTACTACCAGATGGCCTTTATCAGTATCATAAACAAATGGGGTATCCAGTAATATTCCATCCCAAATAGTGCTGGCATCTATATTGATATTACCAGAATAAACCTTTGTTAATTGGGTCAAAAAAAGCCAATCAGAAGTACTGGTAAATTCTCTTTTTTGGGTAAATCCCATGTAAATATCAACCTGGGTATAGGTGGCAGATTCACCTTGACTGTATTCAAAATACACGGATGAAATCTCTCCAGATCGTTGAATTTCTTCTTTCAAATAAATGCTCTGACAGTAGTTGTAATTCATATTGATGGCCATGGGAATGTCATTTTCCTGCTGTCCATCTTTAAATTCAATTAATTCATCTGGGAGCGTTTCTGCGACTGTTGTTGTGACTGTTTGATATTCAGTTACAGAATCGCCGTGGGCGACCAGTTTTAAGATGGTTAAATCTCGATCACCTGTTGTATAATTACCTTGAATAGCAGTTGCTTTGAGAACAACTATTTTATTTTCGCCTGGGCGTAAGGTAAACTGGTCAACTGGCCCTTTATCCATTTCACCATAAAGACTGTAGTCCATTCTTCCGCTCATGTTCTTCATGCTAAAGTCATTGCAGTACTTGCCAGTATTTTGAACTTTGTACAGATAGTATAAAGAGTCACCCATTTGAATATTATCATATTCAGTCAGCGGTATACGTTGAAATGCAAAATCATTGGCAGTTTCTTTTATTGCATAAGTTGCCGTGCTGGTAATGAGCGTATTCCTGATCAGTGTTGTATCGTTCTTCGAAGAAACAGTCAGTGTCAAATTGTCCACATCACCATAACAAACTGATGTTAGTGGTAGATTTACTTCAACCAGGAATGTACCTGTATATCCAGAGCTAAGGGTTATGCTATTCATAACTGATGTTCCAGTGGCATCAAGAACTGTATATGCCCAATCACCACCACTAAAGGTTATGGTGTAAGCATCGATGGTGGGACCAGCATTTTGTAATACAACTGGATATTGATAGCTTTTTCCCTGTTCAATGGTGGCGTTTGTTGATTTAACTAAAAATGAATAGGTGGCATCAGAAAGTGTTACAGGGCTGGTCAACCACTGAGCATTTGAAAGTGTTGTATTCATAGCATTGGAACTGATGTCACTCACAGCATTACCAGTGCCTTCTTCAAATGGCCAGTTGGCAATAAGCCCATTTTCTGTTCCCAAAAGGTTTAATTCTATAAAATCAGATAGCATTTCTGAGCTTCGTGCAAACTTCCAGATACGAACATCATCAATGAAGCCAGTAAAAGTTTTCGATGTGTTTAAAGAACTTCTACCAATGGATAGATCAACAGTATTATCGGTTATACTACCCTGTACAGTGTTTGTTCCTTTTAACACGCCATTTATATAAATATTGATATCGTTATTATCATAGGTTGCAGCCAGATGGGTCCAGGTGTTGGGTGTGATTGGCGCACTTGAACCAACAGTATAGTCTGTGCCATCAATGGCAACTAAAAATTCTGGATAGGTATGTGCTCTCAGTTCCCATCCACTGTTTGTTCCTAACTTAGAAATAATTGGGTTGTCTTGTGCTGCTGAAGATAAGCTTGTTGGTTTAATCCATGTTTCAATGGTGATTGGATTCACATTCAGTTCATTATGATGACCAACTGTAATATACTCACTTCCAACAAATGATAAGGCATAAAACTTTTTCGCGGTTGTTGTTATTTGAAAATCTGCGCCATAATTGGTGGTATTTGATTGAAGTCTCACGTTTACTGTATCGGTATCACCTGCAGAAATATTTTGAGTTGGCACTGTAACACGAACAATAAAACTTCTGTTTGACTCACCTAAGACAGTCATACAGCCAATATCGCTGATATCATTTTGATTTCTAATGCTATAATGCCAGTTTCCGCCTGATGTACTCAGATGAAATTCATCTGCAGAAATGCTGTCATTAACGATTTGAACCTTATAATCATAAGATCGCCCAATATTCACTGTTGAATCAATAGTTTCTCTCATGGCATTAAATGCAAATTTGTTTGATGTTCCTGCCACTCTTGAAGAAATCACCACATGATCTTTTATTGAAGCTTTATTTATGGAAACCGCTCTTACCATAGCAGTGATCTGGTCGCCTTCAGAAACGCCATATTGTGGAACAGTTACTTTTACAAAGAATTCTTGAGATGACATGGCTGGCACATAAATACTGGTAATATCCTTTGTATCTGAAGGATTCCTGAATGTATAGGTCCAATTGCTGTCATCAACTGTTAAGTAATAGGAATCATTTGATGTCTCAGTGTTATTGATTTGAAGTTCATATACTGCGGAACGTTCAGGTGAGATTTGGGCATTATCAAAGTTCTTGACCATATTAAAATTATAATTGGCCGCAGTTAATACAAATGGAACTGAAAGGGATACCGAAGGATTACCTATTGAAACAACTGAAAGCGTTATGCTGTCATTATCACCATTGGAAACATTAGTGATGGGTACAGATGCTCCCACAATTATTTTTTCTATATTGCCACCATCAATCGTAATAGATGTTATACCTGATGTGTCAGATGCATTTCTTATGGCATAGGTCCATATACCGCCTTCAAGGGATAAGGTGTATGAATCAATAATATTGCCAAGGTTATTTAGTTCTATTTCATAATTATAGGTTTCTTCAGTATTCACTGTTTTTGGGAAGTTTAGTCGCGTAGCAGTGATATCATAAAATGGACTGGCTGTTGATACTAATACCTGATCAGCAACTGTTTGATTGTTTTGTGATTGTGCTTTCACAGTCACAGTCTCAGCTTCACCACTGGCTACTCCTGTTTGCGGCATTGTTACGCGCAACCTGAACGTATCTGAATATTTTGCTGGCATTGGAATACTGGTAATATCTGTATTATCTTTGGCATTTCTAAGTGTGTAAGGCCAATTTCCACCAATTACAGTTAAGCTATAACAATCATTAGCAGAGCCTGTATTGTTTAATTCTATATGATAATCAAATGTTTGACCTAAAAATATAGTTTTATTGGGTGTTAATTTATTCAGGTTAAACTCATAATATGGGGAGTCTGTAGTCATTTTTATGCTGGACGAAACAATATTCAATCCCTGTGAAACAGCTTTCACTGTAATGGTATCAGATGCACCATTGGCTACACCTGTAAAGGGAACAGTTACTTTGACAATAAAATTATTTGAAACTCCAGGTGACATTGAAATGGTATCAATATTGGCAGTATTTGAAATATTTCGAATCTGATAATCCCAGTTTCCGCCAGATACCAATAAATTATAGGCATCAAATCCAGAACCAGTATTTTCTATATAAACTGGATAAGAATAAGACTTTCCAGGATATACAAGTGCCTTATTGTCTAAGCCGACCACCTTAATTGAGAATGTGGGCGTTTGAGTAACAATCTGACAGCTGGTGTACACAACACCATTACCCTGTGAAATACTATTGATGGTAATGGTATCCGATTGTGCATTACTGATACCAGTTTTAGGAACTGTAACTTTTACAACAAAGCTATTGGTTGCGCCTGAATCAACTGAAATGGCGTTAAGATTGGCATAATCATCAAGATTTCTAATCTCATATGAAAATTGTCCGCCAGTGAGTGATAAGTCGTATGTATCACTGTTTGCGCCAGTGTTCTCAATTTGAACTTCATAGTTAAAAGAACCTCCAGGATATATATCAGGCGGTGTAGATAAATTGCTAATATTATAAGAAAATGTTGGCGTTGTTGTTGTAATTTGTGTTGAAAAATTAATAGAGTTATTACCCTGAGACATTGCATTTATTGTGACTGTATCTGACGCACCATTTGCAACATTGGTAAGAGGAACAGAGACTTTTACCAGAAAAATACCAGTATATCCAGATTCAACAGTAATGGTCTCAAGTGTTGCGATATCTTCAGAATTTCGGATAGCATATTTCCAGTTACCACCCTTTAATGACAGGCTGTAAGTATCTATTGATGCACCAGTGTTATCAACCTGGATAATATAGTCTTTGGACTGTCCAGGATAAACGATATCACTGGGAGATATTTGTTGAATATTTGCCGCAAAGGTGGGAGAGGTTGTTACAAGCTCAATTTGCTTAATATCTGAAGGATTTCCTTGAGGTGAAACTTGTGTTGTCACTGTATCAGATTGCGCATTAGCAACACCTAAGGTTGGAACAAACACTTTAGCAATATAGGTACTTGTATAACCTGCTGGAACATTGATTGATTTAATATCTGCTGAATCCAGATCATTTCGAATGGCATATTTAAAGGCTGCGCTTGTGATAGATAAATCAAATGTTTCTGCTCTGGTTCCTGAATTAAATATATCAATCCTATAGGTATGAGCTTGCCCCAAAAATACCATTTCCTTATTACTGGGTGTTTGAATAGAATATGAAATCAATGGAACACTTGTTGTGAGTGTTATTGAAGCATTTACTGTTGGATTGCACATTGAAACAGCCAATACATTGATTGCATCTGAACCACCTGTTGAAACATTAGCTGGAACTTTTGCTTTAACATAAAATACTTTTGTTTCACCAGGACTCACAGATATTGTACTGATTTCTGAATTATCAATAATACTTAAAATACTATAAGACCAGCTTCCGCCATTAATGGACAAGGCGTATGTATCAGTATAAAGACCTGAATTCGTAATATTGATTTGATAGATATTGGTCTGGCCTGAAAGAATAGACGCTGTATTCACTGTTGGTGTCATACTAAAAGAACAGGCTGGTGTTGAAGTCAGTATCTGAATATTTTGTGTGATTCCTGATAATGACGCTGCCCTTAGTGTTATTGAATCCCCCTGACCATTTGCAAGACCTGTGACAGGTGCATCTACTTTGACTATAAAATCAACAGTTGCTCCTGAATCGACTTTTAATGAATTGATATTAGTTGTATCCAATGCATTTCGAATTGAATAGTCAAAACTTCCGCCATCAACAGCAAGGTGAATGGTATCATTTCCAGTACCTGAATTTTGTATTTGAATAATATAATTATGGGTCTGACCTGAATAAATCGTTGAATTACCAGTAATATTTTGCATTGAAAAACTATATGTGGGCGATTGTGTTGTGATCAGGTCGCTGTTATTGATCTGTGCATTTGACTGAGAAACAGTATTTACAGTTATTGTATCAGTTGCACCACTTGAAATAGTTAGAGGTACACTTACACGAACAAGAAAGGCATTGGTTAAACCAGCACCAACTGAAATTGTATTAATATTTGCAGTATTTGATGCATTCTTGATTGAATACAACCAGTTTCCACCAGTAAGAGAAAGGCTGTAAGTATCATCACCTGCACTGGTATTGCTGATAACATAAGTGTATTCAAAAGATTGTCCTGGAGCAAGTGTCGCATCACTTGTAACTTGCTGCAATGTATATGAGAACATTGGGGTTGATGACGTAATTTGAACACTTTGGCTTGCCTGACTGTTCCCCTGGGATACAGCATTAACATTGATTGATTCTGAAGCGCCATTTGTAACCCCAGTAACTGGAACAATTACTTTTATAAGGAATGTTTTAGAAACTCCAGCATTCATAGAAATGGAATATAAATTCATTGTATCTGATGCATTCCGAATGGAGTATGACCAGGCACCACCACTGATAGACAAATTATAGGTATCATTAATCAAACTGGTATTAAGAAGAGCCATAACATAGGTCTTTTCTTTTCCAGGATAGACCAATGAATCACCAGAAAGATTTGACAGACTAAATGCAGTGGCTGGTGTCATTGTTGATATTTGAATATTTTTAGTATCCAGGCTGTTTTCCTGAGAAGTAGAATTTACAGTAATGGTTTCAGCCTGACCATTTGATGCCCCTGTTAATGGTACAGAAGCTTTCACAATAAAAGTACTGCTTAATCCCGCTCCAACAGATATGGAATGAATTTCAGCAGTATCTGATGCGTCTCTAAATTTATAGTTAAAACTTCCTGAACTATGGGATAAATTATAAGTATCATTGGTCAGGCCTGTGTTTTCAATTGCAACAAGGTAGTTGAAGCTTCGACCTGGATATATGGTTGTATCATTGGATAGTTTTACTAAATTATGTGAAAATGATGGTATTGATGTCACAAGTGTCAGGCTATTGCTAACAGAATCATTACTTTGAGAAATGGAATTAATTGTAATGGTATCTGATTGCCCATTGGAAATACCTGTTAAAGGAACTGTAACCTTTAAGAGATACTGAATGGTCTGACCTGCGTTAACTGATATGGTTCTTATATTTTTATCATCAGAAGCATTTCTAATGGCATAAGCAAAATTCCCACTGCTTTGACTTAAATCATAAGTATCATTTGACAAGCCTGAATTTTGAAGTTGAATAATATAATTTTGAGTTTGTCCTGGTTTAAGGGTTAAATCTCCAGTTATTGCCTGCATTGAATATGAAACATAAGGTGTTTCTGTGATCAATTGACTGGTATATGAAATGCCCGGGTTTGCCTGTGATCTGGCACTTACAGTGATTGTATCTGCTAACCCATTAGAAATACCTGACTCTGGAATAGTAACGACAACTAAGAATGTTTCAGTTATTCCTGCCCCTGCGGAAAGTGTTTTTATTGAGGCAGTATTTGCTACATTGCGAATGTCATATAAGAATGCTCCCTGGGACAAAGAAAGGTCAAAGGTATCTTTAAGGGTTCCCATATTCTGAATATTCATTGTGTATGCATAGGTTTCGCCAGTTTTCAATATCACATTATTGGTATATGCAACCATATTGGATGAGAATACAGATGTTGTTGTTGTAATACCTTTAATATCGCTAATGGCATGCACACTTTGTGATAATGTATGAATGGTAATACTGTCTGACTGACCATTGGCAATGCCTACAAGAGGAACAGAAACTTTCACAAGCACTGTTTCAGAATATCCAGCATCTAATGAGACAGTCCTTAAGGTAGCATTGTCAAATGAATTTCTGATAACATAACTAAAACTACCACTTCCCAATGATAAGTCATAGGTATCATTGGCAGTACCTGTATTTTTAATACTCATGGAATAATAATGGGATTGTCCAGGATTGATAGTAGCAGTATTGTTTTGTAATTGCGTTGTATACGAATAAATCGGTGATACTGATGTCAACTGCTCGCTGTTACTGATGGATGAATCTCCAAATGAAATCACATTCACTGTAATGGTTTTTGATTCACCATTGGTTAAGCCAGTTGTTGGAACTGTTACTTTCACAATATAGCTTGCAGTAAGTCCTGAAGCAACTGAAAGTGTGTTAATATCAGAACTATCTGTTATATCTCGAATGGATGTTATCCAGGTCGTTGGAGCAACTGCGAGTGTATAGGTGTCATTGCCACTGCCTGAATTATGAACATAAATGGAGTAATTAAATGATTCACCAGGAGTAATTGTTCGTTGATTCGTTAAGGTGCCAATATTAAATGCATATGAAGGTGTGGTGGTTGTCAGTTGTAAGCTTCCACTTACCGAAGGCAAAGCTGATGAGGTTAGACTTATGGAAACAGTATCAGAACCAGCATTTGCGACAGTTAAAGGAACAGTTACCTGTGCAATAAAAGAATCTGTTGAAGATGCCCCTAAGGTTAGTTGTGTAATCGCCGCAGTATTAGATGAATTCCTTAAGTTATAGGAAAATAAACCACCCTGAGTTGATAAGAAATAAGTATCTGCATAAGTGCCAGTATTTTGAACTTGAATGTTGTAGCTAAAAGATAGTCCTGGATAAACCATAGTAGTGTTGGTAATAGGAGACGCAGTAAAAGCATAGGATGGTGTCATCGTTGTAATTCCAATACCCTGGCTAACAAAATTATTTGCATGTGATACAGCATGAACAGTAATACTACTGGACTCACCATTTGTTGGATTCGCAGGGGCTTCAACTTCTACAACAAAATTCTGCGAGTTATATTGCGTTAATGTTATTGTATCAGTGAGTGCATTTGCAGAAGCATTCAATATTGAATATGACCAGCCAGAATCTGCACTTAAAATGGATAATGTATAACTATCAGTTGCATCTGAATTATTAGAAAGCTGAAAACTGTATGTTTGTGTCTGTCCACCCAGTATTGTAATATTACTACCTGTAAAATTAGTCATATTGAATGAATATGAAGGTGTATTCGTTGTTACATAAACGACACGTTTTGCAGAAGAACTGGCTTGAGATGCAACAGTTAAAGCCACATTTTCAGATTGAGCACTTGAAACTCCATATGTTGGGACTGTTACATTCACGAAAATATTTTGCCCACTATCACCTGGTAATGATATGGTACTAATTTCAGAAGTATTTGTCGAATCACCAATGGTATAACTAAAATTTCCACTTGATAATGTTAAGTCATACGTATCTGTAGTGGATTGATTATAAATATTGATTGCAAAAGTAGCTGATTGCCCTGGAGCAACAGTTTGTGTGCCAGAATTATTATACACTTCAAAAGAATAAGATGGAATCCATGTTGTAAAATAAGTTTCTCTTGTTATTGTTGGATCTGCGTGCGATTTAGCATAAATATGAACATTATCGTTATAGCCGTCAGTTGCATTAGTAGGAACTGTAACTCTAACAACAAATGAATATGTTTGACCTGCACTAACTGTCAATTGTGAAATTTTTTGAGTACCTGTTGCATTCATTAGTGTATAAGAAAAAGAAGAATTAGGAGAAAGAGTCAAAGTGTATGAATCATCAAAAAAGCCAGTATTCTGTATTTGCATCGGATAATCATATACATGACCTTTATCTAATGTGATTGTCTGATTTGTTAGTCTTTGAATGCTACATGCTATTGTGTTTACTGTAGTAGTAATTAATTCAAACTTACTTGAAGAAGGAGCGGATGATGGTGTTACTGTTAATGTTACTGTATCAACAGAACCTGATGCAGAAAGAGGTCTTATAGCCTGGACATAAAAAGATGTTGAACCGCCATTTCCACCTGCATATATTGATCGGGTTGCAGTTGTTTGGCCTTGATATTGAACAGGAGTATATTCCCAGGAACCTCCTGATGTTGTTAAAGTAAAGTTGTCACTTGTTCCCTGGTTGGTTATTTGCATTTGATAATATGTTGTTGAACCAGGATCTACTGTTTGATCAGTTGTATATCTGGTTAATGAAAAATTTGATTCGTATAAGTAGGTATTTACCTGCTGTTGTTTATAATGAACAGAATTACCTTGTGATGTAATTTTAATAGTTGGTGATTCATTTGTTTTTGAAGAAATATTCCATGTACAATAATTATTTGTAGCAAAATTATTGTTTACTTCATCATAAACAGGTTGACCATTTTCAACAGGATCATTAAACTTCCAATAAGCGATAAGCCCTGTTTCATTCCCATTTAATTCAATATCCATATTCTGCTGAATTTGTGTTTGAGTTCTGGCAACGTTCCATATTCTAAAATCATCAATGCTACCATTCAGTGAAGCATTTTGAATAGGAGAATAGCCAATATAACGTTGACTTCTGCTACCATTATATGGTGTTACAGTGGAAGTACCTGAATTATCTAATACACCATTTATATATAAGTTGGCTGTTGTCCCAGTAAATGTAGCTGCTAAATGAACCCATTCATTAAGGTTAATTGTTTGATTTGCATCTAATTGATAGGAGCTATTGTTATTATTTAGATATAGACACGGTTTTCCATATCCCGCTTGACCAAACCAATCACTGGAGGTAGCAAGGAGAATGTTACCATTGTTAATCCCATTTCCAAAATCCATAACAGCAGAATACTTACTAAAACTCGTAGGATAAACCCATGCTTCAACAGTAAAATCTGTTATCCCATCTAATATACTCCCATAAGCAAGGAATCTGTTCGTACCAGTTATGGTTGGATAAAGTCCTTTTGGGCCTGTCGCATAATCTGGAATAAGTGCTCTAACAAAGAAAGTCTCTGTTGAATTTGAATTTACAGTAATAGCGTCTATTGTCGTACCAGACTGGTTACAAATGGTATAGGTCCATTCAAGATTTGCAGAATTACTTAACGTAATGTCGTAGGTATCATTTAAGCTCCCACTATTCGTAATTGTTACAACATAATCTTTTGCTTCTCCTCTAGTCAGATTTAGCTGGGATGGCGTTACAGCCATTGCAAAAGAGTTGTATAAAGAGACTGAAGTTGTTTTATATTTCGTATATGTACAACCAGGATACTTGTGAGAAGTTACTGTAAGTGTACAACTATCACTGTCTCCCTGATTCACACCTGTTGAAGGCGCTTCTACTGCAACTATAAAGTATTTTTCCACAGTAGTATTCATCCCTGGCATCCCTGGATCATTCATACACATTGGATCTCCTGGGAACATACAGTTGTTTTGATTTTCAATTAGAAGGGTAGAAATATCAGTCGTATTACTTTGATCCCTTACTGTGTATTTCCAATTTCCTCCTGCTACTGTAAGCGTATAGGTATCAGGAATAGAAGAACCATCATCGTTTACACTTATCCTTGCACTATGATATACAACTTCACCAGGGACAGCATAAACTGGATTCACAGGAGTATCGAAATAAAGATTTGCACAATTTGTTTTTACTGTTGGTGTTGAAATCTGTAATTGAAGTTCTTTATAAGTTGGTGAGCCACAATATGAAGATGTTGCTCTTATCATTCCAAAATCTGATTGTCCGCCTGCAATATTACCAGGAACAGTGGCCTTTACCCAAAAATATGCTGATGTTAATGCATTAACAGAAATCGCGGTTAATGGCTGGTTATATTCTGTTGCACTATAAATAGAATAGGTCCAGTTACCACTTGAATTTGTTAGTGTATATGTATCATTTCCTGAACCAGTATTGCTAATTGTAAAATAGAAAGAATACGAAGAACCAGCAGCAATACTTATATAATTCGTACTTGAAAACATATTCCAGTTAAATGATGGTCTAAGACTTTGCATTTGAATATTTTTCTGAGTCGAATCTCCCTGTGATTGTGCATAGACAATAAGGGTATCATATAATTCACTGCTCGTTCCTGATGTTGGTGTAAACTTTACAAGAAATTGTCTGGTTAAACCACTGGGTACAGATAGTTGAGTAATGGCTTGTGTATTGGTGATACTTTGATATTCATATGCAAAGTTTGGAACATTCTTTGTTAGATTATATGTATCATCACTTGTTCCTGTATTTGCGATGGTTACAGTATATGTATATTCATTATTTGGATAAACAGTCATGCTTGAAGTATTACTTGTTAAGCTAAATGAATAATTAGATATTGAAGTCACTACTTGAGTATCCACAAAAGCATTTGGATTGCCTTGTGATGCAACCCTTACAGTTATTGTATCAGGAGAGCTTTGTGCGGCTGTTATTGGCGCATGTACTTTGATAGAAAAATATTCATTCATTTCAGGCATATTTTCAACATACAGAGAACTGATATCTTGTGTGTCCCCTGCATTTCTAATACTATATGACCAATTCCCACCAATTACTGATAAATTATAGGTGTCATTCACATTACCATTATTCGTTATGGAAAATTGATATTTTTTTGACGTATTTCCATCAATGGTTGCATTGGGGGTATCTTTTTGAACTGTAAACGTATAACTTGCAGATGTAACATTTATTGTATCGTTTTCAACGAGCATGGGATTCTTTTGCGATATAACTTTTAATGATGTCGTGCTCGAAACACCAGTAGTGGCAGTTGCAGGCACTGAGACATTCACAATAAATGTATATGTCTCATTTGAAGATAAAGATACCATTGAAAGATTTGTGGTGTCAGAAAGATCTCTTGCAACTGAAGGCCATAAATTATCCAATACTGTCAAGGTATAAGCATCACTATATGAGCTGTGATTTGTTATGGTATATGGGTACGAAAAGGTATCACCTGGTTTCATCGAAGTTCTGTCTAATAATCTATTTATCGTAAATCCATATGTTTTTGTTGACGTATAAAGACTTATTCCAGTTATTACCGATGGATTTCCTGCTGATGTCATCATAAGGGTCAGAAGTTCGCTTTGACCATTGGTTACGTTGGAATATGGAACATATGATTTTACAAGAATGGTCTCACTTGATCCTACACCTAAAGAAATATTGGTAATATCAGCGCTGTCTGATGCATTTCTAATACTGTTTGGCCAGACACCATACAATAGTGTTAAGTTATAAGAATCACTTATTGCACCAGTATTGGTGATATCTATTTGATATGTAACTGTAGTCCCTGGATCAACTAAAGCACTGTAGGGTGTTTGTTTGAATGTAAAAAGAAACATTGGGGTCGATGTTGTAATAATATCACTTGCGTAAACTGTGTCTTTACCTTGAGATACAACCCAAAGGCTCACACTTTCAGCACCCCCATTTGCAACACCATCAAGTGGAATTGACACTTTCACTAAAAATGTTTCAGACAAACCCGCATTGATAGATACACTGGTAATATCCATTGTGTCTGCTGAATTTCTAAATACATATGTAAAGGACGTGGATTCATTAACAATCAGACGATAGGTATCATTTGGAGTGTCTGTATTATTAATTTGAACAACATATGTATAGCTTTGTCCTGGGTTTATAGTCCCATTACTTGTGAGTCTTTGCATGGTAAATGAATAGGTCGATGCTGTTACTGACAATGCTGTATTTGTTATTATTCCAGGATTGCCTTGTGAAGTGGTCCTAAGTGTCAAACTTTCACTTTCACCATGGGTTACAGTCAGTGGCATGCTGACTTTAACAAGTATAGTCTCGGTTTGTCCTGAATTTACTGAAATATTGGATATATCAGTAGAGTCAAAAGCATTTCTGACAGAACATGGCCAGGTGGCATTCAGAACAGTCAATGCATAGCTATCTGCAGTGGCTCCAGTATTGGTGATTTCAAATTGATAATTAAAGAATTGTCCTTTATTAATGGTTGTTGTATTGTTCATTTGAGTAACACTGTGCGTAAACACAGGAATAGTTGTTTGAGTTGCAATATTATTTTGAACTGAAGGATTTCCCTGAGAGATGGTTGAAACAGTTATTGAATCTGTTTCTCCATTTAAAGCCATAGTCGGTGTTGTCACTTTTACTAAAAATGTGACAAACTCCCCTGCATTCGCTGTAATATGGCTGATTGTTCCATTATCTCCTGCATTTCTGATGGCATAATTCCAATTGCCACCAATAACTGAAAGATCATAAGTATCCATTGCTGAACCTGTATTTTGAATCTGAAACTGGTAATTAAATGATTGATTCGTTCCAATGGTCGTATTTCCACTGACATTTTGAGCAGTAAATGAAACATTTGGTGTTGTTGTTGTTATCTGAATATTTTGATTCACCTGCATATTTCCTTGTGAAAGGGCAAATAATGTTATGCTATCTGATGAACCATTTGACACACCTGTGTATGGTACTGATACTTTAACTAAAAATGTTGATGTTACCCCTGGTGCCACAGACAAAGAATGAATGGTTGAGTCATCAGATTGATTACGAATCAAATAATCCCAGGTGGCGTTGGTAAATGTTAAATCATAGGTGTCTGCATATGCAGATGTATTTGCGATTTTAATGCTATAATTATATATTTGACCTGGATATACTGTTGAGTCTGGAGTTGTTTGTAGAAGATTCATGGCAAATGTAGGTGTTGTGGTTGTAAGGGATACGCTATTGCTCATTGTAGAATTTGATTGAGATGTACTGCCAATACTGACTGTATCAGTGGTTGCATTTGAAATATTTGTTTCTGGCACGCGCACTTTAACAATAAATGTTTCTGTCACACCTGCATTCACAGAAATTTCTGTAATATTTGATGTATCAAGTAAATTGCGTATACTGTATGAAAAATTCCCACCAATGGCTGATAAATTATAAGTATCTCTTAAAGATCCATAATTGCTGATACAAATCGGATATTCATATAATTGCCCTGGATATACAATGGTATTGGTTGTTAAAGCTTGCATAGTAGAAGCAATCAATGGCGTGGTGGTGGTTAATTGAATAGTGTTACTTTGCACAATAACATTGCCCTGAGATCCAATATCAAGATTCACAAAATCAGATTGATTATTGGTCACCCCGCTTGAAGGCACATTAACTTTCACAAAAAATAAAGCAGTATATCCAGCACTTACAGACAATGTATCAATACAGGCTGTATCCTGACTATTTCTAATGGTATAGGGCCAGGAATTACTACTTATACTCAAATTATAGGTATCATTAGTGGAACCAGTATTTTTAATCTCTATGGGATAATAATATGATTCTCCAGAGTTTATCATTACAGAATTGGTTAAAGCAGAAGCAGTAAACGCAAAAGAAGGTATGGTTGTTATAACCTGAATTTGTTCTGAAAAAGATCTATTTCCCAATGACACAGCATTAACAGTAATGGTATCAGATAAACCATTTGCAATTCCTGTTGCAGGTGCTGAGACTTTCACAATAAAGTCTTCTGAACTATTACTGCTCACAGGTATTGCTCTTAAACTTGCTGTGTCAGCAGTATTATTAATATCATAGATTAGATTTCCACCAGATAAACTTAATAAATATGTATCATCTGTTAATGATGTATTTGTTAATCTAAACGTATAGCGCGCTGTCTGACCGGGATATATTGAAGCGTCGCTTGAAATCTTTGCCATTGTAAATCCATAAACAGGTGTGCTTGTTGTAAGTTCATGGGTACTATTTATTGACATTGATCCCTGGGAACTAATCCGAACAGTTGCTGTATCTGCCTGACCACTGCTTACACCAGTAAGGGGAACTGAAACCTTTACCCAAAACAGTTTTGTATAGCCTGCATTTACAGAAATACTATTAATTGTGGCGGTATCAATTCCATTTCTAAAAGCACATGGCCATGTGCTACTGATAACTGATAAATCATAGGTATCCATTGTCGCGGCATTATTCTTGATCTCAAATGGATACAGATTGTATTCACCAGTATTCACTGTTGAAGTGTTTGTTACATTTGTCAGACTGAATGAAAATGAAGGGGTCGTTGTTGTAAAAAGGACCTGATTCGTTATTTGTGGGCGACCTGTGGAAGTAGCTGTTATTGTAATGGATTCAATTTCACCATTTGACAGATTTGCAGGCATTGGAACATATTGCTTGATAATAAATGATCCTGTAGAATTACTATCAACTGTAAGCATGTCAATAATCGTATCATTGGCATCATTTTTAATTTCATTGATCCAGTTTCCACCAGTTAATTGAATTTTGTAGGTATCAATATCTGTTCCTGTATTTTGTATCTCGATGGGATAATTAATAATCTGGCTTGCATATGCTATGGTATTACTGGTCAATTTTTGCATATTAAATGAATAGTTTGGAGTTGTTGTTGTCAGTACAGCATTAGCATTTAATGATGTTTTTCCCTGGGAAACAACAGTAACAGTAACTGCATCTGTATCCCCATTGGTTATAAGATCAGCTTTTAAAGCTGTTGACTTGACTAAAAATTTCCCTGATGATCCCCCTTTTACACAAATTTCTTCAATGGTTGCGGTATCTGTTTCATTACGCACAGCATAGATATAATTTTCACCAGTTAATGATATATCAAATGTATCGATTTCAGCAGATGTATTATTAATCTGAATAGTATAATTAAATGATTCCTCTGGTGCGACATTGGCAGTGTTGGTCAGCGCTTGCATATTAAAGGCAAAGGTCGGAATTCGACTTGTTACTGCAACAGTTGAACTCAAGCTATTATTCCCTTGAGATACAGCAGTTAAGGTGTAGATATCAGATTCTCCTTCAGAAATACTATCTGGTATTGTTACCTTTATTTTAAAAGAATCTGTCAGCCCTGCACCAACAGAAAATTCTGTAATATCATAGGTGTCTATTTTATTGCGAATGGCATATGACCATTTTCCCTGGTCTAAAAATAAATTATAGGTATCAGTATATGAACCTGAATTTCCAATCTGCATTTCATAATAAAAAATTTGACCTGGATAAAGGGCTGAATTTTCAGTGACCTGTTTAAAATTAATCGAATATATTGGCGTTGATGTTGTTATTTGAGAACTTTTTTCAACATGAAAATTTCCTTGAGATGAAGTTTTTACAGTAATACTTTCAGACTGCCCACTGGAAACACCTGTTATAGGAACCGATGCTTTTACAACAAAATAACCTGTACTTTGGGCATTAATTGAAAGCTGGGAAATATTTGCGTTATCCAAATCATTTCGAATAATATATCCCCATGCGCCACCTTCAGTGCTGAGATTGTATGTATCATTATCCAGACCATTGTTCTGAATTTCAAATCTGTAATTATATGAATTTCCTGGTTTCACAGCCATATTTGTAGTGATGCCCTGTAGGCTGTAATCAAAAGTCGGTGTTGTGGTTTGAATGGGAATGGATTGATTCACATCCAGTCTTGCCTGTGAAACTGCTTGCACAGTAACTGTATCAGTTAATCCATTTGAAACATTTGCTAATGGAACTGTCACCTGCAAGAGAAAAACCCCTGTTAAGGATGGGCTGACTGAAATAGAATTGATTTGAGCAGTATCTGAAAGATTTCGAATCTTATAAGCCCAGTTTCCACCTGTTAGAGATAAATTATAGGAATCAAGAGTTAATCCAGTATTTTTAATTTCTACCTGATAATTAAATGTTTGCCCTGGATAAACTCTTGTGAGAGGTGATATGTTTTGAATATCAAAGGAAAATACAGGTGTTGTTTGTACAATATCTATACTTGAAATCGCTGTTGCGTTCCCCTGAGATATCAGGCTTACAGTAACAGTGTCTGATCCACCATTTGAAAAGGCTGTTGATGATGGCACTGTCGCATTTAACACAAAAGAAGCTGTCATACCTGAGGGAACTGATATGGCATTAATATCACCAGTGTTCATGGCATTTCGGATGGTATAAAGCCATAAACCATTGGTGGTTATATTGTAAGTATCATCTGTAATTCCTCTATTTTCAACCTCAAGAACATAACTTTTCATTTGCTCAGGCCAGGAAGGGGTAACTTGAGTTATTTGGGTAACATTTAAATAGTAGGCGTGACTGTTCGTTGTAACTTGCGTATTAAAGCTGACAGTTGATCTTCCCTGTGAAACAGCAGTAATTGTTACAGAGTCCGCTCCTCCATTTGCAACTCCTGACAATGGCATTGTTGTTTTTAATAAACATGTTTCTGTATGTCCCGCTGGAACCGAAATCATGCTTAAATTGGCATCATCAGTGATATTTCTGATTGCATATATCCATTTTCCACCACTGACTGATAGATTATAGGTATCATCAGCAGTGCCTGTATTGATTAAATTCAGTGTATAATTAAAAAATTGGCCAGCTTTTAGTATGACATTGTTCGTCTGGGGTTGAATATTTAAGGCATAGCTTCTTGATTTTGATCCCACTTCTATCGTTTTAGTCACTTCTGCTCTTGATTGCGACACCACATTAAGGGTCAGGGAGTCAGATTCACCATTTGAAATTAAATGGGATTGCGGTGCGGTTACTTTGATTGCAAAAGATTTGGTTTCTCCCGCTCCAATAGTAATATTCGTAAGATCAGAGGTATCATTTAAATCTCTCAATGCAGATAACCAATTGGAACCAGATATTGACAGTTGATACGTATCTGCTGCATGGCCAGTATTTGTTATTTGTACGTGATGTAAAAATGGAATTCCTGGATATACAAAATCATTGTTTGTCGTTGGTGTTACATCAAATGCATAGGTGGCACTGGCTGTTGTTATTGGCCAGGCATTACTTACACGAGAATTACCCATTGAAATGGCGTCAATGCTAACTGTGTCTATCTGACCATTTGTAAGATTTCCAATTCCAGGCAATTTAGTTTGAAGAATAAATTTTTCCGATGAATTTCCCGCAACTGAAATAGTATTTAAATTGGCGGTGTTTGTGATATTTCTTAGTGTATAAGTCCAGTTTCCTCCAGAGGTTGTTAATGTATAGGCATCATTAATAATACAGGTATTATTGATTTGAACTGTATAATTAAATACATGAGATGGAGCGACAATAGCGCGTACAGGTGTTTGCGTAATCACCATATCAAAGGTTGGAATTTGGGTAGTTATTTGTAGCGTATCTGTTGATAGCGGGCTGATTAAAGAATCTACCTTAAGAGAGAATTGATCTGTGCTGCCAATGGGAAGATCATAAGGCACTGTTGCTTTTACAATAAAAGACTCTATGCCACCACCCATAACTGGTAAAGATGTGAGACTTCCTGTATCTTCTTTATTTCTAATTTCATAGGTCCAGTTGCCTGAATTAACAACTGAGGCCTGATATTTATCAAGGTATAATCCAAGATTTTTTACTTGAACAAAAAAATTGGTGGTTTGACCATTGACAACGATTGGTGTTGACGATGGTGCAAGAATAGAAACATCATAAAAAGGCGAGGTGGTGATAATTTGAGATTCTTTGGTTACAGAAGTGTCCCCCTGAGATCTTCCAACAATATTAATGGTATCTGTTTCTCCATTTGCGACACCTGTTGTTGGAATCATTACAAATACTTTAAAATCAGAACGTTGTCCTGCAGGGACAGTTATTGAATTAATGGTCGTATTGGACTTGTCTTTTATATCATAATTCCATTTTTTATCACCAGTAATGGATAAATCAAAGGTATCATCATTGGGACCTGTATTGGCTAATTGATATTTATACATACATGTCTGGCCTAAGGTTCCAAAAGAATTATCAGTTAATTTCATCAGATCAAAGGAATGGGTTTGAACTGTGGTTGTTAATGAAAATTGATCATTTACTGCTGCAATATTTTTGGATACCGCCTGAATACTAACAGGATCTGTCTGATTATTAGTAATTCCAGTTGATGGAGCTTCAACATGAACATTAAACATACCGACTCCACCAGAAGAAACTGTCATTGAAGATATGACAGATGAATTGGACGAATCCATTACAGTATAGGTCCAATTTCCTCCTGTTGCAGAAATGGTGTAGCTATCTTTTGTAAGTCCATTATTATTAATTTGAATTAAATAACTTTTTGATTTTCCTGGATGTACAACTTTTTGATTGGCAAATCCTGATAAATTAAAGGCAAATGTAGGGATTTTGGTAACAAGCTGCAATGCCTTTGTGTATTGATTATCATTTTGAGATGTTAATTGAACAGTTGCAGTTTCTGCTGCACCATTGGCAATGCCAGTTTGAGGAACTGTCACTGTCACAGCAAAATCTTTTGTCGTATCAGCATTTACAGCCAGTGAAGTAATGACAGTATTTGCAACAGGGTCTTTGATAACATAATTCCAGTTGGCATTTAGAATAGTGATATCATAAATATCATTTGTCCATCCATTATTTGTTATCTGAAAAGAATAATCAAACGATTGACCTGGATTAAGTGTTTTCTCAGATGTTAATACACTATATAAATAATGATTACGTTCTTTCCAAATTGCACCATTAATAGTTCCAGTTATGGTATTTGCACAGCTATTTATAGTTGTTCCAGAATTTTCATTAAAAGTAAAACATGCAATAAGACCAGTTTCATTGCCATTTAAAGGCGTATCTTTGCTTAAGGTTATATCATTAGCAGTTCTGGCAATATTCCATATTCGAACGTCATCAAGAAGGCCATTGAAATGTCTTGTATCCCAGTGTGTTCTACCAATGCTAACACCACCAGTTCCTGTATAAGATTGCGTCTTTGAATCTTCAGTTATTAAAAGGCCATCAGAGTATATTCTTCGTGCAAATTGGCCTCCTCCAGTGCTTTCATAAACACATGCCCAGTGATGCCATGTTTCATCGTTATAGGTTGTTGCGGTAATCAGGCTGTTGTTATAGAAACCAAAGGAAAAGCTTGAATCTTCTAAAAAACCAATGGATAAGCCTTTATTGGATTTTTGAATCCCCTGACTTACAATTGTTTTAAATTGTGTATTTTTGACAGGTCTTGCCCAGAATTCGATGGTAAATTGATTGGTGTTAAGGGTGATATCATTTGCGATTTCAGCATAGTTATCTATGCCATTAAATGATAATACAGTGTCTTTGATATTCTGTGCATTAGATTGTATCGATATGAATAACAGGATTATGCACAGTAGGTACGATAATATGTTTCGTTTCATGTTTGATTCTCCTTGTGATTATTGTTCACAACGTATTGTTTTCTATATTTTTTATGTGCTTATTAGTTATTTATTAACCATTTAAAGTATGGCTAAAAGTTTAATCTCGTCCTTTTTCAATTCAGCGGGGAGCTAAAGCCCATAGGAGTCAGGCTAAGAGCAAACGCGCTCCACCGCTCGTTCCCAGGCTCTGCCTGGGAACGTAGGCCTGGTGGCTCTGCCACCTATGCACTTTAAGAGGTGGCAGAGCCACCTATAAGACGTTCCCAGGCAGAGCCTGGGTACGAGCGTATAAGCGTGTTTGCGCTTAGCCTGACGGCTATGGGGTTTGGCCCTACGCTTCTTGGTATAGCAGGGTTAAACTACAACATTCTATTATTTACTACCCCACACACCATCAAATTTAAATCTAACCGCCTCATCTGTCCCATAAGCTCTTGCATTTGCCTTATCACTAATTCCACTTTCATTTGTACCAGCCCATTGATCAAAAACAATTGAATTATTTTGATATGCTTTAAATAAGAATTGATAAGATTTGTTTGAATCCAAACCAGTAACTGTAAAAGCACCATTTTCATCAGCTCTTAAAGGTTTAGCTGCAACACTTCCTGTGTCTTGAAAAAATGTTCGAATCAGTATTGTAAAATCTGATGGAGGCAATTCTCCAGAGCTATCCATTACTAGTCCTGTAATCATATTTGCATCACCACTGGACAGAATAAAATTAACTGTATCACCTGTAGATTTTCCAACACTTGAATGGGGCGGAAAGCCATCTGCATAAACAAATATTAAAAAGTCCGTGATCATCTGGCCATTCTTTGACATTTGTAAACCATTTATTGCATAATCTCCATTTCGATCAGTTGATGTGCTTTCAAAGATATTACCAGTTTCTGATGATATTTCTATGCCTGCCCCAGAAACAACTTCTCCTGTAGAATTAATAACACTTCCGCTAATTGTACCACCTGAACTTAGAACAAAATTAACAGTTGCACTGGCCAGTTGATCATTTTTTACTTGATTGGCATAGCCTGAAGATGGAAAAATTTCCAAAGAATAATCTGCGGCATCTGGTAAATTTACAATTTTATAATATCCATTTAAGTCAGTTATTGCATCACCAAAGAAGGACATACTTTTTGAAAAAGCAGTAATTCTTGCTTCTTGTGTATAGGCTATGCTTTCACTTTGGTCAGTATAAACATATCCGCTTATTGAAAAGCCTTGTTTTAGTACAATATTTTTTGATACATTTGCAGAAACAGAAAAACCTGATTCCTTTGATGGTACATATGAATTCTGACCAACTGATGTTACATAGAAAAGAAAATCATTTCCTTCAGGAACGCCACTTATCTGGTAGTTACCTGATGAATCAGACCGATCTAAGGCCAGGTATGAGAGTGATTTTGAAAATAATGACACTTCTATATCTGATATTCCATTGCCTGAACTGTCCAACACTTTTCCAGATACTGTATAACCAGTATCCAGATAAAAGTTTATATTTGATGTTGCCGAACTGACGTTGGTTTTTGAAGATGGCATATATGTGTGTATTGGTTGAGCTGAAATAATATAATCATTTGAAGATGGAAGATTCAATAATTGATAGCTGCCATCACTTAAAGTAAACACACCAGATTGAATATGTTTTGATTTTGATTCTGCTCTAACCCAAATACCTTCAAGTCTAACGCCATCAGCATCAAAAACAATACCACTAATGGATTCACCTTCATCAAAAATAATTTCAATGTTTTGAGAAACAGCAGGATTAAGGCCCTCAGCAGAGGAACTGTTTCTAACTGTTCCCAATTTTGTGTAAAAATAAGGGGTGACCCCAGGCTTTATGGCATACACAATATAATCATCTGTTTGATCCAGGCCATAAATGATAAATAGACCATTTTTATCTGTCTTTGCTTTTCCCAGTGAATCAAGTTTTGTTGACCATGCTTCAACAACAAGGTTGGCAACTCCAGCACCAGAAGCAGTCACAACTGAACCAGATATTGAAAGTCCTTTAGATATTATAAGGTCAATTGATTTATTTAATTTGGGATCAACTTTTACTGCATCATTCAGCTTATTAGCCCCATTTGCAGAATTACTATAATAAAAGGTTTTATATTTATCTGAAGTTATAGAGAGATAATATGTTTCATTGGGATTTAATCCATCAATGATGTATGCCACATCACAACCTGAAGAGGTGCTACAGTTGACATCCAAAACTGTGGAAACTTCATACCTGGGAGAATCTACAGAAGAAAACGCACTGATAAAGATAGTATCACCGCTTGATGCACCTTCTGGATAATTTACATTTCCACTTATTTGTCCTGTTTGTTGAACAAGAGTAAAATCAATATAGTTACTGCTTGCAGTAGTTAGAGCAACGACATCAGCACTTGATACATTATTTTTTCCATTATATATTTGATAAGGAAATCCCTGGCAGATAATATCTACATAATAGTTTTCATCAGGTTTCAGCTTACCTATGGTATATTCAAGCACATTACCTGTTCCAACAAGACTGATTGTTTGGCTTTGATTAGTCAATGTCCATGCAGTAACTTGAATTTTCTTACTTTTTGGTACTCCAGTAATACTACCAGAAATAGAGAGGTTAGGCTCAGCCAAAGTAAAATTAACGATTTCATCCTTTGTAGCAGTAATTGTTTGTGGCTGTGCAACAAGTGTATCGTGTGTTACATGTATATCATAGGAGACATTCGATGGTAGCCCGGTTATTTCATAATTCGTCCCATCTAATAAATAGTTTGTTGAAAAGTCAGACGCCATTAGCGTTTCATTTGAAAATGCTTCAACAAAAACATCCGCTACAGGTTCATTCAGATGGGTAATACTTCCTTTGATTGTAACACCTTTTGATAAAGTAATTGTTCGTACAGCTGTTTCTGAAGGGCCGATATTTTCGGCACCTGACCATGTAGAAACTGTTGCATTGGAGTTGTATATGCCAGGCAAATAACCATCTGTAAAAATAGAAACAATATAGTCTGACACATTATAATCTAATTGAATAAATTTAAATGTGCCATCAGCCTCAGCTTTAACATAGCTATCAAGGCCTGCCACCTTAGAGCGGAGATTAACATAAATATCAGCAGGTACTGAACCACTTTCTACCTTTATTTCTCCTTGAATAATGGCACCTTCATCAAATATAAAATCAATACCAGTCACTCCAAAAGGTTGTAATTGAATTGCTTTGGCATCATCAAAGACTGATGTTTGATCATAATATTGTGCAGGAAAACTTGAAGTAAACGCATATACAATGTAATCATCTTGAAAGTATAGTCCAGATATATCATATAAGCCACTTAGCGAAGATTCAGAACAGATTTCAACGCCACCAGATACAGGAGTTGCGCAAACAGTTGCATAAGGGATGGCTGATAAGTATTTATCTTTAATGCTGCCTGATATGGTGCTTGTTTCCTTTAATCTAAAATCAATTCCATCAATATTTGTAAACACTCGGATAGCCTCAGAGCGTGAACTGCCAATATTGTATGCCTGATAAGGATAGACACTTTTTAGAACTTCCACAACATATCCTAAATTGGCATAATCATCTGTTTTTGTCAGAGGCGTAAGTCCTGTAATGGTATAATAGCCATTTTCATCACTGCTAGTAAAATTGCCTGTTCTAAAAGCATCAGACCAGGCATTCACTTTTGCAAAAGGGACAGGTACAGATGATTCTGTAAGAACTCTTCCTTTAATTGATTCACTTTTAAGGATAATATCAATATTAGAAATACATGGATTTGCTGGTGCAATCTGAGTAGCTGTATCCTTTGTAAAAACGCTATATGTGGGTTGGTATGTCCCAGGTGTTTGTTCTGATGGAATTGCATAAAAGAATTCTCGTTGATCAGTTTCTGACCAGGCAAATACGATATAATCACTGGCAGAAAGTAAACCCATTATTTGGTAGTCACCATTTTGATCAGTTTGGCCTCTGACCAGAGAACCAGTTTCTGAATATACAGTGATTTGAGTATTGGGAATACCATTATTGTTGGCATCTAATACTGACCCACAAATGGCAATCTGTGGAACTGATTGAAGTGTAAAGTCAATTACAATATCACCTGTCTTAGTTGAAATTTTTGATGCTTTTTCTGGCAGCTTCGTGCCATTAGCTGTGCCATCATAGTATTGGCTTTGATATGCATTATTTCCTAAAGGAGGACGTATACTGACAATCAATTCATTCTTTAATGGAAGATTCAGAACTTGATAGGCGCCACTTTGATCAGTGGTACTGCTTGCAATTAGCATGTTTTTATCCCAAACTTCAATCAAGCAATCTGAAAGAGCTGGCTGAACATTGCCAGATATAATTCTGCCATTAACAATCATAAAATTGGACTTTGTTCTGGTTTCTTTGCAAGAACCAAATGTTGTTGCAAGAGTTACTGTATAATATCCAGGTTCTGTATAGGTATGTGAGGGACTATCACTTGTTGATGTGTATCCATCACCAAAATTCCATACAAGGCTTGAATAGTTTGTAAATGATGGATGGGAGAAGAAAACAGTTGTCCCTTTATTGATCAAACGATTATCAACTGAGAAATCCATTGATGGCATACAGGAAGCATCAATGTTCACATAATTTTGTTTTACAATTGTACTGTCACCACCTACACCTGAAACATTCAGAGTTACAGTATAAGTTCCTGGGGTAATATAAGTATGAGTGGGATTTGGATTTGAACTCTTTCCACCATCACCAAAGTCCCAGCTCCAATTCTTTATAGAGTGTTGAGATTGATCATAAAAATTAACCTGATAAGGCATTGAACCTCTGGTATAGGATGATGAAAAATCCGCCACTGGTGTTACAGCAATGGAAAAAACAGCTGTTAAATGAAGGCTTTGAGAAATATCAGAAATCATATAATTTTTTACTGCTCCCATAGAGGCACCATCAATAATTAAGTCATCAAGAGCATACCTGGGATTTGTCATGACTTTTATTAATTGATTTTTGCCTTTTGATAATATCTTGTTTGCTGGAGTAATACTTCCGCCTTCAGGAGGAACACTTGCAGTAGAAATGGTATACGAAGGGGCTTCTTTAAAGGTTGCAGTTATAGTATGATGATCTGAAACTTTCCAGAATGTGTAAATGGGGACTGGATTCCAAAGTCTTTCAGAATCAATCCACATGGTATCAATTTCATAGCCATCATCTGGTTTAATTTTAATTAGAAGATCATCATCTTTATTAACTTTTACAGCTCCAACAGGTCCCATGTTTCCATTGGTATAGGCTTGAGTAAATATTGTATATGTCTGATGTTCAGCAATAACAGTAAAACGCGTAAAACCAAATACTTGTTGTTGATCAGCCGCTCGAACAGTAATAATAGCTTTTCCAAAGCTTTTTTCAGCAGGCGTTATATAAATCGTTCGAACAGATCCATATCCACTAACAGTTATATGCTGTGAATTATTAGGAATAATGGCTTCATTAGAAGATGTAGCTGTAACAATTACTTTGCTCACTGGATCATCAGGGTCACTCACTGTACAGGTAATTGGATCGCTTGTGGATTCATACACAAATTGATTTAAAATAGGAGTTATCATTGGCGGATCATTAATGCCGTCAATATTTATAGAAACAGTTGCAGGGACTGAGTCAACTTTTGTATCATTGACAACAAATTGAAAACTATCTTCACCAGTTTCATTTAAAAATGGTGTATAAGCAAATGTTCCTGTAGAAGCATTGGTAAGCGTTAACTGACCTTTTGAGGGAGGGGCTATTATATGATAAGTCAGTGTTGTCAATTTTTTTGGATTTGTTGATGTTAACACACCTGTATGCGCTGTATCTTCATTTATAGTAAAGCTATGACTATTAGCTAAAATTGGATCTGAGGAATGAAACCAGCCAGTTTTGACAGACCAATCTTGAATGTCATCAACTTTATTAATAATAGTCATTTCGCAGCTTCCAGCCTGTAAAGCGGTGAAGTTCAGTTTTAATAAATTGCCTGTTGTTCCTGGTTCTATTTGTTTGTTTCTACTGTAAATCATTCCAACTCTTAGCAAGGATTGAGGTTGAAGATGGTTTACCTGAAAAAAACTGTACTGATTTTTAATTAGTGAACCTTCCTCATATCCATCATATTGAAGAACTTCTGGACAAAATTTAATATCAAATCCAAATGAATTAACAATATCAGGAGCATTATTGATGGTAATTGAAAAAGATTCCTTACTTCCTGTAGATATGACTTTGCTTTCTATCTCGATAACTTCTGCGTATAAGAAGTTGGAGCAAAGTAAAAAAATAATTAGGATTATGTTGGTTAAATATTTTGTTTTTTTCATGGTATTATGTCCTTTATAAAAATTTACGTCAAACATGTGGTGTGAGGCTTTAGCAAGAAACAAGAATGCGTAGGGCTAAAGCCCATAGCCGTCAGGTTAAGAAGTTTTTTTGCTCCGAAGGGCATTATTGACTTATTGTTCAGCCTAATTGTCTGAACCTGGATTACACAGATTAAGATGATAAAGATGATTTGTGAAAAGTTTAACTTTTATTCATATTATATAATATTTAGAAGGGCTTATGCTAATACATACAGCAGTGTATGCTCGAAATAACATAATTATTATACCACACTTTACAAATCATCTTAATCATCTTAATCTGTGTAATCCAGGTTCAGACAATTAAGGCTGAACAATTAATGTTTAATTTTGCTTTACTGCTTAACCTGACGGCTATGGGCTTTAGCCCTACGCTTCTTGCTAAATGCTTTACTACTAACTCTTTCTTGCCCTAAGCTTTCTTACCCCTAAACTTTTTATATTACCGATTATTATCTTACCTACCACTTCTTATCATTCAACCTCTTGCTTTATACTTCCAATCCACAGCACTTATTTCTCAGACAAATATTCCATCAAAAAAATAACTTCCTTAAGCCCCAACTTATTATTATTATCAAAATCCATCCGACAAAAACTATTATCTAATAGCGTTAATTGTCCATTTTTAAGAGGCCATGTTTCAACATGATCTAATAATGTCGTTATTTTAAGAGTAGAATCATTACAATTTAAAACACTAAATCTTAATTTCAATAAACTACCACTGGCATGCTTTGGAATTTTATAATTTAACATCGTAAACCAGCCAACCCTGATGCGACCTGGTGATATTTCATCTAATGTTAAGTAGCCATACCCCTGTTCTAATAATTCACCTATGTCATAATCATCAGGATGAAATGATATTGAGTTATGTGGATATTCAATATCAAAACCAAAGCTTTTGACATCATTTGGGGCTTCAATTATTGAAACATTAAATTCTACAATTTCTCCTCTTGATGAACTTTCGTTGGAAATAATTAAATTATTTGCATTTGCATTTGTATATACTAGTGTATTGATTATCAAAAAAAATATAATATTTCTGATCAAAACATTAATCCTTTGTTAAACCCTTTAAAATAAATATAATATCCCCTAAATCAACCTGACCATCGTAATTTAAATCATTTTTATTTCTTATTTCAGGAATAGTAATGTTTAATTGACCATAAATTGTTTCCTTGCTGCCTGGTTTAAAGACAGGTGGAATTGAAGGTGTAATAGCTCCACTGATATTTTCTATGCTCATGTATGATTGTAAAACAGGGTAGACTTTATTTGTTTTCTTATGCCAGAATTTGAAAATCAATTCATCTCCATTTATTGCTCCATTTTTTTCATTTTCTAAAGAATCGTTTTCAAATACGTGAACCATATAGTATTCTTGAAATGTAGGCTTTATTTCAGCTGCACCAACAATTATTTCGTTTCCCTGGTTATCCTGGACATAAACAGCTATTTCATCTCCAGGATCAGCAAGTCTGTTACCAATTTTTATTTTCCCTCCATAATCAATCCAGGTATTTGGTGTATTTTCGATGATAAAATGTTCAAGGGCATAGGAGTCTGGAACAGTAAGGAAAGAAAGAATGCAAAAAATAAATATCAATTGTTTTACTTTAAACATCTTTTTTGAACGAGACATCCAACTAAATGAAATGATTATCATAATAAAAATCAGTAACCCTAAAGTATTTAGACAGGGTACAGAAACATAATTCGCCATTTTTATAAACATATCTATTTCATAGTTAAGATACCCAACAACTACAGGCATTTGATTTTCAACAAATTTTAATGGAAATGTAACTTCATTTACACCATTAGGTGGTGTTTCAGTTGAGAAGTGTTGAGTTGACAAGTTGATAATCGGTGTTGGAGTTGTAGGTTTATATAGTTGAAAACTTAGCTCATCATCATTATAGGCACCTTTTTTTACACCATCGTTTGGATCGTCATCCCCATATATTTCAACACGATAATAATCAGAAGATCCATCAACACCAAGGTTGCATGCTCCCACAAGTAGTGTACCACCATTTCCATCATCAACAAAAACACCGATTTCATCTGTGACTTCAGATGTATAACCTGCTGGATAGCTAGCTTTACCAACATATATATTTACATAAGTTGTTGGGGTTACAACATCTTTGAAATAGTTTTCAGCTAATGCTGGTTGAATTGTAAAGATAATATAAGTTATCAGTAGGCTAAAATGGTATGATTTAAATATAATTTTCATAAGAGTAATATCCTTAGTAAGAGTAATATTATTCTAAATTTTGTGTAAGGGTAAAGTGCTTGGGCCATCAGGTTAAGCACGACCGCCTGGGGTTGAAACCCATAGCCGTCAGGCTAAGAGAAAATTGGCTCCAGTGCTCGTTCCCAGGCTCTGCCTGGGAACGTAGACCTGGTGGCTCTGCCACCTATGCACTTTAAGAGGTGGCAGAGCCACCTATAAGACGTTCCCAGGCAGAGCCTGGGAACGAGCGTTGGAGCGTGTTTGCGCTTAGCCTGACGGCTATGGGTTTCAACCCCAGGCGGTCGTGCTTAGCCTGACAGCTATGGGAAAACTGATGTAAAACCAGCTTTTCCCTACTTTCCAATCACTCACAAGCATCCCAGACAAGGTCAACATTATTTTGAACTTTTATCCAAAAACCATATCCAGGCCCAACATAATTCATGTTCGTAATAAAAGAATTCCCTGGATAAAAAGTATTATAACGATCATCAAACCCATGAACAATAACAGTTTCATCAGTTATTGAACAAAATATATCTGAGCTTAAAGAGCTTAAAGCCTCAAAAACTCGACCACTCGGAAATTCTACCTGTGGTTGTGTTTTTACATATTTAACCTTATTTCCCAAATACCCAACAAGATTCCAACCTTCATTCAATGAAATTGTAGTAGATGCGTCCAGTTGTGTGCCCTCAGCTTTAAAATAGATAAATCCATTTTCATCAAAATTAGCATCTTCGTTCACTTTAATCCAATATCCATATCCTGGTGCCATATATGTCATGTCGCTGAACATGGGCAAAGATGGTCTATAAACCCTGGGCATGGTATCATAACCAAATATAATACTGTACTCTCCACTAATGCTGGTTAAAATCTCATCCATACTTGTATATTTCTTAAACTCAACACCATCAACAATAAACACAGTAGGCTTTTCATCAATGTAATAACAGGTATTGGCCCCAAAACTAAAAAGATTCCATCCTGCTTTTAGTGGAATTAACTGGACAGCATAGGTTGTTGATGTTGATGCATTTGCTGTATTTGATGCCTGGTCTCGAAATTGAACATAAATGGTTGTACTTCCATCTGTTTGAGGTATATTCCATTGTTTGGTTGTAGAAAACAATTCCCAGCTTCCACCAATGCCATAACCACTGTTACTGATATACATTTCATATGCATTTAAAGCATAAAGCTGCAATGATATTTGATAGGAACCAGTTGTTGATGATGTGGTTACGCTTGCATCTTGTGGGCTTTCTGTGTCAATTCTAAAGGCGCCCATTGAAAGTGTTGAGCCTAAATTCATGGAATTGTCTTCGGGAACGATATGAAAATAATACTCAACATCATCGGCACCTGTTAAATCATTACTGGAAACCTCATTTTTAGAAACAAACTTAACATCAGAGTCAGTAATATTTAGTTCATTAAAAGTATGGCTGTCAGTTTGGTTAAACAAAATATAATAGCCATTTACCTCGGTATAACCAGAGGGCAAATCCCAGGTCATTTTAATAATTGGATTATTTGAGGGTGAATCCAGAACGTGAGTGGTTGATTGCAATGATGTTACAGTGCCTGCTTCGGCAAGTAATGTGTTTGTAAAGGTATTAAATAATAGTATTGCTAATATGATTTGAAAATAATGGGTTTTCATATAATCCTCATATTTTTTTCTGATCTCTAATTTTCAACACTCCTAAAGCATATTTACCGAAATCCACTATATCGTAAATTTCGGTAAATATTTTAATTCACTTACATTTTAATAACCTATATCAGTATAGTATAAACTACATCCCAGAAATAGCATAGGTCTGAAAGAACAACTTAATATCATTAACTGTCTGGACAAACATATCTAACCCATACTTAGGATCATAGTGCAATGTTCCACCAGGAATAATGATGACCCAATTGGTATTCCATACCGAACGACCTACCAGGCGACTATCATATGTCATTTGTGCCTGATCAAAATATCCCATGTCATGGTAAACTCTATGACTTGAATATCTTCGAATTTGGGTGAGGAATCCATCAAGGGAATCTATAGATGGTATCCATTCGGTATTAAGCATATCAGAGCTTCTAACTGGCATTGGCACTGGAATCTTTTGGTCAACAACCATCCATTCTCTTGAATGAAGTTCAAAACTATCTGGTACCAGCATGACATCAATTCCTGTTGGAACAATATAGGCTCTTGGTGTTTCAGACATCAGACCATTGTTGTAACCATCAAACCACATGCCAACTGACCTGACTTTTGTGGCAAAATTTGATGGATCATAGGCATGATCTCCACCAGATAGAGGCCATCCAAAGAAATTTTTACCAAACATAATTTCTGTGCCAAATGGAATGACAATACCTGGTTGTTTACCTGCTGATCTGGGTGCAAAGTTGCGGCAGAATTTTGTAAATTCAGGAACTTCCCAGAGATCTGCTACCTGGTGATTCATTAATGTCTGCTGCCAGACCTGATCATTTTGTTGACCAGTTTTGCCATCACTGCCTTTAATTCTAAAGAGTTCTGATCGTAATGAGAATCGACCGGTTTCTGTTTGTGGATTATTAAATCCCATCTGACCTTTTAACATGTCATAATTGACGCGCAGACAGGCCAGTATTTCTCCAAGACCGCCTCGTCCAATGACCCATTCTCCATCTTCATATTGTCCCAGGGTTCGGTTTCGAATAATTTCTGTGATTAACTGTCTTGAAGACGCTGGATCTCTCGGACTTAAGTTTGTT
>Ga0272440_1000290_pt1 | contig 42529 bp, 32 predicted proteins | sample SSMMMBAug17_FD_192440 | JGI IMG/M metagenome (GOLD analysis project Ga0272440, IMG submission 192440) | Marine sediment archaeal communities from Little Sippewissett salt marsh, Falmouth, MA, United States - SSM-MMB-Aug17 | ecosystem: Environmental > Aquatic > Marine > Wetlands > Sediment ...
GACTGAACTGGATAAAAAAGGAACGTTCGGAGAATAACATACTTTATCATGGTCGAATAATAGTATATGGTCGTGTAGAGACGTAGCATTTTACGTCTCTACAGTACAATAACCCCAATACGATTTTTATTTATGATAAATGGGGAACTTCGGAGTACTCGAAAAATAAGTTACTCATTTAATAATTGTTCATTCTAATTGGTTCCACTTAAATGATCACATGCCACCCGCCACAATTCTCATCAAACCAATCACCCCTTCAAGACCAATATCACGCAAACGATCCCCCTCAAGCCCACACAAGCTTTTCAAGCCCATAATAATATATTCCATCATCGATAAATCATGTGTTTCAACAACCAGATTAAAAATTTGATCCGCAAAAAAACCATCAAACGCATTTGCAATCCCATCACCATTGAATGAAGAAGATTTAGGCGGCATGCACACATTTAATGCATCCATTGGCAGAGACAAATTTGAAAAAACAACATCAGCGCCACCCAAACCGCCCACTTATTCAGCCTATATGGCAATTGTATCAAAAGACTGGCACCATCTTTCGACCCAGGTTCACAATCGTGAAACCCTTGATAATGAATGGCTGATTGTGGTTAATCCGGTTGGTTTAGGGGAATCAGGTGCAATCTCAACTGCAAGCCTGTCGTGTACATTTCCGCAACTGGATGAAGGATATTTTGAGTTGGTCAAGGTTACCTTTGAAGGTGAACAAATGATCGAAAATGAACAACTTGTTGAAAATATGCGTCAAACGCATCGTTTAGACATATCAGGTGATAACACCGATCAATATTTTCTAATCAAATATCATTGTCTGGATGATCCATGTATTACCGATCCCTCCCAATGCCAGGAAACATTTACCATGGAACTTTTCAAAGGCTGGAATATGATTGCATTGCCCCTTGTAGTGCCAGATAAACGAGTCAACGCCATTTTTCCTGAAGCTCAGGAGGTGTACAGCTATAACAATGGCAGCTATCATTTGATTGAAAACAAAACCGGTCAATTGGAAAATGGTGTGGGATATTGGGTTTCAATGCCTGAGGATCGCACCTATGAATTGCATTGCGCGCCATATCAAGGCCTGGAGACATCACTGGAACCTGGATGGCATGACTTCAAGGTTATCTGGGGACTAAAAAATGTTAGATATTTCGATATAGAGCAGACGCATAAATTAAATTTATTCATAAAATCAATAAGTAAGTATAGCAGACTATCCAGTTCTTCCACATTTCCTTCATAAATTCTGGACGATATCCTTCTCTACGTAATTAGTGGGGACGTCTATGATTTTATGATATTCTCTAAAAAATTCAATCTCATACAGAAATGTGTTGAAGAAAAGCACAAAATCATAGGCGTCCCTATTATTACCCTTGGTTTCTGGTTATCGAGGTCTATTTTATCATGTGCAGGATTTAATAGATGAACTTTACGCTTCTTTAGCCGATCATTCAACGCCCAAATTGCTAAAACTACTATGCCACTTCGATATTATTTGTCTGGATGAATCTGGATATGCAACACTCAACGAAGAACAGTCCAATGCATTTTTCAAACTGATGGCAGACCGATATCAGCATGGAAAATCAATGATAATAACAACAAAGCTGGATTATCCTGATTGGCACCAAGTGTTAAAAAACAAAGACATGCTTGCCGCATTGTTAGATCGCCTTCAGCATCGATACATAACGATACGAATAGAAGATGATTATTTGCGCAAAACAGACATGTCCGACTTGTCTGGTCAAACATTCCGGGGCAATGTTAAATGAAAGTGAGTCCCCTTTCCAACTTCACTTTCAGTCCAAATGTTGCCATTATTTTTTTTCAAAAAATCTTTGCATATTAACAATCCAAGCCCTGTCCCTTCTTCTCCATCAGTGCCAGGCATGGAGACAAGTCGGTGGGTAATTGCCAGTCCCAGTCCTGTTGTTCCCTGATATTTTTTATTTTTAGCCTTTTCATGCTGTACAAATGCTTCAAACAAATGGTTTAAAAACATTTCATCCATACCAATGCCTGTGTCAGAAATGGATATTTTAAAATCTACTTTTTGGGTTTGTTTTGATAATGAAATGACTTGAATCGAAACATTGACAGGATTGACAAACAAGCTAATATAACCGCAACTTACAGAACGAATATCAGGAGAATACCATCTGAGGAGAGCCCATGCAATAATTTCTGTGTTTTCATTTTTATTGTCATGTTGTGTTTGTGCGATCCAGCACATTGTTTTTGAGGGATTTTCTTTGAGAACATACGCCATATATGAATCTTGTGAAACTGTTAAATGGGAAAGTATATCTCTTTCTATTTTTGTTAGATCATGAAGTCTTTTTTCGGATATGGAAATCATTTGTGCCAATAATGCGCTTTCTTTTTTGTTTTAATGAATTTCTACCACAAGCAGAGCAAATTTACAAATTGAAATTGACGTTTAAAATGTTTTTTCTTGACTAAAAGCGTATTGTTTTTCATTATTGAGTATGGATTTTATTCCATACTGAAAGGGAATTTTTGAAACTTTCATTATCCCCAAAGGGTTTCTTCAAGGGCAATTGTTTGAATTTTATTATTATAATAATTTTTTTGTATTGTATTTCAATCTTGGTAAAAAGCTCAAATGGGGTTCTTAAAAGTTTCAGGCATTAGGTGAGCGCATTCCCAAATAGTCGGACATTACTTTTGGATGTATTCAAAAATCGGAATCAAACCTATGTTCGAGAATGAATGTAGGGGCGAACCTTGTGTTCGCCCTACAAACAACAATCTTTTGTGAACCTATGTCCGAGGACGAACGCATCTACATTAATTTCGGACATAGGATTGATTCCGGTTTTTGTGCGAGGGCGAACATAAGGTTCGCCCCTACATTCGTTCTCGGACATAGGTTTGATTCCGGTTATTGAGTACACCCAAAAGTAATGTCCGACTTTTTGGGAATGCGCCCCATTAGGTAATGAGTTTATTAATACTTCAAAGTAATTGACGAACATGATTGCGCAATGTTGTTTGCTATGTATCAAGTTCTCGTAATAAGAAGAATAATAACGAGTTATAATCATGAAACTAAATAAGGTTGTCATTGACACTAATGTAATACTATCAGCATTGCTGTCAAAGAAAGGTGCTTCTTACAAGCTTTTAATGCTTACAGGAAGTGACAAGTTTCAGATTGTCCTTTCTGTTCCGCTTGTATTAGAATATGAAGAAGTTGTAGTGCGTAATGTCGAAAAGACTGAGTTGTCAATTGATGAAATTGGAGATATAATTGATTATCTCTGCAGTATTTCTGAACATAAAGAGATATACTACCTATGGCGTCCTTTTTTGAAAGATCCTGATGATGACATGCTACTTGAGCTTGCAGTATCAGCTGGTTGTAATATAATAGTTACTTACAATAAAAATGATTTTAAAGGAGTAGATAAATTCGGAATTCAGGTGATGACAGCTAAAGAATTTATAGAGGAGATTGGAGATTTATGATAAACACAATAAGCCTGCAATTACCAAATTTTTTGCATAAACAAGTACTCATGATAGCTGAAAAAGAGCAAGTTTCTGTAGACCAATTTGCAATATTAGCATTAGCTGAAAAAATTTCTGCACTTACAACATATGATTATCTTACAGAGCGAGCAAGTCGTGGAAGCAGAGAAAAATTCATGAAAGCTATGTCAAAAGTTTCTAATAGAGAACCAGAAGAAAAAGACAGAATATAATTAAGTAAGCGATCATAAGTTTTCGGGTATACAGAAGTTTTTTCACATATGTAACAAAAGAATTGCAATTAGGCTAAAATGTACGATCTCGGCAATTGCTAGAACAGCGTTGGGCTTTAGCCTTACGCGGTCGCGGCATTGTCGAGATTATTCGTTCTTAACCTGACGGCTGAAAAAGGGGCTCTCAAATATAAAAAAGAAGTGTTACTGCCCAGGCAGCATGTTTCTAAAAAAATGAAATTTTTCTGTAATAATGGTATATTGGATGTTAAACTGTATAATTGAACGTCGTATATCAATGATTGCTTTTTTATAGGAAAGCTCTGAAAATAAGTTCCTCATTTAATAATTGTTCATTTTGTTTTTGAACCAGGATGACACTGAAGAAGATGAATAAGATGAATTAAAAGTGTTTTTTTCATCTTATTCATCTAATTCAGTGTAATCCTGGTTCAAAAACAAAAATGAAAAGTTTGGTACGCATATGCTTGATTTTAAATTGTTGAACAGTCAAGCATTATTAAATGGGGAACTTATTTTTCGAGCATTCCTTACCCATGAGGAATCGTAAAAATGATTTCACCAAAATTAAAACTAAAAGTCACTGAAGCCTTAAGTAAAGATGTTGGCAGAACCTATGCCCGAATGGACCCCCAAGATCTCAAAAAACTGGGTGCAGAGGTGGGTGATGTCATCATGATTTCTGGAAAACGCAAAACCTTTTGTAAAGCCATGCCTGCCTATAAAGAGTATCGGCAGCAATCTCGTGTACAACTTGATGGTATCAGTCGAGAAAATGCCAAATGTGGTATTGATGAAATGATCACTGTTGAAAAAACAGTCTGTCAGCCTGCGAAATCAATAAACCTGGTCGCTGTTGATATTTCTCCAAAAGATCGCGATATGGATTACATTGGCAGTCTTTTGGATGGATTGACTGTTGTTGAAGGTGATCGCATTCGTGCCATGCTTTTTGGCAGCAGGTCGGCCGATTTTCTCATTCAAGCCACATCTCCAAAAGGACCGGTGATCATTCATCCAACCACAAAATTGTACATAGAAAAACAAAAACAAAGCACAAGCCATAAAAAACCGCTGTCATACGAGGATATTGGCGGTTTAAAATCTCAGGTTCAACGTATACGTGAAATTATTGAACTGCCATTGCGATATCCTGAAGTTTTTAATCAATTAGGGATTGATCCGCCCAAAGGCGTTTTGCTCCATGGTCCTCCTGGATGCGGCAAAACATTAATTGCGCGCGCCATTGCCAGTTAAACTGAAGCGCAATTTTTTTCCATTAATGGGCCTGAAGTGATTCACAAGTTTTATGGTGAGAGTGAAGCGCAACTTAGAAAAATATTTCAAGAGGCCAGTCGAAAAAAGCCCAGCATTATTTTTATTGATGAAATCGATGCCATTGCGCCCAAACGCGAAAAAGTTGTGGGTGATGTTGAAAAACGTGTGGTTGCTCAGCTTCTGGCTTTAATGGATGGCCTGAACAAGCGTGAACATGTCATGGTTATTGCTGCGACCAATCTACCTGATTCTCTCGATCCTGCCCTCAGACGACCTGGCCGGTTTGACAGAGAAATTGTCATCCCCATTCCATCCCGAAAAGACAGAGAACAAATTTTGGACATTCATGTTCGCGGTATGCCCCTATCTGATAATGTCAATTTAAGCGATCTGGCAAAAATTACGCATGGATATGTTGGTGCTGATCTCGAAGCCTTGTGTCGGGAAGCGACAATGAACTGTCTGAGAAAAATCATGCCTGACATTGATTTCAGTCATCGCACAATCCCATATGATAAACTGAAACATCTGACTGTCTCCATGAATAATTTTATGGCTGCGCTCAATGAAGTTGAACCTTCGGCAATTCGTGAAGTTTTTGCGGAAATTCCCAGTGTGAATTGGCATATGGTTGGCGGTCTTACCAGGATCAAAGATAAGTTAAAAGAAACCATTGAATGGCCCATTGAATATCCAGAACTTTTTCAACAGGGCAATGTCAGACCACCCAAAGGAATCCTATTAACCGGACCTCCTGGATGTGGAAAAACACTTCTGGCAAAAGCCATTGCCACTGAAAGTCACGTGAATTTTATCTCTGTAAAAGGGCCTGAGCTTTATTCAAAGTATGTGGGAGAATCCGAACAAAGTGTTCGAAATATTTTTAAAAAAGCCAGACAGTCGTCCCCATGCATCATATTTTTTGATGAAATTGATGGTTTACTTCCCAACAGGAGTATGAACGCATCAGACTCACAGGTTTCATCACGCGTGCTGAGTCAGTTTTTAGCAGAATTTGATGGCATTGAAGAATTAAAGGACGTATTGGTCCTTGAGGCAACGAACCGGCCGGATTTAATAGATGCTGCTATTTTAAGACCCGGTAGATTTGATGAAATCATTGAAGTAGCGCTTCCTGACGAAACAGAACGACAGGAAATTATCGCAATACATCTGAAAAAACGATCTGTTTCATCAGATATTACCCCTGAAAAACTTGTCCAAAAAACGAAAGGATTGAGTGGCGCAGAAATTGAATCCATTTGCCAGAAAGCATCCCTTTTATCCATACGACGCATAATTCAGGATATGAAAGAGCAATCAAATATCACTCCAAAGCCTGTTATCACAATGGATGATATTGAAAATGCAATATCCCTTAACTCAAAGGAAATGGAATAACATGTCAGAAAAACAAGGTCTTTATTTAAAATGAACTCTTTATTAAACATAAAAACAACATTGCTGCGGTTGTAAGCAAGGTCGCATTAAATGATTTCATTGGTCAAGAAGCTGAAGAAAGGCTTCAGGATATTAACTGGATCGGCCCCAAAGCATTACGCCATCAGGATATCGTTGCACAAATAATGGAATCTTCGCCCATATTGCCGGCACGATTTGGAACCCTTTTTTCCACTGATGAAGAAATGGACAGGCTTTTTGATTTTCATACACAAACCATTCAAGAATTTTTATCAAAAATTCATAATCATCAGGAATGGTCAGTCAAAGGTTATCTGGATAAAAAGAAATTGCTGAAAGTGTTAGCTAATGCTGAAATAGAAAGAAATCAGGAAATGCTCAGCCAGATGTCACCTGGAAAACGATATTTTCAGGAAAAAAAAGATTAAAAAAGCAGTTGATAAAGAGTTAGAAAAACATATAAAAGATTTAATTCAAATGGTTGATGACAGACTTGACGCGATATCAACTGATGTGTCAGAACTGAAACTCTTATCCAGGCAGGCTTCTGGCGAAGATATTGATATGATATTCAATCAGGCTTTTCTGGTGAATACATCCAAAATGGATGTATTTCATCAAAATGTCGAGAATATAAAGCAACAGATTCATGTCAGCGGTGCTGTGTTAAAGCAATCAGGGCCCTGGCCGCCATATAGCTTTTGCCCGAGAATTGAATTTAAATAATGAAAAAACTTTTGGAAATAGACCCTAATGTTAAAGCCATTGTATCAAGTGGTTATTCGAGCGATCCTGTAATGTCCAACTATAAAGATTATGGGTTTTGTGGGGTTCTTTCAAAACCATATTCTCATAATAAAATAGCAGAGGTTCTTTCTGAGGTGCTGCCTGAAGGCCAACTAAAACGATGAAATCATCCTGTTACCATCAAACCTAAACCTTTTCAGCTTTTTGAGCAGATTATACCTGTTCAATGGATTGTTATCATCATGTTTATTGTATATGGGTTACTCAATCAAAAGGATAATATAAACAACATCAATATAACAGGAATAAGCGATCAGCCTGTATCAATTATGGACTGTGGAAACCTGTATGCAATTGTTTCTCCGTCAAACATTCAGCAGGTCAGCCAGCCTTCAAAAAATGATTTATTGGCGTACCATCATGTCATCGATTATTTCCATAAAGACCATACCATTATTCCCATGCGTTTTGGATCGACATTTGAAATTACCACAGCACTTTCCGATTATGTTGCGAAAAACAATGAAAGCTTTATTCAGGTATTTAACAGAATAAGCGGATGTTCGGAGATGGGAATCAATGTCATTTCCATTGGTCCGCATAAAAAGGACGCAACAAATACGAAGAAATACGCTTCTGGAATAGACTATCTGACAAAAAGAAAGCAGCATTATCATCAAATTGATCAGGCCATTGATGATATAAGGAATATAGAAAAAATAATTTCACATGAATTTAAGGGGATGTTCCTGGAAATGCGCAAAGAGAGAAAAACGCCCATGACTGGCAAGGGTTTATGGTCCTTTTATTTTTTGGTCAAAAAAGAGAACATTCAACGATTTAGTGAAACATTCAATGAGATAAGGCTTGAAACACATAATAAATGGATGCTTTCCGGCCCATGGCCGCCATTTAACTTTGTGACAGAAGAAAAAAAGACACAAGGTTTACCATTGGAATCCCTGATTCAAGGAGGTTCGTATGAATAATGTATTAATTGGACAATCAGACTTCAAACAAATCAGAGAATCAAACGCTTACTATGTGGATAAAAGCCTGTTTGTCGAAGATATCATGAAATGCCCCTACCTGGTGATATTACTTACACGCCCCCGTCGTTTTGGAAAAACCATCAACTTGAGTTTGCTTCATCATTTTTTTGAAAAAACAGACCAGGATAAATCATCCCTGTTTGATGGTCTTGCAATTCAACAGTCTGATATTTACTCAGAGCACTTTTCAAAATACCCGGTTATTTTTTTGACATTCAAGGATATCAAACAGTCTAATTGGAATGACTGTCTTGAAGATATGAAACTTGTCATATCTCAACTGTTTGAATCTTTTGATTATTTATTAGATAGCGATTGCTTGACAGAACTTCAGGCAAATGATTTTAAAAATATCAAAAATAGAACTGCCAGTAACGTTATCTATGGCAATGCATTAAAATTTTTATCTAAATTTCTATATCAGTATCACCAGCAACGTGTTGTAATTCTTGTTGATGAATACGACACCCCGATTCATTCGGGATACCAGTATCATTATTATGATGAGATTGTTTCATTTATTCGTAATTTGTTGAGTGGTGGGTTGAAAGATAATAATTATTTACATAAAGGTGTGATTACAGGCGCATTGAGAGTCGCCAAAGAATCTATTTTTACAGGGCTGAATAACCTGGGCGTATTTACTTTATTTGAGCATGAATTTAATCAGTGCTTTGGCTTTACACTTGATGAAATTCGTATGATTCTGACTGATTTTGGTTTATTGTCCAATTTTGATAATGTTTTAAAATGGTATGATGGTTATAACTTTGGTGATCAAAAAATCTTGAACCCCTGGTCTGTAATGAATTATGTTTCAAATAAAAAGAAAACATTCAAGCCCTATTGGTTAAACACATCCAGTATGGAAATGCTCGAGCAGATAACCCTGGGAAAACCAGAAGCAAAAAAGAAAAGTTTGCGTCAAGAATTAACAGAATTAATTCAGGGGGGGTATATTCAGAAGAACATTAATGAAAATATTATCATGCAAGATATATATAACAGAAATCTTGACGTCATTTGGAGTTTTTTACTTCACAGCGGCTACTTAAAATCGATTGCGTATATTGATAGTGAGTTTGAAAATATCCACAAATTATCCATACCAAACATGGAAGTTAAAATTGCGTATCGAAATTTGGTAACAAAATGGTTTGCAGAAACAGTTAACACGGATGACCTAAATCTGATGCTCCAGGCTTTAACAAATGGTGACATTGCCCTGTTTGAAAAGAAATTAAAAATCATCTGCTTAGAAATAATGAGTTACCACGATTTTGCAGGCTCTCCTGAAAAAGTTTACCATGCGTTGGTTTTAGGAATGCTGGTCTGGCTCTCAAATGATTATGTCATTCGTTCCAACCGAGAATCCGGATATGGTCGCTATGATATTATTTTTATGCCCAAAGATAAAACCAAACAGGGTATTATTATTGAGTTTAAAACCATTGAAGAAAATGATGTTGTGGAAGATGTAATAAATGACGCATTAAAACAAATAGAAACAAAGTGCTATGATGTTGAGTTAAAAGCCGCCCATATCCACAATATTTTAAAACTTGCAATAGGATTTTCAGATAAGTCTGTTTATTTAAAACAAGGAACGTTCGAAAATACCCCAGGGGCTTAAAAACGATTCATATACGAAGAAAATCGGTCTCTAATACGATTGAATCGAATTCTTTCTTTCTCAACCCTGATTTTTTCATATTCAATGTGTGTTTTTTCTCTTTCGACCCCTGCTTGTAATCGTTCGCCCTGTGCGGCTATCCGGTCTTTTTCTCTATCGATTCTTTTTCTTTCCTTTCCAATTCTCACAACTTCCTGCCCAATGAGATCACGAACCTTTTCTTTTGATCGCTCCAGTCTCGCTTTTTCATTCGCAAGTCTTTTCAGCTCTCCTTTTTTTTTCATGATTTCCCTGGAAAGCTGATTTTGAACACGTTGCCTGTTGGTCAAATTTCGATTGCGTTCTCGTTGGATGCGTTTAATTTCACCTGCCAGCCTTGCTTTCTGACTTTGAATCATTTTTTTATTATGCTCGGCAAGTCTTTGTTTTTCTTCTGATAAATTTAGGTTATGCGCATCCATTTTTTGCTTTTCAAGCAATAAATGATGTTCCTGTTCGTTAAGATTTTGTTTTTCTGCTAATATTTCTTGTTCATTGTTTTCCATTAAAACCTCCATGAAAAATGATGAATGATTGTATCTTCTTTAAATTTCGGGGTAAGTTTGGAGTCCCAAATCTTTAGATTTGGGAGTCAAGAAACAACAAATTGAAATGGACTCCCAAATCTAAAAATTTGGGGCTCCTGGCTACGAAATTATTTACTACAATATATTCTTTAATTTATGTTGGTTACTTTGGCCTCTCATTCTAAGAACCTCTTCAGATAAAGAAACTTTTAATTTAGAAAAAGACGATCTAACAGTAGATCTATCAGGAATATCAGAAATATTTAAAGACGAAATTATGTTTTCAGCTATATCTTTTTGTCTATCAGAAGATAATACTAAATTATTATCTCTGAATAGTTTTAACATATTATTTTCTTTATAAATAGACATATTGATTGTTATTCATTGAGGAACATAACCCGACCAACCCGAACTGAAAAATTATTTTTCGAACACTCCCAACTATTCCTCATTCAAAATTTCAGATATCGCCATAGCCAATTCTTCTATCATTACAGGCTTATATAGAACTTCTTTTACGCCAATTTTATTTACTTCATTTATATCCACAAAATCATTATACCCTGTTATTAATATGATGGGAAGATCTGGTTTTATTGATAACATTTCCGAAGCAAGTTTATGACCAGGTATAACTGGCATTACAATGTCTGAGATAACAATGTGAATATGATCTTTCAGTTTTTTAAAGGTTTTTAAGGCTTTTTCGGAATCAGTAAATCCATGTACATGATATCCCAAGTTTGTTAATGCTTTTTTATTTAGGAAGACAAGATATTCTTCATCATCAATAAATAATACGTTGGCTTTTCTTCTATTTGGCTGATTGTTTCTTCTGCTTGATCATCTAAAGGTTCCTCTGCCACAGGTAAATAAATATTAAAACAAGTTCCTTTCCCTGGTTGCGTATCAACAGTAATCGCTCCATCATGCTCTTTTATAATGTCATATGATACTGAAAGTCCCAATCCTGTCCCTTTACCCTTTTCCTTAGTTGTATAATAAGGCTCAAAAATACGTGCACTGGTTTCACTATCCATTCCACAACCTGTGTCTGCCACCGATAACTTAATATATTCTCCGGGATTTATATTGTTATCAGTAATCGAATGATTGGTATCAATCATTTCAGTTGATAATTTTATGCTTAATGTCCCAATGTTGTTCATTGCCGATATTGCATTTGTAAATAGATTGACCATTACTTGTGTGAGTTGAGTTGTATTGGCTTTAACTTTTACCTGATCGACTGGTATTGAATATTCTTTGTATTTATACTGATTATATCGGATTTTGGGGAGAATCAATAATTGTTAATTGCTCCCCCTTTTTTTAGAATCAGAATTCACAGAATTAAATGAATTTTCAGAATTAAGAAAATTTTAGTGGTGTTATTGAGTGCTCTATTTTTAATTCTGAAAATTCTGATTCTAAAATAAAGGATGAACAATTCAATAATACTCGATATTCACGTTTTTAGACTTGACTTCAATCTAGCTTCCGTAGCTCGTTTCCAGGCTCTGCCCTTATCGTTATACACATCTTGACTATTATTTTTTAGTTCAAACCATATTCTTTCACGCTATCATTTAAAACTTTTATGTCATTTCCTTCTTGTAAAAAGACAAAAAAACCGAATTCACTGGCTTTATCAATTGTTTCCATGGGCATAGTCAACCCGGCAATGCCACCAAAAATTTTGTAATCTTTATATTTTGGATATAATTGTCTAAAGTTTTCAATTTTTTTGAATACTTTTTCTACGTCATTTTGGTGATAGTTATATTTTACTTCAATAATGAGCAAGACACTAGAGTTTGTCAGAACAATATCAAATTCATCTTCCAATCCTTTGCGGATTCTGTGCATATTTCGGTCAATGCTATCAAAGGTCAATTCTCCAATGGTCATATTCTTTGAAAAACTATTAAAAAATTGATCTTCAGCATAATAACCATTACTATTGCCAATTCCACCGACTGTTTTTTCTAACTTTTCTATTCCTTTGAGTGTTGTTTTTAATTGTTTATCAGTTTCTTGCATTTTTCGATCAGTTTCTAAGGATTGTTCTTTAAGCAATCGATCAGTTTCTTGAATTCTTCGGTCTGTTTCTCTGGCCTGCTCTTTAAGAAATCGATCAGTTTCTCTGGCCTGTTCTTTAAGAAATCGATCCGTTTCTTTCTTTTGTTCCTGAAGTTGGCAATAAGATTCTTTATTTGCCTTAATGTATTCTTGTAACAAGTTCCATACTTTTTCGTAATTAGCTGTCTCTTTTTGCATTGTTCATTTCCTTTCATTAAAGTAAACTCAATGGCCTGACGTTCCAGAAGTTCGTGAAGCAGATTAACAAGTGCCAGCACCAGTTGTCCCAGACCATTTTTCACATCTTCTTGATTAAGGTTTAACTTACCTTTGTTCAGGTTTACGCCTTCACTTTTGTCTTCACTTTTCGTTGGTGTTATTGTTTCAGTAGCTATTCTGCCAGTATTCATAATTTTCGCAAAATCACTTAAGTGGCTCGATGCTACGTGCGCTGTTGTTAAATCTTCTATTTTACTCATTGTCCTAATAATTTCCGACCTGTTTCTACAGATGTAAGGATCGCCATCAGGTTAAGATAAATCAAGTCTACATTTGCTACAGAAATAGTCACATCACCTTGAATCACCACACCTTTATGTAATAATTGATCCAGTAGTTCACATAATACAATTTGCTCGTTCTCAGATATGTATTCATCTTCCATTTTTTGCCAATCTTTCTATATATATTTATTATCCAACAAACAAATAATTCCCCAATTGTTCTAAACGTTCAATATTCCCAAGCTCTCCATGATCATATACCAGACACTGATGAATATCGTTAAAACAATTGATAAATTTTTCTCTGATGTCGCTTTCTCTTTGACGAAGCGCCGAGCAAAAATCACAATCAATTTCAGGTGTTGCCAGATTCAACAATATGCCTGAAAACAGTCTTTCCGCTTCTTTAATATCTTTAGACATATTCAGAACAAACTGGTCGATTTCATCTTTTTTGTAGGAACCTTTCAGGGTTTTTTTCATGTACCGGTGTTTGGCAAGAAGCGTATCAATGGCTTCAAGCCATTTATGAAGTAACTCTGGCATGGTTAAAAGCCTTAAGGTATGACCTGATGGAGCAGTGTCAACAAGAATGCAATCATAAGTATTTTTTTCAATCCATTGGGTTATTTCTTAAAATGCCATCAGTTCATCCATGCCAGGCAAAGAAAGATCCATGAATTTGGCAATATCATTCTCATCTAAAAAAGTACCTCTTAACGCGATTTGCCTTAATTTCTCTTTATGAAGATCCATAAAGGTATCAAGGCTTTTTTGAGATTCAAATTCAAGCACTTTCAGGTTTGATGGCAAATCCTCCTCATAATGAAGACTGTCCTGCACAGAATGCGCAGGATCTGTTGATACCAAAAGAAATGATTTATCTGCATATAAACCGGTTAATTTTAGCGCAGCGGATGTCGCGCAAGATGTCTTTCCGACGCCTCCTTTGCCCCCAAAAAATATGAGTCGAAGATCTGTGCGATCAAAAAAAGAAGGCAATGGTATCGCCTTATTTTTTTTATTCGTCATCGTCACTGAATTCATTTTCTAAAACCTCCAATCGGTCTAATAATTTTTCTTCTTGCGCGTCAAATTCTTCCTGAGTAATTTGTTCGGTATCCAGCATCATATATAATTGAATTCCTGACAGATAGGCTTTGCGATTTGAGCGTTCTTGTTGTGAACGTGATGAGAATTCTTGTCTAAAATTATCCTGTGCTTTTGCTGATTCATTTTTAATATTGGCGACAGATTTCCCAATGGATCGTCGGGATTGTTTAAGATTTTTAGATAAGCTTTTGCTTCTTTCAATACGTGCTTTGTGCAACTTCTGTAAATCATTCATAACGCTCTTTTGTTGCTGATTGCGATCCTGTCTCAAATTATGGGTCATATTTTTAAGATTTTTCTTCTGAGAACGAAATTGTTTATACAACTGAATCATATCATCGCCAAATTGTCCCATACTGCCTCCTGAATCTAAAAATATATCAAACTACTTTTTATTTTTCTTCTTTTGACTGGCTGAAAAAATCTTATCAATTGAATTATCAACCGCATTGACCATCATCGGTTGACCATCACGCGAAACATTTGTTGAGTCAAGAGAAAGAACATCATGGCATATCTGCCGAAACAGTTTTTCTCTTTTATTGACTTTCAGGTTTCTATAGGAAGTGACTTTTGCAATAGCAATACAGGCGCGTATCGTTGGACGATTATTATTCACACCAATGTTTCTTATTTCTCTGACAATATCAACAATAATTTCAGCGTGTTTTTTTTGAATACCCGATTTTGCCTGTGTAATCATCACTTCTGAGTCACGATTATAATGCCCCATTTTAATCGTAATTAAACGATCCATCAAGGCATCTTGCGTTTTATGGACGCCGACATATTCATATTGTTGAATTCAGACATACGCTCATGGGAATTTTCATTTATATTGAATCATAATTGAAATCAAGGGAAGAATTGTGAAATTCTTCCCCTTGATTTCTGCGAGGTTATGATAATCGGACGCCATTGCTGATACGCAATATTAGCCCGAAGAGGAAACAAATCAATAAGAAACCGATGATTTCATGCCATCGAATGTGGTTGCTTTTCAACCCCTCAACAAAGCATGCGGAACTGCTATCATCGGAATCATTTGATGGTGTCGTATTGCCTTCGATTGCAACATCCAAACCCACCATTGTCAAATGATTCATCTCAATGTATACCAGACCATCATTTTCAACTGTAGTGGTTAAATTTTCGGTTCGAAAACCATCCACACCATCGCCAGCTTCGTGAATCCGAGTCTTTGGTAGGATATCTTGCAAATGAGTCACATCTGATAAAAAGGACGAATTCATATTCAAATATACAGGAATTACAATTGCCGGCGCATTTGACTTTCTGTTTTTAGTATTCATGAAAATAGGATTATATCGAACAGGCATGCCTTTAAATTCACCTTCTGCCATAAAGAATGATACCGATACGCCATTACCTGCTTTATTTAAACCGAATGTGTAGTAATTGACTTCAACATGCAATTGTTGATCCGGAGCAATTGTTTCTAATGAGTTTAAAGGGTCAGGATAGAAACGATCTGATTTCTTATCGTAGTTAAGTTGCCCGCCATGGTTGCCATATGAATCGTCAATATATAAGTATTCCAATGGAATTGGAGGGATATGGATGGTCATATGTCTTTCCACATCTTCATTGTCCATTAAGGTGACATGGCAATCTGTTCCGGCCAGCGGATAAAAAGCGCTGGCTCCCTGTGAAATATAAATGGGCGACTGCCCAAATTCATGGGCAATAATATCTTTTTCGGTGGGGGTTCTTTTTCGATGATCATTTTTTTGCCACCGGAGAGTGACGCTTTCAACTTGTTCAGTATGACCATAAGGTCCGCCATAAAAAATAAATTCAATTTCATAAGTGTTGTTTTCTGAATTTGTCCAGGGTGAAGAGAGCGTCCAGTAAAAAAAGTATGGGGAATTAGAAGAGCCATCACCTGATGTTTCTGCATGATTCACTGGAATCTCTCCGGAGGGTGACTGGATATGCATATAAAACTGATCATCTTTGTTGAGATTTTTTTTGACAGCCCATATCTTGATGCCATCAGGAGTTGTCATATAAGAAATATCTGCTCCTGCCGGATGTGGATTAAAATCCGCCTGGGGCGTTAATGTGATGGGTAATTGAGTATCGTTATCCAGAATAAAATATTTCTGGTTTTCTTCTTTTTGGTATTCATAAGGTCTGTAGTTGGGTGCAAGTACGATCAGTCGATAATTGCCTTTGGGAAGTGTTGCATCAAAGTTGTCCTTTAGTGTGGTTCCATTGACAATCATTTGTCCGGTATCTGCATGAATAAACATATATGTGCATGATGCAACATAAGGTGTGTATGGTTCGTTTATATTGACATTGACATATGCAAATTGATGATCGGTTGTATTTGAATCAAGGGCGATATTCACTGATGCAATATTGGAGTCTTGACTCCCATCATTGACTTTGAACCGAAATGTATCCATTCCGGTTTCATTGACTTGAGGATAATACACAAAGGTTCCTAAGACAGGATTGGTAAATGTAAACAATCCTTTTTTAGGGTGTTCAACCAATGAGTATGTTAAAATATCGTAGTCTTCATCCATTGCAAGTAATCGACCTGAGATTTGAGTGCCATCACTTAGAGTAAATGAGGATGAATTCGCTCGGGGCGGATCATTGACATTCATGACATGAATGAGGATTTCTCCTTCGTCAGACATAGATATTCCATCACTGGCAACAAATGTAAAACGATCTGTACCATAAAAATTGGCCTGGGGGACATAGGTAAAAGTGGGTGAGGCCCCTTGTAAACTGCCATGAGCTGGATATTGCTTAATGATGTAAACAAGTGTATCAGCATCCTGGTCAAAAGCCCTGGGATGAATGATTATCAGCTCTTCCTCATTGGTTTCAACAGTTTGATCAAATGAGATGGGGACATCATTGTCAGGGGCAATCTGAATATCAATCTTTAGGCTACTGGATGATGATTCAAAATGATCAGTCACCCAAACAGTCAGTTGATCATCTCCGCTGTAATCCTTTGATGGTTTATACGTGATAATGTTTCCATGTATCGTTGCTTGCCCATTTTCAGGTGGATTTTTCAAATCATAAGTCAGTGACAAGAGCGGCGTGTCTGGATCATCCACCAAGACTGTCAATGTTAGTGCCTGATCTTCATAAGTGAATGCGGGGGTGGGTAAAAAACCGGTTAATTTGGGCGGATCATTCACAGGGATCATATAAATTTGAATTTCTCTTTCAATAGAGGCTTGTTCAGAAAAGATATAACGCACTTGAAAACGATCCATATCAGAATAATTGACATCCGCTTCATAGGTTTGAAACTGGCCTTCACCTTTGAGCAATCCATGATCTGGGAGATCAATAATTTCATATTGTATGACTTCAGAGATAAAATTTGTTCCAGAAAGTAGATCAATAGAAACCTTATTGTCCTCAAATGTATAAAAATCAGCAACCGGCACACCCACGCGAATATTTATGGTTCCAATATTTGAGACTGATGTTTCACTGCCGCTCTGGTCATCTGCCTGAAAATTAAAAAAATCAGTTCCTTGAAAATCAGCATTTGGAATGTATTTCCAAAAATCCCCATCAGTTACCAATTCTCCATTGGTTGGTGGTTGAATAATTTCATACAACAGAAAATCTTTGTCAATGTCAGATCCAGAAAGGGTGATGAACAGGGGTTCGTTCTTATCAGTCGATAGGTCTTGATTGAATACAACTGGTGGATCATTGGCCGGCATCACATTTATAGTCAGGCCAACAGGGGAGGATGTTAATTTTCCATCTGTCACGAAATAATTAAAAATAAACGTTCCAAATTCATTCTCTGGCGGATAATAATTAAACATCCCTTGAGTCGCATCTTTTATTTCAATTGTTCCATTTGATAATGCATTCGGGGACTCGACAATCATAAATATGACAGGATCGTTATCGATATCTGTACCGCCAAGAATACCCGAAAGCGTGGTATCCTCAAGTGTTTCAAATGATAATGGTGTGGCAATGGGGGGATCATTTTGAGGATCAATGATAACATCCACTGATGCAGTCAATGATTTTGTTTCCGAGTCATTCACAACAAATTGAAAGGAATCTGTACCAAAGTAATTCTGAAATGGCCTGTAGGAATATTGACCTGTCTGCGGATTGATCAATTCGAGCTTTCCTTGACTGGGGTATGAAACGATTTCAACGTATAAGGGATCGCCATCAATGTCTGATCCATTCAATGTGCCCTGTACTTGAGAATCTTCATCCATTCTTAATTTGTCTCCCTGAGCCACTGGCCTGTCATTGACTGGTTCGATATGAACAGTGATTGTTGCCTTATTAGAATCTAAAATCCCATCGCTGGCAATAAATGTAAAAAGATCGGTCCCATTCGTATTTACAGATGGAATATACCTGCATTGGCCGGTTTGAGAATCAAGAATTTGAACCTGTCCCAGAGTTGGTGGGCTGGAAATGTGATAAGTCAAGTCATCATTATTGATATCAGAAGCGGCCAGGGTAAAATTTCCAGGCTCATCTTCTTTTATTTCCCAAAAATTATTTTCAGCCATTGGGGGGCGATTACCCATAATTAACTGAATAATCACTGTTGCTGGTGCAGAGTGAGTGTATCCATCATTGACTGTAAATGAAAATTCATCATAACCGACAAAATTTTTTATCGGAATATACATACATTCACCTGTCGTCGGTGTTATGCTCACCATGCCATGTTCAGCCTGTGAGAAAACATGATAGGACAGTTGCTGTTCTTCAAGGTCCATCCCTTTTAATTGCGCTTTGATAGTTGTATTTTCAACGCCATACAACTGTAAGCTCTGGGCAGATGGTATATCATTTACGCTCAAGACATGAATTGAAATCTGTTTTGTAGCAGAATGGGCCAAACCATCAAAAACTTTAAACGTGCAATGATCCCATCCTTCAAAATTGGGCAATGGCGTGTATTGTAAATGCATCATATCCAGCGTTTTTCCCTGAATTTGTCCATGCTCAGGATATTCAACAATTTGTAAAACCAGTTGATCCTGGTCAACATCTGATGCAATAATCGTTATATCCACAGCGCTATCTTCCATAACTTCCACTGTTTTCAGGCTCGCAATCATTGGTAGATCATTTTTTGAGATGACAGAAATATGAATGACCTGTGTTGCCTCAAATATGCCATCAGTGACACGCACAATAAATTGATCTGTACCATGATAGTTTTCATCAGGAAAATATGTTAAATGCGTGGAAGATTCTACAATGGTGCCATGGCCGGGCAACGAATAGGTTCGTGTAATTGGATCACCATCAGGGTCTTCAATATCAAGTGGAATGGATTGACTTTCATCTTCATTAACAATGATCCTATCAACATTCTTTAATATTGGCGGATCGTTGACTGGTACAATTCGAACAACGATTTCCCGAATTACTGGATCTTCCGGATTTTGATATCGAAGAGAATCATAGCCCGAATAGTCCTTTGAAGGCGTATAGACGGGTTGTTTATCAATCCATTGGATTTTACCATGTGAGAAATTTTCAATGATCGTCGCATCATATTGAATATTCAATGTAACCGCTTGATCTTCATTTGTCACTGCACTGATTGTCCCAATAACAATGGAGACAGTGGCTTGATTTGATGAATATTCTCCATCATTGACAAGAAAAATAATGTGATCAGTGCCAATAAATCCGGAAGCGGGTTGATATTCATAGACACCCTGTGTCATTGGTGTCAGCGTACCTGATGAAGGTCTGGATATAATTTGATAGTCTAAAGGATCGTTTTCTATATCACTTGCAAGCAATGTCAGTTGAAGTGCCTGGCCCCTTCCGGTTTCAACAGTACTGGAATATGCAGTGGGCATGTCGTTGACATCTTGAATATCAATCATGATTTCTGATGTATTGGATATCAATTGTCCATCACTGACATGAAAGTGAATGCTGTCAATACCGGTCACATTGTTTTTCGGGTGATACTGTATTTCGCCTGTCTGACGATCAATTAATATCGCCTGCCCCAGTTCCGGATGTTTGACAATGCTGTATGTCAAAGGATCAGCATCGACATCCATTGCCAGCAAATATGATTCAAAAATGGTGTCTTCAGTTACAGTCCATTGTTCACTCATTGCTTGAGGCGCATCATTCTGAGATTGAATTTTCAATGTCACAACACCTGAGTTGGATGTTTTGTTATGATCCTTCACCTGAAAAATAAATTGATCTGTCTGATCCACATTGATATTCGGGGTATAACAAAACAATCCCTCTGATTCATTGGTAATATTGGCATTTCCATAGCCTGGCATGGTAACAATTTCAAAAATAATGCGATCCCCATCACCATCTTTGCCATTTAGTTTTCCACACACAAAGGTATCTTCAAGGAGAGAGAACGTGGCATCTGAGACAGTTGGCGGATAATTAAATAATTGATATTCTGCAAGTATTTCGTGTGATTTTTCAACCGATGGCATCACATAAATGTTTTTCGTGTAAGGCATCTTGTTGCCATCAATTGTCAACGTGGCCATTTCATATCCAGGGTCTGCTGTTAGAAAAAATTTGGCATCACCAAACATATCCACTGTAAAAATACCTGAAGGCGATATTTTACCATTTGCACCGGATGTTGATGTGATTTTTATTGGAATCGGCGCAAAAGTGGCAATTAATTGATGCTCTTTCATAACATTTTCAAATGTATAGGATAATCCATCAGTCAGTATATATTTGTCATCAATTTGAAGTTTTTTCAGTTCGTGCCCGCTATCAGGAATTAATTCAAACTGTTGACTTTGATTTTGTTCTACATTTACAATACCCGATGGTTCTGTTTGTCCTTCTCCTGCGACAATGGATGCTATTTGATATACACGTTTGAAAGTCACCGAAAAATCATGGTTGGCATGAATATCGGTCAATGTATAGTAATATCCAGCTGTCAGCTTCACCGGTTGATTATCCAACAAGACCTGATCAATAGCATAGTTTGTTGCCGGTTCAGCAATAAAAATCATGTTTTCTCCCCAGTTCACAGCGGTATCTCCTTGGGGTGAAACAATTCCATGTGGCCCGGATTCTGTATGCACAATAAATTGTTTTGATTTAAAGCTAGCGGCGATACTATGGTTTTCTAAAATATTTGTAAAGGTATATGCATGGGCCTGTTCGACTATGATGCCATCAATAATCAGGTTTTCAATTTCAAATCCAGGGTCAGGAATAATTTGAAACCCTTTTTGGTCATTTTTTGCGACATTCAAACTGCCTTCAGGGTAAATTCTGCCATGGTGGCCATAGATGACATCAATATTAAAATATACTTTTTTAAATGACACTTGAATATCATAGTTTTTTTGTACATTATACAATGTTAATGCTTGCTGGTGAATATCCACAGGAGAACCATCAAGCAGGACCTGGTCAATGTCATATCCTTTATCTGGAATAAATTGAAATTGTTGTTGATGGCCTTCTAATATAATAGATTCACCATCAGGAACAACCTGCCCATGTGTATCTGATTTTGTCGTAATGGTATACGAACGAGAAAATGTAACAAACAACTGATGGCCCTGTTCAATATCAGATATTACAAAAGGATTGCCTGTCCAGGCAATTGGGGTCATGTCAAAAAGTACCTGGTCTACAGAATAGCCATGATCAGGAGTGATCATACAAACGTGTGAGGATCCTTTTTCCACAATAATTTCACCATCCGGAAAAATTTGGCCATGGGTACCGGCACTGCTTAAAATTTTAAACAATGCCTTTTCAAAGAATACTTCCAGATGGTGATCAGCATGAATGTTTTCAAATGTATATGATGTCAAACCTGATGGTAAGGCTTTGCCATCAATGCGCATTCGCTTGATCTGATAATTTTTATCAGGAATGATTTCTATCAATTGATCATCACCTTTTGATTTAATGATAGTGCCTGATGGTGAAATGTGACCAAAGTCACCTGCAGTCAGCTGAATCGTAAATTGAGGCAATTCCTGGGTATAAAATGTTTTGGCCATGGATTGTGACATATTCCCCGCTCTGTCTCTGAAACGCACATAAATGGGTTTTTCACCATTTCCAGGAGTCAATTGCCATTCACGTTGTTGAGCGAGTTTTTCCCAATTGCCGCCATCCTGATAAGATTCACTGCTGATATACATTTCTGAAGCTCCGCCAGCTCCCAGCTTCAATTGAATGTTTCGCTGTTCGCTGATATCCGGCACGATCACGCTGACATTGGTTGGGGGCACGGTGTCAATTCGAAATGCAATGGATGATGTTTCCCCAACCCGGCCTTGAATATCAACTGCAGCAACATGGAAATAATAATTAACATCATCACCTTCAAGGTCACGACTGGTGATTTTTCTGGTCCGAATGGGGGACTGCTGATCGGTGTTGTACTTTGTAAGCTTTGTATTTGCTTCATCAGTAAACACACCATAGTATCCGGCAATACTTTCCGCATCGGTGGCAGGCGGCTCCCAACCCACACTCACTGTGGGGTCGTTTGACACTGTATCCGGACCTGATGCTGTAATTGTGCGTTTTCGTCTGTTGATCGTTTGAAATGCATGGGATGATGATCTCAGATTCTGGACTGGCCCCGGTCCACCCATTAATGGAGAAACATTTTCAGAGCGTTTTCGATTGTTATCATGAAACTCAAAATAAATCGTCGATGGCACACTATAAGCAAAAGCATCTTCACGACTATCCACACCGACACTGTTTGCTCCAGCCCACTGAACAATAGATTGACCGGTTTCAATAAATTCAACAAAAAAGCGATATTGATATTTTTTATTGACATGCAGTCCAGAAACATAAAAGGCACCCGATTCATCTGCCTTAACGCAAGTAACAAAAGTACCATTGTTTTCAAATACATCAACGAGGAAGCGATGAGGATCAATAAATAGGGGAACTGTTCCTAGGGTTTCATTAGATTCTCCACCAGCGACTACAAAATTAACAGTTTCACCAGTGGTTTTATTCCCTCTGGATTGCGGTGGGAAATATTCCGGATAAATAAACACTACATAATCCCGAATGGGCTGTCCGAGATGGTCATTTATTTTTAATTGATTTACTTGATAGAAACCATTGATATCTGTTCTGACAATGCCGCCAAAATTAGACAACCCGGCGTTTGATACTGAGTAAACCTCAACCGGCACATCTGCCATTCCTTTTCCTGTGCTGGCCACTTTAACAACACCAGAAATGTTACCACCGGTTTCCAAAGTAAAATTGATATCCACCCCGGGGGTCAGGCCTGTTCTTTTGGATTCCAGGTAGTCTTGTGCATTAACAATAATCATGTAGTCATTGCCAGCAGGCACATGATGGAGTTCGTAGTAGCCATCCGAAAGGGGGTGTACTTCTTCCCAAAACCCATTTGATTCACTAAATACAACGACACTGGCATTGTCTACAGGTGTGCTTGTAGCGTCGTCTGTCAGCCTACCTGAAAATTTCAATTCCGGTTCCAAATGGATATCCAGACGTCTGTCAGCATTAACTGAAACACTTTTCATGCGCATAAAAGCAGATTCTGAGTTGTCTGGCGGAAGGATTGACACAATATAGTCAGTATGTGGGGGCAACTGTTTGATTTCATAACTGCCATCTGGTGATGTGAATGACCAACCATTCGCATGTTCATTATTTGCAGATTGAAATTCAATTCTGGCCAAATGAAGCGGATTCTTGTCACAGTTATATACTGTTCCAATTACACGATACCCTTCTGTTTTTGTCAATCTGAAATCCAGGGAATCGCATGGCGCAGAAATATTTTGTTTTTCATCAGGCAAGTAATGATGCTCTGGCAACACCTGAACCTTATAATCATTCGATGCTTCAAGTCCTTGAATATTGTAAAAACCATTATGATCAGTAAACACGCCATTGCCGGATTGCGTTGATGCAGACCAGGCATGCACCCAAATGCCAGAAAGGTTTTTACCCTGAATTTCTGACACATATCCCTGAATACAAACTCCTTCAAAAATTTTAACCGATATCTCAGAAATATCTCCCAAATGATTATCCAAAAGTGCTGCCTGAGATATATCCCGAACAGCGTGGTTCGGATGATAATAATATCGTCCCAAACGATTGTGAATCAATTCAAGTCGGTAATCAGAAGCTTTTGCAAGCCCTGAAATGGTAAAATGACCATCAGGAAGACTATTCACCTGACTGCCGGTTCCAAGTTGATCGGACCATGCAATCGCTGTTACCTGTCGAATCCCTACCTGCTGTCCATTTGTAATGCGACCGGAAATTTGAGTGCCACGTGACAGGATAAATTGAATATCTGTGATTGATGCATGTTCCTCTGTGTTCAAATGATTTGAAAAAGTCATATCCACAAATTGCGTGGCACGTATACGTATTTCATAGTCATTGGCCGGTGCATTTCCGACAAGGGTATACGGCATGACATGATTGTCCAAAAATGTCAGCTGTTGCTCAATGAGAGTATCAGTGGATGCAGACCATGCTTCCACCCAAATGGATTCTCCAACCTGACAATCCTGCGGAAACGTAACATGTCCATTAATCTTAAAAGTCCCCTTGTTTTCAAATCGAAAAACCACAGAGGAAACATCATGCAAGGAAACATCAACCAGGTCAGCAGCCAAAATATCCGACCGGCCATCGTAGACCTGTCTGGGATAGTGTTTAGAGTATGCTTCCAAGAGGTAATCAGAGGCAGATTGCAGACCATCAATAAGAAAATGCGTGGCGAACCCCGACCCTTTAACTTCAACATACCCATTGCACTGAGTATCGCGGGACCATGCATTGATCCGAACCTCTTCATTTTTTCTCAAGCCAATGATGGTTCCGGATATGCTGCGATCTGGTTTTGTTAATTGAATATGATAGTCCAGAATGGATTGTTCCAGGTTGATTCGGGCGATTTGAGTATCCGCAAAATCCGCTGATTGTGTTTTGAGGGAATAAATACCTGGAATCAGACCGGTAATGATTATGTTCGTATCTGTGCGATCAGTGGAAACAGTTCTCCCCCAGCCACTGGTTTCATCAGAAAAAATTTCAACAGTGGTCCCTGAAACAGGCTGATTATCAAAAACCACCATTCCTGCAAATGTAACCCCTTGATTCAAAACAATATTTCGGTACTGAGTCTCATCAGTGGCCGGCGAAACACTTCCGGCATCTTTCCATAGGTACACTGTATCATTCATCAGATTATCATCAGGCGTTTCTCTATAAAACGCCGGTTGAAATCCAGGATAAATCACTGAAATTTGGTAGTCATGGGCATCGAGGACAAGACCAGTCATTTCATAATATCCATTGTTATCAGTGATAACATCACCGCCTGTTTGCGTGCTTTCTGACCAGACATTCACCCAAATATCAGAACCGGGTTTATTTCCTCCCATTTCTTGATTTGCATAAACATATCCATTGATGATTGGACCTTTCTTTAATGTAAAATGGATTTCTTTGGCAGAGGCGTTGAGCAGGTTAATTAATTCAGCGTATTCAATGTGATGAGAACCTGAGTAGTAATGAATCGGATATAGATCTGAAATAACTGAGATCACATAATCTGATGCAACCGGTAAATTCGCAATTGTATAACGTCCTGAAGCATCACTGATAGCACTGCTGTTTTTGATCTCCGGATTCTTTTGAGACCATGCAAAAACTTGAATATTTTCTGCCGGGCTGCCATCCTGATGACGCACAATGCCACTAATAGAATGTCCTTTTTTGAGTTGGAAATCAATATCAGTCCGCCCGGTGCCCACTTTTTGCGCCTGATTTTGGTTAACCGCCTGGGGATAAGCAATATATGGATAATCAACCGCTTGAATTTCAACAATATATCCATCAGTGGCAGCTTGATCTGAACTGACTTCAGTCAGACCAATAATGGTATAATGTCCGGCATTATCAGTTAACGCACCATTTCCACTTTGATCTTTTTCACTCACAGCATTCACTCGTATTCCCTGCGCCGGAGAACCATCCGGTTTAAAAACTGTTCCCCTGATACTAGCGCCAGGATCAATAATAATATCAATATTGGACAGCGGGGGATATTGTGAACGAAAGATTTTAGCACGATCCCAGGATAAAGCACTTTCAGTTGGAACAATAGCGCCGGGCTCAATAAAGTCTGGGATACTATAGAAGTATTCAGTTGCATAGGGAAGATACCATACAGACACTTTATAATCTTCTGATGGGTCCAGTCCTGTTAATGTATAGTAACCATTTTCATCGGTTGTGACATTTTTGACAAAAGTTGCACTATCTTCAAAAACATCAACCACGATAAAAGGAACGCCTTTGCCATCTATACGAACCTGGCCGCGAATGCCTTCCTCAAATGCTCGTTGCATTCTGAATTGTATGTCTTGAAGGTCACCTGCAAGGGTGGAGAGTTGGTCGGCATACATTCGCTCTCTTTTATCATTGTAAAAACTGCCATAATAGTCAGATTTTCCTAAAGGGGGCCACGCTGCCAGCACGAGATTATTTGCCGCAGGTAAATTTTCAAACCGGTATTCTCCATTGATATTGGTGGTGGATGTTTTAAGTAAATCATCACCCTGCCAAACTTCAACCATAAAATTTTCAAGGCCATGCGTTATTGCTTCTTTGTCTACAACTGTCCCCTCAATCACACATGTGTTAATGGGAAAGAAACTGACTGTAAGAATATGATTTTTCATTACAGACAGGGAAAAACTGTTGATTTGTCCTTGAGATTCATTATCTAACTGAACGTCATATACCGCAAAACCTGGGTCAGGCTTGAATGTAAACAGCTGATACTGACCATGCAAAACTTCAATGGCATCCGATGGTTCAACCTTACCATTACTACCTGAAATTGCGTATATTGTGTATTTGGGGATTTCTTCGAAATTGGCCCTGATTTCCTGATCACTTGTTACATTTAAAGAAACATAATATCCTTCTTTTCCAACAGGCAACATTTTACTCTCATTTGTGCCATGGATTATCGGAGTGCCATTGAGTAATATTTCAGAAAGTTCATACATGTCATCTGGAGTAATCATAAATTCAGCATACTCTCCACCCATTACTTTTATTATACCGGAAGGAGTAATACTTCCGCCGGGGCTGGCTGTAATTGTGAGGGTTTGAATTTCAATGGCCCTGAAATTTACCTCAATAATGTGATCCTCTGTCAATTCCCAGAAATTATAGAAGGATCTTGGCCCCAGAGGTTCTCTGTCAACAATAACATTTTCTACAACAAATCCATCATTGGGCTGAAAACTATAACTGACATTGTCAAAAACATCATATTCCAAGTCTTTGTTCGGAAAAATGAGGCCATTGCCATTGGTTCGTAACTCAATATAGCATCGATTAAAGGTCGCACGAATGGAGTGATCTTTATCAACACTGGGAAACACATAGGATTTCCATAGATTATCCCCTTGTGTCTCGGCCAGGCGTGTGGAAACTGGTTGATCATCAACCATGAGCGATGCCACCTTATAGCCCTTATCTGGTTTGATCAAAAACATTTGATAATCACCATTATGGACATTAATGATGCCTTGGGGCTCAATGTGACCATTTGAACCGGCTTCAGCGATAATCTGAGGTATTTTAATAAATTCTGCTCGGATCACATGATCTGATACAATTGATTCTAATTCATATGATAGAACTCTTCCAATACTTTCACCATCAAGAAGAACACGTGCGACTTCATATCCGGTATCAGGCGAAAAAATAAATGTTTGTGATTCCTTTCCGGAAATCGTTACATTGCCTGTGGGGCTAATACTGCCAAAAGCACCAGATGATGCATTGATGGTATACTGATCTAGAACAAACTGGGCATTGAGGGAATAGTCTTTTTCAATATTTGCAACTGTATATAAAACCTGACCTTCTGGAATCGGATGCTCAATGCCATTGACAAGCAATTTATCAAAACGATAGCCAGGGTCAGGTGTCATTTTGAATTGTTGAAAGCTATTGCGAGGAATAATAATCGTACCTGATGGAATAATTGTACCATGATAGTTTGTTGTCGCGGTGATTTTTGGCATGGGTTGAAATTTTGCTGAAATCGATAAATCTTCCACAATTTCCAAAAAAATATGCCCAGATACGCTCCCAATAGAATCCCCATTGACAATGACATCCTTTACTTCATAATTTTCGTCCGATTCAATGGTGAACTTTTGATACCATCCCTGAGTCACATAGATTTCACCATTGGGTTGAATAGAACCATGAGGGTCCGCCTGTGCAGTAATTTTAGGTTGATGTTCAAATAGTACATGGATGTTATAATTTTTTTCAACTGCTGGAAACGTATAACGATCCATAGGCCCTATAGATACGTTATCGATTAAAATATCCGCCACCTGATAGGTGTCATCAGGTATCATGACAAAGGATTGGGCCAGACCATCAAAAACGTTGGTATCCCCTTCTGGAAAAATGTGACCATTATTTCCTGAGCTTGCATGAATGGTTTTCGCAACTATAGGACGAAATCTGGCATATAAGTGCGTATTGGCACGGATACCAACAAAGGTATGGGATGTCACCGGTCCAATGGATATTTCATTTACCTGAACGTCAGCGACTTCATATCCTGGATCTGGAAAAATGTTAATCGTTAAATCACTGCCTGGTGTCACCTGAATTTTTCCTGATGGCGCCACGATGCCGCGATTACCGGCTTCAGTTTCAACAAAAATATGCTGGCTGATAAAATATGCTGTAATGGTGTGATCAAACTGTATATCCGAAAAATTGAATTCAAGCTTTGGTGCAACCACCCTGTTGTCAACTAGAATATAATCCAGAATGTGGCCATCATCCGGTGTAAAAGATAATGTGAGTGGATCGCCTCGATTCACAAATATGGTGCCTTGGGGAGAAATCTTTCCATTGCCTTCCGCAAGAACAGAAATTTTGGGACGGGCAATAAAAAACGCTTGGATTGTTTGGTCGGCCTGAATATCATAAAATGTATATTCTGAAACCGGGCCAATGGATTTGCCATTGATCAGCACATCCTGAATGTCATAATTGTCTTGCGGGTGAATAAAAAAAGTTTTTGATGAATATGTATAAACAAACAATTGGCCTGATGGTTCAATACTGCCATTATTGCCAGCAAGAGCTTCAATCATATATTGCCCGGCCATATCTTCAATGGTGATTTCAATGGTATCTTCAGATTTTTCGCCATCATGATCAATGATTAACAATTTGAAAATCAGGATTGTTCCATTGGGACCGACATCAGGCGCTTTAAAAAATGTTTTAGGTTCGGTTGGATTGTCAATGTTTACCTGTGTACCGCTGACCTGTTCCCATTGATAGAAAATGATATTATCTTCAGGGTCCATCGATTTGGATGCATCAAGGTATACAGTTCGACCTTCACCAATGGAATAGTTTTCACCTGCATTGGCCATGGGTAGATCGTTTACAGGAATGATTGTGACTTGAAATGAACTGATATCACTGTCTGAAATGCCATCATTGGCAATCAAATCAATACGAAGCGTGCCGGTTTGGTTGTGTGAAGGCATGAACTGAATTGTACGATCCATTTCTTGACCCGCGATATCGATTTGATCATTTGAGATGATGCTTTCATCACTTGAAATCCCTCGAACTGAGATTTCATTGAGTGGGGTATCCGGATCACTGATCGAAAAAACTATTTGTTTCGATGGGTTATCTTCGAGAATGGTCTGGTTTGATAAACCCTCAATTAAAGGGGGATCGTTAACATCAATAATTTGAAGCACAAAGCTTTGCGTGGCAACAGCCCTTTCTTCATCATAAACATTCACAGTCACATTGATATCACCGGATACATTTTCAACAGGTTTTAATGTCAGGGTGCGGATAACATCAACACCCGATAGCTGGATATTATTTTCAGGAATCTTTAAAGGATCTGAGACCTCAATTTCGATGTCCAGACTGGCCACAGGCGTTTCTGAGTCATTAATTGAGAAGATAATCGGGGGGCTTGTTTGATCTTCAAAAATAATTTGATTATCAATTTCAGATAAGGTCGGAGGATCATTTCGTTTTTGAACGTGCAGTATAAATTGTACTTGAGAAAACAGATTGCTATTGTCACTGATGCGAAGAGTGATTGTAGACATGCCATATTCATTTGGTTCTGGTGTAATAATCAAAGCACGCTTGCCCGCAGATCCCTGAACGACAATGTTGTTATCTGGAACGAGGGTTTGGTTGTCTGAAGTGATAACGAGCGTGAGATCATCAAACCTGGAATCACTATCTGAAACATAGAATTCAATGGGTGAGGTGGGCACATCTTCCATTGTGGTTTGATTTTGAATTTTCGAAAGAACAGGGGCATCGTTTACTGGAAGTATTTCGATGGTCACTTTTGCGGGCTCTGATTGTGTCGCATGGTCAAAGGCCTGAAATTCAAAAAAATCTGTGCCGACACTGTCTGTATAAGGTGAATACAGGCAGCGACCTGTGATTGGATTTTCAATCACAAGGACCCCTTTTTGTGGTGGGACAAATATGTCGTAAGTTATGGGATCATTTTCAATGTCAATGGCAGTCAAGGTGTAAACAGCCGGAGTATCTTCTTCAAGAATCAACGTATTGGGAATCGGCCGAGGAGGATCATTGACTGGCGTAATATTGATATCAATATAATAATCTTCACTCTGATCCTTGCCCCCATTTTCAGTTCCCCCATCATCTTTGAGAAACATACGAATAGTTGCGAGACCATTGATATCTGGTGATGTTTCAAAGGAAAGGGTGCCATCAAGCGTTATTTCTGGTTGTATTGAAAACATTTCAGATGGGATGCCAAAAGCATAAAAGGTAAGATTCTGATATGATTCTTCAGGTGTTCCCGCATTGATATCAGTTGCCCAGTTTTCAAATGTCACCTGACCAGAATCTTCAGGAATCGTAATTTTATCTCCAGGTGTAAACAAAGGAGCATGGTTCACTGCAATCACTGAAATATTAAAATTATATGCATCACTGGTATCATCTCCATTATCGTAAGTACCACCATTATCCTGGAGCGAAACAGTCATCACCGCATTTCCATAAGCATTTGATGTTGGCGTATAATAAAGCGACCCATTTGAAAGAATAACAGGGGGGGATATAAATAATTCTGGTTTATCAGTGGATACTAGAAATTTTACCTTTTGATCAGCTTCGTCTGATGGCCCGGGAGAAATATTTTGTGCCCAAGAAGGAACCAGTTGTGGGCCTGAATTTTGTGGAATGATTTGATCGGGACCGGGTGTAAACTCAGGCGGATCATTGACTGCTTTGATTTCTAAAAAAAATGTTTGGGAATCACTTTGATCCTGGCCTCCAAATTGAGTTCCACCATCATCTTTAAGAAAAACAGTGACCAGAGTTTTGCCATTTTCATCCGGTTTGGGCCGAAAAGTAAGCTTTCCATTTGATGCAATTGATGGCAACAAAGAAAACAAGTCTGGTTGATCTGCTGTAGGAACGAAATACACATTTTGAAAACTTTCTTCATCTGGACCTGATTTGATATTTGTGGCCCAATTATCGAAATCCTGAGTTGGCGCATCTTCTAATATACGAATATCCGGCCCTTTGGAAAATGAGGGGGCATGATTGGCCCAGATAATGGAAATCGTAAAGCTTTGTTCTGGGCTGGTGTTTTTTCCACCATAATCCAATCCACCATCATCTTGAAGTTTTACTGATACATTGGCCTGTCCATATGCATCGCGAGCCGGTTCGTATGTTAAGGTTCCATCAGAAGAAACCTGAGGCAACGTTTTAAAAATGTCTTTTCGATCAACTTTGATAATGAAAGTTAGATGTTGATTCTGTTCATCACTCGGCCCTTTGTAAAGGCCAGTTGCCCATCCTGGAATGTCTTGCAGTTCAGCATTTTTGATCACAGACTGGTTTGCGCCTTTAAAAAATGATGGCGGGTCATTGACAGGACGAACTGTAATCTTAAATGTCTGAGTTTGACTTTGGTCCTTGCCACCATTTTCAGTCCCGCCATTATCTTTTAAATAGATCGAAACAATCGAACTGCCATTCTGGTCTGGAGCGGGTTGAAAATATAAAACGCCTGTAGGAGTAACATATGGTTGAAGGGAAAACAGGTCAGGATTGTCATTTGATACAAAAAAAGTGAGATCTTGATCCTTTTCATCATCTGTCGGCCCGGGTTTAATGTTTTGTATAAAATTGCTCAATCCAATAAATATCGCATCTTCATTAATAACCTGATCCGGTCCCACAGTGAATGAGGGCGGATGATTTGAACCTTCTGGAATATCGACACAAAATATTTTTATCGGCAATAATATAAGGATAGATAAGCATCCTATTATATGAATCCCTTTGTTGAATATATTTTTTTTCATCATGTCCTCCTTGGTTTTGCTATTATTACATGTGAATACTGTTAATTAACATGTTAAAACTATTTACATTTTAAATCCTGAAGAAACTTTACATGTGAAGTGTAAAGTCGAATGCCATAGGTGAAACAAATATCTACATCAAAAGAGCTTCCATTTCAATCTTCAGTGAAAAATGAAATATATCAAAAGTAATAATATCAATATTTACAGATAATTCAAATTTTTTATTAACGTTCAAATTTACGTGATAAATTATATTTGAATAATTTACAGTGTTTAGATTATACTTTACATTAAAGCAACCTTCGTGCCTGATCAATAAAAAAAATAATTGTAAAAAAATAATTACATGTAATGTTTTACAGCAGTGATCACAATCATTCATTTTTTTCTGTTCATTAATTGCGATTCATGATAAACTTTAAAATTTTATGTTCATTAAAGACGTTTTTAATGAACGATGATTAACGTGATTTTTTTAAAGGATCTCTTATGAACAAAAAATTGTATTGGATCACACTAGGAATTTGTTTTCTTATCGTGCAAGCAGCCAGTCCATTGATGGCGAAAACATACCGCCTGAATTACAGTATTTTTTTTCCAGCAACACATGGACAGTGCAAGGCTGGTATTGCCTGGGCAAAACAAATTGAAGACAGAACAAATGGGCAGGTTAAGATTACTGTCTTCCCGGGTGGTGCACTGACAAAAGCGAATCAATGTTACGATGGTGTGGTTAAAGGCATCACTGATATTGGAATGTCATGCTTTGCCTATACACGAGGTCGTTTTCCGGTAATGGAAGCCGCTGATCTGCCGATGGGATACCCGGATGGGTTAACTGCATCACGTGTTGTCAATGCTTTTTATCAGCAGGTCCAACCCAAAGAGTTGTCTGATGTTCAGGTGATGTATTTACATGCCCACGGCCCAGGTTTGCTTCACACCAAAAAGCCGGTTCAGAAATTGGAAGACCTGAATCGTATGAAAATTCGGTCCACCGGCCTGAGTACCAAGATCGTTGAGGCACTTGGTGGTGTCCCTGTTGCCATGCCCCAGGGGTCAACCTATGAATCACTTCAAAAAGGGGTTGTTGAAGGTACATTCGGTCCCATGGAAGTACTTAAAGGTTGGCGTCAGGCAGAAGTCGTTCGATATACGACCAATTGCAAACAGGTTGGCTATACGACATCAATGTTTGTTATCATGAATCGGAGCAAATGGAACCAACTGCCAGTTGGAATTCAGACAATCATAAAAAGTGTCAATCGTGAATGGATAGATGTCCATGGGATGGCATGGGACGCTCTTGATGACCAGGGGCGTGATTTTGCAATTCAGCACAAGAATCATGTTTTCGACCTATCTGAAAAAGAAGCTGAACGATGGAAAAAAGCAGTGGAACCCGTTATGGATAGCTATATTGAAAGGGCAAAACAAAAAAGATTACCTGGAAAAGATTATGTCGATCGCCTTGCCAAATTAATTCATAAACAGCAATAGAAAAATTTGGTATCCTTCATATCGATTGAAACCTATTCACAAATAACTATATGCAAAGGAATTGACAAACAAACCAATAGGGTGCATAAAAATATTGCATTTTTTAGGTAAGCGCGTCATAAAAACAATATTCTCGGATAAGCCAGATCCTTATCCATATCTTTGATATCGCAAGGAATAAAATCCTTGCATAAAAGGAGTTTTCATGAGTGAAACAGTTGACAAAATAAGGAATATCGCCATTGTAGCTCATGGCGGCGCTGGGAAAACATCTCTTGCCGAAGCCATGCTCTATAATGGAAAGTTGACCAATCGGCTGGGTCGGGTCGAAGATGGTAACACTGTCATGGATTTTGAACCAGAAGAAGTGAAACGTCAAACAAGTATCAATGCAGGTTTTTATCAAATTCCCTGGAAAAAACATGCCATCGATATTGTTGATACCCCAGGTGACCAAAACTTTTTTAACGATACCAAGAGTTGTTTGATGGCCACTGACGCTGCACTTTTTGTTGTCGATGCCATTGATGGTGTGAAGGTTCAAACAGAACAGGCATGGGAATTTGCTGATGATTTTAAATCGCCACGCTTGATTGTCCTAAACAAACTGGATCGTGATAATACTAATTTTCAAAAAGCCATTTCCGATATTGGAGAGTCGCTAGATATTCGTCCTTTGATTGTAAACCTGCCCCTTGGAATTGCTGCTGATTTTAAAGGCCTGATCAATCTCATTGATATGAAAGCGTATACCTATACTGATGGAAAAGCCACTGCCGGGGACATTCCGGATGAATTTGTTGATGAAGCCGAAGCTGCCAGAGAAGAATTTATTGAGAGTGTCGCAGAAGCTGATGATGAACTGGTTGAGCGATATCTTGAAGGAGAAACCTTATCCAATGAAGAAATTAAACAAGCTTTAAGAACCGGAACGATCAATAGAAATTTTATACCAGTGCTTTGTGCATCGGCAACGAAAAACATTGGGGTCGATAAAGTTTTGGACTTTATCAACGAGTGCATGCCATCACCTGAAGACCTCGCACCGCGTAAAGGAAAAAAAGCAGACTCTGATGAAGAAATCGAATGCTTGCCCGATCCCAACGCTCCTTTTTCTGCGATTGTTTATAAAACAATGGCAGATCCTTATGCCGGTAGATTGACCATTTGTCGTATTATTTCTGGAACCCTGGGTAAGGATGGTAGTTTTTATAATACAAATAAATCTTGTAAGGAACGTTACAGTCAATTATTACGAATCTGTGGAAAAGAGCAAAAGACAATCACCAAAGCCATCCCAGGTGAAACCATTGCATTTTCAAAACTCAAGGAAACTCAAACAGGCGACACGATCTGTGATGAATCCAGAGTTTTGAACTTTGAGCCTGTTGAACCCATGCCAGCCCTAATCACTTATGCAGTTCAGCCCAAAGCACAGGGTGATGAAGATAAAATTATGTCTTCTTTGATTCGACTCAAGGAAGAAGACACAGCATTAAAAATTGAAAGAAATTCTGAAACAAAAGAAATTCTTCTTTCTGGTCGCGGGCAATTGCATATTGAAAGTGCTGTTGAAAAAATTAAACGTAAATTCAATGTTGATGTCCTCCTCAATTTGCCGAAAGTGCCTTATCGTGAGACAATCAAGAAAAAAGTGAGAATACAGGGTAAACATAAAAAACAATCTGGCGGGCATGGTCAATATGGGGATTGCTGGATTCAAATGGAACCCCTGGAACGTGGTTCAGGCTTTGAATTTGTGAATAAAATTGTTGGTGGCGTGATTCCGAGGCAGTTCATTCCTGCTGTTGAAAAAGGGATTGCTGAAGCTGCTGTTGCCGGTGTGATGGCTGGATATCCATGCATTGATTTTAGGGCAACAGTTGATGATGGAACTTACCATACAGTGGATTCATCAGAAATGGCTTTTAAAATTGCCGGTTCTCTGGCCTTTAAAAAAGGTGCTGAAGAAGCGACCCCTGTTTTACTTGAGCCTATTATGAAAGTCACAATTATTACGCCCGACGATTTCATGGGTGATATTATGGGCGACCTTAATGGGAATCGACGCGGACGAGTACTTGGTATGGACAGCAAAGGAAAGAATCAAATTATCAATGCACATGCGCCAATGTCTGAAATGTTAACTTATGCTCCTGATCTCAATTCAATGACCGGTGGACGCGGAACATTTATTTCTGAATATTCTCATTATGAAGAGGTTCCTGCACAAATGGCCGAAAAAATAATTGAAAAGGCTAAAGAAGAGAAATCTTCATAATTTTTTATGTTAAAAGGAGTCAATGCCTGGCGTTGCTCCTTTTAACACGATATCGGATAGATTATTTTAAAAAAAACCTTTTTCTTGAAATCACGATATGTGGTGAAATAATGAAAATTATTATAACAGGTGCACTCGGACATGTTGGTTCCAGTCTCATTCGTGAAATCCCCAAGCATTTTTCAAATTCAGAAATTATCATGATCGATAATTTGTCAACATCACGATACTGTTCACTCTTTAACTTATCAGATCATTGCAATTTCAGATTCATAGAAGCAGATATTACCCGTGTTGATTTAAAAGAATTTATAATCAACTCAGATGTCGTTGTCCACCTGGCAGCAATTACTGATGCTACAAATAGTTTTCAGATTAGAGCAAAGCTGGCACAGGCAAACTTTTCAGGGACAAAAATTATTGCCAGGCTCTGTCGTAAAAATGATGTGCCACTGATTCATATTTCATCCACCAGTGTTTATGGCTCTCAATCTTCTATTATGGATGAGACTTGTTCTGGTGAAAAACTGAAACCCCAGAGTCCATATGCTGAAACCAAATTAAAAGAAGAAAACCTGTTATTTGAATACAAAAACAGGGGGCTCAAGTATACAATTTGTCGTTTTGGAACTGTTTGTGGCACTTCTCCCGGTGTTCGTTTCAATACAACTGTCAATAGACTCTGTTGGCAAGGCGTAATGGGACAGCCAATGACTGTCTGGAGATCTGCTCAATACCAAAAGCGCCCTTATCTAACCATTCAAGATGCGGTTGCGGCCATCATTCATATCATAAAATACGAATTGTTTGATGGAAACATTTATAATATTCTCACTGAGAATATGACAATTAATGAACTTCTTGATATTATTTTTAATTTACTGGAACATGTTGAAATATCCTATGTTGATTCTGAAATAATCAATCAATTGTCCTATGAGGTTTCAAACAAACGATTTAAAAATACCGGTTTTCGCTTTCGTGGTAGTGTCGAAAAAAGCATACAAAATGTGATTCAGATGCTTTATAATTCAGGGGCTCATGATATTCAACCTGATTCAGACCCACCCCTTCTTTACTAAGTAGGCGATCATAAGTTTTCGGGTAGAAAAAAGTATAGCCTTCCGGGCGATGTTCAATCACCTGGTATTGAAAAATTTCGGTTTCAGCACGACCGCCTGGGGTTGAAACCCCAGGCGGTCGAACATCTTCAGTTGGACGAACTTTTTTCTATCCGAAAACTTATGACCACTTACTTATCATTATTCAATATTTGTTGATTCGTTTCTGAACCATGATTACACTGACGTTCTGAACCATGATTACACTGACGAAGATGAATAAGATGAATTAAAAGTGTCTTTCTTTCATCTTATTCATCTTCTTCAGTGTCATCATGGTTCAAAAAACTGAATAAACATTACTTATCCATCTTCTGAAGTCTCATCCTGGTTCAGAAACGAATCAACAAATATGAACAATGAGGAACTTATTTTCAGATATTTTCTAACCCTTTTTTTTGCTGCCTGCCACACTGGTTCTTTTTTTGAATCTGTTCTGTGCTTATGATAAAAAGTGTCCATGTATGCAATGGATCTTTTGTAGTCAAACGATAGATGGATGATACTGGATAGAAATTGACATTGAAAAATTGCTTGATTTATCATGTAAAGTATGGTTTAGGAAAGCTCTGAAAATAAGTTCCTTTGTAGAATCGTTTCTGAACCATGATGACACTGAAACGATTCTACAATATTCAATAATGAGGAACTTATTTTCAGCGCTTAAATACTCATGAAATAAAAAAAATTGCCCGAAGGGCAAAAGGAGTCTCAAAATGAAAAAGTATGTTGTAATATTTAATATTGTCTTATTGATTGGCGTCAGTCATGTTTTTTCTGAATGTTGGGATGTTCGGGAAATTAATTCTTTTGCTTTTGAAGAGCTTGATGGTTCAATGGTTTTTTCCTTTAAGGATGCTGTCACTTGTCAAGCAATAAAAGATGTCAAGGTTCAAATCAATAATACTTCTTTGACGACGGATGCAAATGGTTATATAAAATTTTCAAATCAATCCATTGATTCTTTAATGGATGGCTCCATTCAGATGACTGCCCAAAAAAGGGGGTATTGTCCTTTACAAAGAAATGTTAGAGTTATGGCCGGATCTATTTTTGACAAACGATTCTTGATGTCAAAGCAGCTACCCATTGGAAAGGCACGATTTGTATTACAGTGGGGTGGAAAACCGCGCGATCTGGACTTACATCTTGTTGGAAGAGATTTTCATATCTCTTACCGCAACATGAAAGTTTCAGCAAGAAATGCCCAGCTTGATAGAGATGATCTTGATGGCTATGGCCCGGAAACAATTACCCTTGAGAATATTATTTCATCACAAAAATATGTTGTCTATGTCCATAACTATTCTGGAGAAGCACCAATTAATGATCATGCCCAGGTTTCTGTATTCAGAAACAATCGACTAGATAAAGTTGTCACCCTTCCGCGTACCACAAAACCTTATGTAAAAATACTTGAACTTAAAAATAATGAGATTCAATATCTAAATACCAGTTTGCAAAAAATTCCATAAAAAAATCAGATATTTAAATTAAGGGTTGAATCCTTAGGAATATAAAACATGTCATCAAGAATTGAAATTACTTATAAACCACCCATAGATGATGCCGAAGCCACTGTATTAATGGATAAAGCGCATCGCTATTTTGATATAACTATTGAATCTGCGAGAGTGATCAATATTGTGACAACTGATCAGGTATTTTCAGAAGAACAACTTCAGCAGCTTCAAACAGAAATATTTACCCATCCTGTTACACAAATATCAGATACACATCCGCTTCAGGTGCCTTTTGATTGGTGCATATGGATTGGATACCGACCAGGTGTCAGAGATAATCCAGGAAGCACAGCAGTCGAAGCAATTCAGGATTTGTTGGACATGACCTTCGACAAAGGGAAATCTGTTTATACATCTAAACGATACTGTCTGTGTGGAAAGCAGCTGAATCGACAGCATGTTGAAATCCTGGCCAAAGAGTTGCTGGCCAACGATATTATCCAACAATGGAGAATTTATTCCCAAAATGATTGGGACCCGGCCATAGGTGTTGGATTGATTATTCCGCGCGTCGAGTTAAAACATGCTCCCACAGTGACCGAATTAACAGTGGAAAGCAATGAACGACTGAAAGAACTGAGCCAAAAACGAAATCTCGCACTACAGGATAGTGATATTCCGATTATTCGACACTATTTTCTTCGTTCAGATGTTCAACAGGCCAGAAAAGCTGTGAATTTATCCGACCCCACAGATATTGAACTGGAATACATTTCACAGGCGCGAAGTGATCATTGTAATCATAATACTTTTCAAGGCGCATTTCATTATACTGATTTGGATACAGGCGAATCTCAAACCATAAATAATTTATTTAAGACCTTTATTGAAGCGCCAACTTTGGAAATTCAAAAAAAGAAAGATTGGGTGATTTCTGTTTTATGGGATAATGCAGGTGTGGGGCGTCTGGATGACAAACATTACTATGTCATCACTGGTGAAACGCATAATTCTCCCTCAAATATGGAAGCCTATGGTGGATCGTTAACAGGCATCGTTGGCGTATATCGAGATCCTTTGGGAACAGGAAAAGGGGCCAGGCTTATTATGGGCGCCTATGGGTTCTGTGTTGGACACAGAGATTATAAGGGACCGCTTCAACCCAAACTTCATCCCCGACGTCTTTTGGATGGTGTTGTTGAAGGTGTTCGTGATGGCGGCAATAAAAGCGGTGTGCCCACAACATTTGGTCAAGTCATATTTGACTCCGGGTATATGGGGAAATGCCTTGTATTTGTTACTGCCCTGGGATTGATGCCATCAGTGGTTCATGACAAACCATCTGAATGTAAAACAACTCAAGATGGTGATTTAATCATAATGTGCGGCGGGCGAGTGGGTAAGGATGGTATTCATGGTGTGACAGCATCATCTGAAATTTTTTCTGAAAGTACGCCGGCTGGCCATGTGCAAATTGGAGATCCATACACCCAAAAAAAAATGCATGATTTTATTCTTGAAGCACGTGATCAGAATCTAATTGAATTTATCACTGATAATGGTGGGGGAGGCTTGTCATCATCCATCGGTGAGTCCGCACGATTCTCAAATGGATGCGTGGTCTACCTGGATAAAGTCCCTTTAAAATATGATGGTCTGGATCAATGGGAAATCTGGATATCTGAATCTCAGGAACGAATGACACTTGCCGTGACTCCCAATAATCTTGAACAATTTATGAAACTTTCAGATAAACATGCTGTTGAATCTACTGTGATTGGAACGTATACCAATTCTGGAAAATTGCATATCAAATATCATGATCAAACCTGTGCGTATGTGGATATGGATTTATTGTCAGCCGGGTTTCCACAGTGGCATTTTGAGGCGCATTGGCGTTCTCCATCAACGCGTGGTCTTTATGAGCCTGTCATCCAGGCGCCTGGTGACATGAATCAATTATTGTTGGATATTCTTCAACGTCCCAATATTTGTTCAAAAGAATGGATTACAAGACAATACGACCATGAAGTTCAGGGAACCAGTGTTATAAAGCCTTTAGTTGGTGTTGAACGTGATATTCCAGGGGATGCTTCAGTCATATGCCCTGTACTGGGAGAATTAACAGGCCTGGCTTTTGCCCAGGCAATTATTCCCATGTATTCGAAAATTGATGCCTATCACATGACCGCCTGTACAATTGATGAAGCCACACGTAGATTAATTGCCACTGGTGTACAGCCCGATCATATCGGTGGTGTGGATAATTATTGTTGGCCAAACATTCAATACCATTCCACTGAAAATCCGGATGGTAAATTCAAAGCTGCTCAACTGGTACGATCCTGTCAGGCCTTAAAAGATGTTTGTATGGATTATGGCATACCATTACTTTCTGGAAAAGACAGCATGTATGTCGATGGTCATCTTGCCGGCTCATATGGTGAATTACATAAAATTTCTGCTTTGGAAACGCTTCAATTCTCTGCAGTTGGGCGTGTCAATGATGTTTCTCAATGTATGACCCTTGATTTTAAACAACCTGGCGATCTGATCTACATGGTTGGAAACACAGAAGATGAAGCGGGTGGATCAGAATATTATGATCTTTTTGGATATACAGGATTAAATATTCCGCATGTGGATACCCAAAAAAATTGGTCAGTATACACAGCCATTGCAAAATGTATTGAACAGGGAATATTATCATCAGCCCATGGCATATATCGTGGCGGACTTGCTGTTCATATGGCCATGTGTGTAATGGCAGGTCAACTGGGTGCAACAATTGATATCCGGCAGTTGTTATGTTTATCGACATTAACTGATGATAAACGACTCTTCTCTGAATCTGCCGGACGTTTTATTGTCAGTCTGAAACCTGAAAAGCAACTTTCCTTTGAAACGATCCTAAAAGATGTTGAGCGGTGTAAGATCGGTCATGTCTTGCAAACCGATCAATTGCAAATTATCGGTAAGACAGGGACGCCAGTTATCAATTTGTCGATTGAAAAAATGAAAAATGCCTGGAAAAAAGAGCTTTAAATACATTCGAACTGCTCAGGTATGTTTGCCTTCAAACAAAAACCGAAACCAAACCGATGCTAGAAATTAATGTAGTGGCGAACCTTATGTTCGCCCTCCAAACAAATACATGGACTCCGATCTACCCAAAAATTTATGATCGCTTAGGAATGCTCGGAAAATAAGTTCCTCTTTATTCAATATTTGTTGATTCGTTTCTGAACCATGATTACACTGAAGAAGATGAATAAGATGAAATAAAGACTCTTTAAATTCATCTTCTTCATCTGCTTCAGTGTAATCATGGTTCAAAAAACTGAATGAACCTTTATTTAATGGGGAACTTATTTTCAGAACCTTCCTTACTTAGGAATGCTCGAAAAATAAGTTCCCCATTTACTTATGTGCCAGCCCGATGTAGGGGCGAACCTTATGTTCGCCCTCGAACTAATAACGCTTTCGTTCCTATGTACGATGGGCGAACACAAGGTT
>Ga0272440_1000291_pt1 | contig 42457 bp, 43 predicted proteins | sample SSMMMBAug17_FD_192440 | JGI IMG/M metagenome (GOLD analysis project Ga0272440, IMG submission 192440) | Marine sediment archaeal communities from Little Sippewissett salt marsh, Falmouth, MA, United States - SSM-MMB-Aug17 | ecosystem: Environmental > Aquatic > Marine > Wetlands > Sediment ...
ACTTTTTGGTATTATGTACGGCTTCGCTTCTTTAATTCCAGTAGTTGGCGGTATGCTGATGTGGTTGCCATTTGGACTCTACGAACTCTCTCTTGGAAACAGTTCAAATGCGCTTTTTATCTCTCTTTATTCAATTATTGCTATTTCCATTGTTGCTGACACATTTATTAAGCCATTGGTAATAAAAGAGATAAATAAGAAACTTCTCAAAGAGGATGATGCGAAACTCAATGAACTTGTTATCTTCTTTGCAATAATCGCTGGACTGGCTACTTTTGGATTTTGGGGTATGATACTAGGACCTGCTATTACAGCATTTTTCTTAACGATTTTAAAACTTTTCGAGGCGCGTATTAAAGAGTGTGAAACAAAATCCTAGTTTTCATAAATCTCTGGATGGTCATTTTTCCAGCGCTTATGAAGCCAGAACCAAAACTTTGGTTCACGTTTAATAAGCTCACTTAGCCAGTCGGCTTGTGCTTGCGTAGCAGCTTGAATGTCTGCTTTTTCATCCTCAGTTTTTGCTACTTTTATCTCATCATAGACTGTTATTACGTAATGCTCTTCATCTTTAGTTGAAATTGCTATTGGAACAATAGCAGCATCGAATTTTCTTGCAAGATATGCTGGTGTTGAGGTCTGACGTAAAGTTTTTCCCATAAACTCTACAATAACCCCCTCTTTAGGGTTGATGTTTGTGTCTATGAGTATGGCACTTGCTTTTTGCTCTTTTATGAGTTTAATGAGTGGTTTTACAACTTTAGACTTTTCGAGGTTTGTATTCCCAAAACGTGCACGACCCTCTAAAAGCCAGTTCTCATAAAGAGGGTTTTTCATCTTTTTATAAACACAAGCAACAGGAGCAGCAAGTAGTCCTAAAGATACGCCACCTAATTCCCATGAAGAGTAGTGAGGTGTGGCGTAGATGATAGCTCTGCCTTCATTTTGAATCTTTTCTAACTTCTCTTTTCCAACAATGCTTACACGACTCAGCAGCTTCTCCTTTGAAATATTTCGTATCTCTAAAATATGTAAAAAATTAAAAAGGAGGTTTTTAAAACTGTAGCGAGTTATTTTGTCAATCTCTTCTTGACTCATCTTCCCATTAAAAGCAAAGTTCAAATTTTGTGCCACAACACGTCTATATTTTGGCGAGATGTAATAAGCTAGGGAGGCTAGCATAGAAAAGAAACCCTTACGTAAGCCTCTTGGTAGTGCCATTAATATTTTTTCTAAAATAAGTAATAGTTTATAGCCCATAAAGAAGCTCCTTAGCGTGGTGAATAACAACTTTTGATGGTATGTCTTTAATTGAGTAGTCCTCTTTGTCAATATTGTATATATCAACTTTTGAGTCTGATTTTATAGCGATGTTTTGAGGTGTCTCATACATCATTCTTGAAGTTGTTGGACCAAAAAGCGTTATGGATGGAATATTTTGTGCCCATGCAAGATGTGTAGGGCCTGTATCGTTTCCAACAACGAGGTCCATAGAAGATACAAGAGAGACAAGTTCACTTAGGTTTGTTTGAGGTGCTACGACTGCATGAAGTGTATGTTGTGCTATCCACTCTGCACGTGCTTTTTCTTCCTCATTTCCCCATAGCAAATAGACATCTTCTCCAATACCATCACATACTTTTACTATCTCTTCTTTTGGGTATATTTTTGATCTCCAAGAAGCACCTATAACGAAGCCAACACTCTTTTTACTTGAAGATTTTTCAAATATATGTTCACTTCTAAAGATAGGGGTTTTCCTAAGAAGTGACTCATCTGTAATTGAGATGTTTAAGGCTTGGCTTACCAAGGTCGTATTTCTTGTGACTACGTTAGTTGCATAAGAGATATTTGCAGAGTTTTTATAAAAAAAAGCTGCTAGTGCTTCACGTGCTGAATCTTTGTCAAAGCCATAGGTGTTCGTGCCTATAATACGCGCTACAATTGCTGATTTTAAAAGTCCTTGTAAATCTATAATTACGTCAAACTCACCAAGTGAACGAAGCTTTTGGATGTTTTTTTTGAGTAAAGAGAAGCTTTTCTCTTTTTTAATCTTTTTGAGATTTATAGTATGGACTTTGTCTATGTGTGGATCACACACTAAAATGGGAGCAAAAGCCTCTTCTGTAATCCATTCCAAAGAAACTTGTGGATAAGTAGACTTTATAAATTGTGTTACTACGGCACTATTAACAATATCTCCAAGCGCTGAGAGTCGTACAATAGCTACTCTTTGTATCTGTCTAATCATTGTGGGTATTATAGCTAAGAGAAGTGAAATTAAAGTTGATTGTTATGAGAAATCTGTTACACTAATAAAAATAAGGAGTAGGCATGGAACTTACATTACAAGCTATTTTGTATATAATCGGTGGTGTTGTGGTAGGTTACTTTATTAGTTTTTTAAAGTCGCGTTTTGAGGTTGCAGGGTATAAAAAAGAGTTAAAAGAGTATAAAGAACACCTTAATCGTCAGATGAAAATAACAAATGAGGGGAATAAAAACCTTGAAACTCAACTTGAGCAACTAAAAAAAGAGAGTGAAAACTTACGTATATCATTACAAACAATGAGCCAAAAGCCAGGAAGAGCGGAGATTCGTCTTTTAAATATTTATGATAGTGCCTTACGTAAGATGATGATACGTGCTCCAGGTTTTGCACCGGCCTGGGAAATGTCTCTTCAAGAAGCTGAAAAAGAGTATGAAGAGAGTGAGAAAGGCTTCAAATCTATTGTTAAAAAAGTATTTGGACAAAATACTCTACAGACTCCAACAACAGTAACAGGTGAAATTAGTGAGTACCCAGAGGGTTTTAAAAATTAGTTATAATTCACTTTTGAAACCATAAGGAGTATCTACTTGAAAGCATCTGATATACAACAATTCTCAGAAGGTCGTACAAAAGCGAGGGCTTATTTTTGTTACCTTTTCTCAAAAAATATTCCAAATAGACTTCCATCTTTAAGTCAAGAGATGATTATTCCACGACTACTAAAGATAAAAGCAGACCTAGAGAACTGCGAGGGAGTTTATCTTCTCGATGACAAGGGTGTTCAAGTCAGTCCTACATATAAACAAGACTCACAAACAGATGATGATATAGGAAAAATTAGAGCCAATAGAGCCTACTATTATAGAGCTGTTAGAGAGAGACGCTGTACTATTACTGACCCTTATCCATCGCTTATAACAGGTGATTTAACTGTAACTGCCTCTGCACCGATATTTAGTGAAAATAATATACTCAAGTATGTTGCATGTGTTGATATGCCACTTGCTGATGTTTTGAACATATCTCATCTCAATCTTGTAGATAATCTTTACGCAAAGCTCTTTAAGTACTCTTATGCCGTTTTTGCATTTGCACTTATGGCCGTAGCACTTCTACTTTTTATTCATGGGATTGAGAGCTTTTTGGTTGAGGAGATTAGCTTTAAGCATATTGCTATTGAAGAGATGTTCAAGGCTACAATCTTACTCACACTCTCATTGGCTATTTTTGATCTTGCCAAAACTCTTATTGAAGAGGAAGTTATAGGACAACATAGAGAACATAACATCAGCGAGCCACATAAAACGATGGTAAAGTTTTTGGGATCCATAATTATCGCTCTTTCTATTGAGGGACTTATGCTTGTTTTTAAGTTTGCCATTACCGATCCAAATAAACTGCTTTACTCTTTTTACATAGTCGGGGGAGTTGCACTTCTTACAGTAAGTTTGGCGATTTACATTAAATTTACAAAAATTAAGACAGGGCAAGATTAATGATAGGAATAGTCGATTACAACATGGGTAATCTTGCAAGTGTGCAAAATGCATTTGCTAAACTTGGCGCAAAGACAGTGATTGAGAATGATCCTGCCAAGTTTAAAGAGTATGAAAAGCTTATTTTACCTGGTGTTGGTGCTTTTGGTGATGCGATGGAGCATCTCAAAGAGCGAGGTATGATAGAGCCACTTAAAGAGTATGCAGAAAGTAAAAAACCAATGTTAGGTATCTGTCTTGGGATGCAACTGCTTTTTGAATCTAGTGAAGAGTTTGGTGCACATGAAGGTTTAGGCCTTATTAAGGGTACAGTAGAGGCCTTTGATGAGTCACGTTTTGAACAAAATCTTAAGGTACCACACATGGGGTGGAATAGAATGTTTACAAAAGAGCATCCTCTTTTTGTTGGACTTGATGAGGAACACTATCTCTATTTTGTACACTCTTTTCACGTTAATTGTGCCAATAGTGAAGATATTATAGGTGAAACTCAATATGGCTACACATTTACTTCAGCTGTTGCACATGGCAATATTATGGGCATACAGCCCCATCCAGAGAAGAGTCATCAAAATGGACTCAAAATTTTAGAAAATTTTATTAACTTATAAAAAGGCAAGCAATGACTTTATACCCTGCAATTGATTTAAAAGATGGACAGGCAGTACGATTAACAAAAGGTTTGATGGATAGTGCAAAAATATACTCAAATGAGCCTTATGAACTTGTGAAAAAGTTTGAGGAGATGGGTGCTGAGTGGGTCCATTTAGTTGATTTAAATGGAGCTTTTGCCGGAGAGCCAAAAAACTTAGATTCGATAATGAAAATCCGTCAAAACTCTAAGGTAAAACTTGAACTTGGTGGAGGTATCCGTGATGAAGCGACTATCGTAAAGATGCTTGAACTTGGAATAGATAGAGTTATTTTAGGCTCAATTGCAGTTAAAAATCCTCAGTTTGTAAAAGAGATGGCTAGTAAATATCCAATAGCTGTTGGTATTGATGCAATTGATGGTTACGTAGCGGTTGAGGGCTGGGGTGAAGTATCTACTATGAAAGCTACAGATCTTGCTCGCGAATTTGCCAATGCAGGTGTTGAGGCGATTATTTGTACTGATGTTGGTAAAGATGGAACACTCAGTGGAGTGAATGTTGATTTTACTTTAGATATTGCAAGAGCAAGTGGTGTAAGTACTATCGCTAGCGGTGGGGTTAAAGATGTGAGTGATATTGAAGCTCTCATTGCTACAAAAGAGGTTGATGGTGTCATTATTGGTAAAGCATATTATGAAGGAACTTTAGACTTAGCAGCAATGTTTAAACTCCTAGCTTAATGGCAAAACAAACAATTTTTTGCTATTATTATAAAACGAACAATAGAAAATTTATAAAAAGGATTTCACTTGAAATTACTTGTTGTTGATGACAGCTCTACAATGCGTAGAATTATAAAAAACACATTAGCACGTCTTGGATACAAGGACGTTTTAGAGGGTGCTGATGGTGTTGAGGGTTGGGCACAGATGGATGCAAATCCAGATATTGATATGCTTATTACTGACTGGAACATGCCTGAAATGAATGGTCTTGAACTTGTAAAAAAAGTAAGAGCTGATGAGCGTTTTGCAGATACACCAATTATTATGGTGACAACTGAGGGTGGTAAGGCTGAAGTTATTACTGCACTCAAAGCAGGTGTAAACAACTATATTGTAAAACCTTTTACTCCGCAAGTACTCAAAGAGAAGCTTGGTGCTGTAATGGGTGTAGCTGAGTAATGAAGGAGTACTACTATGAAGTAGTAGTTAAGGTTTCATCTCATCAATCACTTTTCTCGGACTTCCTATCAGATACGCTTCCTGTCGGGTTTGAAGAGGTCGATGAGGGCTTCATAATCCGCAGCGAAGAGGAGCTTGATACTATCATTTGGGGGCTTGAACAGTTTACAGAAGCACTTCAAAAAGCTCTCGGTGAAGTTATAGAACTTGAATGTACACAAACAAAGCATAAAAATAGCGACTGGATTGAGGTCTATCAACAAAGTATTCAACCTCTTGAGTTAGGAAAGTTTTACATTCATCCTACATGGTCACCAGCTAATCCTAAACTTATTAATATTGAGATAGATCCTGCTCTCGCATTTGGCACGGGACATCATCCTACTACTGCTAGTTGTCTTCTTGCTATATCAAAATATGTGCAACTAGACCAGACTCTTCTAGATGTGGGTTGTGGAAGTGGGATACTCGGTATTGCCGCTATGAAGTTAGGTGCTAAGGTTGATGCGTGTGATACTGATCCTATTTCTGTTGAGAACGCACAAAAAAATGCTCACTTAAACTCTCTTGAGTTTGAACGCATATGGGAAGGATCTTCATCTTTACGCCAGAAAAAGTACGATATAGTCGTAGCAAACATTGTCGCAGATGTACTCACTTTTATAGCTAAAGATTTAAAAGATGCTATGAGTGATGGAGCACTTTTAATACTATCGGGTATTTTAAACAAATACGAATCAAAAGTGTTGCAGTACTATAAAGATTGTGAAATTGTTGAAAAAATAGATCAAGATGAGTGGGTAACACTTATTGTAAAAAAACATTAAAGAGATAAAATAGATGTCAAATAAAGAGAATAAAAACGATAATAATAACTTTTTTAATCAAAACCCACTAGTAACTTTTGCGATTTTTTCAGTAGTAGTAATCGTGCTTTTCAAACTTGTTGTGGGAGATGGTGCGAGCTCATCTGCTACAACTTTTGGTGGTAGTAAAAGAGTACAGCAGATAAGTTACTCAGAACTTAAATCTTTAGTAGAGTCTAAAAGCCTAAGCAGAGTAGAGATTGGTCAGACATACATTAAGGCATTTTCAAATGATGGTTCACAAGTGTATACTACCAGGGTTGTAAGAGGTGATACAAAACTCATAGAAGAGATGGACAATAAAGGTATAGAGTATCAAGGTTTTAGTGAAACAAACTGGTTTACTGAGATGTTTGGATGGCTATTTCCATTTTTAATTATTATAGCAATCTGGATGTTCTTTGCCGGACGTATGCAAAAGAGTATGGGTGGCGGAATACTTGGAATGGGACAATCTAAAAAGATGGTTAATTCTGAGAAGCCAAAAACAAAGTTTGATGATGTAGCAGGTGTTGAAGAAGCTAAAGAAGAAGTTCAAGAGATAGTAGACTTTTTACGTTATCCTGGACGTTACGTAGAGATTGGTGCAAAAATTCCAAAAGGTGTACTTTTGGTAGGTTCCCCTGGTACAGGTAAGACACTTTTGGCAAAAGCAGTTGCAGGTGAGGCAGAGGTGCCATTTTTTTCAGTAAGTGGTTCAAGTTTCATTGAGATGTTCGTCGGTGTTGGTGCTGCACGTGTACGTGATCTCTTCGAGCAGGCAAAAAAAGATGCTCCAAGTATCATTTTTATAGATGAGATAGATGCTATTGGTAAAAGTCGTGCAGCTGGTGGAGTAATGGGTGGTAATGATGAGCGTGAGCAAACACTCAATCAACTTCTAGCAGAGATGGATGGTTTTGGTACAGATACTCCAGTAATCGTTCTTGCAGCAACAAACAGACCTGAAACACTTGATGCTGCACTTATGAGACCAGGTCGTTTTGATAGACAGGTTCTTGTAGACAAGCCAGACTTTGAAGGGCGTGTTAAAATTCTTAAAGTTCATATGCGTGATGTAAAGATGGATGATGACGTAGAGATAGAAGAGGTTGCTCGTCTAACAGCAGGACTTGCTGGAGCTGACCTTGCAAATGTCATAAATGAAGCTGCACTCTTAGCAGGAAGAAAAAGTCAAAAAACGGTGAAGCAAAAAGACCTTTTTGAGTCTGTTGAGCGTGCTATTGCTGGACTTGCGAAAAAATCTCGTCGAATAAACCCTAAAGAGAAAAAAATAGTTGCCTATCATGAGAGTGGCCATGCACTCATAGCTGAGACAACAGATGGTGCTAAAAAGGTATCAAAGGTCTCTATTGTACCTCGTGGATTAGCAGCACTTGGGTACACTCTGAATAAACCAGAAGAGGATAAGTTTATGATGCAACGTCATGAACTTTTAGCTGAGGTAGATGTTTTACTTGGTGGACGTGCGGCTGAACAGGTGTTCATAGGTGAGATTTCAACTGGTGCTGGAAATGACTTGGAGCGTGCTACAGATATTATAAAATCAATGGTACAAACCTATGGTATGAGTGATATCGCTGGATTGATGGTACTTGAAAAATCAAGACACTCATTTTTAGGCGGTATGCAGCAATCTACACGTGAGTATAGTGATAAGATGGCTGAGGATATGGATGCGTTTATTAAGCAGACACTCCAAGAACACTATAATAGTGTTGTTGCTAGACTTGAAGAGTATAGAGGTGCTATTGAGTCCATGGTTGCATTGCTTTATAAAAAAGAGAACATTACAGGAGAAGAAGTAAGAGAGTTAATTGTTGCTTATGAAAAAGAAAACAACATAGACTCAAAAGTAGTAGCACAGACTGAGGGGATTGAAGATGAACTAAAAGATGAAGAGAGTATGACGGATAAAAAAGATGGAATGGATGATCAAAACTAATCTTTTTGTAATAGCTAGGGGTGGTATTACTTATGTAAGCTTTTCGCTCTTAGCAGCCATAATCTTCGCCTTGCTGGGTTTTGAATTTTTTTCTTTCATCTCAGTAGTTTTCTTCCTTGCTTTCTCTTTTATTTTTAGAAATCCTGAACGTCAACTTCTTAACTTTGAAGCGCAAAGTATTCTCTCACCTGTCGATGGTGTTGTAACAGCTATAGAGGCTATTGAAGATGAAAATGCCTATGGATTTTGCATAACTATACGTAGTGATTACACTCATGTCTCCTTACTGCGAACACCAATTAATGCACAACTAGCGGAATTTAGTTTAACAAAAGGCGCAAAGCTACCAAGTAGCTCAAAACATTTTGAGACATTAAATGAAAACGCATTGCTAATATTTAAAGATGATTCTGGAAACAGAGTAAAAGTAGTACATCGTCTAACACAAAGTTTTGCACCGCTTAACATTGACGTAATTAATGGAGATAAGCTAATGAAAACTACACGTTATGGGCTGATGGTGTGTGGTGTTACGAAGATTTACCTTCCATCAGATGTACGTGTAAATGTTAACATTGGAAGTGATGTGAATGCATCACAAACACTTTTAGGCTTCTTTAGTTAAGGTTTTTTACTCTTACGTAACAGCTTCTGCGTATCTATTTCAAAATCAAAATAGCGGGAGTGGAAACTATCGCTATTTATTTTTGACAACTGTATTACTGCTCCATCATTATTTTCACTCTCCATATAGAGTAGGGCAAGTGCGTATCGACTCTCATAAAAGGTTTTATTTTTCATCTTTGATAGCTCTAAAAGTGCTATTGCATTTGCATGATGCTCTGCTGCTGTAGAAGCAACAGCACCCAAGAAAAGTGTGTAAGCATCCTGTACTTTCAACTCATCTATGAGGTGGTTATAGAGTGTATAGCTCTCTTCAAAATGCTTATCAAAGAGAGAGGCCATTGCAAGGGCGCTCTCTATCTCTTGCGTGTTCTTTGTAGAAGAGGCTAATGCATTTTTGAGGCGTTCACGTAAAAAGTAAAGTTTTCCTGTAAGTAGGTTGAGTTGAATATAGAGATAGCGTGTTATATATGGACCATAATAGAGATCGTTGTAGTTAAATGTTTGCTCGTCTAAATAGCTTAGTACTTTAGCTGCATACTTTAAGGTTGGTAGTTTTGTGAAGTTTGCATCTATGTAGAGAACATGCGGGAGTATATCATTTGGTAAAAGTGTTGTGAGTTTGTTAGCAGCATCTTTTGAAACACTCTCGTTACCAACTTTTAAAGCTATAAGCACATTGAGGGCAAGATAGAGAGGACGCTCTTTATAGTTATTATCTAGCCAGTCAACTGCTGAGAGGTAATCATTTTCTGAAATATAAAGAAGTGTTCTGTAGAGATCAATCTCCTCGTTTATCTCTTCATTGATGAGTGTCTCTTTAATAATTGAGTGGAGTTTATGAACATCTTTGTCGATGAGTTGCGCTGTCATGACAGCATAGATTCCGGAGATATAGTTTTTTGCATCTAAGTAGTAAGAGCGTAAGAAGTGTTCATGTGCTTTTGAAATATCTCCAAGTTGTGCGTAGGTGAGTGCAAGATTGTATTGTAAAATTGAGTGTTTTGGTTGTATTTTTACAAGTTCTTGTAACTCTTTATTGGCTTCTCTAATTTGTAGCTGCAGTGCTTTTTGTATCGCTTTAGTAATGCCAATATTCACACTCGAAGCAGCTGAACTTTTTTTAAGGAGTTTCTGTGCTGTTTGAATGTTGTCTATATATATATTTGCATTTCCTTTTCGGATGTAGCTAATTGTCTGGTTTGCATTATAAATTTTATATGGCGAGAAATAAAATATTTTTTGATAGATATTACTTTTAGAAGTAGTTATCTCTCTTTTATAAACTTCCTGAGCCTTTGCTGGATCAAATAAAGACTCTTGAAGTTTTACGCGCAAAGGGTAGTACGTATAAACAGTGTCGGGAAACATATCTGTTACGTTATTTATCTGCTTTGCTGCTTCTTTCATATTTCCAATCTTAAGATTTATAAGGCCAAGGGCTAGTTGTGAACGAACAGGCGCGATGTTTTTAATAATACTTTCGTTGAGATGATTAATCGCTAAAGCATAATCACCAACACGAGCATAAAGCATAGCTATACTTATGTCATCATCTCCTTCAAAATATTTTTCCATAACTTCAATAGCATCATAATTGTTATCATAGAGTGCATTGATTTTAGCAGAGAGGTTTTTTTGGACATAAGGGTAATCTTGTGCATAAGCATTTTTTAGTGAGTTGAGTGCCGCTATGTAATTTTTCTTGTAGTAGTTAATGAGTGTATAGTAGTAAGAGTAGAGTGGTGAGTTAATCTCATTTGGTAGGTAGGCATAGGCAAGGTCAATGTAGTAGTTAAAGCTCTCTTTATCTTCAAGGTTTAAAGCACAAACAGCAGCATTAATTGCACTCACACACCGCTTTTCATCATTTTTAATGGCTTTTGCAAAAGTGTTAAGAGCCTGTTTATATTGTTTCTCTTTGAGTTGTGCTACTCCAAGGTTATACTCTGAAATTGCTTCACTGTAGTGTGCTATTTTTTCATAAAGTGCGAGTGCATCAGTTTTAGAGCCAGTCGTGTAGAGATAATTTGCTTTAGCTATCATATTTTCAAGTGCACTTGGTTCAACTTGTTCAATAGGTGTTTCTTGGAGTTTTTCATCTATATCTTGCATGTCAATTGCGACTGCTGGCTCATCTTTTGTAAGAAGTAAGATGAGCGCAGTAATAATGAGAAGGAGTAAAAAACCTCCAATGGCAGAAAATATGATGAGTTTTATTCTCTTTTGTTTTTCAAGCTCTTGAAGCTCTTGAGACTCCTCTTCTTCAATCTGAAGAGCTTCGGCGGCATCACTGTCTTCGATGATTATTATATCTTCTTGATTCTCAGACATAGTCCACCTTATATATTTTTACTGTTATTGTAGCAAAAAGAGTGCCATTTAGGCGTATGTGAGGGTTTTGATATTTATAAAAAAGAGCTATAGCATAGAAGTAAGATTTAGAGTTAATTAAGCTGTAAGCTTCTAAAGACTAAGCTCTGTAAAAGATAAGTAAAATTTATGCATGGAGGTTTATTGTGAAAGCTAAATTGAGTCAGTATATAAATATTTATGTTGTTACAGGTTTAATAGGTATTTTTTCTATTTTGTACATTTTCTCTTTTGCGTTTGTCCTCAGTGATGTCTCAAGTGGCTCAAGTCGAGATATGAAAAAAGTCTATTGCCAAGAGAATCCTCAAAAGTGTGATGTTAACATAGATAAAGCGAGAAAGCTTACAAACTAATCTGTTACGTAAGGGAAACTCTGTTTCTTCCAGCACTTTTAGAAATATAGAGCTGTTCATCTGCAATACTTATAATCTCTTCTAAAGAGCTCCCTTCATGATCTTCATAAACTGCAGCACCGATACTTATAGTGATGCTAATATCTTTAACACTTTTTGTTTCACTCACTCCAAGACGAAGTTTCTCAAGAAGTTTTATTACGTGCTCTTTTTTACGTACAGGTGCTATAAGGATAAACTCTTCCCCTCCCCATCGTATTAAAGTATCACTACTTCTTGAGTTTTGCTGTATGTTTGTAACAAGTGAGCAAAGCACATCATCACCAACTTCATGACCATAAGTATCATTGACATTTTTAAAGTAGTCTATATCTATAATCGCAATAACACTTAGTAGTCCACTCTGTTTATGTGAGCTTAGCAGACTCTTCCAGTTTTCATACAGGTATGAGCGATTATACGTTTTTGTAAGTGGGTCATGCGTGCTTTTGTACTCAAGTACGTGTTGTTTAGCTATATTTTCAGTTATATCAACAAAACTTACGACAAATATAGGTGAAGTGTCGTAGCGCTCAACCCTTACTTGAAAACTTCTTGGCTCTGCGTTTTTGTATGACTCCATAGTTACTATCTGCTGCTCAGCAGGCAATTTATTTATAGCCAAAATCCATGCAGGACCTTGCTCTTCTTTGTTTGGATAAAAAGAGTAATCATTCTTCAAAAAACGTTCACACATACATGATATGTTCTCTTTAAGTAGTTCAAGAGAGTCAAATCCAAAAAACTCTAAAACAGCTCTATTAACATATTTTAGGGCATCATCTCCAGAGAGTATGACCATATGTGACTGCGCATTTATAAGTAGTTCTAAAAAAGCTTTATGCTCTTGTTGTTGGGTAATGTCTATGCCTATGGTCGCTATATAGTCCATAGAACCATCATCTTTTTTTACAAGTGTATTAGACCACTCAAACATACGAGATTCACCACTTCGTGATATCCAGGAGTTTTGAAAGCTCTTTATTATATTTCCGCGACGTGCATTCTCTACAATTCCTACAACTTTAGCCTGCATATCTTGAGGAAGAAAACACTTCCATTTGTAAGGCTCTTGGGAAATTTCCTCTTGCGTATAGCCAGTAAACTCTTGTGCATAGGTATTCATTTTTATCATGGTGCCAGTTGCATCAATAACAGCTACTACAGCATTAGAACTCTCAATAATAGTATCAATAAAGTTTTTCTCGTGAAGTATCTCATCTTGGAGTTTTTTTAGCTCTGTTATATCTCTAACCGAAGCGTAAATAAACTCTTCTTGCGAAAGTGTTATGAGTACAGAGCTTATTGAAGCAGTGTATAGGGAGCCATCTTTTCTTTTATGTATAGTTTCAAAAACTGTTGTTTTATGAGAGAGGGAACTTACAAGGTTTGCAAGTACTTCAACACTTAAGTTAACATCCCAATCAAGAATATGCATTTGCAGCATCTCTTCGCGAGTATAACCCAAAAGTGTCTGCGCCATTTTGTTACAATCAACAAGTTGAAAATTTTTGTTGATGATAAAGATACCTTCAGATGAGTTGTCCATAAGTGCTTTGAGGCGCTCACGTTCACGACGCATCTCAATGTCTAGATGCTCTAGTTCTGTAATGTCTTGAACAGTCCCCTTGGATACAAGTGGGTTTGCATCTTTGTCAAACTTGGTTGTACACTGCTCAAGAACATACTTTATCTCAGAGTTTGGCATAAGGAGTCGATGGGTAATCTCATAAGGTTTTTTATCTTGCAGTGATTGTTCAAAAGCCTCTGTAACACTTTTTCTGTCATCTGGATGTATTGCTGTTAAAAAACTCTCATAAGATGGCTGAAAATGGTTTTTATCAATGCCAAATATAGTGTAAATCTCATCTGACCAGTCAAGTTTTCCTGTTTTATGGTCAAGCTCCCAAATTCCAAGTTTTGCGATTTTTTGTGCACTTTGGAGCTGCTTAAAGAGTGTTTTGAGTCTTTTCTCTTGCTTTTTTTCTTGTGTAACATCGGTAATTATGGAGAAGAGTAGCTCTTGAGTCTCTGTTTCTATAAGAGAGGTATTTGTCTCTATAGTTACAAGTTCACCACTTTTTTTTCTGTGTTCAAAGGTAAAACGTTTTGATCTATTTTGTGCTGCTTCATTTACACGTTCTTGAACCTCTTGCGGGCTTGCGGTATTGAGCTCATTTATGTTGAGTGCTATAAACTCCTTGTGAGTGTAGCCATAAAACTCTTGCGCACTTTTGTTCGCATCAACAATCCCACCATCTTTTGGATTTACAAGGAGCATAATCGCTTTATGATTTTTAAACATATCACTAAAAAGTCTATTGGCCGCATTAATACGCTCTTGGGCAGTTTTTTTAGCATCAATGTCAGTATGAGTCCCAATCATACGAAGAGGTTTTCCTGCTGCGTCACGCTCTACAATTACACCTCTATCGAGTATCCATTTATAGCTACCATCCTTGCAGACAACTTGATGTTCATTGACATAGCGTGTGGTGTTGCCATCGAGGTACTCTTGGATATCATGGTAGACTTTTGCTAGGTGCTCTGGGCGTACTCTGCTGCTCCACTCATCAAGAGTGTTTCCAATTTCATCCTTAGAAAAACCAAGCATCTCTTTCCATGTGTTTGAAAAGAAGACACTGTCGTCTTGGAGGTTCCAGTCCCAAAGACCATCACCACTTCCCTCTATAGCAAATTTCCAGCGCAACTCACTCGCTGCTAGTTGTTCTTGAGTCTTTTTTTGTTGTGAAATATCTACATGTGAGCCAAGCATTCGTAGAGGTTTACCCTCTGAATCAAAGAGTGCCTTTCCTCTTGAGAGTATCCATTTGTAGTTACCATCACTCTTACGTAAGCGTAATTCAATTGCATAAGGATTTAAAGGGTCTTTAAAGTGTTTCTTGAGTGCATCTTGTGCTTTTTGTTTATCTTCTGGATGAATCAAATCAAAAAAAGCACTTCCTCTGTTTTTTATCTCATGTTCTGAGTAGCCAAGCATTGATTTCCATGTTGGGGAGAAGTAGCTTACATCTGTTGTAATATCCCAGTCCCAAATCCCATCACTGCTTCCAGCAATAGCAAGTTCAAAACGCTCATTTAGAAGCCTATTCTCTTCACTAAGTTGCATAGTTTTGGTTATGTCATTAATATAACCGATGAAAGAGAGCACATTTCCCTGCTCATCTCTCTCTATGACTGTCTGGTCTAATACCCATCGCTCTTGATGCTCTTTTGTGACAATTTTGTAAGGTTCGTGTTGAAAAAAGTCTCTTTTGTTCTCTATAGCTTCTGAGACTTCACGTTTAAGCTGCGGTAAATAATCGTAATGAATACATGAGGCATAGCTAACATCGCCATTCATAAACTCTTCATAAGAGTAGCCAAGTAGTTTTGTAACGTTTTGTGAAACATAGTCAATGCTCCAGGAAGCATCATTGTTCCAGCGAAAGAGAACTACATCACCTCTGTCGAAAAGTTTTTTTACACTGCTTGTAAATAAGTGCAGCTCTTTGTCCATTCACTATATCCTTACTTTGTAAAAAAAAATTCTATCACAAACATTCTCTTATTTTTCAATAATTCCAATCTTACGTAAGCGAAATAACGACAGTATGTTACCTAGCGTGAAATTAGTATTTTAAAATATTAAATAAAATTAATACTAATTTTTAAAGCCTCGATATGCCTTAGTTTAAAAGGATTTTGAGAGTAAAAAATTACTTTAAAAAATAGAGCCGATGATGGTAGATGAGTAATTATAATTAGACAATTTATTACGTAAGAGGATAGTGATATGTACAAAGTTGTAATGCAAGAGGAGTGTAGCTGTTTTAAAAAGAGTGAGTATGCGAGTAGTGCTACATTTGAAACACAGCAAGAGGCTTACAGATACGCTAATGTTTTAGCAGAGCTCATGAATGAAGAATTTTGTAGAACGCATGAGTTTGTTGCACAGCCAGGGCAAGGAAATAGTTTCGTGATACGAGTTCTTAGAAATATTACTTTTGTTTCAGGGTGCAGCACAGGAGTAAGCTGTGATGTTGGATGTGGCTCAACAGATGAGTGGACATTGGAAGCTACTGAGGATGAGAGTTGCGGTAGCGGATGCGGTTGTTCTTGATGTAATTTATATCGTTTTGCATAATCCATAACAAGTTTTTAATTGATCTATTTTTAGATTGGTTATAATAGCTACAAAAGTGTGGAGACTCTTATGAAACAATCACAAAGAAGTAAGTATATTTTTTCTGTAATTACTCTTTGTGTTGTTGTGCCTATTGTCCTAGGTGAGTTATTTACACAGTTTTTTCCAGGGAAGTGGATAAATATTCCTTTTCACTCTGCCATTGAAGCGATAGGTGGGACTATTGCTCTAGTTATATCGATGATCTTTTTTATAAAGTATCAAAAAATGGGTCAAATGACTCACTTTAACTACTCTTCTATTGCACTCATTACTATGGGCATATTTGATATTTTTCACGCTTTTGTGCCTCCTGGAAACCTTTTTGTCTGGTTACATGCTCTTGGCGTTTTCTTTGGAGGCATATTTTTTATGGGTGTCTGGCTGAAAGAGAAAAAGATATCAGAGAGTAGCTATAAAATGTTACCACTCTATTTTGCATCTTTTGCGCTCACCGTCTCTGCAATCTCTATGCTAAAGCCAGAGTGGATTCCTGCAATGTTTACCTCTACAAACTCTTTTTCAATGACGGCAAATTTCTTAAATGTTTTAGGAGGAATAGGTTTTTTTGTAGCAACTGCACAGTTTATAAGACGCTTTATAGAGTCAGAGGATATTAGTGAGTTACTTTTTACGGGGCACACAACACTATTTGGAATTGCTGCTATATTGTTTGCAAACTCAATTATTTGGGATGCTCAGTGGTGGCTATGGCATTTTTTAAGACTTCTAGCTTACATTATCGCTTTTTACTTTTTATATTATGAGTACGATAAAGAGATACAAAATATTCAACGGCTCTCTATTACTGATGGACTTACAGGACTCTATAACAGAAGACACTTTAATGAGGTCTTAGGCAAAGAGTTACAAAGAGCCTACAGAGAGAGTAGAAGCATCAGTTTATGTGTTATAGATATTGACTATTTTAAACAGTTTAATGATACATATGGACATGTAGAGGGTGACGTGGCTTTACATAAGGTCGCCTCTGTTTTATTAAAACATACAAAAAGAGCAAGTGACCATGCATTTAGACTTGGTGGTGAAGAGTTTGGAGTTTTATTTGAAGGTGTAGATAAAGAACAAGCTTTAGCGTATGCACAAATGCTAAGAGTGGATATTGAGAGACTTCATCTCAAGCATGAAAAAAATAGTGCAAGCCCTTACGTAACAGTATCCATAGGATTAGTATTTCATTCAAAAGACACTCCCATGGTCGGAGCGCATAAGTTTTACAGACTTGGCGATGGAGCGCTCTATAGTGCCAAAGATAGGGGAAAAAACAAAGTTGAGGTTGTAGTTGTATAGAGAGTTGTAAAATAAGGAAGAGAGAAATCTCTTACCTTTTAAAGGTACTTTTGAAGTGCCTGTGGAATTGTTATGCTTCCATCCTCGTTTTGAAAGTTCTCCATTATGGCCACAAGTGTACGTCCAACGGCTAAAGATGAACCATTCAGTGTGTGAACCATATCATTTTTCTTACCATTTTTGTAACGGATTTTTGCACGTCTTGCTTGGAACTCTCTTGTATTTGAGATAGAGCTTATCTCACGGTAGGTATTTTGTCCAGGAAGCCACACTTCGATGTCCGTTGTATATGCCGCCCCAAAACCTAAATCACCAGTACAGAGATTTACAAGACGGTGTGGAAGCTCTAAAGCTGTTAATATATCTGAGGCACAGGCTACCATCTCATCAAAAACTTTTTCACTCTCTTCAGGTTTAGTAATAGCTACAAGCTCTACTTTATGAAACTGGTGTTGTCGAATCATGCCACGTGTGTCACGCCCTGCTGCTCCTGCTTCTTTTCTAAAACATGAAGTGTAAGCTGTCATCTTTTTTGGAAGCTCCTCAGCTGTTAGAATCTCATCTTGGTAGAGGTTTGTAACAGGAACTTCTGCAGTAGGTATTAAAAAAAGCTCTTGATTTTCCATCTTGTAAAGATCATCTTCAAACTTTGGAAGTTGTCCCGTACCCTCTAAAGCAGTTCTGTTAACAAGAGCGGGCACACTCACCTCTTCAAAACCGCGTTCACGATTAAAGTCAAGCATAAAGTTAATGAGTGCACGTTCTAGTCTTGCTCCCATACCAAAGCTGACAGAAAAACGTGAAGTTGCAAGTTTTACACCACGCTCAAAGTCTATCCAGCCATTTTGCTCTGCTAACTCCCAGTGCTCTTTTGGTGTGAAACTAAACTCTCTTGGAGTGAGTACTTTTTTAAGCTCAATGTTGTCATTTTCATCTGCACCATCTGGAACAGAGTCATCTGGCATATTTGGAACAGCCATAGCAAGATTTTCTAAAGCCTCTGTCGCTTGACGCTGTACCTCCAGGGCTTCATCAACTTTTACATTGTTTGCCTCAATGCGTGCTTTGAGCTCTTTAATGTCCTTACCTTCACGTTTATAAACACCAAACTCCTTACTCATAGCGTTTCTTTTGGCTTGGTACTCTTCAAAAGTTGCTTTTGCTACTTTAAGCGCTTCGTTTTTTGTTTTGAGCTCTTCAAGTAAGCTCTCACTCACTCCTTTTCTCATAAGGCTTGTTTTTACGGCTTCAAAATCTTTTTGTAGTAGTTTTAGGTCTATCATTTTAATTCTTTTCCTTGAGAGTTATATAAGTATTTCGCGTGCAAGTTCAAACTGGTTTGCAGTCATAAGATGAATCTTTGGATGCAGTCTTTTTAAATCTTCAAAGAGGGTTTTACTGAGTTCAAAACCAACTTTGTACTCCTCATCGGCGCCACCATTTGCATTGGCAATTCGTAGTGCTTCTATCCAGCTGTCAGGAACATTTATGCCAGGGACATGTGCTGAGAGAAACTGGGCTGTGCGGAGTTTAGTGATAGGAAAAATGCCTAAAATAAGCTCAGCACGTTTGTACTCTGGGCAGCAGTCAGCGTTTGCATTCTCTATGAGTTCAAGCAGTACTTTTGCACCCTCAACATCATATACTGGCTGAGTGATGATGCCTTTGGCTCCATGTTTTATCTTCTTTTGCATCTTTTTTTGTAAAGTTTTTGGATTTTTTGCATAGGAGTTGACAACAGCAAATGGGTGAATCTCTTGTGGCGCCACGGCAAAAGGCTTTCCTGCGTAGTTCATTCCAGAGTTAAAAGCTGAGATGATGTCTAAAAGTAGGGAGCTATCTCCTTCAAAAACGCCTTTTGCATGTGGCTGATCAGAGATATTTGCAGGATCACCGGTAAGAGCTAAAATAGCACGTACATTTATCTCGTTTGCTCCAAGAAGATCAGATTGGAGTGCAATTTTATTTCTATCACGCATACTCATAGTTGCAAGTACTGGTTTGTTGAATCGCTCTTGGAGCATTTTTGCAGCAAAAAGGGCATTGTATTTTAGCTTTGCAAGTGGATTGTCTGTTGTGGAAAATCCATCCACCATAGTATCTAGTTGTAACTGTGCTATTTTCTCTACAGTCGGTGCAAACTGGGGGGAGTGTCCTGGTGTCGTTTCAAGCGTTACGTAAGAGCCATTTTGTAATTTATCTATAAGCGTTTTAAACAAAAAAATTCCTAATTGGATATAATTTCGAAATTATAACAAAAGAGAGAAGATTTATGCTAAAACTTGCTGTTTTTGACTTTGATTCAACCCTTATGGATGGTGAAACCATAGACTTTTTTGCTGAGGAACTCGGTATAGGGGAAGAGGTTGCTCGCATTACTGAAGAGGCGATGAGTGGCAGACTTGACTTTTTTGAGTCTCTGCAAAGAAGAGTCAAACTTTTAGAGGGACTTGATTTTTCAGTAGTTGAAAAGATAAGCCAAAACCTGCCATATATGCCCGGTGCAGTAGAGACCATCGCTGCATTGAAAAAGCGTGGAATGACTGTTGTCTGTTTCTCTGGTGGTTTTCGAACAGCAACAGGGTATGCAAAAAATATTTTAGGTTATGATGCGGACTTTTCAAATGTGCTTCATGCAAAAGATGGAAAGCTTACAGGTTTAGTTGGAGGAGATATGATGTTTTCACACTCTAAAGGTGATATGCTCCAACGACTTCAAAATATCTTAGGCGTGAGTGATGCAGAGACACTTGTGTGTGGAGATGGAGCAAATGATTTGAGTATGTTTGCACATGCTTCAACTCGTGTGGCATTTTGCGCACGAGAGATTCTTGAAAAAGAGGCAAATATTATTATAAAAGAGAAAAATCTTGCTCTTATTTTAGAGAAGATATAAAAAGGAGTAGGTATGTTAGAGAGAACAGTATGGAGACAGTATAACGATACAAATAGTTTTCGTGAAGCAATTGCAGAGTTTTGTGTTTTAGACCCTATTGATTTGATAGTGGATGATAAAGAGCTTTATGCAGTGCTTAAAGCAAAATTGACAAAAAAAGAGCTCAAACTCTTTGCAATGGATGTAGCAGGTAGTAACGACACGCTTTTACAAGAGGAGTTTTCACTTGAGCCAAAAGAGCTTGAACAAGCGAAGTTTAAACTCTACAAGAAGCTAAAACAGGACAAAACGAGACTCTCTTTTAAAGAGCATAGCAAAGATTTCGAACTCTGAAAATTTTGCTTAAAAATAAGATTAATATATAATTTATCTAATTCGTTGTAGGATATCACAGCATTATCACATAAAAAGGAATCAAAATGAAAAAAACAACTTCAATGCTTTTAGCTGCTATGGTAGCTGGATCAGTTTTTACTACAAGTGCAATGGCTGACGCAAAGAAAGGTCAAAAGTACTACTTAAAAAAACTTAAAGTATGTAAAAAAGATGGTCTAAAAAATGGTGCTGTTTTTGCAACGAAACATGACCGTGCTACTTGGGCTTCTTTAAAAGAGTCTGGAAAACTTATGGATGAGTGGAAAACTATCTGTCCATCAGGTGCTAAAAAGTTTGATAAGATGAAAGATAAAGATGTTACTAACTTATATGACTTTGTTTGGAAGTATGCATCGGATGGTGAAGTTCCATCTTGTGGTTAATCTCTCATAACTAAGCTCATCTGAGCTTAGTACTTTTAATCCTCTTTACTCTTTAACTCTATTTCAAAATTTACTCTTCTCGATTTCTCTTTATCTTCAACACCTTTGTTACGTAAGCGTTTTGCATACCCAAGGCCAGCTCCTTTTAGCTTTTGAGTGAGCCACTGCTGCATATTGGGATTTTGCTCTAAGAAAATGTAACGAAGAACAGAGAAAGAGCGCTGCATTGAGAGCTCTTCGTTGTTGAGATAGGTATTGCTAAAACTGCTCTTTCCCCATTCACTAGAAGTATGTCCATTGACACTCAAAGAGGAGAGAAGCTCTTGGTTTTTATGAAGAAAAGGGATGAGTTTAGCTGCAAACTTTTCTAAAAATATTTTTTGTGTTTGTGTAAGTGTGTGTGAGCCAATGTCAAAATAGAGTCTTGAATCAATGAGTTCAATAGTTAAGTCTTGAGAAATGCTGAGTTGTTTTGCTGCTATCTCATCTGCAAATAGTTTTTTGAGTTGTTCGTAAAAGCCAGCTGCTGCAAGAGGAATTTGTGCCATTGTGGCATCTTGATTGAGTTTGACAATCCACATATTAGACTCTTGGGAAGTGGGATTTGTATGAACTCCAACAACACCAACTTGTGAGTTGTGTAAAACCTTCAAGGCATAAAAATTATCGTAGTTCTCATCTCCATAGTGCTCTTGTTTAAGCATCATAAGGTTAGTGTCAATGAGCATTGCAAGAGCATCTTGATTATGTGTATCTCTTACGTAACCAACTCCCATGAGTGTACCATCAGAAAATTCAGCTATATCATTTAGCCCACTTGGATAGGTCGTGAAGATATCTTTTTGATTGACTACATTTTTATAGAGGTCGAATTTTATGAGGCGAATATGCTCTTTTTGCATCTCGTCATAGATATTTATGACTACAAGAAAGTTGTTGTCTCTAAGGCGAATAATCCTTGTAGGAATTGTGAGGTTTTCACCCTTGTAGTGATGCAGCCATATTTTATCGCCATTCTCACTTAAGCGCATAAGTGTGACATCCTTGTGTTTATCGTAAGAAGTTTTTGCCAGCACCATAATAGAACCATCAGTAGCTTCTACTGCATCGACTCCTTCATCATCATAAGATGTCCCATACTTATGTTCCCAAAGTTTTGCCCCGTTTTTATCAAAACGTATTATGTAGATGTCGTTGTTGCCAAGTCCACTCTCAAAGAGTGACTCATTTGCAGCTCTACTTGTTGTAGATGAAGCAACACAGAGTACTCCACCATCACTAAGTCCTATTAAGTTGTGCATTCTGTCATAGTTTTTTGTTCCAAATAAGCGAGTATAAATAAGCTCGGCGTTCGCATTAAGTTTGGCGAGAATCAGTTGTCCATCAAGCGTATGTCCTCCAACAAAATACCCATTATCAGGTGTTTTTAAAAGTGCGACTGCCTCAGTGAACCTATTTAAAGGTGCCATTTTAGAGAGTAAGAGTTCTGCTTTGTTGTTCACTTTGATGAGGTGTATCATCGATCCATATTTGTTTGAGATGCTTGAAAGGTAGTCAAAAGCATTTGTATACACTTGGCCCTGCTGAGAACTTTGTGAGAAGTTTTTTGAAAAACCAACCGCACTTATCTCTCTGTCATAATCTTGCGTAATAGAAAAAAGTGCAGCATCAAAAGGTTTTTGTACAATGAGTGAGAACTCATTTTCTTTGGCAAACATGAGTGCTATAGGTATTAGTAAGAGGAGTAATGGTTTTTTCATTGGAGTACTTTTTAACGTTTAAAAAGCAAAAAATATTCCTACTATGAGCTCCGGTATATTTCAACAAAACTATGATAAAATTTAATTATTAAAACTAAAATGAAAGATTTAGATGAAATATATACTGATTGTGTTTTTTATTGTTTTTAATGCGCTTCTATTCTATGTCGTAGATAAAAATATGCAACAGCTTATCCAAGTTACTCTACAGACGCATATAAACAAACTACAAGTGCATTATGAAACATTCCTTGAAACACAGTCAATGAATGCTGATGTCATATATGCCTCAGTTGTACAAAGTAAGGATGTTAAAAAGAGTCTCAAAGCTTTAATAAATGCAAAAAGCAAAGAGGAGCAAACGCGCTTACGTAATGCTCTATACAAAGATTTACATGAAGCGTATGAAACAATGAGAGCAGGTGGTGTTTTACAGTTTCACTTTGTTTCAGAGGATAATAGAGTACTTCTTAGAATGCATAAGCCGGGGAAGTTTGATGATGATTTGAGTTTTGTTAGGCAAGATATAGCATCGGTAAATACAACACATAAGCCTTTAAAAGGTTTCTCGCAGGGAAGAACGGCACACGCATTTAGAAATGTCTACCCTATCTTTGATGAGCGAGAAAACTATATATGTGCGGTAGAGATCTCTTATCCAAGTGAACTACTCCAAAATAATCTTAATAAAATTAGTCAAATTCCTTCTCAGTTTTTAGTAAATAAGCATATATTTGACACTAAAGCTTGGGCACGTGAAGATTTAGTTTTGCGTTATACAGCAAGTGCAGTGAGTGATGAGTATATGCTAACAGAGAGTAATAGCAATTTTGAAAAACTCCAAGAGATGCACATAAATCTACGCCTAAAGGCTCTTAAAAGCACAATTGCTAGACATCTTGAAAAGGGTGATAGGTTTGCAGTTGAGTCTAGGTATGAGGGTGAAGTTGTTGTTATCTCTTTTATACCCGTACTGCAAAAGAGTACAGGGAGTGTTGCAGCTTGGATAGTCTCATATGAGTTTGACCCTTTTTTAACAAAGGCTTATGCCGATAGTTACTTTGTTAAGGTGGCTGGCGTTTTTATTATCTTCATTTTGACACTAGTGTTTTATATTATTTGGAGGCAAAAAAGTAAGCTCAATGAAGTCGTTGCGCTCTATGATAAAAATATCATCTTCTCTACAACAGATGTTCATGGAAAGATTACACATGTGAGTGAAGCATTTTGTCACATTAGTGGCTACTCTAAAGAGGAGCTTGTTGGAAAGCCCCATAGTCTTATTCGCCACCCTGATATGCCACAAGAGTTTTTTGCAGAGTTATGGGCTACCATAAAAGAGAAAAAAAACTGGAGTGGAGAGATAAAAAACTTACGTGCAGATGGTAGTTCTTATTGGGTTGATGCTGAGATTGAACCAATACTACAAAATGGTGAGCTTGTTGGATATAGTTCAATTCGCCAAGACATCACTGATAGGAAAGAGCTTGATACTATACAGAAAGATATTATCTTTACTATGGGTGCTATTGGTGAAAATAGATCTGCAGAGACTGGAAACCATGTCAAACGTGTGGCACTCTACTCAGAGCTTTTTGCAAGACTTTATGGACTAAGTGATGAAGAGGTAGTAACACTTTATCAGGCGAGTCCAATGCACGATATAGGAAAAATTGCTATTCCTGATGCTATTTTAAACAAGCCAGCCTCTCTCACTCCTGAAGAGATGCAGATTATGAAAACACATGCACAAAAGGGATATGAGATGTTGAATGTCTCTTCTCGTCCACTACTGCAATCAGCGGCTATTATTGCCTATCATCATCATGAAAAGTGGGATGGAAGTGGGTATCCTCGTGGATTGATGAGAGAGGAGATTCACGTTTATGGTCGTATAACAGCTATCGCTGATGTATTTGATGCACTAGCGAGTAAACGATGCTATAAAGAGGCGTGGAGTGACGATGAAATATTTACTTACATCAAAGAGCAAAGTGGCAGAGAGTTTGAGCCAAAGTTAGTAGAATTGTTTTTTGATAATTTAGAGAGTTTTTTAGAGATTCGAGAGCGTTTCGCGTAGTCTAATATAAGGCTTATTAGAGGCGCCCCTCTCCCTTAAATACCCAAAAAAGAGAGAGAGGCAGCGGGTCAAATGTAGGGGGAGTTTACTTACTCACCTTGACCTAATGAATAAGCACGCTCACCATTTTCAAATGCGTAGAGGTTCTCAGTTTTAATAACTTCGATACCAGCAGCGTCTATTTTGTTCATCATGTTAGTGATGTCACCGTTAGTGATAAGATCGCCTTGTGTTTTGTTATAGAAACGACATCTCCAGTGGTCTGTTAAGAAAGTTTCTGGGTGTCCGTTTGGATATACTTTTTGACCACGGTTAGAGATCATTTTTAATCCAAGGTTTGTTCCCTCACAAAGTTCTACTAGCTTGTCACCAATTGTATTTGCATCACAATCATCACGAGTAAAGATATCACAACCGATAAGGTTCATCTTCTCAGCTCTTACATTTGAGAGCACTGGTTTTTTGATTTTTGCTGCTTCACTGTATCTTACTGGAGTTAATGTAGATGGCTCTTGACCAAGTCTAGCAATAACAGCGTCAGCGAACTCTGCAGTTCCAACTTCAGTGTGAGGTTTGCCTTCAGCTTTAAGTTTACGAGCTAAATCATAAGTTACGATTCCATCTTCGATAGTTTTTAACCATGCGTTGTGAACTTTTTCAGCAACTTTTGGTTGACCTACTTGAACCATCATCATTACACCTGAGAGTAAAAGTCCTGATGGGTTTGCTTTGTTTTGACCAGCGTGACGTGGTGCAGAACCATGGATAGCTTCATACATTGCATAGTCAGTACCAACGTTAGCACCCGGTGCAATTCCAACTGAACCAGTCATAAGACCAAGGATATCTGTAGCAACGTCACCATAAAGGTTAGGCATAAGTACCATATCAAAATCTTGTGGAGCATCTACAAGTTTAGCCATACCGATATCGATGATCCACTCATCAGCTTGAATCTCTGGGTAGTTTTTCGCAGTTTCGTAGAATACTTTTACAAAAAGACCATCAGTGATTTTCATGATGTTATCTTTGATCATACAAGTGATTCTTTTTCTACCGTTTGCTTTAGCGTACTCAAAAGCATACTGACAGATCTTCTCACAACCAGGACGAGTGATGATTTTAAGACACTGAGTTACCTCTGGTGTTTGTTGGTGCTCGATACCTGCATATAAATCTTCTTCATTTTCACGAATAGTTACAACGTTCATCCCTGGATAACGTGAAGGAATGAATGGATCATAAGCGATAGCTGGACGTACATTTGCATAAAGACCAAGAGTTTTACGCATTGTTACGTTTAGTGACTTGTAACCACCACCTTGAGGAGTAGTAATTGGAGCTTTATAGATGATTTTGTTTTTCTTAATAGAATCCCATGCCTCTTGAGCGATACCTGAAGAGTTACCTGCTAGGTAAACTTGCTCACCAACTTCTATGTGTTCCCACTCTACGTCTGCACCTGCAGCATCAAGTACTTTAATACTTGCATCCATAATCTCTGGACCGATACCGTCTCCACGTGCCGCTGTAATTGTTACTCTTGCCATTTTGTCTTCCTTATGTTTAGTTAAATATCAAATCAAGAACAGAGGCTTACGTAAGCTTTCTGTTCCACCTTTGTGTTTATTGATGCCAGCATTTTAATAGCTTTGAAAATTTATCTCTTTACAAATAGTGTTTTTAAAATTATCTATTCTTGTCTTAAATATTATCTTTTATAAGTTTTAATATATATATTTAGTGTTTGTATAGTTTTCATTTTTATTGTAAAGTCGATGTTTTTGCCTATATTAGGGATTTTAAAAAAATGTTACTTTTAGTAAAAATCACATAGTAATAGTCCAAAAAAATCTCTAAATTTAAGAAAAAAAGAGCGTATGAAAATAGAAATAAAGTTACTATAAGTAACATTTTTTCTTGAATGGGTGGTTTTTGTCTGTTTTTAGAGTTAATATGTAAAAGTGAAAATTTTATTTTTAGTGAAGTTTGCTTAAGGAATGAGAAATTTTAAAGCCTCCAAAGAGAGGCTTTGGAGCGAAAACTATTTTAAATTTTCAAATGGTGCAGTTACAACTGCTTTACGAGTTACTGTATATGGTACTAGAGCAGCTGCACGAGCACGTTTAATTACAGTAGAGATCATCTCTTGGTGACGTTTACAGTTACCTGTTAAACGGCGTGGCATAATTTTGTATCTTTCTGAAAGAGAGAAACGTAGTGATGCTACATCTTTATAATCAATGAAGTCTATTTTTGCTTCACAATATTTACAATATCTTTTTTTGTATTTTCTTTTTTCTGACATGGTTATATCCTTGTATGTATATTATATTAAAATCTAAAACGGTACTTCGTCTTCATCAATATCTATAACAGGTACGTCGTTGCTACTTGGCATTTGACGACTTTGTGCTCCTGCATTGTTGTAGCTTGGCTGCTGCTGTGGATAACTTGGTTGTTGTGAGCGTTGTGGTTGTTGATAACTTTGTGCTCTCCCTTGTTCAGGAATTGCATAGTGTTCATCGTGTCCACCACCCATCTGTTGCGGTGCATTATAGCCACCACCTTGGTTATCACCGCGTGAGTCAAGCATCTGCATCGTTTCAACTGTTATAGAGTGTTTTGAACGTTTTTGCCCGTTTTGGTCTACCCACTGTTCAAAATTCAATCTTCCCTCTACGAGAATTTTACTTCCCTTACGTAAGTATTGATTAGCAACTTCAGCACTTCTTCCAAAAAATGTGATATCAACAAAACATACTTCCTCTTTCTTTTCACCATTTGTGGTAAATTTACGGCTAGTGGCAACTGCAGTTTTTGCAATGCCCATACCAGCTTGAGAGTATCTGAGTTCAATGTCACGAGTCAGGTTTCCGACCAAAATTACTTTATTGTACATAGGTTTTCCTTCAATATTAAACGAGTTTTAATTACTCAGCCGCTGCTTCAGTCTCTGTTGCTGGAGTCTCTTGTGCTACTTCTTCGCTCTGTGCTGGAGTAGTTTCACCTTTTTTCGCTTTTTCAACGAGTTGGTTAAATGCAACTACTTCACGTTTTGAGTCGTATTTAATAGTAACAAAACGAAGAATATCTTCGTTAATACGGAAACGTCTCTCGATTTCAGCAATTGAAGCTGGCTCAGCTGCATAATATATTACATGGTAGTAACCACGTTCACTTTTATTAATTGGGTATGCGAGTTTTCTCATTCCCATTGCATTTGTTGCTGCGATTTCGCCGCCATTTGAAGTAATAACTTCTTCAATAGCCGCTACGCCTGCTTGTATCTCTTCTGCAGTAAGTGTAGGTTTTACTATTACTAGGTTTTCGTAGTGTCTCATATAGTATGATCTCCTCTTGGTATTTGCCACAATGGCCTTTGTTTCCCTTTCGGATAAAATATAACAGCTATCAAACTGTTACAAAGAGAAAGGAACTCGGAATTATACAAAAAAGTTACTTAAGTTAAGCATATACTAATAATATGACACTATGCAATAGATTTCCTCTTTTTACTCTTAATAGGTTATAGTTTCAAAAAATGTGTGAGAGAGTAGTTTTATGGCAAGAAAAAAGAAGACGACAAAAGCGAGTGGAAGTTCAAAGTTTCTTGTCTACACCGCATGGGCTCTTTCACTAGTTGCACTCTCTTTGAGTTCTCTTCTCATTGGTTACTATCTTGGGCAAGAGAGTGCAAAAAAAGAGTTGCTTCATACCTCTAAAGAGCAAAAAGAGAAGCGCCTTGCGGTACTGAAAAAACTCGAAGAGAGTTCGAAAAAACCACTTCAGGAGGTGAGTGTAAATAAACGTCTCCAAGAGGTTTTAAAAAAAGAGACCAAAAATTATATATCTGCATCTCATGAGATAGACCAAGAGAGCCCAGAGGAGTTGCAAACGCATAAACGTGAGAGTGTCAAACGTTTAGCGAAACCAAAACTAGCCATAATCATTGATGATGTCGGTACAAAATCACAAGTCAAAGCTATAAAGAGTTTAGACTTACCACTCACTATGTCTTTTTTACCTCCAAGCAAGGCTCGTCCAAACACACCAAAACTTGCCGCACATGAGAGTAACTATATGGTACACTTGCCAATGGAAGCACAGACTTTTTCAGCAGAGGAGCCACATACACTCCGTGTTAATGACTCGCAAAAGATTATCTCGGAGCGTATAGCTGCAATTAAAGAGCTTTTTCCAAAAGTACGTTACATAAACAATCATACTGGAAGTAAGTTTACAGCAAATGAGATAGCAATGAACAGGCTTATATTTGCCCTCAATGCAAATAAGATTCATTTTATAGACAGTAGAACAACAGCACAGACACAAGCACCAAAGGTGCTCAAAAATTTTGGACTCTCTTATGTGGCACGCGATATATTTTTGGATCATCATATGGACAAACCATATATATTAGAGCAGATTAAAAAAGCGGTAAAGGTTGCTAAGAGTCATGGAACGGCAATAGCAATCGGCCATCCACATAAAAATACACTCCAAGCACTCAATGAGTCAAAAGATATACTCAAAGATGTTGAAATTGTCTTTGTTGATAAGCTCTAAAAGATGTCAAGCACTGTTCTTCCTTTTCATATAGATGCTCTAAATGCAATGAAAAAATATCCAGAAAATATTTTTTACAAAGGTAATAGTAAACTTTTAGAAAAAAGAGCACTCTCTATTGTAGGGAGTCGTCAGCCAAATCAGTATGCACGACACAAAACACAAGAGCTCGCAGCAAAACTTGCTTCAGCTGGCATTTGTATTGTGAGTGGAGGTGCGATAGGTGTTGACGCTATTGCCCATAAAGCAGCTGGAGAAGAAAATACAATAGTGGTAGCAGCAACAGGACTCGATAAACGTTACCCTGCCATAAATGCCAAGCTTATAGAATCAATAGAGACAAGAGGACTTGTTTTAAGTCAGTTTGCAGATGGAACTCCTTCTACAAGATACAACTTCGTCTTACGTAACGAGGTAGTTGTTGCTCTTGGTGAAGCACTCATAGTTACTTATGCGGATAAAAATTCGGGGACCATGAGAAGTGTTGAGTTTGCTTTGGATATGGGGAAAAAGATATATGTACTACCATATAGAATAGGGGAGAGCGAGGGTACAAATATGCTTTTGGCTCAGGGAAGAGCGGAGGCTATTTATGACTTAGACGCTTTTGTTGAAAAAATTGCTCCTAGTCCATTATGTAAGATACAGGCTGAAGATGAGTTTTTAGAGTATTGCGCTAAAAATCCAAGTTATGAAGCAGCTTTGGCGAAGTTTGCTATGCGTATTTTTGAAGCCGAGCTTCAGGGTGAAATAGTCGTAAAGGATGGTTTTATAGAATTAGCATAGCATCGCCGTAAGAGTAGAAACGATACTTCTCTTTTATAGCTTCAGCATATAGTTCATGTGTTTTTTCAAGCCCAACAAAAGATGCAACTAGCATGACAAGTGTTGACTTTGGAAGGTGAAAGTTTGTAAGCAGATGGTTTACACGGCTTGGTCTGTTATGTGGGTGTAAAAAGAGATTTGCTTCACCTTGGAGTTGTTTTCCATGCTTATCGTAGTACTCAATAGTACGTGTAGAAGTTGTACCAACACTCAAAACAGGAATGGTGATATCATCCAATATTTCCTGAGCCTCTACCGATATGTTATAGTACTCCGAGTGCATTGGGTGCTCTGTAATGACATCACTCTCAACTGGCTTAAATGTACCACTGCCGATGTGAAGCGTCACAAAAGCGTGTTTATAGTTTTGGCAAATTCGTGTATGTTGCTCAGGAGTGAAATGAAGGGAAGCTGTAGGAGCTGCTACTGCACCTTCTTCTTTTGCAAATACACTCTGATACTCCTCTTCATCACTTGCATTGTCTTCTCGTTGGATGTAGGGAGGAAGTGGAATGTGACCGATAGCATCTAAGAGTGGTAGTAACTCTTCAAATCGTATAGGATTGTTATCTTTGTAGAAGTTTACAACTCTGCTTCCATCTTCTAAAATATCTACAACTTTTGCACTTACCCCACTTTCAAAGAGTAGTTCACTACTCTGTTTTACTTTACCACGGATATAGACGCTAATGTTATTGGCATCAAGAGGTCTGTTAATGAGTAGTTCAACTTTTCCACCGCTTGGTTTGTGGCCATAGAGTCTTGCTTTTATGACCTTCGTGTCGTTAAAGATGAGTGCAGCATCTTTTGGGATAAACTTTTCAAATTCATAAAAATGGGTGTGCGTGATAGTGTCTGTCGCTCTGTCATAAACGAGTAGCCTTGCATGGTCTCTTGGAGAAGCCGGATGTGTAGCTATGAGCTCCTCTGGTAGATTGAAGTCGTAGCTTTGTGTCAAAAGTTCAGGTGTAGACATCTACACCTCTTCTTCATCTTCATCAAGCGGTTGTGCCGGATTGACTAACTTGACTATTAGAATTGAGAACCCATAAAGAACAATAAGCGGCCCAGCCATAAGAAGCTGCGTAAGTACATCTGGTGGTGTAAGCAGTGCTGCAACTATGAAAATAATAACAACAGCATATTTGAAAAAGTCACTCATCTGTCTATCATCCACTAGGCCAAGTAGTGCTAAAAAGTAAGCAAAAACAGGCAGTTCAAAGGCGAGACCAAAACCAAACATGATTTTTGTAAAAAAACCTACATAATCCTCAATGTTAATGAGTGGAGTAAACTTGAAGCTACCGAAGGTAATGAGAAAGTCAAAACCAAAAGGCGTGACAATATAGTAGGCAAAAAGAACACCTACAAGAAACATAACAGTCCCACCTAAAATAAATGGAATAATCATTTTTTTCTCATTTGCATAGAGTCCTGGTGCAATGAACATCCAAATTTGTGCAAGTATGATTGGGAGCGCTCCAAGAATTGCCGCAAAAAATGAGACTTTGAGTGCAACAAAAAATGCTCCTCCAACCTGTGAAGTTGTCACCATACCATCAGCAGCATGCACAGACTTCTTTCCAACCTCTTCAAGGGCAACGTTGAGTGGTTCTACCATCCAGTTGAGTATAGGTTCGTGAAAATAAAACATTACAAAAAACATAACAATAAGGCTACCCACAGAGATACCAAGTCGTTTACGTAACTCTACTAAATGGGGGCGTAACTCATCAAACATTTTTTACCTCGTCGTCACTACTTTTTGGTGTCTCTTCTGTTTTTGGTTTTTTTGCAAAAGTGACATTTTCATCACTTGTAGGGGCTTTTTTATACTCTGTTGTAGATTCGCTCTCTTCTAGAATATCATCCGTAAAACTAGCAACGGAAGCGTTGATACTTCCTTTCACATCTGATACTTTGTTGAGCTGCTCTTGTGCTTTTTCTAACTCTTTTTTATAGGCGAGAGCTTCAGCTTTTATACCACTTGCTTCCATCTCATGTTCAAATGAACTCTTCACAGAACCGATGGCATTTTTAGCATTTTTGAAAAATTTTGCGATGTCAACCATAGCGCCTGGAAGCTTGTCCGGACCCAAAAAAAGAATAGCGATAATCATGATTATGAGTATCTCTGTAAATCCCATACCAAACATAGTAAGCCTTCGTGAAATATTTAAGTATGCGATTTTAGCGAAAAAAAGCTTTAAGAAGTTAAATAAAGCGTAATCTCATCGGCAAGAAGGTAGTTTTTATTGTAGTAGATTCCACTTACATAAGAGAGTCTCTTCTCTTGCACCAATATCTCAGCTTTATGAGACTCTTGGCTTGAAAGCACTCTTTTTGCTAAACCTATATTTGAGCGAAGTCCTAAAAATATTTGCTCAATTTTTATATCTTCACTACTGAGCATCTCCTCTTTAATTTGCAAAGGGTTTTTGATGTAAGCATCAATGTCTGCTAATGGATAAAATCGTGTAGCATCCTTTTTTCCTACAGCCCCTGCACCAACACCCATGTAGTCTTTGTAAAGCCAGTACCCTTGGTTGTGCTTGGAAGTGTAAGTGCCAAAATTGCTTATTTCGTACTGAGTAAAACCTCTTTTTTCTATTTCTTTAAAGAGCCACTCTGTAAGTTCTAACTCTTCACTTGCCATCTCTTTTTTACGCTCAAAAGCTGTTCCCTCTTCAATGGTGAGTGCATAAGCGCTTAGGTGATTGATAGGCAGAGAAAAAGCTGTCTCTAAGTCATGTGCCAAAAGCTCTTTGCTATCACCTAAAGTTGCGTAAATGAGGTCAAGTGAGAGATTTTCAAAGCCTATGGAGTGTGCTGTTTTTATAGCATCAACAGCCATTTGTGGGGAGTGGGCTCGATTGAGTATTTTTAGTTTTTGCGCATTAAAGCTCTGGACACCAAAACTTATGCGATTAACGCCAAGTGAGTACATCCCCTCAAGCCACTCTTGTGTTGCACTGTTTGGGTTTGCTTCGCTTGTGATTTCAATGTTTTTTTTGAGATATGGTGCCAAAAGAGAAAATATAGGTTTGTAAAGTTCCGGTGAAACAGTAGAGGGTGTGCCCCCTCCAATAAAAACAGTCTCAATTGACTCATTTGTAGCTTCAAATCTTTGAAGTTCATGCTGTAATTGCTCTAGGAGTGCCATCATATAGTTCTCTTTGAGATGAAATTTATCTACGTAAGAGTTAAAAGCACAGTAGGAGCATTTTGAGTCGCAAAAAGGGATATGAATATATAAAAGCATAAGCGAAGTATAGCCTATATGTCAAAGAATACTGCAGAAATTAGCTTAATTTAATTGCACTTTTTGTATAATCGCGACAACTATAATCGCAGGTGCATATATGAGTAAGAATAGCCAGTATCGTCCAAATGTGGCGATGATAATTGTTTCAGAGAACTATCCCCAAAAAAAAGAGGTGTTTATCGCACAACGTAATGACCTTCTTGACATTTGGCAGTTTCCACAGGGTGGGATTGACAAGGGTGAAGATGTTATTGAGGCTCTTTTTCGAGAGATGGAAGAGGAGATAGGGACTTCTGAGGCAAAGATTATATCTGAGTATCCGGAGTGGATATCTTACGACTTCCCTGAGAAGATAGCAAAAAAAATGCAACCTTACAAAGGACAGACACAACGCTACTTTTTGATTCGACTTAAGAAAAAAGCAAAAATAAATCTCGATACAAAACATCCTGAGTTCATAGCACATAAGTTTGTGGATGTAGATGATGTTTTAAATCATACGGCTCACTTTAAAAAGCCTGTATATGAGAGCGTTATAAATTATTTTAAAAATGAAGGTTTACTCTAAATGTTAATAGTACAAAAATTTGGCGGAACAAGCGTTGGTGATTTGCAACGTATACAAAACGTGGCAAACAGAGTCAGCGAAAGTAAAAAAGCGGGAAATGACATAGTAGTAGTAGTTTCGGCTATGAGTGGTGAAACGAACAAGCTTATTGGGTATGCGGAGCACTTTGCAAAAAATCCTGCACAAGCAGAGATGGATATGCTTCTTAGTGCAGGTGAGCGTGTAACAGCTTCACTGCTCTCCATAGCACTCCAAGAGATGGGACACGATGCTACAGCCATGACTGGTAGAAAGGCCGGAATTGTAACAGACCATCATCATACAAAAGCACGTATTGAAAATATTGACCCATCTGCAATGCAGAGTGCACTTAAAGCAGGAAAAATTGTAGTGGTTGCAGGTTTTCAAGGTGTAAATGAAGATGGTGATGTTACAACGCTTGGACGCGGAGGAAGTGATCTCTCAGCAGTGGCAATCGCCGGGGCACTCCAAGCTGATTTGTGTGAAATCTATACAGATGTAAGTGGAATTTTCACCACTGACCCACGTATAGAGCCAAAGGCAAAAAAACTAGACAAAATCTCTTATGAAGAGATGCTAGAACTTGCTTCTCTTGGAGCAAAAGTACTCCAAAACCGCTCAGTAGAGATGGCAAAAAAATTAAATGTAAATTTAGTAACAAGAACAAGCTTTTCAAATGAAGAGGGAACATTAATAACAAAGGAAGAAAATATTATGGAAGCACCATTAGTTAGCGGAATAGCACTCGATAGAAATCAAGCACGTATCTCACTTATGGGTGTTAAAGATAGACCAGGCATTGCCTCGGATATCTTCACAAAGTTAGCAGAGGCTGAAGTGAATGTCGATATGATTATTCAAAATAAGGCACATGAGGCGGCTACAAATATAGACTTTACTGTTCCTGTAGGTGATCTTTTTGATGCAAAAAAAGTAGTCGATGAGTTCGTAACTATCGGTGAGATTAAAGCTGACTCTTACAATGAAGATATTTGTAAAGTCTCTGTTGTTGGCGTTGGTATGAGAAGTCATACAGGTGTTGCAGCAAAAGCATTTTCTGCATTAGCGGCAAATAACATTAACATCAATATGATAGCAACTTCAGAGATTAAGATTTCAGTGGTAATTGATGAGAAGTATGCAGAGCTTGCAGTTCGTGCTCTTCACGATGCATATGAGTTAGACAAGTAAGACTATGATTGACACAGAGATACCAGACTTTGCACACTGGAGCCTAGACGCTATAAGAGAAGAGGGTGGTAGTCTCAGTTGGTTAGAGGAGTTACGTTTTGAGTGGTCTAAAACTACTGCTTTTGCACTTGAACAGATTTTAAGCGGTAAGACAGTTATTCTTATTGTAGATATGAAACGTAAATGGCTTGAGGAGTATATCTTAAGCTCCATAAACAGTGCTATCGCTGAGCGTCCGCTTATTCCTATTATGAGCATGGATAGTGTCTATGCACACTATGATAGTGTGAGTGGTGGCGAGATGATCGATATGCTTGATGATATGATGAGTATAACCTTCAAAGATGAGTACTTTTTTTGGTACATCGGCAAAGGTGATGACAAACGTGGCGATATAGCCAAGAGGAAAGATAAGAGTTACTTTTGGATATTTGATGAAGACTTTAACAACGCTTTTACACTTAAGTCATACGATACATCTTTAGACATTAAACTCTTACAGCTCTACAAACTCTTTGATGCTTCACTCAATGCAGCGATGTTTGGAGAGGTTGATGCAAGCTCCTAATGTTAAAGGTCATATTTTAATAGCAGCGGATATTGAAGCTGAGGCACAAACTTTAGTAAATAGTCTCAAACCTTTTAGAGCTGTAGAGTTTGTGATCACTGAAGAGAGCTTTAAAATAGAGCACGCTAAAGCGGTTTTAGCCGAAGCCTACATTAGTGAGTCGCAAACAAAGTACATTATAATTGGTGCGCATGAGATAACAGATGTGGCACAAAACTCACTTTTAAAGCTTCTTGAAGAGCCTCCAAAAAATATAGAGTTCATTATTATCTCTCCTACAAAATCAAATCTGCTCCCAACCGTTCGCTCACGCCTACCTATAGTAAAACACTCTAGTGGACATGCTGCACTTAGCATAGAACTCTCTCTTGCACGTTTAGACTACAAAGAGGTATTCGATTTTTTAAAAGAGCACGCACGCACAAAAAAAGATGAAGCAAGAGTTTTGGTTGAGGCACTTTTTTATAGAGCAACAGTTGTGGATGCGCTGATTTTAAATGAGACACAATTAGAGAATTTTGATAGAGCCTATAGACTTTTAACACTCAATGCAAGGCCACAAAGTGTTTTAGCAATGCTTCTGATGAGCTTTGCTAAAGAGAAGTAGAGGAATAGGTATGTTAATTGAAAAACTCTCAAGCGACATTGATATAGTAGCGCACTTAAAAGCTTTAGATGTTGATGGTGGTGGAGTAAAAATACTTGCGGATAAAGCAAAACTTCATATTATTCACATAAAAGATTTACATGTAGGTGCTGCCAATATTTTAAAGCAGGATGCACTCTCCATTGGTGCTGATCTAGCGGTCCCTCGTGGAACAGTTGTTGGGGCTGCAAAAAGAGTTGATTGTCTCCTTATAGGCACAAGTAAACACCTTGCAACACTTGCTAAAAAAGAGCTTGCTCAACCTTTTGGACTTAAAGATTTAGCAAAACAGTTAGATGCTTACGTAAGAGTAAAAAGCTTATGTAAGAGAGAGATTATGGGAATTATCAACGCAAATGATGATAGTTTTTTTTCAGAGTCGAGGTTTAAGAGTAATAGCGCAATAGAGAAAATAGAGCAGATGATAGCTGATGGAGCGAGCATAATTGATATTGGAGGAGTCTCTTCAGCTCCAAATTCTGAGCTTGTAGATGCAGACGAAGAGCTTGCTCGTGTAAAAGATATTTGCGATCTTGTTGTAGAAAAAAAGCTTTTTGAAAAGGCACGCTTTAGTATAGACAGTTATGCTCCAGAGGTTATAGAGTATGCTCTTAAATCTGGTTTTAGCATAGTTAATGATATTACAGGCTTACATAACGATAGAGTTTGTGAGCTTTGCGCCAAGTACGATGCAACAGCTATCATAATGCATATGCAAGGAACACCACAGACAATGCAGTTAAATCCTCATTATGAAAATATTTTGAGTGAGATTTATGATTTTTTTGAAGAGAGAATTACTAAAGCAGAATCTTTTGGAGTAAAAGAGATTGTACTTGATGTAGGCATTGGGTTTGGTAAGAGCTTGGATGATAATCTCTATTTGTTAAAAAATATGCAACACTTTGCAACACTTGGTAAGGCACTTTTAGTAGGAGCCTCTCGTAAATCACTTATAGACAAGATTGCACCAGCACCAGTGCAAGAACGCTTAGCAGGGACACTTACCCTACATCAAGAGGCACTCCGACAAGGCGCTGCTATTTTACGTGTACATGATGTAAAAGAGCACACACAAATGCTTCAAGTATATGAAGCACTTGAGCGAGTATGATTAGAGCATAATTCCTCTAATCATGTAAAATAGCAATCCTGCAAGTAGTGCTGCAGCTGGAACGGTAATAATCCATGCCGCAATAATTTTTTTCACAGCATCTCGTTTTACATACTGTACTTTTTTCACCTGTTTGATGTGCTTTTTAGTATATTTTATGATTTTTTCTTCATCAGCAATGAGTTTGTAGAGTTCTACAATACGCTCGTACTCAGTTTTAGATTTCTCTGTTTTTTCTTCAAGCTTTACAAGTTCAGCTTTGTAGGCCATCAGTGTACTTTTTTCATCTTTAATAGTCTCTATATCTTCTTCGATAGTTGTATGAGTGTTTGTAAGGTGAAGGTATTCGCGTAAAAATCCAACACCAAAAACCCCACCAATAGCAATATGTGTAGAGCTAACAGGAAGTCCAAGCTGTGAAGCAATAATTACAGTAATTGAAGCTGCCATAGCAATTGAGAAGGCACGAATCTGGTCAAGCTCGGTTATCTCTGAACCAACTGTACGAATAAGTTTTGGTCCATAAAGAGCAAGCCCAAGAGCAATCCCCAATGCACCAACACTCATAACCCAAAGAGGGATACTTGCTTTAGATGAGATACCACCATTTACTACTGCATCGTTAATTGCAGCGAGTGGTCCTATTGCATTTGCAACATCATTTGCACCGTGCGCGAAACTCAGTAGTGCGGCAGAAAATATAAGTGGTACCGTAAAGAGTTTATTGACAGACTCTTTTGTGTTGTCCATATTGTGTGCTCTTCGAAGTAGGCGGGCTTTGAGTACAAAATAAACCACAACAGCTACGATAAATCCAAGTGTGAGTGCTGTGAGAAAAGATGGCTTTTGTGTAACTTCTAAAGATACAAGGGGAAGCAGGTTGAGTGTCTCTACAACTTGTGGCCATATTTTTTTGAGCCCCTTAAGTGTTAAATAGGTTATAAATGCCCAAGACATAATGGCTACAAAAATTGGTACATAGGTCTTTGCAGATGATATTTTATCTTCTTTAAAGAGTATGGATTTTTTTATAGAGAAGAGAAATAGAGCTGCAATAATTCCCCCTAAAAGAGGAGAGATTACCCATGAAGCTGCTATTTTTGCCATTGTGTCCCAAGAGACTATTGAAAAACCAGCGGCAGCAATTCCAGCTCCCATAACTCCACCAACGATAGAGTGAGTAGTTGATACCGGAGCACGCATCATAGTGGCAAGGTTCAACCAGAGTGCAGCTGCGAGTAGTGCTGCCATCATAGCCCAGATGAATGGATCAACATTTGTTCCAAAAGCTGAGATGTCTATGATGCCTTTTTTTATGGTTTTGACAACATCACCACCTGCTATAAGTGCACCTGAAGCCTCAAATATGGCAGCTATGATAATAGCCATGGTCATAGTCATTGCTTTAGAACCAACTGCTGGGCCTACGTTGTTGGCAACATCATTTGCTCCAATGTTCATAGCCATATAAGCTCCAATAAGAGCAGCAACAGCTAGAAACATATTATTGGGGATACTTCCGTTTGAGAGAAAACTAAATGTTAGTACACCTATCATAAAAAAGAGTGCAAAGCCAAGTCTTGTGAAGTCTGTTCCACTCTTTTTAAGAGCCTCTTTTTCTAATTTTTTTATTGTCTGTATTTCCATTATTTTGCCTCTGGAAGAATATATGCTTTGATGATTTCGTTACGCTCAAGAGGTCTGTCTCCACCGCGTCTTCCTGTAGTCGGTACGCTGTTTAATTTCATAAGTGTAACCATTGAAGCACTATTTGCTACTTCACCAAAGATTGTGTGATAGCCGTTGAGCCAAGGCGTTTTAGCAGTAGTTATAAAAAATTGACTTCCATTGGTCCCAGGACCTGCATTTGCCATTGCTAAGATTCCAGCTTTATCAAAAACTTTATTTGTAAACTCATCTTTAAATGGTTTATGCCAAATTGATTCACCCCCACGACCACTCTCAGTTGGATCTCCACCTTGAATCATAAAATTTTCAATGATTCTATGAAAAGCAATGCCATTATAATAGCCATCTTTAATGTGTGTCATAAAGTTCTCAACAGCTAGAGGAGCAACATCTGGGTAGAGTTCTAATTCAATTTTACCTTGGGTTGTTTCAAGTACTACATGCGGGTTTGCAGCAAAAAGCTCTAGAGTTAGCAGTAAAAAAAAAGTGAATGCCTTACGTAACATTAGGCCTCCTCAGGTTCAAAATCAAGGCATACAGAGTTTATGCAGTAACGAAGGCCAGTAGGTTCTGGTCCATCAGGAAAAACATGTCCAAGATGAGCATCACATGTCGCACATCGAACTTCTATACGAATCATTCCATGAGAGGAGTCTTTTATTTCAATAAGTGCCCCCTCTTGTGGCTCATAATAACTTGGCCAGCCAGTTCCTGAGTTAAACTTTGTATCAGAGCTAAATAGTGGAGCATTGCAGCAGACACACCTGTAAAGACCATCAGCTTTATGATCATTATACTTCCCCGTAAATGGGCGCTCTGTGCCATGCTCACGGCAAACATAATAGGCTTCAGGAGAGAGTTGACTCTTCCACTCTTCTTTGCTCTTGACTACTTTCATAACTATCCTTTAACTCTAGAATCTGTGGACACTCTTCTTCATAGAGAATATAGACACTTTGCGTTGCAATATTGAGTGCATATTCAATATGGGAGTAGGGTGTAAAACATAAGTCTAGCATTATAATATGTTTAACTGATAGTGCGTTTATATCTTCGTAGCTTCCAATACCTATTTGAGTAAAATCTTGTTCAATAAGACTTTTTTGAGCATCTATTTTAGCTATATTTACTCCTAAAAAGTGCTCTAAGTCCTCTTCAAGTAGATTGTTAAGTGTTGTCTCTTGAGCAATAATTAATATGCTCTCGTTTTTTGTATTTTGTGTGAGTTTGTGAAGTAGTTGAAGAGTTTTTGCATATGGGTTTGTGTGGATAAACTCAAGAGATTTCTCTTTATTTAGAAAATTTTTTGTGAGCGTAAGCTTATTAGGTTGATGAATACTTTTTGCTATTAAAAGTTTACGGTTTTTTTGAATAAAACTAAGATACTCAAGAAAATCGTCATTGTAAAGCTGTCCATCATCACATAGAACAATATCGGCAAGCTTAAAGCTTTTGTGCATCTGTTTATAATCTACAAAACCCAGGCTTATATAAGTCTCTTTATGCATCTTTTTTCTATGCCTATTGAGAAGCTCTAAAGGGGTAATTACATCTATTGAGCCAATATTGACATCAACTATAGCATACTCTGTGAGGTCAAGAAGTCTCTTTTTAAATATATTGCAGGCTAATGTTGTAGGTTTAATTATGACAATAGAGACTTTTGGATTTTCTAAAAGGTAAAAAAGTGCTTTTAATAGCAGTGTTGCACTCTTTCCACTTTGCGGAAGTCCTAAGAGTTCACTCTTACTTGTAAGCTCTTTGTGAATAAAATCTATCTGCTCTTGTGTGGCTACATGTGTTTTGTTACCGTCTAAAATAGCATACTGAACAAAGAGTGTAGAGAGTATAGTGTGAGCGGATGGAAGTGTAGCACTCTCTACGGAAGCCTCTTGAAGTTTTTTAAATATATCTGAGTCATTGGAGTCATTAAATATCAGTTTTTCAAAAGGTAAAAGTTCTTTAAAAGAGTCACTCAGATGTGCATACTCATTACTACTTAGGTTTTCCATAATGAGATAGTTAAAGATTGGTACACCATCATTATGTAAGAGTTCATTAAATCTTTTGCGTATTATCTCGTGGGTCTTTTCAAATGAGAGAGTCTTTTTTGATGACTCCTGGTTGTGAGCTTTTCGAATCTGGGAATTTTTTAAATCATCATAAGACCATGCTTTTATTTCAAAGAGATAGAGACCACGGAGTGGATCTAAAACTATAAGAGGGACCTTGTAAGCAATAGAGTGATGATAAATGGTAACATCAGAGTAGACTTGTATATTACTATGCTTTGAGAGTGATTTTAGCTTTTTTACAAGAATTGAGTCTGGAACGTGCAAAGTTGAATTTTGCTTTTTGAAAAGATAAGAAAATAGGGAAAAAATCATGAATTAAGAGGATACTCTTAGAGTGTTAAGAGTACCCATTTGGTAATTTATTTACCAGCAGCGATACGGTCTTTAAGACCTTTTCCTGCTTTAAATTTAGGAACCATTTTATCTTGAGTTGTATAAGTTTTATCAGTACCAGGTACTTTACCACTTTTACCTTTTTGAAGTGCAGCTGTGAAGCTACCAAAACCAACCAAAGAAACATCTTCTTTTTGTACTAGTGCAGTCGTCACAGCTTCTGTAAATGCTTTAATTGCAGCTTCTGCTTCAACTTTAGTTTTGTAGTTTCCACTAGTCTGTACTAGTTCAACGAATTGCGCTTTATTCATAAATAAACCCTTGGAGTAAAATATTTCCGAATCTTCATGCGCAGAGCCCGGACATGAAATAATTCAGCTAAAGACACTTTATAATTTATTTGCTTAAATTTTTCTTCTTTTGTAATAAATAGCTTAGATAATGTGATATTTTTCTGCTTTTTATCCCTAACTTCGCCTTCTCAAGGAGCTCTTTAGCATTCAGACGTGGTGTGCTAGAGATAATTAAAGATGATAAATGTTTGATTTTTTCGTATCGTTTTTGATTATCGTGAATCGATAAAAATACATCTTCTAAACCATCTCTCTCTTTTTTAGTTAGTGTGCTCATGTGTCTTAGTCCTTTAGTTGGTTTATTTTTCTTACAGCGCGGATGATTTCTTCATCGTTGAGCTCTCCTAGCATCTTCATAACTATGGCAGCGGCTTGTGGCTTTGCACGACCAAGTTTCCAATCTTGGTATGTGCGCATAGATATACCTAGTTTGAGTGCCATCTCTTTAAGAGATATTTTTTTGCCATTGTTTTCATACTCAATGGCGTTGTGAAGAATGTTAAA